>OKRT01001441.1_pt1 | contig 10849 bp, 7 predicted proteins | sample 1601111 | NCBI WGS metagenome assembly OKRT01 (sample SAMEA3541572, study PRJEB24748) | human gut metagenome | biome: human gut; feature: human-associated habitat; material: faeces | place: China | collected 2012 | reverse complement strand
CATATGGCCGTATCAACGACATTTCGCGTCTGATATTTCTATCCACGCTCTCCTTGCGGAGAGCGACGGTAGACGGCCCGGAGGGCCGTTTCGACTAATGCTATTTCTATCCACGCTCTCCTTGCGGAGAGCGACGCATATGGCCGTATCAACGACATTTCGCGTCTGATATTTCTATCCACGCTCTCCTTGCGGAGAGCGACAACAACTTTAAAAAATCGGTAAGTGTGACTGTTCCATTTCTATCCACGCTCTCCTTGCGGAGAGCGACCTTACTATATGCAATGGGATATCACCGACACGGTAATTTCTATCCACGCTCTCCTTGCGGAGAGCGACGCTTTGCGATCTCCGCGCATTGCTTTGATGGTAGGATTTCTATCCACGCTCTCCTTGCGGAGAGCGACCACAATGCCGGACCTTTGCCAACGGTATGTAGGGATTTCTATCCACGCTCTCCTTGCGGAGAGCGACCCCTCACAAAACACAAAGATCAGCATGAAACTCAACAATTTCTATCCACGCTCTCCTTGCGGAGAGCGACTCGTTGTCACTGCCTTCCCGGGCAGTGTGGATAATTTCTATCCACGCTCTCCTTGCGGAGAGCGACCCATTACGATAACTATAACTTGCATTGTGTCGAGATTTCTATCCACGCTCTCCTTGCGGAGAGCGACTGTCAGCTTTAGCGCCTAAACAGAATCCGACACATTTCTATCCACGCTCTCCTTGCGGAGAGCGACTCCGTCTGTTCTTCATAGTTTTCGACCTCTTCAGATTTCTATCCACGCTCTCCTTGCGGAGAGCGACGCACGAAAAAATTTAAGATGCCGGTGCCTGCCTATTTCTATCCACGCTCTCCTTGCGGAGAGCGACAGCAAAAGTGCACAAAACAGTGGGGCACTTTTGCGCATATGAAACAAATTTTATGGGGATTGCATCTTCATGCTGACAGGCAAGGCTGTATTTTACCCTTTCTGCCCCTGTTTTTTCCATATTTTCTGGTGCGAAGGAACCGGGAATTTTATGATTGCCTTCCCCTCGCACTAAGCAAACAAGATTCCATCCTGATCAAAATCCGGGTGCAGACCCACATGCTCGACTTTGCTTTTGTAATGGTTTCCCAGTTGATAAAAGCGCAGGCTGTCCGATTCCGAATCGATCAGTTCGGTCAATTTTGCTTTGAACATCGTGTATTGCGCGGCATCCAGCAGGCACTCAAATACGGAGTTTTGCACCCGCTGGCCGTAGTCTACACAGACTTTTGCTACTTTGCGCAGCCTGCGACGACCGGCGGCTGTTTCGGTGTTGACATCGTAGGTTACAAGCACCAACATAACGGCACCTCACTTCCAGAAAAACGGTGGGTACACTTCCAGGTCGCCGCGCAGAGCACGGGCCAGCAAAAGCGCCTGAACATAGGGCACCAGCCCCCAGGGCAGTTTTTCTTTCAAAAACGGATGGGTGATCTCTTCCTTCTTTTTGTTCTGCCATGCGGTCAGGAAAGCTTTGCGGCCATCATCCGTCAGCAGTACGGCACCATTTTCCTGTTTTTGCAGGTGTTTTGCCGTGATGATCTTTTGATTGATGCAGCTGATGACCAGCCGGTCTGCATAAACCGCCCGCAGTTCTTCCATCAGGTCAAGTGCCAGACTTTTGCGGCCGGGGCGCGGGCGGTGCATAAAGCCAACATAAGGGTCCAGGCCCACAGCGGTCAAGGCGGATGCACACTCCCGCGCCAGCATGCTGTAGGCAAACGAAAGCAGCGCATTCACACTGTCCAGCGGTGGACGGCGGCTGCGGCCCTCAAACACAAAATCCTGCTTTTGCTGCAGAATCAGGTCATTCAGGCAGTCAAAGTAGCGCTGGGCTGCCTCGCCTTCCAGGCCGCGCAGCTGTTCCGGATCATCGCTGGTCTGTATCAGCGGCAGCGCGGCGGCCAGCTGGGTGGAGGTGCGTTTCAGTTTTTCGACCGGGACACGCTGGGGATGATCGCGGGTTGCGCGTTCCAGCACCCAGCGTGCGTTATACACTTTACCAAGGATAAAGCTCCGGGCATAGCGACAGCTCTGGGCCGGGTCATCCGACACGCGGTACTGCGCCTGACGCAGCAGCACATTGCCGCGTTCTTCCCCCACGGTGCGGGCCTGAAATCTGCCATACGGGTCAAAAAAGCAAAGGTCAATGCCCCGCCGGGCACAAGCTCCCATCAAAGCGGGGCTGGCACCTGCGTAAGTAAAGCAGACGATGCCTTCCAGCGTATGCAGGGCATAGCGGTGGGTTTCCTGCTTATTGCGGGTAACAACAAGGTTTTCGCCATCCAATGTCAGGTAAGCGTCCTCATTGATGACAAACAGGGTGTTGAGCAGCCTTCTCATGGCACGCCCTCCTCAATATGCTCCCGCAGATACGCCGCCGGGTCTGCCTGCTGATACAGCGCCGGCAGGCAAAGCTCTTTCAGTGAGCAGGCATTGCAATGCTTGCCGGGTTTGCTTTTTGGGGTATAGCCGCGCGCAAACAGGCGGTTCATCTCATCCGCCATGGTCTGCGCGGTGCTGCGCAGTTCCGGTGTCATGGAAACATGTTCCCGCTGCCGGGTTTCTTCATAAAAGATTTCCCCTTCCGGCACCTCGCACACCAGCATTTCTTCCAGCGCCATGGCCTGTGCGCAGAGCTGCAAACGGTCGGCATCGTTTACCTTGCTGCGGCCATGCTTATATTCCACGGGTATGGGCTGCCACAGGCCGCGGCGGCCCTGCAATGACACGCCGTTTGGATCCTTGTGAAACTCTACCACATCGCAGTCGCCGGTCAGTTTTAAGCGGTGGCTGACGACCCTCATACCGCGGGCGATCAACAAATCGCCGCGTTTTTCTGTCAGGGTAACATCATGGCAGCGGGTATGCTGCAGGCGGCCTTCGGCGGTGCGTTGGTTTTCGAACCATTGTTGTTCCAGGTGTATGAGCGCCCACTGACGGCGGCAAAAGCTAAAATGCTGGATACCGGACATCAGCAGGTAATCATCTGGGGAAGCCATTACGACAGCCTCTCGCACGTTACCCCTGCGGGAAGATTTTCATCCACCGTTACCACATAGTCATGGTAACTGCGCGGGAAGGCTACCCCTTCGGCACGCGTGACATGCACTGCATCAAACAGTTTATAGGACGGCGCATTGCCCAGCTCCGAATCATGCTTGAACACGATCAGTTCCCGAACTGCCATTTTGCCGCGGGCTGCACTGTGGTCATTTTCAAACATATTCAGGATTGCCTGCCACAGCAGCTGCAGGTCATCCTCTGAGAATCCTGTAGTTTTGCGGGCAAGGTTGGCAGAAATGTAACCCTCTGCACGGTACAAACCATACGGTATCACATACTTGCGGCCCATCTCAGTGTCTTTTCGCTCTGCATCCGCTTCGGTCGTAATGGCAATACGGGTAATGGTCACTTCCTGCGGGAGAACAGGGTCTACCGAGCGTGCAAAGCTCAACTGAACAGGGCCGCGTACCTGCCCGCAATTCAGTGCGCCTTTTACGAAAGTTGTCATAACAGCGCCAAAGGTACGGATATCATAGAAATTTTGGCACATAAAATCCCGGATTTTGCGGTCCAGTTCCGGGTCATCTTTCTTGGCAGCTTTCAGTGCCTCCTTGGAATCTCCTTCAACGCCCAGATATTCCAATGCTTTTTTGTCGCTGCGGTTCAGGGGAACCTGATCTTTAATGTAAATCTGGTATCCTGCTTCATCTTCTTTGGCCACTTCGACATAGTTGCGAATCTTACGCTTCAAGCAGACATCTGTAACAATGCCATATCCCGTTTCCGGGTCAACGCGCGGCATGTTGCCTGCATCCGGATCGCCGTTCGGATTTCCATTTTCAACGTCAAACAGAATTACAAAATCATACCGGTTTTTGATTGCCTGTGCCATTGTTATTCCTCCACTTTCTTTGTATAGCGTTCCTGTGTCTGATGGTAATAGCCAAGGATAAAAGCGCCTTGTTCCGGCAAGGTCAGCCGTGCGGGAAAGCTTCCTTCCAGTTTTCCGCCCGCCAGCGCAGCGATCTGCTTATCGTAATAAATCTTTTGTGGCTTGCTCATTTTTTGCATATGCTTTTGCGCCAGCATCAGAATTGTTGGGAACACAGTGGCCGGCGTGGAAGCCGCTGCATTAAAATACCTGTCCTTGATGGTTGTATTGATATCCGGGTTTACCGCCATCTGGATTGCTTCCAGCACAGCAAAAAGCTGACCCATAACATACGGTTGATAATTTGTTTCCTTGTTATTTTCCACAGTTAATACCTCCTTTGGGCAACGGGGATCTTCATTACGCAGGTAGTATGCTTTTATAATAGCGGCACGGCCGCGTGTTACTTTTTGCTCTGCGCGGATACGCATCATAACGCCATCCAGCAGGGTTGCCGGGTACCTTGTATTATTCAGGATTGCACGCAAGACATCGCCTGCCAGCTGCGGTGCTGCCGATGGGTTGCGGGAATTGGTGTTGACGGTTTCCTGCAGCAGCCAATACACCCCCAGCCGCGGGAATTTATCATAAGCGGGGCGCACAATCTCTAAGCGGTCATAATGCTTCTGCACATTATCAAGCAGCGTTTGAAATGTATCCTGCCAGAAAAAGCGAACCGAGAGGCGCGCCGCATTAGGGGCCAAGCCAAGCACATAAAAGTGCCTTTGTGGGTCAAGTGTCACGTTCTGCCACTCTACACTCTGTCCATGGACCAGCTTGTCCATTGCATTTCGCACATCGCTTTCGCTGACAGGCGCATCCATGGCAAACAATGCATCCATTGCTACCTGCTGGTAGGCGGTCTCACCACCTGCTGCCCAGCAGACAATGGTGGTATCGCCCACGCGCTGAACATGTTCCCTGTCTGCCAGCAGATAGTTTAATGCCTGTGCATAGGCAAAGGCCGCATAACTGCCAACCGGCGCATTGCCCCCCTGTTCATGTCCGTATGAGCAAAAAGCGTCCGCATTAAAAGAAACAATCGATGCGCCGGAAGACTGTGCCCCGGTCACGCCTTTAATCGCCGGGTGCAGGCGGGCAAGCGGTGCCTTTTGCCCTGTAACCAGGCATCGGATTTCCGGTGCATCCGTGTTCTTATCACACTGCCGCTGCCAGGCTTCCTGTATTTCCGGATCGTCCTGAACATAGTTTTCCCGAATCAGAAATACCAGATTGCCACCCTTGTAAAGTTCCTTGAGACTTTGTTCCAGCGCTGGATTCTGCTCCGCCGCCTTGGGGTCCCAGTTTATAAAAAAGTTCCGCACTGCCTGTGCCGCCTGACCGGGAACATTTTGTAAAATGGCAAGATGCAGCTCCTTTGCAGCGGCAAAGCACTGCATTGCACGCTCCGGTTTGCCTTTTCCGTCAATGCCGAGCATGTAAGCACTGTTATCACACAAAAAATTGGCTGCCACACCACTAGAACGTTTAACCTGTTCCGGAACTTGCAGCTGACATGGAGCAAGCACTGTTTTTTTACCGCGCTTTTCCTCTTGCTGCAAGGGGTGCAATGCCATCAGTTGGCCGTTTTCATCCAGTTCCAAAGCCCAACTGACTTTTGCGCTTGTCCAACCGGGGCGCGTGATTTTGCCATTGGCCAGCAAATCTTCATAGTATTGTACCAAAGCCTGTAAAATCATCGGTACACCTCGCAGTCTGCCACATTCAACACACCATGTTCCAATTTTGCATGGAAATACATCGGGGTTATGTTCTGCGGGTCAGTGTAGTCAAAGTCATATAGCATGAATCCCAAATCCCGTGTTTCCTCAATGGTCGGGATTGGCCCGCCGGGCCATGCGCGGAATGCGGCAGGAAATTCACGGCACCCAAAATAAGGAGTATGAAAACACTGGCCCCTGGACATGCGCCGGGTAACAATATCCTGGAACTTTCCCGGATTGTCGCTCGGTGCCGCACGGTCAGTCATCTCAAATTCTGCCTCAATCACATAATGAACGTCCTGCAACACCATGGCTGCACGCTGAACGATCTGCTGGGGCGTGGCAAGGTAAAGCTCTTTCCCTGTTCCCTGCATCGCGCTGCGTACATCGGAACAAAGAATTTTGCTTTTTACTTCGTTCCGACGGATGTTGGTAAAGCGGATTGGGTTCATAACATAGATTTTCCGGATTTTCCACCGTAAGCCAGGGTGGTAATAGATTGCTTCCACTATACCGCGTGCCGCGGAAGGGGTGAGGACTTCATATGAAACCCTTTCGACTTTTAGCTCAGGCCTCGAGAGCAAAGCATAATTCCCCCATACTTCCAGCTGGATCATCTGCATCAACTCCTTTGCATTTCTATTTTCAGTTGTTTTTAATTTATATTTTGCTATAGTTTCAATATACGCTACTTGGCACCAAATGTCAATCCTTTTATCATGTATACTTTTTGTTTGCTTTTCATCCGGTTTTCTTTTATAATAAGTTGCGTCGGCAGCTTATGCCGTGGATAGAAATAGTTGATTTTACTTTAGCGCACAAGAACGGCAGGGCAGGCTCCCTGCCGTTTTTGCTTTATGCAAACCAGGCTGCTCCCGTTTCAGCTTCCATAGCAAGGCCCGTGTTGTTATCGTAAAAGCTTCCGTCCGTTAATTCCCATATGCCTTCACTGATTTGGCAAACCGCCCCGGCATTCTCCAGCGTTTTCAGATGATCCGGGTAAACCGGAACACCATATTGCCCCAGTTGACGGAACAAAGTTTTGCTTACCTCTCCTGCACGCAATCGTGCAAGCAAATGTTCCCCTTTCCCTTGGGGAATGTATACGGTCACGGCAGGTGTTTCAATTAAGCGGAACCTCTCTGCCGCTGTTGCAAAGGGGAAAATGCGCCCTTCCATATCCTGCTCGAACCCTTGCAGAATTTGCTGTTCATCCAGTCTTTTATCTCCTTTTAAGGTACGGTAAAACAGAAAGTATGTTTCGATTGCTTCCAGAGATGCCAGATCTGCATATTTTTTCAGGACGCTTTGCGTTGCGGATACATTCTGTTCCAGCATGCGCGGTACATGCTGCCCTTCCAATGTGAAAATCTGTACCAAGCTCTGCTCCGCCGGGCGTCTTCCCTCTCGATTGCAGCGCCCCGCCGCCTGCAAAATGGAATCCAAACCTGCTTCCTCGCGGTATACAGCCGGGAAATCCACATCAACACCCGCTTCGATCAAAGAAGTTGATATCACACGGCAGGGCAGCCCATCTTTTAAGCGTTCCCGGATTTCCTGCAATAACTGTTTGCGATGGGCTGGGTATAGCAATGTTGTCAGGCAGTAGCTGCCCTCTTTGGGCAGGTTATTGTATAATTCCTGTGCTGTTTTTCTCCGGTTTACAATACACAGCACTTGTTCCTGCGCTGCCAGTTCTGCGCCAAGCTGGCTTTGTTCCAACTCTCCGCGCATTTTTAGCGTTGTACGCCGGAATGCCTGATATTGCTCTTTGGGATGTGGGCAAAGTTCCGTCATCTGCAGCCCAGGCGCCAGTTCATCAAACAAGGGCTGCAAAGCTGGTTGTGTGGCCGTGCAAAGCACCGCTGCTGCGCGGTAATGCTGTACCAGCTGCGCGATTGCCGCAACGCAAGGGCGCAAATAAGGAACCGGCAGGTTTTGTGCTTCGTCAAAAATGACCACGCTATTTGCAATGTTATGTAATTTACGGCATTGTGACGCATGGTTGCCGTAAAGTGATTCAAAGAATTGCACGGATGTGGTAACCACCACCGGAGCATCCCAGTTTTCCGCCGCCAATGCTTTGCGGTAGGCTGCCGGCTCATCATCTTCCTTGGCAGAGTAGTCCACCCCTGAATGGTGTTCCAAAACATTTTCTGCTCCTAATATTTCCGAAAACACATCCGCGGTCTGGTCAATAATGGATGTATAAGGGATCACATAAATAACCCGGTCCATATGGTTCTTTACAGCTAGCGAAAGCGCAAATGCCAATGACGCTACCGTTTTTCCCCCGCCTGTAGGAACGGTCAGGGAATAAAGGCCGCGCCGCCCTGTTTGCCCTGCCGTTGTACAGGCACTCAAAATTGAACTGCGGCGCTGATTCAAGTTTCCCTGGGGATGGCTCCATTTTGCGGTATATTGGTTCAACCTTTTCAGCAGTTCATCCATTGTCTGGCCTTGTCCGCGCGGTTTAGGGCTGCTCATAAAGTTTTCCGTATCCAGATAGTCCGCATCGACCAGGCAGGAATACAACATCCGGGTATAAAATGCCTGTGTAAAACGATTTTCCTTCATCATTTCCGGCTGGGGCGGTATGGACGGCAGTTTAATCTCATTCGTCCATTGGGTATAGGGTTCAACGCTCTTTTTCAATCGCCCAAACATTGTCGCATCCTGCGCGGTATCGCTTCGGCCTCCTCCATCCGGCAGACCGCTATGGTGTCCCGCAATAGCAAAAGCCAGTGGGATTTGACCATATCGGGCAGCCACCTGTGCACCAGCCGTTGAGTGATCCACTTTCTCTCCACCTTGCAGGCGCTTTTGAAACTTTGTACTATATTTACCAATATCATGCAGTAACCCAAGCCAAGTTCCCTGTTGCTGGGCATCAAAGGCTGCTGCAAATTGCCCACATAGGACTGCCGTTCCCTGCAAATGGTCCGCTACCGTTTGGACGCGGGTTCCGTCTTCACTGATATGAGCCAGCATCTTTTTCTCCTGGTGCATAATCAAACTCCCTTCTGTTTTGCTTTTTTCTATTATAGCAGATCACTCATCCCATAATTCGGACTTTCACTCCAGTTCTGCAATCTTTGTCATACTATCCAAATTTATCCATGTAGAATTGTTAGCTATTCCCATTAGCAGATATTTTTGATAAAATAAGATATTATAGGGTTTATGAATTCACTTTCTTATATTACTTCTTCATCTTACCGAAAAATCATTTACGCAAGGAGTGAAAAGCCATGAAAAGGAAGTTATTCTCATTTTCCGCCAGTGTTATCACCGCAATAATGCTTACCGCTTGTGCTGCAGCGCCAGAAAATAAACCTGCTTCCTCCGCTGCTCTTTCCCCGACCAGTGAACCTGTTGCCACAGCTATACCATCCACTAGCAATGCCAACTGGAAGTTACCGCCGCAATATGATTTTGACGAGATGATTCCTCTCTTCTCCCGCGAAACCCACACTGCCGGTTACGCCGCTGCCCGAAATCTGTACGCTGTGCGCAAGGGCGAACGCTGGAGCCTGTTTAATGCTGCCAACTGTAATGCTTTTCTGGAAGATTTGTCAGAAAGCATCCCGTACCTGTATGGTGAGCAGGAGCTCTCCATTGGGGTAGATGATACATACGATTACCAGAAGCTGAATGCCCTGGAAGAACAGATTAACCAGGAGCTGGTTGCCCAACAAATGCCTTTTACAACCATGCTGGGCGGGCACGGCGGGTATGGCATCCAGTGGATTTTAGGTGACAGCCAGATTTACCGTTCTGCTATTGGTGTCTATACATTTAGTGGCACGCCCATCGAACAGGTGTATGCTCCTGATTTGGTTGGCATCCAGCAAGGCATTTGGGATGATGAATATGCCGGTTATCTTGTTGACAATTCTGCACCTTTTGCCGTTGCGGATAAAAACGGTACAATTTTAACCGATTTCGACTACCAGGATGCTTGCATGGCCGGTGAATCTTTAATCGCGGTAAAGGATGCAGCCGGTAACTGGGGATATTGCGACCAAAGCGGTACTTTAGTAATCCCCTGCATTTATCAGCCGCAGATGAGTTTGTCCATCATGAACGAAACTGTTGAATATCCTTACGCAGACTTATCTGGCATGGTAGTTGTGAAAAATCAATCCGGACAAAAGCTAGTTCTGGATGTTTACGGCAATGAGATAATTTCCGCTGGGCAATATGAAGATTTAGCCCCCGCGCGCGATAGCTGCGTATGGGCAAAACAGAATGGCCTTTGGGGCTTGCTGCAAGTACAGGATTATACCGAAAACAATGCCAACGTTATTCTGCCGGATGGATGCGTTGCACCAGATGTAACGCTTAGCCGAATTGATAGCCTTTGTACCTACACCACTGCTGATCATGGGCTGGTTATGCGTAAAGGTCCCGGTACAAATTATGAAAAAATGGATAATATCCCCTACGGTATCATCGTATGGGAATGCGGCTATAGCAGCAATGTGCCTGACTGGGTTGTTGTATATTACAGTGGGATTTATGGTTGGGTCAGTGATGAATACTTGGCTACCACTATTTATTCCACCAGTAAATAATAAATAAAAAAGCAGGTGTTCATGTAGAAACGATATCGTCCTCCACGTGAATACCTGCTTTTTATAGCTTCTTCTATTATATCTGTTCTGTGCCGCTATTTGTCTCTGTATGAAATAAATAGCCGCTATATGCATTTGAATGAAGTGTTCTGTTTGTTTGCTTTTTTACCTAAAAGAATCGCGTAGGAGGCTCTCTTAACTAAAGAGCCGACCTCTCACACCACCGTGCGTACCGACCGGTACACGGCGGTTCAACCGCATAAGTGCAAGGACTCGTAGTAGCGCCTGAGGATACTAAAATATCCTGCTTCTGCGAGTCTTTCGTTTGCAATGGAACCTTTTAATACAGGACTACCGGCGATACGCCAATAACCCAGTCTGGAATTGCCCCACTGGTACTATTCCAAAATTCTTCGTTTGAGTTTCATTACTCATCGATATAATCTTTATCGAACCACTCGCCTAGCGAGTGGTTTTAGATATATAAAAAAGCACCTTAGCTTACGCTAAAGTGCTCTTCCTGGTGACCCGTGCGGGAATCGAACCCACGTTAACGGCGTGAGAGGCCGCTGTCTT
>OKRT01001432.1_pt1 | contig 10904 bp, 6 predicted proteins | sample 1601111 | NCBI WGS metagenome assembly OKRT01 (sample SAMEA3541572, study PRJEB24748) | human gut metagenome | biome: human gut; feature: human-associated habitat; material: faeces | place: China | collected 2012 | reverse complement strand
AGCTTGTCGTCCATCTCCACGGGCTCGATTTTCTTTTCCTCCTCCACCTGGGGGGGGCGGTCGGAGCAGCCTCCAATACGGAAATCGACGAATGGGGTATTTCATACGCGCTCGGCGTGGCCGCATTGCGGGCGCTCGCCGAAGTGGAGCGCAAGCTTGGCGTTGGCGGGGGTGAATCTGCTGGAATCGCAGGGTCTTCTGAATCATCGGAAGCGTTGAATAATCTGAAAATCGGCGCGATTCTTGACGGACCGAACGACTACATCACCAAAGCACTCAACACCTTCGACGCACCCGATGTGCCAATTCCGGCGGACGTGACCTGCAAAGTCAAAGGCGATCGGCATTGCGCAACCGTGGCTACGGCGGCCGTCATCGCCAAAGTCACGCGAGACCGGCTTATGGTCGAACTCGCCGCGCAGCCGCAATATGCGCCCTACGAATGGGCCAACAACAAAGGCTATGGATCGGCCGCACACCGTGACGCCATCGCTGAATTCGGGCCCAGCGACCTGCACCGCCTGTCCTGGCACCTCGTCTGACATACGGCATCTCATCCGCAGTCCGCGATTACGCTAATCCTTGCGGATGATGCATGCCGGAAGGAAACCTGTAAGTTCATCCCGCCGTCTGATGGCCGGGACCAATCCGTTTCCGTACCGTAGGAAACATGGAACACATACTTCAGGCGACCGATCTGGTCATGGATTATTCGACCCAACAGGCGACACCAAACGCCACACACATGCTGGCGCTCAATCACGTGGATTTCGGCATCCAGGCAGGCGAAAGCATCGCGGTCATGGGACCGTCCGGTTCCGGCAAATCGACGTTACTGCACGCACTCGCCGGCATCATCACCCCGACAGCCGGCAATGTGATGTTTCGCGGTGCCAACCTAGCGCGGTTGAGCGACGCTGACCGCACCAAACTGCGCCGCAGCGCCTTCGGCTTCGTCTTCCAATCCGGACAACTGCTGCCGGAACTGCCGGCCATCGAAAACATCGCGTTGCCGATGATGCTGGGCGGCGCAAGCTACCAGCAGGCCACCGACATGGCCATGCTATGGCTGGAACGATTGGGATTGCGCCAGCTCGCGCAACAACGTCCCGGCGAAATGAGCGGCGGCCAGATGCAGCGCATCGCCATCGCACGTGCGCTCGCCGCGCAGCCGGCAGTCATCTTCGCCGATGAACCGACCGGCGCGCTCGACCAGACCACCGGCCACGAAATCATGAGCATTCTCATGCGGACCGCACGACAGACCGGCGCGGCCGTGGTCGTGGTGACGCACGATTCGAACGTGGCCGCATTTTGCGATGCCACCGTTACCATGCGTGATGGCAGGTTGAGCTCGCCGCAGCAATCCCAACCTACCGCCGGAGGCGCACGATGAACATGTTCCGATTATGGCGATTGTTCCACCGCTCCGGCACCCGCGGCACATCCGGCCGCACCTCTGCGCTGGCCATCGTTGCCTTCGCATCCGCCACCGCCGTCTTCCTAACCGTGCTCGGAGGCCTGCATGGCTTCATCTGGCGGGCCTCCGCCGACCACACGTTCGGTTGCATGATCGATTCCAACAGGTGCGCGCCCGGTACATACGAAACATGGTCCAAAGCCCTGGCGCACGCCGACAAGCTCGTCGCCACGGTCGGCGACGGCCATTGGACGGCCGACCAGGCCACAGCCGTCATGAACACCTATTCCGACGGCTATGTGATGCTCGCCGCATTCGCCAGTCTGCTACTCATCGTGCCGTTCGTGGCGCTCGCCGGCTCGGCGGCCCGTCTCGCGGCCTCCCGCAGGGACGCACGTCTCGCCGCACTGCGACTTGCGGGCGCCACCACCGCGCAGGTCACGAAACTCACCGCGCTCGATGCGGGCGGCCAGGCTCTGCTTGGCGCGCTGGTCGGCATGGCCGGCTACTTCGCGCTGATACCGGCGATCATGCTGCTCGACTTCCAAAACCAGCATTTCACCTTCGAACAGTTGTGGGTGGGACTGCCTGCCCTGGCGGCTGTGACCGTCGGAGTCACGCTGCTTGCCTTGGTCTCCGCGCTGGCCGCCCTACGCCGCGTGGCCTTCACCCCGCTTGGCGTGACGCAACGTACCGGACAACCCATGCCGTCCGCATGGCGCGCACTGATTTTCCTTGCCGTGTTGGCCGTAGGCTACCTGCTGCTCAACAGCATCTCCGCATTCGCGCACTTGGGTCAGATGGTGGTCTACGCCATCATCTTCGGCGTCTTCTTCCTCGGCTTCGCCATGGTGAACGTCGTCGGTACCTGGGTGGTGGCGATGCGCGCCAGATCGCGTGCGAAACACCCGAAGGACGCGGCCACTATGATTGCCATGCGCCGTATCCTCGACAATCCCAAGCGTGCTTGGCGCAACGTGTCCGGCGTGGCGCTCGCTGTGTTCATCGCGGGGATGACGTCGGTGTGCGGATTGCTCGCCACCGGAATCGGAGGCAACCACGACCCGTTCGACCCATCTATGCTGTACATGCGCGATATAGCGATGGGTGGTTTCCTGACGCTCGCCTTTGCCGCGGTGCTCGCCGCCGTCAGTTCCGGCGTGATGCAGACGAGCAACGTCTACGACCAGGCCGACGAGTACCGTATGCTTGCGTTGGAAGGCACGGATGAGGCGACGCTCGACAAGGCACGCATGATGGAAGTGATCACCCCGCTCAACACGGTGATGGCCGTTTCATTAGGGTGCTCGGTGTTGTTGCTGTTTCCGATTCTGGCAACGTCGTTGCTCAATCCGGCTTCGTTGCTTACGTTGGCCGCGGGAATCGGCTTGTGTTATGCGCTGATGGTGCTCGGAGGGTGTGCCGCGAATCATGCGGCGCACGGGCTCGGTCATGCCGGCTACCGTACGGACGATTGATGGTCTCGCCGCGGCGGTCGTGGATACCGCGGCGAGGACTGGCGAGGTCAGCCGAGCAGCACCGCGATGATTGCGATGAAGATCGGTGAGGTCAGTGTCGAGAAGAGAATGCCGTCGCGTGCGAACGAGAGACCCACGTTGTACCGCGCCGCGTAGTTGTAGACGTTCTGCCCGGTCGGCAGGGCGGCGAGCACCACGCACGCGTACAATGTGGCGCCGCGGAAGCCCATCACGAAATACGACAGCAGGAACGCGATAATTGGCATCACGATGTTCTTCAATACCGCCACCGTGAACACCGCGGGAATATTCGACTTGTCCTGCAGCGGCTTCGTGCCGTGCAACGACATGCCGAATGCCATCAAAATCATTGGCACTGCGGAATCGCCGATCATGTCGATCGGATCGTAAATACAGTCCGGCACCACGAAATGACCGGTTTTTGCGGAAATCGCGGATACGGCGATGCCCAGCAGCGAACCGATAAGCAGCGGCTGATGCAGCGGCTGCTTCAGAATCTCCCTCGTGGAGACCTTGCCTTTGGTGGTCACATCGAGCACGGTCAGGCCGATCGGTGTGAACACCGCCTGTTGCATGACCAGAATCGGCGCGACCAAAGCGGGATTGCCCAGAATGTACGTGGCGATCGGCAGACCGATGTTGTTGGAGTTCAGATACAGCGAATTCAACGCGCCGATGGTGGCATCCGCCGCCTTCAGATGGAAGAACAGCCTATTGAGGATCAGAAACACCAATCCGACCAGCACGGCCGAGAAGAACGCCACAACAATGGAGGAGTGGAATATCTCGAAGATTCTCTCCTTGGACAGGATGGCAAACATCAGGCACGGGCTCGATACGAAAAAGCTGAACCTGTTGAGCACCATCTGCGCGGTAGGTCCGCCTATGCGCATGCGCGCGGCCACGTAACCGGTGCCGATGACGATGCCAATGACGCAGAAGCCTTCCAATGCGCTTAACAGACCAGGCATGACACTCTTCCTTTCGCTCTCGGCCGTTGGTTTGGCCGCTATCCAGTGTTGCACCATGCATATGGATGACATCCGACCCGTCTCAAAAGCGTGGTCGAACGGCGATGTCGGTTCCGGTGGTGCTGGATAATGGGCGGTATGAACGAACTTGAGATTGGATTTTCCGCTTCCGCCACCAGGCAGGAGCAGCTGAACGAGCTGATGGAACAGATCATGGGAACCTATTCCGTGAGCGACGACGAAGGGCCGTTGACCGACGCGGTCGAAGCGTTTTTGAATAAACAGCAGCATCTGACAGTGCGCAGGCATGGCGATACGCTGGTCGCATCCACGAATTTTGGGCGTGAGCGTCGCGTGATCCTCGCCGGACATCTCGACACGGTGCCGGTGATCGACAATTTCCCGCCGCGTTGGCTGGAACCGGGCGATCCGCTGATTCGCGAGGATGTTGCCGCCGGCCATGGGCGGGAGCGCGTGATATGGGGGCGCGGTGCCACCGATATGAAGGGCTCCGACGCGGTGATGATGTATTTGGCGGCCGCGTTGACGGATGCGAAATACGATCTGACATACGTGTTCTACGACCACGAAGAGGTTGCCGCCGAAAAGAACGGCCTACGCAAGGTGGTCGAGGCGCATCCTGATTGGATTTCCGGCGATTTTGCGATTATTGGCGAGCCGACCGATTGCGGTATTGAAGGCGGCTGCAATGGCACGATGCGTTTCGACGTGATCACGCACGGCATTGCGGCACATTCAGCGCGAGCGTGGATGGGCAAGAACGCCATCCACGCGGCCGCTGAGATTCTGAACCGGCTGAACGCTTATGAAAATCGTGCGATTGAAGTGGATGGCCTGACGTATCAGGAAGGCCTGAATGCCACGCTGATTTCAGGCGGCAAGGGTACGAATGTGATCCCCGACGAATGCCGCGTGCATGTCAACTACCGTTTTGCCCCCGACAAGTCGTTGGCTGAGGCGAAGGCGCTGATGATTGGCGCGGATGCCGGTGCGGAATTGGGCAATGGCGAGCATGTTGCCACAGGTGGCGTATTCGAAGGCTTCGGCATTGAAATGAAGGACGAGTCACCTTCCGCACGTCCGGGGTTGACGTCGCCGCTCGCGCAGTCGCTGGTGGAATTGGTGCGCGAGCGCACGGGGCGTGAGCCTCTGGCCAAGCTTGGCTGGACGGATGTGGCGCGATTCTCGATGCTGGGCATTCCCGCGGTGAATCTGGGTGCGGGCAGTCCGTTGCTGGCGCACAAGCATGACGAGCAGCTGCCGGAATCGGATCTGCTGCTGATGGCCAACTTGCTTGAAGACTGGCTGAAGTAGCTGTCTGCTGCCTTTTTCTGCCTCCTGTTTCTGCCTGCTATCGGCTGTTTGTTGTTTTCCGTCTTCTGTCTGCACAAGTCGGATCGGCTGTCTGCACGAGTCGTAATCTGTGTCTGCATTTCTCGCGAATCGTGATTTCTTTCGACTTGTGTAGACGGAGCAACGACTTGTGTAGACGGGGCCTGGGATTTGCGGGCGGGGAAAGCAGGCGGTGAGTTGCAGGATCCGGAAAATTTCCCGTCATGTCACGTTCCGTTGTTTTTTGTGTCATACTTATAGACGGTGGTTCTGCAAATCACCAATGCATCCGATGGCGTTGATCCCCTCGCGTGAAGTTCATGTGTGTCCGCGAGCGCTGGTGTCCGCCGTCGCATGATGAGGACTTTTGACGGAAGTTGCTTCCTACGGGCGCCATGATGCGCGGCCACGGTGAGAGCGTGGTGTGAGAACCGTATGAGGCCTAAGCGTGGGCGGCGCGATTGCAGCGTGTCGTCGAGGAGCCATTGTGCCTAATACCAGTGAGGGCTTCGATCAGGTCGAAGCTTCGGCATCGCCTGAGCATGCCGTGAATGTTGTGAAATTCGAGTCGGTCCAGTCCGATCCTGCCCCGCGTCGCCGTCGTGGCGGTCGTCGCGTGGTGCGTGGCGTGGGAGCTGCCGGTGCGTCCTTGGAGTTGAAGGTCGAGGAGCATGCTTCGGCTCCGCTGTTCGAGGAGCCGAAGTTGCCGGTTGCGCAACCTGCGCATGATACCGGTGATTCCGCCGATTCCGAGGGTATGACCCGTCCGACCCGTCGCCGTCGTCGTCCGGTCCAGTCCGATGATGATGTTCGTGAGATTGCCGACGAACGGCCGACGCGTTCTCGTCGCCGTCGTTCGGTGCAGGTTGAGGATGAGCAGGACGAGGATCGTCCGTCGCGTCGTCGCAGCCGTTTCGCCGATGATGCGGATGAGTACGATGAGATGCCGCGTCGTCGCGCTTCCGTCGATGATTCCCATGATGAGGAGTCGTCTGTGGAGCGTGCCTTGGATGCCGTCGATATGTTGCCGGAAGGCCATGAGGTCCGCCACAATCCGCGTCCGATGATGTCTCTGCTTTTCCAGGAGCCGGTTTTGCCGTCCGTTGCGGATTCCCGAGACAGGGCAGACGACGATCGCGACGATTCCCGTAATGACCGCGGCGAGCGTAATGATCGCAATGCGCAGGACCATGACGATGAGCAGGATGAGGATCGTCCGTCACGTCGCCGTCGCCGCCGCAATCGCGACGTTGCCGACGAAGAGCGTTCCGAAGACAATCGCAATGAACGCGATAATCGGGATAATCGCAATGATGATGCGGACAATGATGAGGAAGGCGGATCTCGCAAGTCGCGTCGTTCCCGTCGTTTGAACGCGCAGGAGCGTCGTGCCGCAGCTGAAGTCGAACAGATCGAAGAGGATTTGATCCTCGACGATATTACGTATGCGCCGATTGATGACGAAACCCGCAATCGTCATGACGATGATGACGACGAGCAGCCGACGCGCACCCGTCGTCGCCGTCGCAGCCGCGGCAATCGTGAGGAAGCCGACGAACAGCAGCGGGATAGCGATGAAGGCGAGTCCCGTCGTCGCCGTGAGAACGATGACGAGGATGAAGGCACGGTGACCCGTCGCCGTCGTCGCCGTCGTGGCGGTGCGAAGACGGATGAGGCGGAAGAGCCGCTCGTGCGTCGTTCCCGCAAGCAGCAGTACATCGACGAGATCACCGACGTCGAAGGTTCCACCCGACTTGAGGCCAAGAAGCAGCGTCGCCGTGACAATCGCCGTGAGCGCAGCCGTCAAAGCCAGCTCATGGAGCAGGACTTCCTGGCTCGCCGCGAGCATGTCGACCGCCTGATGGTGGTGCGCGAACGCGAACGCCACACGCAGATTTCCGTGATCGAAGACAATGTGCTCGTCGAACATTACGTGTCCGACATTCAGGAAGTCGCCACTGTGGGCAACATCTATCTGGGCCGCGTGCAGAACGTGCTGCCGAGCATGGAAGCCGCGTTCGTCGACATTGGTCAGGCGCGTAACGGCGTGCTCTATGCGGGTGAGGTGAACTGGGATTCCGCACGGTTGGAAGGCCAGCCTCGCCGCATCGAACTCGCGTTCAAGTCGGGGGACCCGGTGCTCGTGCAGGTCACCAAGGATCCGATCGGACATAAGGGTGCGCGACTGACCTCGCAGGTCACCCTTGCGGGCCGTTTCCTGGTGCTCGTGCCATCCGGTGGCATGACGGGTGTGAGCCGCAAGCTCAGCGAGCGTGAACGTTCCCGCCTGAAGAACATCGTGTCGAAGGTCGCGCCGAAAGACATGGGCGTGATCATTCGTACCGCAGCGGAAGGCGCCTCCGAAGAGGCGATCACCAAGGATCTTGAAAGCCTGGTGCGCCAGTGGGAACGCATCACCTCCAAGCGAGACGAATTCCTGCACGGCAAGCGTCCGAAGCTGCTGCAAGGCGAGCCGGACGTGGCGATCCGCGTGGTGCGAGACATCTTCAACGACGACTTCTCCAAGATGATCGTTGAAGGTGACCGCGTGTACGGCCGTATCGAGGAATACCTCGACACCATGGCTCCCGACTTGAAGGACAAGCTCGAAAAGTGGGATCCGGCCGAACATGAAGGCAAAGACGTGTTCGACAAGTGGCAGATCGACTCCCAGCTGCGCAAGGGCATGGAACGTCAGGTCTACCTGCCGTCGGGCGGCTCGATCGTGATCGACCGCACCGAAGCCATGACCACCATCGACGTGAATACCGGCCGTTTCATCGGCCGCGGCAAGAGTCTTGAGGAGACGGTGACCCGCTGCAACCTCGAAGCTTCCGAAGAGATCGCACGTCAGCTGCGCCTGCGTGACATCGGCGGCATGGTGATGATCGACTTCGTCGACATGGTCATGCCAGCCAACCGTGATCTGGTGCTGCGCAGACTGGTGGAATGCCTGGCCCGCGACCGTACCAAGCATCAGGTGGCCGAAGTCACCTCGCTTGGCCTGGTGCAGATGACGCGAAAGCGCATCGGACAGGGCTTGGTGGAGGCTTTCTCCGAGGAATGCCCGACCTGCAAGGGCCGTGGATTCATTCTTCATGACGAGCCGACCGTGTCCGCGGATTATGACGATCCGTACGCCCTGAAGGGCGGCGACCCGTTCGTCAAAACCAACAAGCATGGTCACGGCACGGACGTGCAGGTGCCGAAAGGCTCCTCGCCGGACGTGAAGGCCAAACTCGCACAGATCGCGGCGGCTGCCGTGGCCGCCAACAATGCGGAACTGGGCGAGGAAGCGTAGAAGAATAAATGATTATTCCGGTCTGTCAACCTGACACGCCGGAAACAGACTTGCGGTTGTACGCGGGTATGTGTAGATTAGATTGCTGGTGTCTGGCCGCGAGGCTCGAACGTGCCGGGCAGTAAGCTTTCCAAGTTAATAAAGGAACGGATATGTACGCGATTGTGAAGGCCGGCGGCCATCAGGAAAAGGTTGAGGTCGGTGACGTCATCTACGTCAACCGTCTCGAGGCTAAGAAGGGCGAAACCGTGGAATTCCCGGTTGCTCTCGTTGTGGACGGCTCCAAGGTTGTCCTCGGTGCCAAGGATCTCGCCAACGTCAGCGTCAAGGCTGAGGTTGTCAACGATGAGGCCAAGGGTCCGAAGATCAGCATCATGAAGTATAAGAACAAGACCGGCGTTGCTCGTCGCAAGGGCCATCGCCAGCAGCTGACCGCTGTCAAGATCACGGCTATCGCCTGATTGGCGCAGGGTTAGAGTCAAGGACCGAAAGGAACAGACATGGCACATAAGAAGGGCGCGTCCAGCTCGCGCAACGGTCGCGATTCAAACGCGCTACAAAGACAAATGGGAACAAAAATTTTCAAAAAAGATGGTTACTATTATCTCTCTATTCCGGAAGGCGTCGTGGCCGGCAACATCATCGTTCGTCAGCGTGGCACCAAGTTCCACCCGGGTGAGAACGTCGGCATGGGCAAGGACCACACCCTGTTCGCCCTCAAGGACGGCAGCGTGAAGTTCGGCGTGCGTCGTGACCGCAAGGTCGTCGACGTGATTGCCGCCTGAAATACGCGCAATTAACGCTTACAAGATAAAGCCGCGCCCGTTATGGACGCGGCTTTTCTTTATTTTGATGATTGCTGAGGATTGGTTTCCTTCAGCCCGTCCCAAACGTCACGTAACGTTGCATACAGTTGCATAAGACATATCAAACGGACAATAATCGGACCGTTTCGAACAAACGATTAAGGTAGATACATGAGTGATTTCGTCGATCGCGTGACCGTCCATGTGAAGGGCGGCGACGGCGGCAACGGTTCCGCCGGCATCCGTAGGGAAAAATACAAGCCGTTGGCGGGACCGAACGGTGGCAACGGCGGTGATGGCGGTTCCGTGATCTTCATGGCCGACCAGAACGCCAACAGCCTGTTGGATTACCGTTTCATGCCCCACCGCGAGGCTGGAAGCGGCACCATGGGCTTGGGAGACACCAAAGACGGTTCGAAAGGTGCCGATCTGATCCTGCCCGTTCCTGTGGGCACCGTGATTTTCGAAGCCAAAGGGCCGCAAGGCAAGCCTAAGCATCCGGGCGAGCAGCTCGCCGATCTTCGCCATGCCGGAGACAAGTTCGTGGTGGCGGCCGGCGGCAACGGCGGTCTTGGCAACGCCGCATTGGCCAACCGCACCCGTCGCGCTCCGGGATTCGCGTTGCTTGGCGAACCAGGCGAGGAACGTGACGTCATTCTCGAACTCAAATCCATCGCCGACGTGGCCTTGGTGGGCTTCCCCTCCGCAGGCAAATCCAGCCTGATCGCAGCCATGAGCTCCGCCAAGCCGAAAATCGCCGACTATCCGTTCACCACGCTCGTGCCGAACCTCGGCGTGGTTATGGCCGGAGACATGCGGTACACCATCGCCGACGTGCCGGGCCTGATTCCGGGCGCATCCCAAGGCAAGGGCCTCGGCCTTGAATTCCTGCGCCATATCGAACGCACCGAAATCATCGCCCACGTCATCGACTGTGCCACGCTGGAACCTGACCGTGATCCGATGAGCGACTACAAGGCGCTCGAACATGAGCTTGCCGAATATGCCGACAAGCTGGAACTGCCGTTGGGCGCAATCCCAATCCCCGAACGCCCCCGAATCATCATCCTCAACAAGGTCGATATGCCGGAAGCCAAGGAATTGGCCGAATTCGTCAAACCGGAATTCGAAAAACTCGGTCTCAATGTGTATGTCATCTCCACCGCATCCCACGAAGGTTTGAAGGAACTCAACTGGGCGTTGGCGGCCATGGTCGCCGACATGCGCAAGGAAGTCGCCGAACGCGAACAGGCCGAAGAAGAAGCGCGCGTGGTCATCAAGCCGCTCGAAGAGCCGCGCAACCGCCGTCGCCGCAACGACGAAGGCGGCACCGCGCTTGACTTCACCGTGGAACGCAAGGAAGCCGGCAACGGCGACGTCTGGTACGAAGTGCTCGGCACCAAGCCGGAACGTTGGGTCATGCAAACCAACTTCGACAACGACGAAGCAGTCGGCTACCTGGCCGACCGCCTCGCCAAACTCGGTGTCGAAGACGAGCTGCGCAACAAGGGCCCGGCAGCGGTGCGGCGTCACGCAGACATGAGTGCGTCATGC
>OKRT01001429.1_pt1 | contig 10910 bp, 8 predicted proteins | sample 1601111 | NCBI WGS metagenome assembly OKRT01 (sample SAMEA3541572, study PRJEB24748) | human gut metagenome | biome: human gut; feature: human-associated habitat; material: faeces | place: China | collected 2012 | reverse complement strand
AAACCGCTTTTGGTAGGAATAATTGCGAAGAAATCTTCCGAGAACTTTTCAGCCAAGGTCTCATCCTCCACTCCTACCGCCTGCAAAGGATAAGAAAAACGTTGCCAGTTCAGTTCATCCTTCGTTATCTTCCCCTCACCATATTCAATCCAGAGTTCGGTATTCCGTTGCTGATAAATCGTATAATAATGATCGAACGAATCAAAATAACGTTCGAATGAATATTTCCGATAGACTTCTTCAAAAGTATCGCGAGCATTACGGGAAAAAGCCCAGATAGTGTCGTCAAGATCAAAAAAAAGATTTCTATATTTCATCAACAGTTACGGGGGTATATATAAGAAACAAAAAGCCAATGTGCTAATTTCTTGCATTCAGGAATCAGCACATTGGCAATTCAAAAGAGGTGTCTACCTTATTTTACCTGAATAACCAAGTATCTGGATATACTCCAGAATTCAGTAGGATTCGTAATCTTCAAAGTCAACTGACCTTTGTCATCTTTCACCAATTCGTAAGAACCGGCAGGATGAGTAGTCAACAACTCAGCACGTTTAGAGTACAACTTGATTTCTTTTGTTGTACGGATATCAATCTGAGTGAAATAATCCTTGTTGAAATCAGCGCTTTTCAGCACATCACCACTTTGAAGAATCTTCTGGGCTTTCAGTTCGGATTTTGTTCCGAATACAAACCATGCAGCATTCAAGCTCTTATCCTGTTCGGCAACTGTCTTAGCTTTCGCTTCGTTTTCGGCAACCAGCGTTTCTTTGGCAGCAGATAGATCGCTTACAGCAGCATCCAGTTCCTGAATACGGATATTCTTGGAAGCCAGTTCGGTTTGAAGTTCTTCGATACGTTGTTGTTTAGCATTCAATTCAGCAGTCAGAGCGGCAACCGCCTTTTTCATCTGAGCAGAATTATAACTGCTATTTTTCAACTGAGCCTGCAATTTAGCAATCTGAGCTTTGTTTTCCTCCATCTGCTTGGAGATGAATTCAATATCAGAAGCGATTTGTTGTTTGGCACTAGCAGAATTTTCGGTAATAGTACCGCGCTGCAAGTCTACACGACTTTCGGCAGCATTGATCTTACGGAAACCTTCCTGAACTTCATTGAAAGTTCCCATCATATCATCCAGTTCAGCATTGCGCTGGTTCAGTTCCATCAACAGAGAGTCATTTTCAGCTTTCAGGTCCTTACTTCCACCTTTAAAGCCATCACACGAAGCCAACATGGCTGCGCATACAAATAAAACTGCTAACTTTTTCATACGTTTACGTTTTACGTTTTTAAATGAAGTTATTTTAATCGTCTATTCCTGCTAATACTATCACAATCTCGCCCCGCGGTTCGGTAGCGGTAAAGTGTTCTATCAATTCCGCCAGACTGCCGCGAACCGTCTCCTCATGGAGCTTGGATATTTCACGCGACACGGTTACCTGACGTTCAGCTCCGAAATACTCGGCAAACTGAGTTAATGTCTTCAACAATCGGTGAGGCGATTCATAAAACACCATTGTACGATGTTCTTCTGCCAATGCCTTCAATCGTGTCTGCCGTCCTTTCTTCTGAGGCAGAAACCCCTCGAAGCAAAACTTTTCATTCGGCAATCCCGAAGCTACAAGTGCCGGAACAAAGGCTGTCGCCCCCGGCAAGCACTCTACTTCGATACCGTTACGTACACATTCACGAACGACAAGAAATCCGGGATCGGAAATTCCGGGCGTTCCAGCATCCGAAATTAACGCAACTGTTTCACCTGCCTTTATTCTATTAACAACACTTTCCACCGTTTTATGTTCATTAAATTTGTGGTGGGACTGCATTGCGTTCTTTATTTCAAAGTGTTTCAGCAAGATACCGGAAGTGCGCGTGTCCTCTGCCAGAATCAAGTCGACCTCTTTCAGAACTTTGATAGCCCGAAAGGTCATGTCCTCCAGATTTCCTACCGGCGTAGGTACTACATACAACTTTCCCATATATTTTTTATTACGCTGATTGGTTAAAATACTTCTTTAACAACTCCAGAAAATCAATTGCTGCTTCATTTTCTTCGTTCATATCGGCTTTCGAGGAAAGAAATGCAACAGCAGTCTTGTAGGAGCTCATGACTGATATTTGTTCGATCACACGATTCATCAAGTCTGTATCTCCACCAAACAACTCGCGTGAGAAACGGAATGAATCATTCAGACTGATAGATTGACGTAACCCTCCGGCGGACAGTTTGATACTTTCTCCCAATACGGTCGGCTTACTCACCTCATCCTCAATAAATACAGACTCCTCTGTCACTGATTCATCAGCAACAGGTTCTTCCTCTTCCTCCTCAATTGTTTCTTCCACAACAGGAGGTTCCGGTTCCGCTACAAAAGTGTCTGATTCTTTATATTCTTCTACGATAGGAGAAGGCGGCAAACTTTCACAAACAGTATCCACATCCTGCAAGAGTTCATCCAAATGTCCCTGCATCCGTGTAATACTCCGCTTCAACAGTTCAGACAAAGTCTGAGTCGACTCCTTTGAGAATGACTCCATGAGGTATTTCAACTCATGAACATCCAACTCGATATCTGTTAATAGCTTCTGTTTCATGTCCGTCTATTATTTAATATGGTGCGAATGTAGGAATAATTTATGCAATAACTTAAAATAATGGATAATTTAACAGTTCTTGCATATTAAATTATGTACTAAAAAACATCCCCGAATGTACTTTTCGGCAATGCAAAAAGATACATTCGGGGATATTATCCATATTATCAGAATCGACAGTATCTATTACTTATAGAAACCCAGAATTTTATCAAATAAGGATGAGTTTTCAGCAAAACCGCAGAAATACTGTGAACAGGGGCCATAAGCATATAAAAGCGTTGGAATCCCTGTATGGTCATTCGTAAAGAAATTCCCAGTTACAGTTCCGGTTTTATAATCACCGTCCAATAAAGTCAATCCTCCCGTCTCATGATCAGAGAGTACAAGTATTAATGTTTCTCCGTTTTGATCGGCATATTCGAGAGCTTTCCCCACCAAGCGGTCAAAAGACAGATATTCGTCCACCACTGTATACAAATCATTAGCGTGGCCGCCTTTATCAACTTTTGCTCCTTCTATCATGGTGAAGAAACCTTTCTTACCTGCCGAAAGACGGGTTATCACTGTATTGAAAGATTCTTCTATCACCCGAAAATTCTTTCCATAGTCATCTCCTTGCAAACAGATAACACGCTGGTTTAAAGGAACCTGACTCAGCTGGGGCAATTGGTTACAGACTGCTATATTCTTCTCCCGCAATTGCTTCGTCAACAGACTATCGTTTGCTGCAAAAGCCTCCACCGGTGCGGCTATCACCAGATCTGCAGGCGAAGTAAGCAAATCTTCCGCTATCTCTTGCCCCATGTCCCGTTCCGGTTGATGAGCATAGTAAGCGGAAGGAGTAGCTCCCGTGATTCCGTCATTACTGATGATTCCTGTCTGAACTCCTTTTGCGGCCAAAGCTTCCGTTATGTTTTGTATTTTATTACCCAGAGAGTCGGTACCGATACGGCGGTTACGGGTTTTCTGCCCGGTAGCCAATGCAGTTCCAGCTCCAGCCGAATCAGTCGTATAGTCATTTGTCGGATTCGTTTTCAACAGTCCGATATTCTTCATTTGCATCAGATTCAGCTTGCCGCCATTAGCCGTAGCCGCAGCCCACATCTGCCCTTGCCCCGCACCGCCGTCGGAGATAAGCACAATGACATTCTTAGGCATTTTCTTGCTTCCGTCATTTTTATAGGTGGGTTGATAAATCTCATGAAACTTTCCCCTGCTGGTATAAAAGTTCTTCGGATAACGTTTCAGGAAATCATCCAGCAAAGCAGGATGGTCGGTATTCAGATAGTCCAATCCTAGTTTCATAAAAGTATTCCAAGCCGTTTTGGTATCGGGACACCCCCAGAAACGTGCCGCTTTCCCTTCGGCATGAGCTTTATCTATAAACGCTTTTACCTTGTTGTAATCGGTTTCTACCATTCTTCCCAATCCGTTCCATTGAGTCAATGTCCGGAAAGAAGTACTCATCATGGGTATACGCAGGCTCTGTTCCGGCGTATAGATGAATCGGGGTCTTCCGTCGAAGAAAATAAAATCTGCGTAATTGGAAAATTCTTCCGGTGAAGGGAGAAAGCCACTGACAACCACCCGGACTGCCAAAGGATTCTTCTTTACATCAAAACAATCCCGATATTCCAATAGTTGCTGTTCCAACACCTTCATTGTTTCCTTATAATCTGTTTTCAAGTCAATCAGTAGCTGGAAGCTCTTTCCGTTCGGGTAACCGGAGCCGCCATTCATTTCAAATTGTTCCCTGATCGGATTCAAATAAAGATTCCGGAGTTTACGGGCTTTATTAATTTCATTCTCTTTATGAGCCACATACAACTCTCCGTCTACCAGAAACACATCAGCTTCGATAGAAGCACACCGTGTGGAGTACGCAGTATAAAAAGGTACATTCTGCAAATAATCATTATGAGAATGTACATTCTCGACTGAAGAATAAACACGTGATTGAGCCGACAATAAACAAAAGGCCGACACGATCCACATTCCTACGATACTATATAACTTTTTCATTCTATCTATCATTTATCATTTGTATTCCATTTCTGAGGTTGAAACCATACCATATCTGTTTCATTCACCATGCGTCCGATTTTCTCATTTGTCCATGAAATCAGATTCGGGTTGTTCTGCTCGTTATCCGAATAGATATAGCGCACGGGAATAGCACTTGATACCGATGTACCGACCTTCAACTCCGGATACCCGGTACGCCGCCAATTTGCGAATGCCTCAAAACCATTCAGAAAACTATCAATCCATGCCTGTGTACCTATTTGTTTCAATGCTTCATTCTGAGCTGTATTCAATGCCACATCCGGACGTGCCAGATAGACGTCCACGTCATCAGAAGAAATAGCAGCCCACTTCTGCATAGAAGCTCTGATACCTTTGGCATATTCATCGGCTGCATTCCCTGTTATCATACCTCGGATAATCGCTTCCGCTTTCAGAAACTGAAGTTCAGCAAAAGTCATCACGAAAGCACGGCTTTCGCTTCGGATCGTACTGCTCAATACTGAATAATCATCCTTATCAATCTCATTCTGCTCTGCCGCACTCAGTCCCGCCGGTTGCCCGCGATAGACAAAAGGTACAGAAGCATTTGCCCGATGTGCTTCAAAAGAATGCTTTGTCGGAGCAACATAAACCGGTAAACGAGGATCATCCTTGGTTTGCAGAGCATCTACTATGGCTTCACTTACCCGGAAATTATCTCCGAATATAACACCCGATCCGTCAGAAGGCAGGTTTTTAGGTTGTATATACCACTTGTAGAAATCAACGGTATTGTTATACACCAGTGTTGCCTGGTCGTCAATAGAAGTAAAGACGGGATATTCCTGTGCATTGTTGAAGATCGCAGCTATATCGGCAGACACATCTTTCTTCGCCGACTGGCGCATCAGGATACGTACTTTTAAAGAATTTGCATATTTACGCCATTTCACTGCATCTCCATTAAAAAGAATATCGTCACTAATAGTAGCGTCAGCCTTTAATGACTTCAATAGCTGATTTGCAGTTTCAAGGTCGGCAAGCATTAATCGATACACTTCCTTCTGTTCCTGATAATGCGGAAATTCCAATCCGCTGACATCTCCTTTTCCAGCTTCATTATACGGAATATCACCATACGCATCCGTCATCAATGAGAGAACATATACTTTACAGATCAATCCCAATGCCTTATACTGAGGCTGATTGTTTTTCTCTGCAATATCAAGGATCTGATTAATATCCTTTACACTACGCATCGGAGCATTCCATTCTTCGCGGAAAGAAGCCCCGGTTATATTGAAACGCCCAAAACTTTCGTTACTTCCTCCGATATAGTTAATGTGTTGGATAAACTGTCCGGCAGCTCCATTGCCACTACCCGTCATTGAAGAAACAGCAGTACTGATAACAGTCGGCAAAAGAAGATTGGCAGGAACAGTCGGGGGATTATTGGGGTTGACATTAATCTCTTCGAAGTCACTACAACCACACACCAGTAGAAATGCGGCAAGCAACAAAGTTATTTTATTTCTTTTCATGATTTCTGTTGTTTATTAGAGAGTTACGTTAAGATTGAATCCAAAGCTTCTGGTAGAAGGTAAAGACATTGTTTCTATCCCTTTCAGTTGCCCATCGTAAGAAGCAACTTCCGGATCAATGTTGGGGACATCCGTCCAGATAAAGAGATTACGTCCGAAAGCTGATACAGAGACGTTTTTCAACGGAGTATTCTTCAGCCATTTCTTTGGAAGAGTATATCCGATTTTCAGTTCACGCAGCTTCACGTAAGAAGCGTCGAAGGTGGCAATCATATCGTTGTCATAGTACGCCTGCACGTAGTTTCTCACCGGTACAGCCACTGTATTCTTCTGTCCCGTTTCCACATCGATACCGTCTGCTACAATCATTCCGGCTCCGTCAGCATCACGCCATGCCAGAGATTCTTTCAACGAACCATTTCTCATCCCTTCAATATAAGTACGTGAGTAAACAGAACCTCCGTGCTGAAATCCGAAAAGCGCACTGAACGTCCAGTTCTTATATTTGAAATCCGTACCAAGACCACCCGTCCAATCAGGATTCACATTTCCCAAATATCCCCAGTCACCGTTTTCTTCTACCGGCAGGCCGTTTTTCAGTTGCAGTTGTCCGTCTTTGTATACCAGATAATCACCGTAAAGAGAACCATAAGAACCATCGCCCTTAGTGTTTTCAGTACGTAATTCCAGAGAGGCCCACCGTTCAATTTGGCGAATACGTGAGATTCCTTTATCTTCCGCCAAAGCAACTACTTTGTTCTTATTCTTGGAGAAGTTGAAGTTCAAGCTCCATTCAAGGTCTTTGGTACGCACAGGAACCACGTTGACCATTAACTCTATTCCCTGATTAGTCATCTTTCCAACATTCATCAGTTTCGTATCATATCCGGCAGACGGATTCAGCGTGATCGGAATAATCAAATCAGTAGTAATACTTTTATAGTAAGCCACATCGATCCCTACGCGGCTATTGAAAAAGCGAAAATCACCACCAAACTCGTAGGATACTACTTTCTCCGGTTTGATATCCGGGTTTGGATAGTTATTATTGGCAGTTGCAGTAGAGTTACCTCCCCACCCTTGAGAAATGATAAAGTTGGAAGCCGTCTGATAAGGTTCCAAATCCCGACGTACCATAGAGGTACTTGTTCTTACTTTGGCAAATGTCAGGATATTGCTCCTTATATCGAACAAGTCTGTCAGCACAGCACTCAGAGAAGCCGAAGGATAGAAATAAGAATTATTTTTCTTGGGCAACGCGCTTGACCAATCGTTTCTTCCTGTCAGATCAAGAAACAATCCGTTCAAATAGCTGAACTGTGCCGTTACATACAAACTGTTCACCTTCTTCTGTGTAAGAGAATTACCCGCAAGAATCGGTTTAGCATTATTTGTCAGGTTGTATACCCCGGGAATAGTCAGTTCCGGTGCAATGGCCCCCAGTCGCTTGGATATCTGGTTCATCATATTTCCTCCGGCAGAAATACTGAACCCGAAGTTTCTTACAGCCTCATCCGGCAGACGGTAACTCAACAGAAAGTCATTGTTTATTTCCATAAAAGAAACGTCATCTTCCTGATAATAACCGTTGAAGAAAGATTGTGAAGTTACGGCATGACGCATCGTTCTCTTGTCCGAATATACATCAAGCCCCGAACGGATTTGTAAAGACAGCCCCTTGAGAATATCATATTTCAAACGAAGATTTCCGTAGACACGATCGCGGGTATTTCCGTTGAGATTATTGTAGACCACAAAATAAGGGTTGTTGATTCCTGTAGACGTTTCATCACCGATAGGTGTATTCTGGGCTACATTTTCTTTTCCATCACGCCACTGCTGCTGCAAGGAATTCAGACTGACATTTCGCGGCATTTTCAAGAAAATAGCCATGATGTTGTCAGCGTTCTTCGCTCCCGTACTTGCCCGGTTGTCGCTGTTGGTATGTACATAGTTCATAGTCACATCGGCACGCAACTGTGGAATGATCTGATATCCGGCAGACAAACCTATCGTATTCTTCGCCAGCCCGGTATTAGGGACAATACCCTTCTGCTGATTATTAGTATACGTCAAGCGATAATTCAGTTTATCGTTCGAGTTACTCAGCGTGATTGTATTAGATATATTATGTCCCGTCTGAAGGAAATCTTCCAATTGATTACCTCCGGACACAAAAGGGATTGCAATCCGGTTTCCGTTATCATCCAACGGAGAGTCAAACTGAGTAATAAGCTGCCCGTTCATTGCGGGGCCCCAGTTGGCTACGTCCTTATCGTTCACACCACCTCCGGCACCGTCAACATAAGCGTATTTTCCTTCCAGCCCCTGGCCGAAACTGTTCTGAAATTCCGGAAGCCGAAGGGCAGTCTCAAAAGAAACGGTAGAGCTATATGTCACTCCAAGTCCTTTTTGCCCTTTCCCGCTTTTGGTGGTAATCAGAATCACTCCGTTAGCGGCACGTGCACCGTAAAGAGCCGAAGCGTTCGGACCTTTCAGAATAGAAACACTCTCAATATCTTCCTGATTTATCTCTCCGGCAGCGTTTCCGTAGTCTACTTCAGCTTCACCTGATGTAAAATTAGGATTATTGTAGTCCTGGCGTCCGGTGAAACTTCGAGTAGACTGCTCATTGTTATTACTAATAGGCACACCGTCTACCACAAATAAAGGAGAGTTGTTATAGTTGTATCCGCCCACGAAGTTTTGACCACGTATCTGAATACTCGAAGAAGCTCCGATGCCACCAGAAGAATTCGTAATCTGCACACCTGCAATACGGTTGCTCAACGCGTTCACAAAATTGGATTCGTGCGCTTGCACCACTCCGTCACCTCCCAACTTCTGTACCGAATATCCCAATGATTTAGCCTCGCGGGTGATACCCAGGGCAGTAACCACGACTTCCCCAAGCACTTTGGTATCCTCTTCCATTATCAGACTGACAATCTCTTTTTCCGGTTTAAACACAACCTTTTTGAACCCGACACAAGCAGCCTCCAGTTCGCCTATCTTGTTCATAATCTTCAATACGAAGTTACCATTGACATCCGTTATGGTACCATTAGTTGTTCCTTTCTCAATAATAGTAGCTCCGATAACGGGTTCTCCGTTCGGCGTTTTAATCGTACCTTTCACCTTTTCAACAGGCACAGGGGGATTTGCCATTGCAGCAGCCACACTGCACAACAGCATCAACAAACAAACTTTTACCTTAAACATTGTTTTCATTTAATTATATTAATAAATAAATCCTGATTTACGGCTGCAAAAGTATCGGAGCGGATTTACAAAAGCGAGACAAGAAAGTTACAATGCCAACACTATTTTATTTCAAAAAAGTTATGCTACCTTTGTACACACATTTATTTAATCAAGGAAGCACGAAATCATATCATGGTATTATTCTCAGAAGATCATATACAAGAGACTAAAAGAAGAGGTAGAATCGAAATTATCTGCGGCTCCATGTTTTCCGGAAAGACGGAGGAACTAATTCGTAGAATGAAAAGAGCCAAGTTTGCCCGCCAACGTGTGGAGATATTCAAACCAGCTATCGACACCCGTTATTCGGAAGAAGATGTGGTTTCACACGATAGTCACTCTATCGCTTCTACTCCTATCGACTCATCGGCAAGTATCCTGCTATTCACTTCCGAAATAGATGTAGTGGGTATTGACGAAGCTCAGTTTTTCGACAGCGGACTAATTGATATCTGCAACCAGCTTGCCAATAATGGTGTACGTGTCATCATCGCCGGACTGGATATGGACTTCAAAGGGAACCCTTTCGGACCAATGCCTCAGTTATGCGCCATTGCAGACGAAGTATCAAAAGTGCACGCTATCTGTGTGAAATGCGGACAGTTGGCTTCTTTCTCGCATCGCACGGTGAAGAATGACAAACAGGTTCTTTTGGGAGAAACAGCAGAATATGAGCCTCTCTGCAGGGAGTGTTATCTCCGTGCGCTCGAAGAGGACGGACAAAAAATATAAACTAACAATTACATATATGGAAAGGAAAAAAATAACATTCGACAGTTTTATACGTGGTGCCATCGGATGTGTATTGGTGGTAGGAATATTAATGCTGGTGGAACGACTGAGCGGAGTGTTATTGCCCTTCTTTATTGCGTGGCTGATCGCTTACATGGTTTATCCGCTGGTCAAATTCTTCCAATACAAGCTGAAGTTGAAAAGTCGTATCGTCTCTATCCTCTGTGCATTATTCCTGATTACAGTTGTCGGAGTATCCTTATTTTATCTGTTAGTACCGCCAATGATTTCGGAAATCAGCAGAATGAATGACTTGCTCGTGACTTACCTCACCAACCACAGAGCCGCTGGATCAGAAGCTGAAAGCATTTGGCTGGCATGTCCTTTCCGTGGACGGCCATGATCTGGCAGGGTTAACGGCGGCGTTTGCACAGGCGAAAACGCTCACCGGAGCGCCGACTATGATTTTGGCCAAAACGATCAAAGGCAAGGGGGTTTCCTTTATGGAGAACCAGGCTGGATGGCATGGCAAGGCTCCCAACGCGGAACAGTATCAGCAGGCGCGGCAGGAGCTGGCCGCTGCCCTGGCGGAAAAGGAGGGGAAGTAAGATGGCAGAGAAAATTGCGACCCGTGCCGCTTATGGCAAGGCACTGGTGGAACTGGCGGATCAGGAGCCGAATCTGGTGGTTTTGGATGCTGACCTGTCTGGGCACTCACTGTTCCGATCGGCAATAAAACGCTGACGGTTGAAGTTGCTCAGCATA
>OKRT01001408.1_pt1 | contig 10996 bp, 4 predicted proteins | sample 1601111 | NCBI WGS metagenome assembly OKRT01 (sample SAMEA3541572, study PRJEB24748) | human gut metagenome | biome: human gut; feature: human-associated habitat; material: faeces | place: China | collected 2012 | reverse complement strand
CTCTTCCGATCTCCAGTAAAACGCTATTTTGTAGCAAGCAAAGAGTAATCTAAAGTTTGGAAAGTCGCGCAAGCGGCACATCGATTAACACATGGAGGATGCCCACAATGGCGAAAACCGTCCTTGTCATCAATTCCGGTTCCAGCTCTATCAAGTATCAGCTGGTTGATCTTGAAACCGGTGAAGGTATTGCTTCCGGCCTGGTCGAGAAGATCGGCGAGCCGGTTGACGGCCACTACAAGCACGAGTTCAACGGCGAGAAGCATGAGCTGGAAGAGCCGATCCACGACCACGAGCAGGGTCTGAAGCGCGTGCTCGGCTTCTTCAACGAGTTCGGTCCGAAGCTGGACGAGGCCGGCATCGTGGCTGTTGGTCACCGCGTGGTGCAGGGTGGTTCCATCTTCCCGAACCCGGCTCTGGTCACCGACAAGACCATCAACCAGGTCAAGGACCTCGCCGTGCTCGCGCCGCTGCACAACGGTCCGGAAGCCAAGGGTGCTGAAGTCATGCGCGCGCTCCTGCCGGACGTCCCGCAGATCTTCGTGTTCGATTCCTCCTTCTTCTTCCAGCTGCCGAAGGCCGCAAGCACCTACGCGCTGAACAAGGAAATCGCCGACCAGTACCACATCCGCCGTTACGGCGCCCATGGCACCTCCCACGAGTTCATCTCCTCCGTGGTGCCGAGCGTCATCGGTAAGCCGGCTGAAGGCCTCAAGCAGATCGTGCTGCATATCGGCAACGGCGCTTCCGCCTCCGCCGAAGTTTCCGGCAAGCCGGTCGAGACCTCCATGGGCCTGACTCCGCTCGAAGGCCTCATGATGGGTGGCCGTACCGGCGATATCGATCCGGCCGTCGTCTTCCACCTGATCCGCAACGCCCACATGAACGTGGACGAGCTCGACGCTCTGTTCAACAAGCGTTCCGGCATGATGGGCATGACCGGCTTCGGCGACCTCCGTGAGGTTCACCGTCTGGTCGCCGAAGGCAACGAGGACGCCAAGCTGGCTCTCGACGTCTACGTACACCGCATCGTCGGCTACATCGGCAACTACACCGCTCAGATGGGCGGCGTAGACGTGATCACCTTCACCGCAGGCGTCGGCGAGAACGATGACGTGGTCCGCAAGATGGTGTGCGACAAGCTCGCCCCGTTCGGCGTCAAGCTGGACGAAGAGAAGAACGCCACCCGTTCCAAGGAACCGCGCATCATCTCCACCCCGGATTCCAAGATCACCATCTGCGTCATTCCGACCAACGAGGAGCTGGCAATCGCCCGCAAGTCCGCGGCAATCGCAGAAGCAGGCGAAGACACTTACGGCAACGTCTTCTCCAAGTGAGCGAGGAGATCCCGCAGTCAAATGATTGACGGGACCGTATGAAGAGGACCATACGTTCCATTGGAATCAAATCCAATGCCAATGGGACGTACGGTCCTTTCTTTTTCGAATAATCCTTATGTTTCACCGCTTTTAAGGTTTCGATCGCCGAACGTTTCCAATCGTCCCAGACAACACCTTTCCATATCCGTTCATGATCCGCATAATGGGGGAGGGGCTGGTAGTACGATACGAAACGTTGTGCCTAACGCGCATACGTCGCATGTTGAGAGAAGCGGTTGATTGTTGTGGTAAGACGTCGTTTTGTCGGTCTGAATGGCCTCAAGGGCATCGCCTTGATCGCGATAGTGTTGTATCACTGCGACCAGGGCACTCTGCGGGGCGGATTCCTAGGTGTTGACATATTCTTCACCATTTCAGGTTTTCTGATTTTCTCGTCGTTGCTGAATCATATTGATTCCGGCAAGGGAATAGGTTTCAAGGAATATTACCTCAAGCGTCTGCGCAGAATATACCCGGCGTTGATTCTGATGATTCCCGTCACCGTATCGTTGGCATGGTTCATCAACCAAGACATGTTGGTGGACATTAACAACCAGATAGTGACGGCTATGCTGGGTTGTTACAACTGGTATGCCATCGGCAGTGGCGCCAGCTATTTCTCGCAGATGAATCCAGACATGTTCCGTCATCTGTGGTTCATGTCGGTGCTGATGCAGTTCTATCTGTTGGCTCCTTTGCTGATCTACCTGCTTCGAAAAATTCTGGTACGTTGGGTGCCGGTGGCGGTACTTGCCGGACTTGCCGTGTGCAGTGCGCTTTCCATGGGATTGCGGTATCACCCGGGAACCGATCCAACCAGAGTGTATTTCGGTTCGGACACACATGCCATGGGACTTTGGCTAGGTGCCATGCTGGCATGGCTGCTGATGATCATACGGCGTGGCAACGGTCGTCCGGAAGAAACGGCGATCATGGAACGCGCTCGTCTGGTCTGGAGCAAGATCGGCCCTGCGGCGGCTTTTGTGGCATTACTGATTCTGTTATGGATGATGCAGCACGTTGAGCAGGGTCCTGCTGCCTTCTATGGAGGGATTTTCGCGGCTTCGCTACTTTCAGTGGTTCTGGTCGCCGGTTCCATTCCTTTCGGATCTTGGATGCAGGATCTGCTGGTGTTCAAACCATTTGATGTGGCCGGCCGATATTCATACGGCATTTACCTGTGGCATTGGCCTTTATGGTTGTTCACCAAGGCGATGTTCCCCCAGTGGGGTGCTCGGCATCTGGGATGGATGCTGCTAATCACACTCGCTCTTACCGCATGTTGTACCGCCATGTCGTGGAAGTTGGTAGAACAGCCCGTCGCCCGTGGCGGATTTATCGCCATGATTCGCCCGCTGCCAGAAAACGGAATGTGGGATGTAACCAGATGCTGGATTACGATCGCCGTGGTATTGAGTACATGCTTGATGTCCGGATACGCGGTAGCCAACGCACCAAAGCAGACCAGTGTGGAACGCGCGTTGGAAGAGAATGCGAAAATGCTGAAAGAGCAGCAGGGCATGCACCTCGACTTCGATAGGAAGCATCCGCCAGCGCCCAAGAAACCCGCATACACCATGCCTGACGGGCAGCAGATGGTCGCATTCGGTGACTCGGTGATGCTTGCCTCCAGTAAAGGTTTGCAATCCGTTTTTCCCGGAATCACTGTTGATGCGGAAACCTCACGTTCGATGACCAAGGCATTGGGACTTATAGACCAAGCCAAAAGCCAGCCGGAAGGATTGCGCCAATGGGTGCTGGTCGGCTTGGCTACGAATTCAGCGGTGACCGATGGCCAACTCAATGACATACTGAACGACATTGGACCGGATCATGTGCTTGTGCTGATTAATGCGCATGCCCCCGTGTCTTGGGTCCCCGGAACGAACGACGCGTTGAGCAACTTCGCGGCCGCCCATTCCGACAACGTTGTTCTCGTTGACTGGGACGCTACGATTTCGGCGCATCCTGATGAGCTTGCCGGAGATGGTATTCACCCTGGCATGTCCAATACGCTGTACGCCCAGGCTGTCAAGGATGCGATTGCGAACTGGATCAAGCAAGGACACTGAAACATCCTTCTTGCGAATCGCGGCAAAGCAGTTTTGCGATGAATATGAGGAATCCCCCTGACTCGTTTGAGCAGGGGGATTCCTCATAACCTTTTAGGATCTGAACGGACTCAGTCTTCCTGATGCTGCGGAGCCGACAGAAAATGCTCTTCACTCGGCAGCAGAGCATTCAACAGCACGGCCACAACGAACGCCACGGCGATGCAATTGGATGCGAAGATGGACTGGAACAGCGGCGGGAAGTTGACGAAAATGTCGCCGACCTGCGTGAAACCGATACCGATGGTGAGACTCAACGCCGCAATGGTGATGTTGCGCTGCGTATAGCCGGCCTCGGAAATCATCTGGAAGCCAGACAGGATGATGTTACCGAACATCATGATGGTGCAGCCACCAAGCACGGCCTGCGGCAGGGAATTGAACACTTCCGCCACGGCAGGCACGAAGCTGGCTATCACCAGAATCAGACCACCGGAAAGAATCACCTTACGGTTGACGACCTTGGTCATGGCGACCAAGCCGATATTCTGTGCGAACGACGTCAACGGCAAGCAGCCGAACAGGCCGGAGACGGAGGAGATGAGACCGTCGCCTGCAATGGCGCCCGCAGTCTCCTTATCGGTAGGCTGACGGTCGAGACCAACCTTGGTGAGCGCAGCGGTATCACCCAGCACCTCAACGGAAGACACGACATACAGCAGGGCGAAGGAGATGATCGCGCCCGGATCGAATTCAAGCTGGAACGGCATGAAATGCGGCACGGACACAACCTGCAGATTCGCGAAACCAGAGAAATCGACCTTGCCCATGAAAATCGCGACAACATAGCCGACAACCAAGCCGAACAGCACGGAAAGCTGCTTGGCAGTACCCTTCATCAGCAGCTGGAACGCCAAGCAGGCGACCAGCGAAATCAGACCGAGCGTGAGATTCTGCCAGCTTCCGAAATCCTCAGCGCCGGAACCGCCGCCGAAACTGGTGGCACCAACGGAAAGCAGTGAGAAACCAATCGACGTAACCACAATCGCGGATACGATCGGCGGCACGAAGCGACGCCAATACTTGGCCGTCAAACCAAGCGCAACCTCCAACAGGCCACCAAGCACAACCGCGCCCCGTCAAACTCACGTTAATTACTAATTATAGTCAATTATGTGAATGTATGAAAGCGGTACTTGTCGATTGCACATCGAGGTAACTTTGCACACAAATGATTTAATCAAATGGATCAAACGGATATAAAAAAAGCTTCCTCAAGGGAAGCCTTTTGTTATTTTATATGCCATCTAAAACGTATAAAAGTGGATGTGTCATAATGATTTGTCATAGCTACACGAAGTTTTACCGTCATAGCATCTACTTTATCCGCACATTCATCTTCCATATCAAATAATTGGCGTTGTTTTTGACGTAGTTGCTTTGCTATTTTAGCTTCATTCTCCTGAAGCTCAAGTTTAAATTTTGCATTCCGTTCTTTACGAATCTGTCTTTTTAATGCTTCATCTTCCTTGCGTAATGCAATGACTTCATTTTCCAACGAATAAACCTGGTCTTCAGCCCATGCTTGATACTTGTCAATTTCAAAGCTTACGTACTCTTCAGATTTACTGTATACATCCTGTTTTAGTTCATACAAGTGCTGTTCGTATTCTTTGGACAATGAGGCTTCCGCAATATCACCATTCCATTTTGTCTCAGATAAAGGATTGGTTTCAAGGAGTTTTTTAACAAAATCTTGTGAAAGACTTTCTCCGTTATCTGTACGGGCACAGAACAACAGTTGTTCATGGGAGTCATGTTCATTATACGCTTTAACTCTATAAACAACGGCAATACCAGACTGTCCTTTATACTTTTCTAGCAATATCTGCCTTGAAGATAAATTGTCAACATCAAATACAATTTCAGAATCAGGTACTTCTGTTTTTAATGCTTGGTTTATTACATACTCTCCTAGAGGATGCGTTACTCGTAACTGATGGAACTCACCATTATCCTTATTAAGAATATAAGTACCAGTAGGTATATTCTTGTTCAATGGGGTTAGCAACGTGAATGTTAGCTCTTTATTATCGATATTGGTAATGCTGTCTTTTAGAACTCTTTTAGTCAAACGCCAAAAATGTCTATTATAAGAACTAACTCTATCTCGATCTTCACTTTGCCTTATCTTCAATTTATCTACTACCTCTTCATCAAAATTTTCAAGAAGCGACTTCTTAGTATCTTTAATCCTTCGCTGAATGATTTCTTCCAGTTCCAATTGAAGTTGATTAAAAGCAGCTTCAATTTCTCGTTCAGTTCGACAAGTTTGGTATATATGATTCAATTTCTTTTCGAAATCTACACAAGACTCAATCGAACCTAATACCTCGTCACTACTTCCAAACACACCATCAAAGAGATTGAACTTATCATTCAGTAGCTCATATACCCTGCAATCAGCATAGTTAAGTTGATTCACAAAATTTACGACAACAACATCAAACTTCTGACCATATCTATGACAACGCCCAATTCTCTGCTCTATACGTTGTGGGTTCCAAGGCATATCGTAGTTTACTAGCAATGAGCAAAACTGCAAGTTAATACCTTCTGCACCAGATTCCGTCGCAATCATAATTTCGGCATCTGTTCTAAAATAATCCACAAGTGATTGTTTGCGATCAATTATAGTACGTCCCGATATACGTTTAGAACCGGCATACAGGGATAGCCATTTGCGATATATAGACTTAGAATCCTCGTCATTATTTGAGCCATTGAAACATACAACCTTGCCATTATATCCATTGTTTTGCAAGAAGTTCTTGAGATACTCTTGAGTCCTTCTGCTTTCAGTAAATATCAGCGCTTTTCTTGGAGCACCTAACATTTCGTTTTTCTGAAATGTCTTATCTAATGCTACAAGAAGTTGTTTTGCCTTGGTTTCATTTACGATAGACTTAGCTTGCTCTTGGTACATTTTAAGTTCAGCAATCTCATAATCAATAGCATCTGAAATAGCTGGATTAACACCTTCATTTACCTCTGCCTTTTCATCATCCTGAGAAACTTCATAATCATTCTCTATAGTTGATAGAGCAGAGAGAAGTTCTCCTGTAGCTTTATAGTGATCCAATCGTTCTATAAAACATTGTAAGGTATAGCTCAAAGCATAAGCAGAAGAAGACATTATTTTTCTCACAATCAGAGAAAGCATAGGTCTTACTTTTTCTGGAATACCATAGGTTCCTGGCCTTTGAAGATATTCGCTTACATTTTCATATAGTTGAACTTCTTCTGGAGAAGCTTCGTATTCTTGTACAAAAGCTGTTCTCTTAGTATAATTCACATACTCCTTTACTTGTTTACGTAATGTTCTATGAACAATATGTGATAACCTACCTTTTAATTCGCCAAACTTTGCTGAATCTCTAGTAGTTATCATATTGTATTGTTCATTGAAGGAATCTACTGTTGAAAAGAAATGTGGATCAATAATGCTAATCAGACCATACAACTCCTTAAGATTATTCTGCAAGGGTGTAGCGGTCAATAAGACCTTTTTGTAATGCTTAAAGGTATTCATCATCGTATTACCGATAATGTTGCCTTTCTTATAAACATTTCTCATTTTATGGGCTTCATCAAACACGACTAAATCCCAATCAACAAGCTGTAACTCTTCTGAGTGCTTGATTGCGAAATTATAAGAGCAGATTATTATATTTCGGCCATCCTCAAAAGGGTTATTACCCAACTCTTTAATTTCCTTGTAACTGTCATTTTCTAAGATAACTGACGGAAGAAAGAATTTCTCCATCAATTCTAGATTCCATTGATTTCTAAGTGAAGCCGGAACAACAATGATAATCCGCCTGCTATGTTCCGCCCAAAGTTCTGAAATGATAATACCTGCTTCAATTGTTTTACCCAAACCAACTTCATCTGCCAATATTGCACCTTTGCTTAGAGGAGATTTGAAAGCAAACAAAGCAGCTTCTACTTGGTGAGGATTCATATCAACCTTTGCTTCAGACAATACGCCAGTGAATCGACTGTCATCACTGGTCGATTTCTTATGCGATAAATCCCACGCATAATAAAGTTGTTGAGCTGGAGTTATGCTATTCTTCATCTTACTTCTTTTCTATCTTAATAGAGTACTCTGGTGACAATGCATCGAATTGTTCAATCTTTGCACCTCTCCAATACTTCTTGGCAATTTTCAAGCAATCCTCTTTAAGTCTTTCGTCAATCATAGGATTTGCTTCTTTACCGTAAATATCTCTTATTCTTTCATACGATTTCTGCAAATCCAAGTCGTTTAATGATATTCGAATTATATGGTATTTCTCATTGGGATGCTTTTGCATAAAAGTGTTTTGAGATTTATGTAAATAGAATGGAGCAGTACCATCTTTAAGACTATACAATGTTGTTTTAACATCGACATAAATCCTGTCTGTAATATTATGAAAGTCATAATCTCCAATACCTTCTATTGCAGCATACTTATAATCCTTACCTTGAGCCAATAGATATTGCTCATAAATAAGTTCACCGATATATCCAATTGTTTGACGAACTTGCGACTCTTGAGTTTCATCATCAACCTCTTGCATTTCATGAAGAATCTCTAATATCATGTCTTTCTTATCAGCAAGTTCCATCAATTCATCTGCATCAAATGATTCAGCCAACTCTTTAATATTGTCAAGTTTATCTTCATCGACCTTTAAGTTCGCATTATTATCACCTGTATTACTAATTGATTTTTCTGAAGTTTGAACTATCGTAGCGATATCTGTTCCTTTTTCTTCTGCAATTTGCTCAAGTTTTTCCAATTGGTCTACATATAGTCCTTGCAATACAATAAAAGGTTGCTGGAAGAACTCCATATCGGCAATATGTTTCTCTATCATCTTTATTGCAGAGATTTTTTCTGCATTAGGATATTGAACAACTACCAAACCATTAGTGTCATAACCAAAATCCTTGTTATCTATTGCTTTTGAGAAAACCTGTTCCCTATTTTTGAGCATTGTAAAGTTTATACCAATAGGTTTCTTTGATGTTTTAATCAAGATACCTCTAGATTCGGGCATATTCTTCCAAATCTGATATGGTTCTGTTGCAATTTCATTATAATCTCCTTCATGAGCCTTAACAGAAACCTCTAGTTTAGGAGATTTATGTAGTTTATGTTTAGAAAGTAATTCTAATCCTCCATAAGCAAACACAACTTCATTTACAAAGAAATTCTGCACCTTCTTGTCATTCATCAACATATCCAAGAATATTGGTGTCCAAGAATAAATAGATAAGAAACATGATTCTTTATCATACTCTTCAAGAGTAAATGTGGGGCAAATAGAGCCAAGTGACTTATCACGACATTCGACATTGCCAGTATATCTTAAGAATACCATGTTGTCAATGCCTTCTGGTAGTCTATCGATGATACGTTTTATATTCTTGTAGGCATTATCACCATAAACATATATAAGTTCAGCATTCAACACCCAGTTTATTGTTGATTCAGTTTTATCTGAGTCTTCAAAATCAGGAATAGCTATAGCTTCTTCGTTATCACGAATGAGTCTTCTTACAGAAATGTATGATTCACTGTCGGTTCTGATATTCCCAAACAAATTGATAGCATCAACATTCTGTTCCAACCATTTCTGCATTTCGTTGGGAAGCTTTTCTTCGTCATTAAGTAAAGATTGCTCTGCAAATACTTGGGTTTCTGAATCAAAATCAGAAATCTTGAAATACTCATCAAACCCTCTATACTGGTTAGTCTTAATCATTGTCAAAGCCTCGCTAAGACTCTCTTCTTTACCTATTGCAAGATTGTAATAATCAGGCTCATCATTAAGTGAATAGTCAAGACAGAAGCGGAGTTGTTCTATTGTGAGATGTTTATCTTTTATCTCGTCATAGATTTCTTTGCAAGAAACGTTCTCCTTCTTGTCTCCATAAAATTGTTCCTTAAACCACTCTGTATCATTATCTGAAGGAAGACAATCCAGGAATGAATCAATATGTTCATTCTCTTCTTGATAATCACCATTTAAGGCATACAGACTATACTCATGATCATAAGCAATGAAAACACTATCCTTTATTGTCTCTGGAAGTCCTTCATTATTATGTCTGATACAATTAAATATGATTTTTCTAAATTCATTCTCTTCAGTATCACGTGACACAGCAAATTTAATAATCTGCCAACGAATATCAGAATCTGTAATCTTATGGTCGATAGATATTATAGACAACGAATTGATATAATGTTCCACAACAGCAGAGTTACAATTTCTGATAAGGGGAAATATTAGATTCTTATCTGAAATCTTATCTACAACAGAATTTGCAAAGTCGTCACGAGTGATATTGAAAGCATTTGTATCTGATGGAATAAGAGTTTGTACCTTTTGAGGTATATAGTAAAATCCAATCTCTAACAAAGCATTTCTCAAATCCGTGTCAAGGTCATTAGTATAGTTTTTCCCACCATTAAGGGCCTGAACTCTAAAGCTATTATCATTACCTATAACCCTGTATTTAAGCAAGAATCCATCAGATGATATCTTCGACAAAATAGCCAATGTATCAAAGTCTATAAACTGATTAGGGTCAATCAAGTCGTAGACATATAAGGTATTCATCATGAATGGTGCAGAACTCAACACCTTTTCGTACTTATATGGCACAAAATTATAATCAGAATATGAAGCTTGAAGTTTTTCATATTCTGCTTCAGATAACTTATCGAAGTTTTCTACATTCTTACATGATTCATCTGTGGGTTTACCATCCTTGTCAAGATATAATCTAAGTAATGAACCTGCAACAGATGTTCCACCAGCCTTGTAAGCATTCTGTATATCTCTTAGATATGCATCTGTGTTGTCGCCCCAGCCATCTTCTTGCTTTATATCATCGAAATGATTTACGATCCAATTCCATAGTGCAGTATTGTCGCCTTGTTTGTCAATAAGCCAATCTCGCTGTTTAATACATTCAGGTATGCTACCTTTGATGCGGAAATTGTCAAACAAAATAGTCCCGTCCAAACGCTCTTCAAACAGTTCAGAGAATGGCAAATAATCACTACGCCAGTTCTGAAGAACAGTGATTTCATTTATAATTTCATCTTCGTAATCAGATTCATTTTCAGCAATCATACAGAGCGTTTGACATACTGCATCTCTGCCCATAGAAGTTTCTCTCAATTCTGCAAGATTTGCTTTTATCTTACCGAAAAAATTTGAATAATCATCTTCATCATATTCCTCACACATAGGTTCTACTATATACTCTTGACCTACAAATATTGGTTGTGTCGTCTGAGCCATATAGTAAACATTGATATCGGACTTCAATTCCCCCCATGAATATAAATTATTCTCATTTGAACGGAATAATTGTATTGTTTCAATATCTGAGATACAATCAAGACAATTGGTATGGAATAGTCTATATTCCTCCTTAGACATACACTTTATCCATGCGGACAATTTTTCCATGTCTGCCATTTGAAGCATCTCAGCA
>OKRT01001406.1_pt1 | contig 10997 bp, 7 predicted proteins | sample 1601111 | NCBI WGS metagenome assembly OKRT01 (sample SAMEA3541572, study PRJEB24748) | human gut metagenome | biome: human gut; feature: human-associated habitat; material: faeces | place: China | collected 2012 | reverse complement strand
TCCCGCGGCGATTACGGTCCCCGCCACGCCATCGAGGGACTTCAGGGCAGCCTCGTCGACGAGGGACTGGTCCTTAAGCGTGAAGCGGAGACGCGAAAAGCAGTGCGTCACGTTCGAGATGTTTTGGATACCGCCCACACCTTCGATTATCTGGTCGGCAAATGTGCCATAGTCGGTCATACCGGCGCTCCCATCTGATCGCTCATACGGCGGGCCGCCGCCGCGTGTCTTGCGTACGCGAGGGAGAGCGCTTGCGTTGGTACCATCCCCTCGCTAGCCAAAACGTTACAGAAGATGGCGGAAACCTCGTGGTTCATTACTTGAACTACCGTTTGGGGTCAGATTTGCCTCGCTCATCGAGTGGGACTGCTTGCCGACCTGGTTAACGCGCCCTATCCGCGTCCGGGCCTTATGGCACGGCTATGCAAAACGGCTAAGATAGCAGGCGCTCAGGAGGTCGAAGAAGTACGTCGTACCGTACTTTCCAAATAAGCCGAGGCGGTCGAAATCCGATTCGTCGCCTTCTGGTCGCAGCTGGTAGATGCGGTCGTAAATATCTTGGCCGTCGAACGAGGGGCAGGCGGTGACCAGCCGTTTTTCTGCATCAATCTCGCGAAGCCATTCTGCGGATTCTCGAGCGAAGACACCGGATGCCGAGACGACAACAAGGAGGCTATCGGGATTCCATGCGGCATGTTGGAGCCGCTCCCGGTACGTGTCTGTGGTCAGTTGGACGAACTTGTTGACGTAGAAAAGCTCTTGCTGGAAGCGCTCGAGCACGCCCGTTGTGTTGCCCGCGCACACGAGCACCACATGCGTACGGGCGTGCATATCTTGAGCGAGCTCGACAATATCTTCGGTGCGTACGGCTTGGTGCAGCTTTTCAAATGTGTTTGAGATGCCGCTGTCGAGCGTCGCCCGATACCCGTCGATGCTTAATTCGAGGTCCCGATGGTTGAGGTCGCTTGGATACGCTGCGGTGGTCATGCGAGCTTTGAAGTCGCTGAAGCTGTCGAAGCCGACTCTGTTGCAGAACCTCCGCACCGCCGAGCGCGTTACGAATGCGTTCTCCATGATGTCGGTAATCGATAGCGCGTTGATGTCGTTGAGCCGCTCGATGAGATAGCGGGCGATTGCGTAATCCGAGTCGCGTCGCTGTGAATTCAGGATTGCTGCAAGGGAGTTGAGCAAGCCGAAACTATTTGCGCTCACTTGGTACCTCTCTCTGTACCGCACGCCGTGGCAACGGACAGCCTGCGGGTTGGGGTGGCGCAACGTGTGCGTTTTGGTACATCGAGGGTCAGCTTACCATGCGTCCGCTAGCTCTTGAACCGCTTGCCGCGCTCGCGGAACCACGACCAGCTCTTTTTTGGAATGCGGCGGAAATCATCATCGAAGTCTACACGCACAAGGCCATAGCGCTTTTCGTACCCGTTGATCCAGCTGTATAGATCCATCGTACACCAATAGTAATAGCCGCACACATTCGCGCCCTCGCGCTTGGCCTGTTCGAGATAGTCGATGAACGAGCCGATCACGCGGATCCGGTCGTCGTCTGCCACGTACCCGTTTTCATCGGGTACCTCATAGGCGCCGTGGCCGTTTTCTGCCACTACGGGCGGGTTTCCATATTCGTTTTTGATGCGCATGAGAGATGAGTACATGATGCGCGGCAGCAGCTCGCGGCCCCATTGATTGTGTTCGACCGTGCTGTCGTAGGCGGTTTGGAACAGTGGCGCAACAATCTGTCCCTCGACGCTCTTGCTGCCTGCTCCCTTGACGTTGCCGGACGCGCTCGAGGGCGCTCCATGCCAGCTGGTTACATATTTTCGGCAGAACACGTTGAGACTCAGAAAATCAACTACGCCTTCGGCGAAGATTTCCTCATCGCCTGGAACGCGGTAGAGGTAGGTGCCGAGCGCCTCGAGCATTTCGTCGGTTTCAGGCGGAAGGGATCCGAAAACTGCTGGGCACAGGATGAGGCGGTTGTAGAAGAAGTCCGCCGCCCGGTAAACGCGCTCGGGATCTTCTGTTCCGGGGGCTACCTCGACGTTGCAATCGTGGTGGATGACGCCGATAGCTCCGGGAAGCCCCATATCGTGATACATCTTGATGGCCTTTGCGCTGCCGAGCATCTGCACGTATTGCCACTGCAGGAACGATTGCATGTCCAGCTTATGGCAGGGCGGATATATGCCAAGGAAGTTGGCGCAGTAGCTATAGTACTGGGGCTCGTCCACGGTGGACCAAAGGAAAACCCGGTCACCGAAGCGCTCGAAGCATATGCGGGCATATTCGCTGAAGGCATCCGCGGTGGCAACGTTGGACCAACCGCCCTCACAGGCGATGGCGTACGGTAGGTCGTACTGGAAGAGCGTGATGTTGGGCTCCACACCGCATTCGATGCAGCAGTCAATGAGCTCGTTGTAAAACGCGACGCCTTCTTCGTTAACCGTTCCGCGGCCTTCCGGGAGGATGCGGCTCCATGAGATGGAGAGGCGAATGGAGTTCTGCCCGCCTTGTGCCATGAGGGCGATGTCCTCGCGGAACCGGTGGTAGAAGTCGCTGGCTTGCCTGCCGTCGATTCCATTGACGTTCATGTGGGGGATGGCGTTGAAGTAATCCCACTCTCCCAGGCCTTTGCCATCTTCGTTCCACGCGCCCTCGCATTGATAGGCCGAGTTGGCGGATCCCCAGATAAACGGTCGGTTGGCGAACGAAGTGGGCGCTTCGCGCATGGTGTGCCCCCAGTCCTTGGTGTTGTCTTTTGAAACTACTGTATCCAGTTCCAATGGTGGCCTATGGTTCAAAAGGCGAACTACCGTTTACAGGCTTCAGCCGTATGCCGGCGGGCGAATGGGGATGGGGTGTGAGTGTGAATGCTGGTGAATGGATGCGAGACCAGGATATGCGGTTGTGCTGTACGAAGGCACCCCGTTGACCGAGTAGGCAGAAGTTGGTTTTTGTTCATAGCCGAGACGCTGCTGCGCGTGGCTTAAAAAATATGCCCCATCCTCATCAACGGAAGCAAGCCCGCTGTCATGGCTAAGGGCACATAGTTCCGAAAAACGAACGGCGTAGATTGGACTTGTCGTTACTCCTCTAGATGTTTTTAGCGCAATGGGAAGTTCAATCAAGTTCTTCCTAGTCGTAAAATAGGACTAAATCATTGCTTGGCAGCCCGTTTTAGTCATAAATAAGACTTGTTTACGGCTATCGGAACCAACTGGAGCAACCTTGTACTACAGCAACTCTGACGTGATAGAACTAATCGGCGGAATCGAGAAGCCGTACGAGACCGAGGTCGTCGAGCTCAAGGAGGCCAAACACGACTTCAGCTTTAAGGACCTTGGAAGGTACTTCTCGGCGCTGAGCAACGAGGCAGTTCTGAGAGGCAAGCAGGACGCATGGCTCCTCTTCGGCATAGACAACGACAAAGCCGTTTGCGGAACCGCATATCGCAGGGACAACCCGACAAAACTCCAGTCGCTCAAGCGGGAGGTTGCCGGGCACACTAACAACCGCATGACGTTCAGGGAAATCCACGAGCTCGAAATCGAGGGAAAGCGAGTTCTCGCCTTCCAGATTCCTGCAGCAACGCCGGGCATGCCGACTGCCTTCAACAACGCCGCCTGGGCGAGGGAGGGCGAATCGCTCGTGCCCCTGCCCATCGACAAGTACGAGCAGATACGGCAAATGCGCCGCCCCGACTGGAGCGCCTCGGAGGTCGAAGGGGCAACGTACGACGACCTCGACCCAGAGGCGGTGCGCCGCGCGGTCGAGCTGTTCCTTTCCAAGCACGGTCGCCATAGGAGCGCGTTCGCTGGGATGAACGACCGGGCGATACTTGACAAGGCGAGCTTGACCCGAGATGGGAAGATCACTCCGACCGCCCTCATCCTGATAGGAAGGCCTGAGTCAATCCATCTCCTCGGCGACATTTCGCCGCGCATCACCTGGACGCTCTACGCTTCGGATGGCTCCGTGACCACCTACGAGCACTTCAAGCCGCCATTCCTGCTCGCCGTGGACCGAGTTCTCGGCAAGATTAGGAACGAGAGATACCGGTTCAACGCGAACGGCGCGAGCCTCTTTCCCATCGAGGTCAGCCAGTACGAGCCCGAGATAATCAGAGAGCTCCTCAACAACTGTATCGCGCATCAGGATTACTCCATGCAGGGGCGCGTAAACGTCGAGGAGTTCGAGGATCACCTCGTATTCCTCAACGAGGGGGCCTTCATCCCCGAGACCATCGAGAAGGCGATGAGGCCTGGCTTCAAGCCGAGCTATTACCGAAACCCCTTCCTCTGCGAGGCAATGGTCCAGATGGATATGATTGACACCATCGCTATGGGGATCCCCAAAGTTTTCCAGATGCAGAGGGGCAGATGCTTTCCGCTACCAACGTACGACCTCAGCGATCCGAACCGCGTCGAGGTCACCATCTTCGGCAAGTCGATCAATGAGAGCTACAGCCGCTTGCTCTATGCCCGTCCCGATCTTCCCATGGATATCGTCTATCTCCTCGACAAGGTCCAGAAGCACGAGGAAGTCACCCGGGAGCAGGCGGCGAGGCTCCACGAGCTCAAACTCGTGGAGGGAAGATACCCCCAGCTCTCAATCACAAACTCTCTCGCCGCTGAGACTGGTCAGGAGGTCACATACACGAGGAGCAAGGGGCTTAACGAGGAAGCGTGCAAGTCGCTCATCCTCCAGATGCTCTCTGAGACCGGGCCCGCGTCGCGCGCGAAGATCGTGGCGCTCCTGGACGATCTGCTTCCGGCCGGCCTTAGCGACCGGCAGAAGTCAAAGCGGGTTTCTAACCTGCTCGCCAAGATGAAGAACGTCGACAGGACGGTCGACAACGACGGTGTCGTCGGGAAGGCAGCGCGCTGGAGGGCGATATAGCCCACCCTCCCTGCAACTATGCAGCTAAATCACGCGAGTAGAAGTATCCGTAGATCTGTTTGATGCACCTGTCTAGGACATCATCGGGGTAGCTCGACTCCGGCAGCTTGTATGCTTCGTTCCGCACGATGGTCCATACCTGACTGCGCGTCTCCTCCTTCTCGGTCCAATGCACCGTCTGGCTCAAGCGCTCTTCGATGGCTGACACCATCTCAATGCACACGCTCTTGACCTTACGAATCTCGGACGGCGAAAGTGTGTCTTTGAAGAGCATCTCGAACACCGTCATCTGCTGCTGGTTTTGGAATCCCTCGCGCACCCATTCGCGCTGCTTCTCATCTAGGTCCTGCGACAGCCTCATCAGCTCGTTGAAGGTTTTCTCGATGAGAGCCTTGTCCTGCTCTTTGTTGTAGCTTTCGATAATCCGCTCGTAGCGCTCGTAGAAATCGATTCGCAGCGGGTTGTCTTTCAATGCCAGTTCGAGCCTCTCTTCTATGACTCCGCGAATATCGTCTATGATCAGATGCTTCCGCTTTGCCCGGGCGAATTCTTGGCTCAAACGGTCGAAGTCGATTCCGCTTACGTCGAAGCGGGTTCCCTCTTTTGCCTGCTCGGCGGCCTCGCTCACCTCAATGTGCACACTTACGATGTCGTGCACCCGACGCATGAGCTCGGTGGTGTCTGCGACAGCACGGCGCTGGTTTATCTGGCTATAAACCGCGCGCAGCGCGTCGCGACGGCATACCATGTCTTCGCCGACCTCCGCCCTGGTCACGAAGCGGTAAAACTTGAAGAGCATGCGGCACATGATGCCGAAGCGTTTCTTCACCTCGTCGGTGGCGCTCATGGCGTCGGCGGCGTCCTTGATGGCATCCAGCTTTCCAAAACCCTCCGCAGCGAGCAGCGTCTCCAGATTGAAGCCCTGCTCGCCCATGAAGGAGGCAATCTGCCTCGTCAGACTCCCAATGCGCTCGATGAGCTCGTCCTTATCGACCACAACGTCATCGGGCGTGCGGCCGTCGCCCGGGTCGCGCGTGTAGTCTGCCAGGGCCTGGCGCCGCCATTGCACAATGCCAACGTAATCTACGATGAGGCCGTTGCTCTTGCCCTTGGCGACGCGATTGGCGCGCGCGATGGCCTGCATGAGGCCGTGTGCCTTCATGGGCTTGTCGAAGTACATCACCGAAAGGGGTTTGACGTCGAAGCCGGTGAGCCACATGGCGCACACGAACACGATTCGGAAGGGGTTGTTGGCATCTTTGAACTCGTCATCGAGGTTGCGCTCCTCCATCTTGCGTCGATGGGGCTCGATGTCGAGACCCCACGCGCGGAAGCGTGCGATCTCGTTCTGCTCCTGGCTCACCACCACCGCCATCTCGGTGGACTCCATCCAGGAGATCTTTCGGCGCTGCTCGAGCGCCTCCTGCTGGCCCATGCCTTTGAGCTTCTCTTTCTCGTCGGCCGTGGCGCGCGCCCACTCCTCTTTCACATAGTTGTACATCATCACGCAAGCGACCTTGTTCACGCAGATGAACATGGCCTTCCCGCTTTCCCAAATGCCGGTGTAGTGCGCCACGAAGTCGCGGGCTATCGCGCGCATGCGCGGCTCGGACATCATGATGTGGACCCCGTTGGAGAGCTGGCTCTTCACCTTGTCTGTCTGGTCAGGATCGAGGTCCGCATCTTCGACGGCCTGCAGCAACTCATCGTTGATCAGGGGGTTCTCTATCGCGAGACGATCGGAGCGGTTTTCGTAGAACAGCGGCACCGTGGCACCGTCTTCAACGGCGCGACCGAAGTCGTACACCGACACGTACCCGCCGAAGGTGCGAGCGGTCAGCTGGTCGTCGGACAGCAGCGGCGTTCCGGTGAACCCCATCTTGGAGGCCGTCGGCAACAACCGGGCCATGTTCTCGGCGAAGATGCCGTTGTTCGAGCGATGCGCTTCGTCGGAGAACACCACGATGTCGTGATCGGGCAGGATGGGCTCGGCGTCGGCCTGGTTGAACTTTTGGATGAGCGAGAAGATGTAGGTCGGATTGCCCTTGAGCTTCTCCACCAGATCGGCGCCGCTGGTCGCGCGGCAGCGTGCCGCGGGCACGCCGGACAGGCACCCGCAGCTCTCGAACGTCTCGCTGATCTGCTTGTTCAGCTCGTCGCGATCAGTCAGCACCAGGAAGGTTGGCGAGCCAGGCTGCGTGCGCCTGATCTTCTCGGCAAGAAAGAGCATGGAATAGCTCTTGCCCGAGCCCTGCGTGTGCCAGAACACGCCCAGCTTGCCTGTTCTTCAGCTTTTTCTGCACCTCCGGCATCCGCTTTTTCTATCGCGGGGTCTAGGTACTGGTGGTTGCGCGCCATGATCTTGGCCGCCGGGGTATCGAAGTGGTCGAACAAGATGAAGTTCTGGAACAGGTCCATGAGCGTCTCGCGGTTGCACACGCCGCGGAGCAGGGTCTCCAGGCTCACGCTTCCGGCGTCTTCCTCATGTAGGCGCTTCCATTCGTTGAAGAACTCGTAGGGGCTGCCCAGCGTCCCCACGCGTGATTCAAGGCCGTTCGAGAGGATGACGAATGCGTTGAAATGAAAGATCTGGGGGATGGTGTCTTGGTAATCGGTGTAGTTGTCGTTGTAGGCGTTGCGCACATCCCTGTCGTGGCGCTTGAACTCCATGAACACCAAGGGAACGCCGTTCACGAACCCCACCAGGTCGCAGCGGCGCCGATGCAAGGGGCCGTGCACCCACAGCTCCTCGGCGGCAACAAAACGGTTCATCTTGGGATGGCCGAAGTCGAATACTTGCGCGAGCTCGGTATAGGGCACCCTGTCCTCTCCGACCTTCCTCACGGGGATGCCATCGCGCAGCATCTTGTACTTGGCCTCGTTGGCCTGCAGCAGGGAATCGCCCACGAACGTCTGAGAGAGTGTCTTAATTGCCTCGGCGACATCCGTTTCATCCATCCATTCGTTGAGCTCTATGAGCGCATCTTTGAGGTCACGTTTCAACAACACATCGCTGTAGCTTTCGCGTCCAAGCGTGCCGTATCGGCCAAGCTCTTCTTCGTCGTAGCAGTAATGGACGTCCCAGCCGAGGCGCGCGAGCAGCTCGGCGGCAGGCTTCTGCACGGCCTCCTCTTCGGAATAACGGTTCTTGGCCACCTCGGTTCACCAGCTTCCTATCTCTGCGGACGATAGCGTTCGTCAAGCGGGATCGCTTCGTTTATCTCACAATCATGCTCGAGGGCGATCTCATAGAGCGCGATTCGGGATAGCATGTACAGCTCTCCATCGGAATCGTTTTCGTAATCGAACACGACATGCTTCCCCAAGATGCCGTCCATTTCCCTGAGTTTGATTCTGCCCCAAGCGGCATCACTTTCCCCTGAGGCTCCGTCGAGATAGCCGATCTTCTCCAGGTTGTAGCTAAATCGACTCAGCTCTTCACAGAGGCAGCTGCAGTATTCAAGGTGTTCGAACAATATCCAGTCCGTATCGTCACCTTCAATGCCTGCGTGTTCCACGCCCTCCCGTGACATGTCACGCAAGACGTTGAGTTGCAGGTCGAGGGCGAAGCGCCAGGCATTCTTGTACCTTTCGGCTGCGGCTTTGTTCGCCGGGTCCGTCGGCTCGAATGAAAGAACCGTCTTTGCGAAGTCGTAAACAAAACCGTTGTTTGAGCCAAACCGCTCGGCTTCGGCCTCCTTGAGGCGCTCGACGTAAGACAGCTCCGATTCGCCTTCGCCGCGGTCTGGCACAAGGGTGTTGCGGACCTCATCGATCTTTTCCTCTTGAAAGCGTTCCAGCGCACACCCGATTTTGTTGAGGAGGCTATAGCGGTACTTGATATGGGAAAAGACTTGATCCATACGGATGCAGATATCCTCACCCCAGCTATTTGCCTCGTTGACGAATGCATGGGCATGAAGATCGCAGTTCCAGGCCCTTTCCAATGGGCTCCCGCTTACCCAGGTCAAATAAGGACAGGTAACTATATCGGTCGTGTGGTATACGTCCTTGTATCGATTGGTCTCAACAGGATGGACGGCGCAAAGCGAGCGTAGGAACTCAAAGTACTTCTTGTCGGTGCCTTTTCCATTGGTGCCGGTTTGGTTAAATGCGGCCGACCGTGCATCTTCTTGGCTCAAGTCGACGCCGATAATTCTTGCGAGCATATCTATGCTGTCAAGCACGACGGAGGCGTTATTGATGAAGTTGATGAAATCGAACGCGCTGCCGTGTTCCATCCTCCCGAGCACTTGGTCATTCAGATATCCCACGGTGTCGCGCACGCGATGCACGCAGGAACACATGCAGTCCCATGCGGGAACGCCCCGATACCTCTTCTTTTCGAAAGCCTTCTCAACGAACGATATTTGCTCGGAGATGTGCTCATGAGCAGTGAGCGAAGCGTTGAACTCCTCGATAAGCTCCGGGTCAAGGTGTATCTGGAACGTCTTCTGCCCTCTCATTGCTACGCCTTGATCTCGCCGGACATGAGTTTCGGTAGAAGACGACTGCGAGCCTCGCGAGCGGTGCAGATTCGCTGGTCGCATATCGAGATTTGATCATAGAGCGGTGTGACGAGCTCAGCATAATCGTTGGCCAATCGTTTCGAAGGAAGCAGCACCGCTACGCGCGAAAGCGATTCGGGACGCAGGTGCTTGATCTTCGTGCCATTTGCTAGAGGCGAAATGAGCTCAGACAGCCGACCAAAACGTAGAACGGCGTAAACAAATACAGCAGACACGCCGGCGTGAGGTACAAGCTTAACAAGATCGGCAGATATTACACTGCCGTTAGGAATCGCGGGAAGCAGGGCTGCATAGCCCGCAAGTCCAACGGCCTGCTCCGTAAGACCCATGATAACATCGCCTTTCGCGACCGCCTGATCATCGCGCGACTTCCCCGAGTATGGTTTGGCGTAACCAAACCTGAAGCCTCCAAAAGGCGTTAAGTTTCCAAGGTTGATAAGGGTTTTCCCTCCATTGACTATCTCGTCGCTCGAATAGGAACATCCGCGTACAACATCAGCAAGATCAAGAAGAGAGCCAGTATGCCATCCCTCGGGGACGCCATTGTGAATGTGCGCAGTTTCGTGACCGGGAAAACGCAGGTCAACGAACCATTCCTTGTAAAGGCGCCGCGCGGCCTCTTCGAGAAGCTTTATCTGCTTGCGGTTGTTTTCAATCAGCTCGTCGTAAACCGAAAGCACGCCCGCGATACGTCGCTGGGTCTCGAGGTCAGGGAGGTTTACTCCTTTGCTGCGAAGCTGTCCAAGAGTCACAGTGCGTTGAGCAGAGCCGATGGCCACAGCATCAGCCCAGTGGTAGAAACTCGAATCCTTTAGAAGATAGTAGAGGTATGTCGAGTCAAGCTTTTCGCTTGGCCTCAAAATGGCGATGTGCCTTTGGAAGACAAATCTCTTGTCGTCCTTCAGCAACGATGGAATGCCGAAGCTGCCCACAACAGAGTACAGCACATCACCACGCTTTGGCTTACGCTCGCCTTTGAGAGATTTGTAGTATTCCTCAGGGACAAACGAGGTATTTGAGAAATCGATAAATCCATCGTGTGCATCTATATTTGAAATTGTAATGAACGGAATGCCAGATTCCGACTTAGGGGGAGCATTATGGTCTCCGTCGTATATCGATGCGCACACATCTCCAAGCTTCGCCCTCATAGCCCCAGCTCCCGAAAGTTGCGGGTGATGGTGGCCATGAGGTCATTGCTCTCGGCCTGCAGGCGGCTCAGCTCTGCCTGAATCTCGCCTATGCGTTCGTGGAAGTCCACGCCGTCGTCCTCCACGGGCGGCACTCCCACGTAGGCGCCGGGCGTGAGGCTCCAAGAGCTCTTGTCAGCGGGTTGCTCGCCCTGAATATCCTTTTTGCTGGCAACCTTGCATAGGCCCGGCACGTCGGCATACTCGCCCTCACCGAACTTCTCGGTAAGCCACACGGCTTCGCCAACCTCGGTGGCGGCGGCTTCAAGCTCGGCGGTCTTCGCGGCAAGCTCCTCGCGGCGCTTCTTCTGCTGGCATGCGGCTGCTTGTGATCGAGGATGAAAAGCGCCTGGCCCAGAACCTGGCGGAG
>OKRT01001399.1_pt1 | contig 11023 bp, 6 predicted proteins | sample 1601111 | NCBI WGS metagenome assembly OKRT01 (sample SAMEA3541572, study PRJEB24748) | human gut metagenome | biome: human gut; feature: human-associated habitat; material: faeces | place: China | collected 2012 | reverse complement strand
GGAACATCAACCAAATTGCAAAACGCGCCAATGCGACGGCGGCCGGGCGGCAACCGCTGGTTCGCTGCGCGCACCAGCGGTTGTGCGGCTTTCGCCGCATAGGCCACTCGCAAAAAAGATGCTCATACAAGCAAGCCTGCATCGCATCTTTTTTCCTCCTGTCCTGCCCGGACTCAATGCTCGAGCATGTTTTCAATAAATATCCCATACCCCCTCGTCGAGTCCTGGATGAATACATGGGTCACCGCTCCGATCAGTTTCCCATCCTGTATTATCGGCGATCCTGACATTCCCTGCACTATGCCTCCTGTCAGCTCCAGCAGTTCCGGATCCGTCACTTTGATAATCATATCTTTACTTTTTCTGGCTGTGGAATAATCAACCTTCTGTATTTCGATTTCGTAATCCTTCAGTTCTCCCGATACGTTGCTTCTAACATATGCTTTCCCTTTTTTTACATCCTGGCGGTAGCCGATTGGGATTGCCTCGCTTTTTACGCGGTTGCGGAATTTTTCGTTTACAGTCCCGAATATCCCTTCATTTGTGTTGGCTTCAATGGCTCCCAGTTTAGACTGGTTCCCATAGTAAATCACACCCGACATGACTCCCGGTTTGCCAAAAGTGCCTTTTTCAATTCCCATGATCTCGGTATCATATAATTCGCCGCCCGAGGTCTGCACCAGCATTCCTGTATCGCTGTCGCTGATTCCGTGCCCTAATGCCCCGAATTCCCCGTTGGTGCTTATATAGGTCATTGTGCCGATACCCTGCGTATCGTCACGGATCCACAGACCCAGCTTGAAGTCACCATCGGCCGTTTCCACGGGCGTCATCTCCACAGGCATCTCTTCCCCGTCTCTCCTCACGGAAAGCGTCAGAGCGCCGCCTCCTGAGCTGTTGACGGCCTGAATCATGTCCTTCTTGTTGACCGCCGGGACACCGTTGATAGCCTCAATATAATCACCGGATTTTAAGACACCGTCCGCCGGATCGATAATATCGCCGTTTTTCGTTGTAACTTCCCCTGTTCCTATCACCATCAGACCGTCGGATTTCATATATATCCCTATGGGCAGGCCGCAGGGGACCGCATATTTTGTATCAGAGACATCCACCTCAATGTCTTTCAAGCTGAACAGGCCAAACAACTTCATGTTCAGATGGTATGTTCCTTCATTTTCCGAATAAAGGGAAAATGGCTGATCCAACTGCAGATGTATTTCATCTGAGGGGATATTGGAGCCGTTGTTTAAAACCACCTCTTCACTTTCGCTTTTTAACGATACTTTTACCGGAAGGGAAAAATGGAAATTCTCTTCCTGGTCCACCACCACGTTCAGACGGTCCGGAATGGACCACTGCATATAAAAATACGACGAACCGGCTAATACCACAAGCCCGGCCCAGAACAGGACAATAAGAGACTTTCTTAGCTTTTCTTTCCTGGTCACCTTTCCTTCCTCCTTACACAATTGTTACCGCCTTTTCGGCTTTTAAATCATTTGTTTGTCATTCACGCTGTTAGTATGTGACGAACCTCAAAAATCAGTCTGCTATTTTTCGTCCAGTCTTTCATATTTTTTCAAAATTCACACTTTACATTTTCAGACCGCAGGTATATACTTCACTCATAAATGACGTTTTAACACAGACTTATTGAGCTTGTGTACTTCCTGAACCGGCGGTGACAGTCCGGATGAGAAAGACGTTTTCTGCAGCATACCTGAAGACTGTTTGTTTTCAGGCATTTTTATTGATGACGGTGACCTGTGCGCGAAGCGTGCAGGTTATCGTTTCACAGGAAGGTTCTGTATTTAATAATCTTTACTTAATTATTCCGTTTTATGCAACGTTTTCAGGATTAGCCATAGACAAATCTGCACCGCGGTGAATCCGCTGCTTTCCGGTAAATGGATCTTGTGGCGTTCTCCGGTATATGAAAGGATAAAAATAATGAAGTTCAGCAAAGAAAAACATCTGACATTTGAAGAAGCCGTGGAAATCATGTTCCGTCAGCTCGGAGACTGGAAAATTATGGCGCTTGCAACCAGCGTCAATGACCATGTGACGGTCAGAAATGTAAGCTGCCTGTTTTACGACAATAAAATTTATTTTAAAACAGACAAAAACTTCAGAAAAACAAAACAGCTTTTTGAGAACCCGCAGGTCGCTCTGTGCTGGAGCGGCATCCAGGTGGAGGGCCTTGCCGAAAACAAGGGACTGGTGGCAGACGAACCGGGAAAGCGTTTTGAAAAAGGCTATAAGGAATTTCTCTGGAACAGCTACAATGCCTACAGCCATGTGGATACGGAAATTCTGATTCAAGTGACGCCAAAACATGTGGAAGTATGGGATACCAGCGACGGGCAGTACGCCTATCAGCTTTTTATTGACTTCGATAGCCGGACTGTGGAGGTTAAGCCTTACGACGTAAAAAAATAGGAGTATTGCTCCCGGCACGAAATCAAAATGATTTCATGCCATTGTGCGATACTCCCTTTATGAGGCGGATTTATATTAAATATCTTTTTAATAAGCGGGTTAATTCAATAACATCGATAGGCTTTGCTATATGGGCATTCATGCCGCACTGCAGACAATGCTGTATGTCATCAGAAAAAGCATCTGCACTCATAGCTATAATTGGAATCGACAGGGCATCAGGATGAACCAGTCCGCGGATTGCTTGTGTGGCCTCATACCCTGTCATATGCGGCATTCGTATGTCCATAAGAATGATATCGTAATAACCCTTCGGTGATTTTTGGAATTTGTCAAGACAAATCCGGCCATCCTCCGCCCAATCCAGTTCCACGCCCAAATCGGACAGCAGTTCTTTAGCCACCTCCCAGTTAAGCTCATTATCCTCAGCTAACAGAATACGGCATCCGGATAGATCAATACTTTGGTTCAATATCTGATCATGTTCCGTTTCAGTGTCTATATACTGACGCAAAGCATGATATAGCGTAGATTTAAAAAGTGGCTTAGAAATGAAACCACTAATGCCCGCTTCACGAGCCTCCGCTTCAAATTCACTCCAGTCGTATGCAGAAATCAGCAGAATCGGTACTTCATCTCCCAGATTACACCGGATTTCTTTTGCAACCTGAATCCCATCCATTCCAGGTAGCTTCCAATCCAACAGAATAATTTGATAATCATCTCTTTTTTTGTGGTGTTGGTTTACCAGTTCTATCGCCTTTTCTCCGCTTAATGTCCATTCAGCCTTTATTCCGATGGCCTTTAGTGTGTCTATAGCTGTCCTACATAATAATTCATCATCATCAACCACCAGCATATTCCACGATGGAAGAACCATATCCATTTCCACTACATCTGCTTTTTCAAAATCAAATGTGAGAAAAAATTCGGTACCTTTATCAAGCTCGCTTTGTATATCAATGGTTCCTTCCATTGCGTCCACAATGTACTTTGTAATCGCCATTCCCAAACCGGTGCCTTGCGTTTTACTCACCCTGACTCCATCCGCACGGCTATAGGATTCATATATCTTTTTCAAAAAATCTGGCGACATACCAATTCCATTATCCTTGACCTTAATATGAATTCGAACGTAGTTTTCTCCTTTCGGGGATTTTTCTTCTGAGAGGGATAATTGTATCGAACCTCCCTCTGGTGTATACTTCGTTGCATTCGATAAGAGATTTAGCAAAACCTGATTCAAGCGTACACCGTCGCACCACACATTTTCTGTTAAAATATTTTCAACATGGATATCAAAGGCTTGCTTTTTTGTCTTAACCTGTGGCTGCATAATATTAACGATACCTTCAACAACTTCCTTTAATGAAATTTGTTCTGTTGTTAAAGTCAATTTGCCGCTTTCAATTTTAGACATATCCAAAACATCATTGATCAGTCCCAGTAGATGTTTACTCGATAATGTAATTTTTCTAAGGCAATTCTGTATTTGTTGCCGGTCATCTATGTGAGCTGTGGCAATCGCAGTCATGCCTACAATTGCATTCATGGGTGTACGGATATCATGACTCATATTTGCTAAAAACTCGCTTTTGGCTTTGTTCGCCTCAAGAGCTGCCTGTCTGGCCCTCTCCAATTCATGTACCTGAGAACGGGTTATGGAGAAATACCGAAGAAAAATTAATGTAAGAATGATCAAAACAGAAGCACAAGATAACAACGTCATGAACATACGCTGGCTGCTCAGATTATTTATGGTATCGTCCAATATACTATAAGGCATTACCGATACCAAATACCACTCAGAATAGGGTAATGGTATACCGTATATCTGCCGCTCTTCACCATTTACTTCAAACATTGCAGCATATTCTTCACGTTTTTTTAGTGCAGCACCAAATTCTTTAATTGAACTTTCTTCAGATAACTCATTTGCTGTAGAATCAAGCTGCTTTTGTAGTTGTTCAAAGAAATACCCCAACTCCGTGTTGGAGTTCTGTATTACAAAACTACCGTCCGGCCTGATAATATGATAATACATCAGCTGCTCTTCATCCTCTAAGGAAAGGAAATCGATGATGTACTCCAGTGGGACGGCTGCTACCAGTCCAGTGCTCATACTGCCATCCTGCACAGGGTAAGCAGTAGCATCAACGCCAAACAATACCACTAGATTTCCAACAGAATCACTACCTAAAGCGACTCTTTGTTCTCCTCGTACTAATGCTTCTACAAAGGGCTCCGGGTTCAGTGGCTGTATTGATTGTCCACAAAGAGTCTGAAAATCTCCCTCAGTAGAACAAAGTGCTAAATAGTCAAAGTTCCTGACCTGTGCCCTGTAAACAAGTTCCTCATATAACTTTTCTTTATCGTTATTATCTGCTGAGACAACAGAAACAATGCCGCTGACCTGATCAAAACGCAACTTAATAACATTTTCAAAGTGTCTGGACATTTGTTCATTCATTCCAGACATATAAATTTGACCAATTTCGTAAACGGCCTTTTCACTCTTTCGACTCATATAGATTCCGAGCAGACTAAATATAATAATACTAAAAATCAAAAGCCCAATGAAACTGTATATTAAAAAACGTGTTGTAGGGTTCTTTTTTTTGCTGTTTTCCACTGGCGTTATTCCTCCTTGGAATTATTAAGTTCTTCAATAGCATTAATTGTTTCATAATAGTCCTTTGATAATTGCGGCATCATATCGACAGCCTTATTCCAATCGTTTTCTTTTAATGCTTTTGTTACCAAACTACTGCTTTTAAACAATCTGGTAAAAGAGAGATTTTGACAGACTCCTTTGAGTGTATGAACGGCTCTGAGAGCCTCTTCATAATTTTTATCCCTCATAGATGCTTCAAACAAGAGGAAGCTTTTATCGTCCAGGAATTTATATACAAATTTCTGAACAGTTTGTTCACGCCGCAGTCTACCCAATACCTCATCAAAATCGCCGCCAAATTTTGTATAACAATCCTTTAGATTCATAATCACAATGGCTCCTTTTCAAATATTGTCTTTACTGCCCGATTTCTCGTTCAGAAAACATATGGTCACCTTGTTTTTTGTATTTTTTGATTGATACATCATATCGTCCGCAACTTTGAAAAGCTTTTTTGCAGTTCCTATTCCATAAGCTCCGCCTATGCTTACAGACATATGTAGTTCGGGAGGGCCATTGATTATCAGACTATCAATAGAGTATCGGATCTTCTCCAGCTTTTTCTCAAATACATCTGCGGGTATATTATAAAAAACAATTACAAATTCATCGCCGCCATAACGGACAACGGCATCTGTTTTTCGCATACAGGATAAAACCGTTCGCGCAATGCTTTGCAGCACGATATCCCCTGTATCGTGGCCATAATTATCATTGATATGCTTAAAATCGTCCACATCTATTACAGCCATCGCTTGAATATCATCTGCGCCTTGAAAAAACTCGTCATAATAGCGGCGGTTGTAGACATTGGTTAAGGAGTCAATATATAATAATTGCGGGCGCTGCTGTTCGCGAGATGGGCAGGTGCGTTTTTCATTCAAAAACAACCTGTCATAATCTATAATATCTCTTACATCTTGAATACTTTTCGTCTCCTGTTCAGAAGAGGTATCCATAAGCTCACTTTCAAGTGTATCGGCGATTTCTTGCAGACACAGCAAAAGAGTAGGATTAAATGCACCACATTGTCCTTCTAAAATCATTTTCAAAGCTTCTTCATGCGAATAAGCTTTCTTATAGCATCGCTCACTGGTCAAGGCATCATATACATCGGCCAGCGAAACTACCTGAGCGGCTATAGGAATTTCTTCTCCCTTTAATCCGTCTGGATAACCATTGCCGTCATATCTCTCATGGTGCCACCGGCAGATCTCAGTAGCTATTTTGACAAGCGGAGCTTCCTGCTGCTCAACGGGCAGGTTCAGCAGCATATCGGCGCCGACCACCGAGTGCGTTTTTATCACTTCAAACTCCTCTGCCGTAAGACGTCCGGGCTTATTCAAAATCGCATCTGGAATTGCAATTTTCCCAATATCATGTAACGATGAGGCAATAGTTATTAAATTAATATCTGGTTTTGACAAATGGTATTTGTCCGTACGCCGAACCAACTGCTTTAGCAAATATTTTGTAATGGTATTGACATGCAGTACATGGCGCCCGCTTTCTCCATTCCGGAATTCCACAATATGAGACAGGATTGAGATCATCAGCTTATTATTCTTTTCCTGCTCATAAAATTGTTCTGTAATAATCTCCTCAAGGCGCTGCTGCCGTGCATATAAAAGCATCGTATTAGAAATTCGGCGCTGGACAATAGTCGAATCGAAAGGACGGCTGATATAATCAAAAGCCCCCAAGTCGTAGTGCGCATGTGCTTTCCTGGGCACCTGCCGGCGAACAGGCTGCGACGATGAATATCCTGGAGATCGCGCAGCTGCATAACATTCCCCTGCCAAGTCGTAGGCTCGCTTTATATTCTCGGGGGAATCATCAGCAGAAATCATAATAACAGCGAAGCTGTCATTCCAGTGGTATTTGTTTATGTAAGCTAATACTTCAAATCCGTCCATTTCAGGCATCATAATGTCAAGAAGCAGAAGGGAATAATCTGCTCTTTGCCTTGAAAGGAGAGAAATTGCTTCTACACCATTAACAGCCTCTACCACGTCGTACTGTTCTTCCAAGATATCTAATAAAAGAGCACGATTCATTTCTGAATCGTCCACAATTAAAATTTTCTGTTTTTCCATAGTTCTTAGACTCTTTTCCTTAACAATTTTACGATTTTATTATAAATGGTATCCTTATATCTTGGCAATAACCATATTGGTAAGGTGTGCAAATAGGTCGATCCTTTTAATACTGACAAAATTGGTTTGTCCTGCTATAATTCAGACAGAGAGAGGGCGAGTTATGAACCCACAAGAAACAAAATTTGCATTTATATATAATGAAATTAAGCAGGGTATTTTGGAGGGCCATATACCCCCTGGAAATGCCTTGCCATCTTCAAGGATATATTGTGAGCAATTTCACGTAAGCAGATATACGATTAACCGCGTGTTTGACGCATTGCGGGCAGAAGGGCTGGTTGATATTCAGCCTCGTCTTGCGCCGATTGTTGTTTCGACAAAAGATACCTGTAATTCATCAAATACGGTTTTTGAGATTTTAAAACAAAAGGAAGGCATTTTACAGGTATATCAGACTTTTGCTTTAATACTGCCTTCACTTATGGTTTTTGCTTTGCAGGGGTGTGATGTGGAGATCATGCCCCACTATAAACAGGCTATGAAAGCATTGCGTTTGGGACATGCTCCTGGTGGATGGCGTTTTTCTAAATTATTAGGATATGATATATTAAGAATCGGTGGTAATTCCCTATTCAGCGAACTCTATTCTACATTTGGCCTTTATAATAAGCTTACATTTTTTACAGAAGATTCTCCTTATTTCTCTGAACACTTTTTACAAGGGCCTGTATCTGCAACCAGTGTTATTATAGATATATTAAAGGGCGATGATCCGCTCACAAAGTACAACCAGTTATCCAGTATGTATCAAAAACTTACAGATTCCATTGAGAATACGTTAAATTACCTGTCAGAGACCACTCCCCAATGTCCTACCCAAACTGGTTTGAAGTTTTCGTGGAATCCCATGCGTGGTCAGGATTATTATTACTCAAAAATTATTGATGACCTGAATCTAAAAATTGGCCTTGGGGAGTATTCTGTTGGAATGTTTCTTCCATCTGAAAAGCGACTGGCCAGCCAGTACGATGTCTCTATATCGACGGTTAGAAAGGCATTGTCAGAACTCGAACAAAGAGGTTTCGTAAAGAAATTAAATGGTAAAGGCACTATAGTTATAGAACCTGATGATACGAAACTTCATCAGCTGGCTTTTAACTCCGGATATGTAGAAAAGGCCCTACGTTACCTTCATGCCCTACAGCTAATGGTATTAATTATGCGCCCGGCCGCTTTAGTTGCAGCTCCGCAGTTTACCAGAGAAGAATTGGACGAGTTAGCAGATAGATTTACTTCTTCTGACTCTATTTATTTAGCAGATATTTTGGAATCCATAATGAAACATATCACTTTAGACCCTTTATATATCATATTATCTGAAATCAATCACCTTCTTGAATGGGGACACCATTTTGCCTATTATCCGTCCAAGGAACATACACTTTTACATCTCAACAAGCAAGTCATTCTAGCGCTTCAGCAATTACGTGAAGGTAATGTGACTTCCTTTGCAGATGACATAGCAGATTGTTACCGTTACAATTTGGTTCGTATGAAGAAGCATATGGTAGAAAAATATAAGTTTTATAACGCAGCTAATATCCGGGTTCCAGAAAAATACTAGTTAGCACGCAATGGAAAGAGATATCCTTTCCCGCTTGATGGTGAGTTCCCCAAGCCCCTGGCCCGACACAAAACGTGCGGGCCGAACACCACGCGAACGTGGTGGCTTGCGCGTCCTTGCGGACGCTTCTATTCCGGAGGCATAGCAAAAGCCGGAAACGGAGTCAAGGGTAAAATAAATGCGCTACGCGCACCCCTGACACCGCTTCCGGCCTTTGTCTTTGGGCAGGCAAAGCGGGGTTGCCTGCCCTGTTCCTGATTTTTTTCTCTCTCGCCCTGGTGATTTTTAAAAGCGCGTCCACATTGGCCTTGCCCCAATGTTTCGGCTGGTCTTAATCTCGTACCCCTCCTGGCACATAGCCGCAAGAAATTCTTTATAGTTGGACACGGTGGGCAACACTCGGTCAATCGTCCGGCGCAGCCTATCTTTCCAGTTTGCGCCCCGCCGCCCGCTGGCCCATTCCGTATAGTGCTTGCCCCTTTCTTTCGGTTTCTCAATCACAAAAAGGCCATGTTCCCGGCTCAGGCGGTCGTTGGTCGTACGAATGGTTTTGGTTGTGTCCTTTTTCCGTGCGAAATCCACGCCATATTTCCGGGTCACACGTTCAAAGGACTTGATATCGCAGTTTGTCACTTCGATATTGAACCCACCCGCGCCCTGCCGGACAAGGTGTATTGCTCTGCCTCGGCTCCATAGAAGCGATCTTATGCACCCGGCTCGGCCATCTTCTCGCCTCATTTCCTGGAGGCAGCTATCCGGAAATGGGTATGAAAAAGGGACACTGCTTCAAGTCAGTGTCCCTTTTCGTGTATTTTTCTTAAAACCCTCGCCCGTTTAGCCGCCTATCCGAATCATGTTTTCTTTCCTTATTCGTCATCAGCCCTTGAGGGACGGGCGGCCTTTTATATTGCAAGCTTCCGTTTCAATTGAGGTAGGCCGCCGGATTTACCGCCGTGCCGTTGATGCGAATCTCAAAGTGGCAATGGCTGCCGGTGGAGCGCCCGGTGGAACCGGCCTTGGCGATGGTCTGCCCCTGATAGACCTTGTCGCCCGCAGAGACCAGCAGGCTGGAATTGTGTCCGTAATAGGTCTGCTCGCCGTTGCCATGGTTGATGATGACCAGGTAGCCATAACTGCCCTTGTACCCCGCAAAGGTGACGGTACCGCCGTCAGAAGCCTTTACCGAGGTGCCGTAGGGAACGGCGATATCCAGTCCGGAGTGGTAACTGTAAGAGCCGAAAATGGAGCGGTAGCCAAAGCGGGATGTGATGCGCCCATAGACTGGCCAGATATAGTTCCCTGTGGGATACCAGGTGGGCCGCTCTTTGGTCCCGACTGCGATGACCTTCTCCGTGGCCTCCCGCAGGACAGTGGTAGAGGTGACGTTGCGCTCCTTTTCCACACCGTTGACATAAGTCACGTCGGCGGTCACCAGCGCCTCGCCGGGGATACCGGCATCCAGCACCTTGGACTCGCCCTGATACATGCTGTCGTCCTCCACTTCCCGGACCTCGCAGGCGATCTCCTCATGGTAGGTGAGGCTGTCCACCGTCTGCACCCCCAGGAAGGGGATCTCCTCTTTGATGTTGAGGATCTGGCCGATATACAGCTTGTTGATGTCGACACCGGGGTTAAGCTCCTCCATCTCGGCCATGGTCATATCATTGTCGAAGGCCAGAGCCATAAAGGTATCGCCCTTTTGAACCTCGTAGGTGGTCTGCCCGTTGGTGTTTTCCGTGAGCATGGCCAGCATGGCGGCGGTATCCTGCTGAACATCGGAGGGCGTGTACTCCCGGGTGATGTGGACGTTCTTGGTGTAACTTACGGAAACCGTGTTCTCCGTCACGTAGGGGGCCGCCAACTGCTCCAACATTCCGTCCAGCGCCGCCCGATCCGTGGCCGCACCCACGAACTGGCCGTCCACCGTGAGGACATAGCTCTTCATGACCTCACCGATCTGATCAAAGAGATAGGTCTCAAATTCAGCAGCCGGGGTAATCTGATCCTGTCCGGTGAGGGCCATCTCGTAGCTCACCTCGTGCGCCAGGTGGTAGTCATAGCCCAAAATATCGGAGGCCCGCTCTTCCACGCGCTCCACCGCCTGCCGGAACACCGACTGGTCTCTTACGGTTTCTGCAAGAGGTGTCAGGTCAATCTTTTTCCCATACTCTTCCCGAAGCCGTA
>OKRT01001390.1_pt1 | contig 11115 bp, 12 predicted proteins | sample 1601111 | NCBI WGS metagenome assembly OKRT01 (sample SAMEA3541572, study PRJEB24748) | human gut metagenome | biome: human gut; feature: human-associated habitat; material: faeces | place: China | collected 2012 | reverse complement strand
TTTTCCTCAGTCTCTCCAAATCGTCCTCATCCGGATGAGAGAGGCCTGCCTGCCATGATCCGTAAGATTCATCTTGCGCACTGTCTGAAGGAAGGAGACTGGGAAGCTGTCCGCAAGGATATGAACCAACGTCCTGTAGAAGGCGTCAATGGCGACAGCCCCAAGGCGGACATTCTGAATATCCTCCGCAAATACGGTATCAGCGAAACGGAAGTGACTCTGTGGGGCACGGGAACTCCCCTGCGCGAGTTTCTCTGGAGCGAAGAAATGGCCGACGCCAGTGTATTCGTAATGGAACACGTGGACTTCAAAGATACCTACAAAGAAGGTGACAAGGATATCCGCAACTGCCATATCAACATCGGAACGGGAAAGGAAATCACCATCCGCCAACTCGCCGAACGAATTGTAGAAACGGTAGGCTATCAAGGCAAACTAACCTTCGACAGCAGCAAACCGGACGGCACTATGCGCAAACTGACCGATCCGTCCACCAACTGCTCCGCCGAGGAGCTGATCAATATCTGGCGTTACATGAATGGCAGAAAGGTAAAGGAAGGCGTCCGCTTCTGCGTGTTCACCAACATTGCCCAGTACGCTATGGCCGAGCAGGCCCACATCATCCAGGACCTGAAGGACTGGGGCGTGGAGATCCTGACCAGCGGCTGCATCCTCCGCACGATCAACGTGGCAAAGGGGGCCAAGTCCCTCGGCCTGTCCTCCTTCAAGCTGTGCAACGGCAGCAAGGATGAGCGGGACTGCCCAATCTACTACGGTTCTGATGAGCAGGTCATTGACGCTGCCATCAGCGGTTATTGGGAGGTTAAGAGGAGATATGAGTAAGAATAAGATTATCCGGGGCCGTCCTGCCTGGGGCCCTGTGGTAGAAGGTTATGCTTTCGTCTGCCCCGACAGCATCGTCGGTTGGAATGGCGCTGATGTGAAGACCGGCGTGGTGACCGAAAAGGATAACGTCCACTATGGCGACAGCTTTGCCGGCAAAATCATTGTGCTGCCCTGCAGCCGCGGCTCTCTGGGCTGGTCCGATATGTTCCGCAACAGCGAGTACAACGGCGTCGGCCCCAGCGGCTACGTCTTCACCACGATGGACTCCAAGTGCGGCACTGCCATCTTCAACACCAGACGTCCCTGTGTCGCCGATTTCCCCGCCGACTGCGATCCCTGTGTGGAAATCCATGACGGCGATTACATCAGACTCGACGGCATCAACGGTACTGTGGAGATCCTGGTACCGGCCGAAGATAAATAATTCAACTGAAAGGAAGTACCACTATGGAATTCAAGAAGGAAAAGGTTTATACTCCCCTGGCTGCCACTCCCACCCACAACGTCTCCCAGGCCATCAAGTACGGCAACCTGGTGTTCGTCTCGGGCATGGTCGGTGAAGACGAGAACGAAGTCCTGAAGGAGGGTCTGGAAGCTCAGTGCGAGCAGGCTTTCATCAACATGAAGAACGTTCTGGAAGCTGCCGACTCCAGCCTGGAGAAGGTTCTGTTCTGCCAGATCTTCATCGCCAAGCGTGAGGACCGCGCCATCGCCAACGAGGTGTGGGATCGCTTCTTCCTGAACATGGATGTGGGCCCCGCCCGCTACACCGTCGTGGCTCCCACCGTTGCCGAGCCCTACCTGTTCGAGATCACCTGTGTCGCCGGTGTGTAAGCCGCTGGCCTGATCCATATTTTTAAGTGAAGTCCTGCCTTGGCACAGACCAATAGCGACATTTTCATGTAGGATACGGTGTAGTTCATGGTTGTAAGGGCTGCACCGTATTCTGCTTTACGCAGAAAGTTCGTACTTTTGCGGGTTTTGTCGTATCTCTGTCATGACCGTCTGCAGCGCTTTTTGGGGGCAGTTATTTCAATCCGCAATATGGTGAGCAAGGTGGCAAGCGACCACGAAACTGTTCCGAAATATCCGGTGGCTACGGATAGGGCGAAGACAGGTTCAGACGATAACGATGCTTCCAAACGAGGAAATTTTATCCAAACCTTTGGCCGATACGTCTATATTTTTATTGGTAATTTTGTCGAAACAGACAATTTTTGAAAACAGTGGCTTGTTCCACTTGACAATGCTGTATATACAAGTATATAATTCGCTTGTAACCAACCAGCATGTACTGTGGTACATATATGGACGGGATTCAAATTTAAGGAGGAGGAAAAATGAAAAGGTTTATCTCTCTACTCATGTCCGCTCTGATGCTGGTCGCTGTTCTGGCTGGCTGCGGCGGCAGCGGCAGCGGGGGCAGCGGCGGTGAACAGGGAAACGATGCGAGCGAGAACATTGTTACGCTTCGCAACACCGGCTTCTTGACCACCAGTGACCCCAACCAAACCACCAACACCCACGAGTACACCGTTTTCGAAAACATTTATGAGGGCCTGTATGATTTAAATGAGGCTGAGGGCGGTTACGACCTGCGTCTGGCTGAGAAGATCGAGGCCAACGACGATGCCACCGAGTACATTGTTACCCTGAGAAAGGACGTCAAGTTCCACAATGGCGAGTCCATGACCGCTGATGACGTTGTCTTCAGCTATGACCTCGCTCAGGCCAGCCCCAAGCAGGCCTCTTACGTCCGTCCTCTGGACCACGTCGAGAAGGTTGATGAGCACACCGTTAAGATCGTTATGAATCAGTCCTTCTCCCCCATCGGCCACATGCTTCACAAGGTGAAGATCCTGTCTCAGAAGGAAGTTACCGAACAGGGCGACAACTTTGGTAAGGTCGCCAATAAGGCTGGTACTGGCCCCTACATGTGGGATGAAGACAACTACAATCCCAAGACCTCTTGGAGTGCTGTTGCTTTCGAGGATTACTACCGCGGCAGGGCCAAGATCGATAAGATCGTCTGGAACGTGATCGAGGATGATACCTCTGCTATCACCGCTCTGCAGAATGGCGAAGTCGATTACATGGTCGTCCCCATCTCCTACTGGGAGGACATCAAGTCTACCGACAAGTTCACCTGCGTTGAGAAGGAGTCCAACGAAGTCATGACCTTCTGCATCAACATCGAGTCCCCGACCGCTGGCACGATTCTGCAGAATGACTTGGTCCGTGAGGCCATCATGTACGCCATCGACCGTGACGGCGTCAACAAGCTGGTCTGCGATGGCTACGGCACTCCCACCTATATGTACATCAACCCCAACTATGCTGCCGCGGCTCCCGCTGCTGACTCCCTGAAGAACCCCATCCCCTTCGATCTGGAGAAGGCGAAGCAGCTCCTGGCGGATGCCGGTTATCCCGATGGAATTCAGCTCGGTGACTTCATCGCCGCTGCCGGCCGTAACGAGAGCTACGCCATTGCGATCCACGCTCAGCTGGAGGCTGCTGGCATCCACTCCACGCTGGTCGTTCAGGACTACTCCGTGGCCGGTGACCGTCTGGTCGCGCAGGAGTACGACCTGGCTATGGCGTATGACTGCGGTAACTACGATTTCAACAACTTCGAGCAGCAGAGCTCTTCCAGCGCTGTGGGCATCAAAAACTGCGTCTACGATGGTCCTTCCGGCAAGTTCAACGACCTGTCCGAGAAGTTCGATGAGTGGCTGAAGGAAGGTGCCTCCACCGCTGACGAGGAGAAGCGTATCGAGATCTACACTGAACTGTATAACGCTTACTATGATACCCATACTCTGACGCCCGTCATCACCATTCCTTTCTGCGCTGCTTACAACAAGGATCTGAATGCTATCGCGGTCCCCACCAGTTATCGTGTCTATGACTGGAGCTGGAAGGCGTAATCGGCGCATCTGATTCGCTTCAACTAAGGACGTTATTTAGTGACGAGTCGTGTGCAGGTGGCTGAAGAAAGTCGCCTGCACACAACTTCTATTCTGAATATCCGCAGGGATGTTGCGCACCTTTATTCACACACGTTTTTACTGAAGATCTTCCGTTAGAAAGGAAGGAAAGCATGCATCGATATATTATCAAGCGGTTATTGTTCCTGATCCCCACCGTGCTTGGTGTTACCCTGATCATCTTCATTGTTATGAGTATTACGCCCGGTAACCCCGGTCGTATGATCCTGGGACCCAACGCTAATGCGGCGGAGGTCGAGGCAATGAACGAAGAGCTGGGCTATAATGATCCGGTTGTTGTCCGTTGGTTTAATTACTTGAAAGATATCGTCACCAAGGGCAGCTTTGGTCAGTCCTACTCTACCAAGTTGGACGTTTTTGATGAACTTTGGCCCCGGTTTTTGGTCACTTTGCGTCTTGCCATTTTAGTTCTTATACTATCGATAAGCATAGGCGTCCCGTTGGGTATTTTGTCAGCAGTGAAACAGAATTCGCTGATGGACACCATCCCCACGATGATCGCCTTTTTCCTGGCTGCCGTGCCTAGCTTTGTTGTCGGTATCCTACTTATGTACATCTTCGCTTTGAAGCTGAACTGGTTCCCATCCTTCGGCCTGAAATCAGCGAAGCACTATGTACTGCCGGTTATTGCAGCCACGATCTGTGAGCTGTCTGCCTATCTGCGTTTCACCAAGTCCTCCATGCTGGAGGCCATTCGTCAGGACTATGTCCGCACCGCCCGCGCCAAGGGCGTTGCCGAGCGCACGGTTATCTGGAAGCACGCTCTAAAGAACGCGCTGCTGCCCGTGGTCACCTCCATCGGTATGCGTTTCGGCTGCCTGCTGGCCGGCATGGTCACCACTGAGCAGCTGTTCTCCATCCCGGGCGTCGGATCTCTGATCGTTGAGTCCATCAGCACGAAGGATGAGCCCATGATCATTGGTTGCGCCGTTATGGTGTCCATCTGCTTCACGCTGCTGATGATCGGCGTAGACGTGATCTATGCGTTCATTGACCCGCGTATCCGGGCCAAGTACAGTAAGGGAGGGTGATCTCGATGGCTAAAACTTATACTTGTCCTGCCAGCAATATGCTCGATGGCGAGGATATCAACTTCAAGCGTCCCAGTCAGGCCAAAGAGATCCTTCGCCGACTGAAAAAGAATAGGGGCGCAATGATCGGTCTGTTTCTGCTGATCTGCATTATTCTGGTCGTCATTTTTGCGGACGTTATCGCCAGTTATGAGGCTGGTGTTGTCCAGATCGCCGACAACAAGCTGGCCCCCATGTCCTCTGAGCATCCTCTGGGCTGCGACAGCTATGGCCGTGACGTTCTGTCCCGTCTGGTGCATGGCGCCCGTAACTCGCTGTTGGTGGCAGTTGCGTCTTCCATCAGCTCCTGCCTGTTCGGCTGCACGCTGGGCGCTATCGCCGGCTACTTCGGCGGCAAGGTCGATATGTTGATCATGCGTGCTCTGGACATCTTCATGTCCATCCCCGATCTGCTGTTCACCATGGTGGTCGTGGCCGCCCTGGGCTCCAGCATCCCCGTGCTGATCATCGCAATGACCCTGGCATACTTCACAAACTATGTCCGTCTGGTTCGTTCCGGCGTTCTGAATTTGGTCGACCAGGAGTATGTTGAGGCTGCCCGCGCCGGCGGATCCAGTTCTGCCCGTATCATCATCAGCCATATCATCCCCAACACGCTGGGCATCATCCTGGTCAACGTGACCCTGAATGTCTCCAGCCTGGTCATCTATCAGTCCACCCTGAGCTTCATTGGACTGTCCCTGCCTGCCCCCGCACCTGAGTGGGGCTCCATGCTGTCCAGTGCCCGTGTTGATATGCTGCGTGCTCCTTTGCTGGTGCTGTTCCCCGCACTGGCCATCGTTCTGACGGCTTTCTCCGTGAACCTGTTGGGTGATGGCCTGCGCGACGCTATGGACCCCCGTCTGAAGAGTTGATGCCGGCAGAAAGGAATTATCATCATGAGTAACACAGAAAAGATGTTAGACATTAAGGATCTGAGCGTCATCTACAAAACCGACCTGGAGACTGTGTACGCCGTCAACGACGTCACCCTCTCTCTGGAAAAGGGTGCCACGCTGGGTCTGGTGGGCGAGACCGGCGCTGGTAAAACCACGCTGGCACTGACGCTCATGCGCCTTCTGCCCGAGCGTACCGGCAAAATCACTTCCGGCTCCATCACCTTCGAGGGCGAGAGCATCGTAGATCTGCCGGAGGCACATATGCGCAAGATCCGCGGTGATAAGATCGCCATGATCTTCCAGGATCCCATGACCTCCCTGAACCCGGTGCTGACCGTGGGCGAGCAGATCGCCGAGGCGCTGCAAGTCCACAACGAGGCGGGCCGCTCCAAGGAGGAGATCGAGGCTCGCGTCGATGAAACCCTGACCCTGGTGGGTATTCCCCCTGCCAGAAAGTCCGAGTATCCCCATCAGTTCTCCGGCGGCATGCGTCAGCGTGTCGTGATTGCTATTGCGCTGTCCTGCGAGCCCGATCTGCTGATCGCAGACGAGCCCACCACCGCCCTGGATGTTACCATTCAGGCACAGGTGCTGATGATGATCCGCGATTTGCGTGACCGTCTGGGCACCTCCATGATTATGATCACCCATGACCTGGGTATCGTGGCGCAGACCTGCGATAATGTGGCTGTTATGTACGCCGGTGAGATCATCGAGCTCGGCACCGCTGAGGATATCTTTACCCACACCAAGCACCACCCCTACACAGACGGTCTGTTTGCCTCTCTGCCCAATCTCAAATCGAAAACGACCCGTCTGCAGCCCATCGCTGGGTTGATGCCGGATCCCACCAATCTACCTAAGGGCTGCAAATTTGCACCGCGCTGCGGCAAGTGCATGGAGATCTGCAAGGAGGTACCTCCGGAGGTCTATACCGATGGCACGCACTCCATCCGTTGCCATCTCTTTCACCAGGAAAAGGAGGACTAAGCTATGGCAGAAGAGAGAATCCCTCTGATTGAGACCGTAGACCTGAAAAAGTATTTTAAGGTAGGCGACAAGTCCTTCCTGCACGCAGTCGACGGTATCAACATGAAAGTATACGCCGGCGAGACCATCGGCGTGGTCGGCGAGTCCGGCTGCGGAAAGAGCACGCTGGGTCGCACCATTCTGCGCCTGATTGAGCCCACTTCCGGACAGATCCTGTATAATGGCGATGATATTACCAAGTACAATACCAGGCAGATGAAGAAAATGCGTCAGGAACTGCAGATTATCTTCCAGGACCCGTACGCAAGTCTTGATCCCCGCAAGTCCGTCATTGAGATCATTGCCGAGTACATGATCATCAACAAGACGCTGCCCAAGAAACGCGAAATCTTTAACCGCGCTGCACATCTGATGGACGTGGTCGGTCTGGCCCGGCGCTATGCTACGGCATATCCCCACGAGCTGGACGGAGGTCGCCGTCAGCGTATCGGCATTGCCCGTGCGCTGTCCGTCAACCCCAAGTTCATCGTCTGCGACGAGCCTGTTTCCGCGCTGGATGTCTCAATTCAGGCACAGATCCTCAACCTGCTGATGGACCTGCAGGATGACATGGGCCTGACCTATATGTTCGTGACCCATGACCTGAGCGTTGTCAAGCACATCTCTGATAACATCATGGTTATGTACCTTGGCCAGTGCCTGGAGCTCACCAGTTCCGACGAGCTGTTCGCAAAGCCTGTGCATCCCTACACCCAAGCTTTGCTGTCCGCCATTCCGGAGCCGGATATCTCCATGCGCAACAAGGAGATTAAGGTCATCAAGGGCGAGGTGGTCAGCCCCGTGGATCCCAAGCCCGGCTGCCGCTTTGCCGCCCGCTGCGAGCATTGCCAGGAGCGGTGCCACCAGGAGGCTCCCGTTTTGAAAGAAGTTTCCCCCGGCCACTTCGTTGCCTGCCACCTCTGCGGCGATTGATTCCGCAAAGGTGTGCTTCGCGCCGATAAGCTTATCAATGCCAACAACTGAAGGACAAATAACGCATTACACAAAAAAGTGGAAATACTTTGGTAAAATGGCGCATTGAAAAATGAAAAAGGCATTCAAAATTGCAAAGGAAGCAATTGCGATAAGGGGATGCCGAGATGAAACGGGAGAAAATATGTGATCTAACCAACTTCATCTCGGTAAAGAGATTGCGTACCTGGGCCTGAAACGCTTTTTATCAATGGATGGAGAGGGCACAGGCAATGGGGCACATCCAGCGCCTAAAAGAGAATTGAAGATTGTCCCGCAAAGCCTGATTCTGTTCGACCAGGGCTATCCGGACGCAAAATTCCTCGCTTTCCTCCAGGGCAATGGGGCCGCTTCCCGATGCGCTGCAAAATGAAGTGGAACTATGTGATAGATGAAACACAAAGCGACGATTTCATGTTGGACTTAAACCAGGACGTTTCCTTGCGGGTCATCCGGGTTTGGCTGCCCTCCGGCGAGACGGAAACTCTCATTATAAACCTGCTTGACCTGCGCTATGAGCAGTTTATGCCCTTGTACTTCCGCCGCTGACCGGTGGAAACCAAATACGACATTTTGAGAAACAAACTGGAACTGTGCAATTTTAAGGGCTGCTCCCCCAACGCAATCCTTCAGGACTTCTAGGCAAGTATCCACCTGGCCAATATTGCCGCCGTGCCATCTAAGATGTCGTTGATGAGATTGCTGGTGCTTGTTTCTCCCATTCGCCCTAATCGTTCTTTCTGCCGCGGCCCGGGCCTAGAAAGGCCAAATTCTGCTTTAACCGCAAATCCAATATCCGACCTTAAGTTGTTGATATTGATAAGCTTATATCTACATTAAAAAAGCAGCACGGCTACGCCGTGAGGCAGAAGAATGTTTAAATTGCGTAAGGGCTTTTCTCGCAGAGCAATATCAAGACTCATGTCTGACCCACACGGGGAAATGAGCGGGTGGATAGGGTGGCCGGGAAAGCACGCGAGACCGCATCTTTCCGGGGCAAAAGGGCCGGAAAGTCTTCTGTAGCAGCGCATGGATAGCTCCCAAGCTGTTCGTAAGGATGAAGTCCCCAGTTCGAATTTGGGTAGCAGCTCCAGACGGAACCCGTTATCCTGCAAGGGATGACGGGTTTTTGCTTTTGTTGGAAGAGAATAGCGGAACAAAAATGGCCCGGCGCATTCAGCGCCGGGGGCCGCGGTTTTAAATTTCTCTCGGGATCTGTCAATAGAACCAGGGGGACAGTCCGCCGAAGGGCCAGAAGAAATCGGAAGATCCCTGCTGGGATTGCTGCTGCTCCTGCTGGGCCTCCTCTTCCTGAGCGGCCTCCTGCGCGGCACGGCGCTCAGGCGTGTCCTCGTCGAAGGTGAGGGTCAGCGTAAGCTTCTCCCCGCTGCGGTCCACCTCCAGGGTAACGATGTCGCCCGCCTTATACTCCTTCTTGGCCTCCACCAGTTCAGCGGAGGAGAGGACCGTGGTGCCATCGATGGCGGTGATGATATCCCCCTTCTGGAGGCCCGCCTTGGCCGCGCAGGAACTCTCATCCACGCTCTTGACCAGCGCGCCCTGGCTCATGCCGTAGCGCTGGGCATCGCTCTCAGGTACAGTGGTGACGGTGATCCCCATGTAGGCCTTTCCGGTCACGTAGCCGTGCGCGATGATATCCTGTACCATGTCCTTGATGTCGTTGATGGGGATGGCAAAGCCCAGTCCCTCGATGGTGGCCTCACTGCTGGAAGAGCTGCTGGAGAGCTTGGCGGAGGTGATGCCGATCACCTGTCCGTACATATCAAAGAGAGGCCCGCCCGAGTTGCCGGAGTTGATGGCCGTGTCGGTCTGAAGCATGTTCATGACCTCGCCGTTCTGCATGGTGATGCTGCGGTCCTTGGCCGAGATGATACCCTGAGTCATGGAATAGGTCAGCTCGCCCAAAGGATTGCCGATGGCCACCACCTGTTCGCCCACCTTGATGTTGTCGGAGTCCCCGATGATGACGGGGGTGAGCCCCGTGGCGTCGATTTTCAGCACGGCGATGTCGTTTTCCTCCTCGCCGCCCACCAGGACGGCGTCATAGGTGGTGCCGTCCACAAAGGCGACCTTGATGCTCTGGGCTCCGTCGATGACGTGGTAATTCGTGAGGATATATCCGTCATTTGTAATGACGAAGCCGGAGCCGGCCGCAGCGGCGGACACCGGCTGGCCCCAGGAGTTAGTGGTCACCACCTCCGTGGTGATACCGACGGTGGAGCCGACAAAGGAGGCATAGATCTCCGGCGCGGTGAGGAGCGTCTTTCCGTTGACCTGGGCCACATTGACCACAGTGGGCGCCCGCTCCCCCTCAAAGATCGTGGTGGTACCGCCGCTCAAACCGCCCGTCGTCGGGTTCATAACCGCCTTATAAGCCGCCTCTACGCCCGATTCAAGGGCTTTCGCTATGTCGGCGCAGCCCGCCTTTTCAAGGCCGCTAAGCCCCTTTGAAAATCCTCTGAATATCAATGAGAGTATAACTCCTGAGTTTCCTCTCGCGCCTCTTAACAACGCTGTCGCAGCGGTCTCCGCAACCTTTGATACGCCCGCGCTGTCTTCGAGCATTTCAAGCTCCTTTACCGCCGCGTTCATAGTCAGCGACATATTAGTGCCGGTATCGCCGTCGGGAACCGGATAAACGTTGAGCCTATCGACAGCCTTTCTGTTATTTTCTATGCTGATTCCCGCGGATATCAGACTGTCTCTCAATAAATTACCATTGAGCAAGGTTTTGTCCCCTTTCATTTACGACTTTATCTCATCTACAAAAATATTAACTGACCTAACCGATATGCCTACGGTCTCGGACAGCACAAAATACACCTTGTTTTTAACGCTCCTCACAATCGCCGATATATTCGTTCCGTAAGCCATTGAAATATGAAGGACAACCGCTGCCTCGTTATCCACAACCGAAACTGACACTCCCAATCCCGGAACCTTTCTGCGTAGTATTTTCGACAAGAAAAATTCTTTCAGACTGCTGCAATTCATAGCCGCTACTCCGAAACAGCTTGAAACTGTTTTGCTGACGACGGATTTTATATAATTCTCGGTAATATTTATTTTACCCAGATAATTTTCTGTAATTATCAAAAACCGACACTCCTTTTTTATATTTTGCATGTTATTTAAAATAGTATACCACGTTTCAATAATTTTTACAAGTAGTGCAGGATTCAATACAAATCAAGGAAAATTTTTATATTTTAAAAAAATAGCCGGATCGTCTTTCCGATCAATGGTGAACCTCCTTCGACAGGAAATTGC
>OKRT01001384.1_pt1 | contig 11132 bp, 9 predicted proteins | sample 1601111 | NCBI WGS metagenome assembly OKRT01 (sample SAMEA3541572, study PRJEB24748) | human gut metagenome | biome: human gut; feature: human-associated habitat; material: faeces | place: China | collected 2012 | reverse complement strand
CCCCGACGGTATTGTGAAAAAGACCGTCAAATCCGCCGAAAGTTATGCCACTTGCGCTCTTTGCGATTCGACGTATACGGAAACTTTGTCCGAGAGAACCACCGTGGCAACCGCGCTTGACGCAATCTGTCATGCCGTTGAAGCGTATTACAGCAAAAAAGTCGGTTCGTTCGGCAGAATGTATTCAAGAAAAGCGATTTCTGTTATAGTTCCCGCTCTTAAAAAATTTACGGAGCACGGAAGTTCGAAAGCAGTCCGCGAGGAACTTTATATAGGCTCTTTGTACGCAGGCTGCGCCATAAATGACGGCGGCACGTCGTTTGCTCACTCTCTCGGATATCAGTTGACGAATTATCTCGGTTACGAACACGGTTTTGCCTGTGCCGCGCTGATGCCCGCATTTATTTCAAAAGCGAGCGATGCGGACGGTCTGGCGGCGTATGCGGATATGACGGCGCTTGAATTGAGCGACTTTATCGCGAACCTTTTCAAAAAATATATCCCCGAAACGGATATTTCGGACGACGATGCGAAAAAGTTCTCCGAAATAGGGCTTACGATGCCGAGTCTGAACAATCATGTATTCGAACCTCTCGACCTTAACGAGTGCGAAAGAATATATAAAGGCATCTGAAAATACGATAAATCAGGGTTTTTCTAATGATTAAATGGTTGATAAAAAAACAGGACGAAGTGGCTGTTGCCTTGATAAGGAAACAGTTCGGCTTTTGCGAAGCCGTTGCCCGTGTGTTGTATAACCGTGGGTTGACGGATAAAGCGAGCATAGAGTCCTTTTTTGATATAGATATAGCAAACCTGCACGACCCGCTTTTGCTTGCCGATATGGATAAGGCGACGGCACGCATAAGAAAGGCGGTTGCGAACGGGGAAAAGATAACCGTTTACGGTGATTATGACGTGGATGGCATAACGTCCGTTGTCGTGCTTTACAGGTATCTGACTTCGGTCGGCGCAAAAGTGGATTATTATATTCCCGACAGAACGGAAGAGGGTTATGGGCTTAACACCGCGGCGCTTCGCTCCATATATGAGTCGGGCACGTCTCTTATCGTTACTGTCGATACGGGAACAACCGCCGTTGAAGAAATAGCCGAGGCGGAGGGATACGGTCTTGACGTTATCGTGACCGACCACCACGAGTGCAAACCTACGCTTCCGGAATGTATTGCGGTTGTGAACCCGAAAAGACCTGACAGCGTTTATCCTTACAAGGAACTTGCGGGCGTCGGAGTTGTTTTCAAACTTGTCTGCGCCCTTATCGGCGACAGTTCAAAGGCGTTTTCGATTTACGGGGATCTTGTCGCAATAGGCACGATAGCGGATATAATGCCGCTGGTTGACGAAAACCGCATACTTGTGTCTCTCGGTTTGGAACTTCTGCGCAAACGTCCGTCCTGCGGTATTCGCGCGCTTTTGGAGGCTTCGGGCGGATATAAGCACGGACAGATAACCGCTTCGACGATAGCGTTTCAGGTCGCGCCGCGCATAAATGCCGCAGGCAGAATAGGCGACCCCAAACAGTCGGTCGAACTTCTGCTTTGCGAAGATCCCGAAAATGCCGCCGTACTTGCGGAGGGGCTTTGCGAGGAGAACAGAACGCGCCGCAAGATGGAAGCGGATATAATCGACGACGTTGAAAAAATGCTTGAAAACAGAAATCCCAAAGACAGGATAATCGTTGTCGGCTCCGAAAATTGGCATCACGGCGTTATCGGAATTGTTGCTTCCAAAATAGTTGAAAAATATCATTTGCCGTGCATATTGGTATGCTTTGACGGGGACAGGGCAAAAGGCTCCGCAAGAAGCATAAAAGAAGTAAGTATGTTTGAGTTGCTGACACAGGCTTCCGAACATCTCGAAAAATTCGGCGGTCATGAGATGGCGGCGGGACTGACACTTGAAAGAAAAGATTTTGATGCTTTCGTCCGCGACATAACAGCTATCGCAAACGAAAAAATCAACGATGATATGATGATTCCCGTGGTTGAGTCCGAATGCGTTATTCCTTTTTCGGAAATCTCTCTCGACACGGTTCACGAACTTCACCGTTTGGAACCGTTCGGAACGGGCAACCCCACACCGAGTTTTGCATTCGGCAACGTGGTTCTGACCGATGTTCTTGCCGTCGGCGCGGGAATGCACCTTAAATTGACGTTCTCTTACGGCGGACAGGACTTTTCCGCAATGCTTTTCGGCACGACCCCGCAGGATTTTGATTTTGCGGTGGGAGATACCGTGGATATGGTCTTCTCGATGTCGGAGAACTTTTTCAATAACAGATATTCTCTTAACATGAGCATAAAGCGTATGCGACTTTGTGCCGATACCGAGAGAAAAGAGTCGGAAGCGGAAGCGCGTTACATCGCTTTTTCGAACGGCGCGCCCGTTGACTGTGCCGCATTGACCCGAAAGGAGTTTACTGCGGTATACAGACATCTTCACAGAAATTATATCAATTCAAAACAGACAAAATATATGCCGCACGCTCTTGCAAGAGGTTTTGCAAGAAGAGGCTTTGACGGATTCGATTTCTGCAAACTCATGCTTTGTCTAGATATTCTTTCCGAACTCGGGATAATAGAGTACACATATAACGGCAACGTAAACATTACGTTCAAAGATACACAGAACAAGAAAAATCTTGCCGACAGCCGAACATGGCGGGCCGTCGGAGGTGAATGAGAGTGAATGATTTCGGAATAGGTCTTATAGACCTGCTTGAAAAAAACGGAAACTACGATATGGAGCGGATAGGGAAAGCGCTCGATTTCGCGACCGCCGCCCATGAGGGGCAGTTCCGAAAGAGCGGAGAGCCTTATATCACGCACCCCATTCATGTCGCAAAGATTCTTGCGTCTTACGAAAGTGATTCGGACGCCATTATCGCCGCACTTTTGCACGATACGGTAGAAGACACTCCCGTAACCATAGATGAGATAAAAAAAGAGTTCGGCGAAAACGTCATGCAACTTGTTGACGGCGTTACCAAACTGAACAAACTTTCGTTCAATTCCCGCGAAGAGCAGCAGATAGAAAATATCAGAAAAATGCTGCTTGCCATGGCAAAAGATATCCGCGTTATTCTGATAAAACTTGCGGACAGGCTTCACAATATCAGAACCATGGACGCACAGTCCGAGGAAAAACGCCGCGAAAAAGCGCTTGAAACGATTGAGGTTTACGCGCCTCTTGCGCACCGTCTCGGTATCCAGAGCCTGAAAACAGAACTTGAAGACACGTCACTCAAATACCTTGACCCCGTGGGTTACAATGAGATAGTGGCGGACTTGAAATCGTTCAATGCAAACAGCGATGTTTTGAACGAGATTCGCGGCATAATCACGGATAAACTTGCCGAGGTCGGCATAAAAGCCCGCGTAACGGGACGTATAAAGCACATTTACAGCATATACCGCAAGATGTTCAATCAGAACAAGCAGTTTAACGAGATATATGACCTTTACGCGTTCCGTATCATTGTTGAAAAGGTGAATGACTGTTACAATGCGCTCGGCTATATGCACGATATATTCCGCGCCATTCCGGGCAGACTTAAAGACTATATCGCAACGCCGAAACCGAATATGTATCAGTCCCTGCATACGACCGTTTCCTACAAGGGACATATTTTCGAAATACAGATAAGAACGGAAGAAATGCACCGTATAGCCGAAATGGGTATCGCGGCGCACTGGAAATACAAATCGGGCGAAAGTGCTTCTGCCGAAATGGACTCGAAACTTGCGTGGGTACGCAAACTTCTCGAAGTTCAGGATAACGTCAACGAACACGACGACTTTGTTCAGACGTTCAAGATAGACCTCTTTGCGGATCAGGTATTTGTTTCTACCCCGAGAGGTGATATAATAACGCTTCCCGCCGATTCGAATCCGATAGATTTTGCTTACGCCATTCACAGCGCCATAGGCAACAAGATGATAGGCGCAAAAGTGAACGGCAGAATGGTCGAACTCACAACGCACCTGCGTAACGGCGACGTTTGCGAAATACTGACTTCTTCCAACAGTACAGGTCCTTCCCGTGACTGGCTCAAACTTGTCCGAACCAATGAAGCAAAGAGCAAGATCCGCCAATGGTTCAAAAAAGAGAAGAAGGAAGAAAATATCGTCAACGGCCGCGAAGACCTTGAAAGAGAACTTCGCCGCATAAACGTAACTTTCAACGTGTTCACACGCGAAGAAGTTTATGCCAACGTGATGAAACATTATCAGGTCGAAACACTTGACGAGTTTTATGCGATGATAGGTTACGGCGGTATTTCCATTTCGAAAATACTTCCGCGAATCAAAGACGATTATACAAAACTTATCAGACAGCGCGAAGCGACAACTCCCGATTCGCCGACGCTCCAAAAACCGAAAAAAGCGGTCAACGGCGTTGTTGTTGAGGGTATAGACAACTGCCTTGTACGTTTGGCAAGATGCTGTGTCCCGCTTCCCGGAGACGATATAATTGGCTTTGTTACAAGAGGTTACGGCGTTGCGGTTCACAAATGCGACTGTCCCAACGTCAAGAATGCCGACCCCGAACGCCTTGTCAGCGTGCATTGGGAGGGCTATGACAACGGCTATTTTGCAACGAGCCTTGTGATTTCCGCATTCAGCCGTATCGACCTTATGGCGGATATAACCTCCGCGCTTGCGGCAATGCGAATAGCGCTTCATTCAATGTCAAGCAAAGAAATGAACGACGGATGCAGTGAAGTTTATATTACGATAGACGTTCACGGACTTGACCACCTGCGTTCCGTTTGCTCCCGCCTTGAAAAGATAAGGAGCGTTTTCAAGATAGAAAGGGGAACTCTCAGTTAATGACTGCCGTTATGCAAAGAGTCTTGCGCTGTTCTCTCGTCGCCGACGGAGAGCCTTATTCGGAGATAGGAAGAGGACTTCTTATTCTGCTCGGCGTGCGCGAGGGTGATACGGATAAAGATGTTGAAGTTCTTTCTTCAAAAATCGACGGGCTGAGAATATTTACGGACGAAAACGACAAAATGAATCTTTCCGTCAACGATATAGGCGGTAGCATAATGGTCGTTTCGAATTTCACGCTTTGCGCCGATGTCAGAAAAGGCAAGCGTCCGTCTTTTACTCCCGCCGCCGCGCCCGAAGAGGCAAACCGCCTTTACGAAGAGTTTGTTGAGCGTTTGCGAGGTTCAACCCCTGTCAGAACAGGAGTTTTCGGCGCGGATATGCAGATAGAACTTGTCAACGACGGTCCTATAACCCTTGTTGTCAATTCGGAGGACTTGATTAAAAAATGAAAGTGAAACGAGTTGCTGTCGGCGAATATGCGACAAACTGTTATATAATCATTTCCGCCGACGAAAAAAGCGTTATGCTTATAGATCCGTCGTTCGACATTCCCCGTATAGAGCATTTTGTCGGCGATAAACAGGTTACGGATATAGTGCTGACGCACGCGCACATAGACCATATATACGAAGCTCCCGTGTTAAGAGAAAAGTACGGTGCAAAAGTGTATATCGGCAAACACGATTCTCCGTTGCTTGAAAACAGGACGCTTTATGCTCCGCAGAACTGTATGGCATATTGCGAAAACAGGAAATATCCCGTTGATGTCTTGCTCGAAGACGGCGACGAGGTCAATTTTTCCGATTACAAATTCCGCGTTCTTGAACTTCCCGGGCATACTCCCGGAGGAATTGCTCTTTACGGCGAGGGCGCTCTTTTCTGCGGCGACGTTTTGTTTTACCGCAGTTGCGGCAGAACCGATTTTGAACTCGGAAACGCCGATGATATGGAAAAGTCTTTGCAAAGACTTGCGGCGCTTGACCCCGATACCCGCGTTTATCCCGGGCATGGGTTTACTACGACGATAGGCTCCGAAATCGAAAACAATCCGTTTATGAAATAAAGAGGAATTGAAAAATGATTAGTGTAAAAGATATTACATCGAAAAAAGAAGAACGTGACGGAATAGTTTATATTGACGTCCTTGATTGTGAAGAGTTCCGTTTGACGGGGCTTCCGTGGAAGAACTCAAACGGCAACTATCACCGTCTTGACGACAGAATGAACGACAAACTTTCGCCCGGTCTGAAAGTACGTTCAAACAACACATCGGGCGCACAGGTCTCTTTCAAAACGGATTCTTCTGTTTTCTCGGTTCATATCGTCCGCAACACTCCCGAATTTATGGAGCATATGTGCGACGACGCAACGGGTGGAACGGATATTTACATCGGCTCGGGCAAAGAAAAGAAGTTCTGGCACGTCTGCTATTGCTTTAACCGTGAGAGCGAAAGCCTTTCGACATTTAATACAGACGGCAAAATGAACGAATATACCGTTAATCTGCCTCTTTACAGCGGTATCGACAAACTCGAAATAGGGCTTTCTCCCGACGCGAACATCGAGGTTCCGTCCGAATATGCCGTTGACCGTCCCGTGCTTGTTTACGGCTCTTCGATAACGCAGGGCGGCTGCTGCACACGCCCCGGCCTGCTTTATACAAATCTTATCGGAAGAATGCTGAATGTTGAGACGATATGTATGGGCTTTTCGTCGAACGCAAGAGGTGAGGAATATATGGCGCAGTCTTTCGCGACGCTTGACCTTGCCGCTTTCGTTATGGACTATGACTGGAATGCCCCGAACGCCGAATGGCTTGAAAAAACGCACGAAAAATTCTTTAAGATCTTACGCGAGGCGCGTCCCGGGCTGCCGATAATCATCGTTTCCAAATGCGATTACGACGATGACCCCGTTTCGGGCGAAGAACGCAGGCTTGTGATAAAAAGAACCTTTGACAACGCTGTTGCGGCAGGCGACAAAAACGTATACTTCGTTGACGGAAAAGAGATTTTCGGACACGATTTTTTTCGCGGAGAATGCACCGTTGACAGAAACCATCCGTCGGATATCGGACACATGAGGCTTGCCGAAGCGATAGGAAACGCCGTTAAACGGGCGTTGGGAATTTGATATGAGAATCTACCTTTCGGGCACGGACAGAGAATATGACCTGCAATGTCTTTCTTTGTTGTTTTTCCCCGGTTCCGATTTTTCTTCCGATGACGGAAAAGAATTGTCCGTCACCGTCGAGGGCAACACCGCAACCGCCGTTTTCAAACTCGGCGAAAACGAATATAACGCAACCGCAGAGGTCAGGGACGAGTTCGATTCTGCCCGCCTTGCTGTAAAGCGCTGCGCTTATGACGCCATGAGTGAGGCAACGGGCATAACAAGCCCGTGGGGGCTGCTGACAGGTATCAAGTCCGCGCTTTACTACGGAACACTCAAAGAGGCGCACGGCGATAATGCAAGAAAAGTCTTTTCCGAACGTTATCTTGTCCGCGACGATAAAATCGACCTTTGCGAAAAAATTCTCGAAACGCGCAAAAGTGCGGTTCAGATGTGCCAAAAGGACACTTGCAGCGTATATATATCTGTTCCGTTTTGTCCGACGCGGTGCAGTTACTGTTCTTTTGTATCTTCCGCAACGTCTGCTGAGGGGCGGTTCCTCGACCCTTATGTTGACCGTCTTGTGCAGGAAATAGAGCAAAAGGCGCAGCTGGTAAAGGAAAGAAAATTAAAAGTTCTGAGCCTTTATATCGGCGGCGGCACTCCGACCGTTCTTTCTGATGAACAGTTGGACAGAATCCTTTCGGCGTATGAAAAGCACTTTTCCTACGATAATATAAAAGAGATCACCGTCGAAGCGGGCAGACCCGATACAATAACTTCTAAAAAGCTCCGAACGCTTAAAGCGCACGGCGTAAATCGCATAAGTGTCAATCCGCAGACGCTGAACGACAAAGTGCTTGAAGTTATCGGGCGCAAACATACAAGCGAGGACTTTTTTGACGCTTACGAACTTGCGGCAAAAGAGAATTTCCGCATAAACGTCGATATTATTGCGGGACTTCCGACCGATACGTTCGAAAGTTTCGAAAAAACGGTTGTCGGCGTATCCGCTCTCGACCCTGCGAATGTGACATTGCATACGCTGTATGTCAAGCGCGCGGCGGATATTCATTCATTGAATCCCGCAGCGGAAAAGGCGAACGGGGAACTTGCGGGCAAAATGGTCGGATTTGCGGAAAATTACCTTGATGAAAAAGGGTATTTGCCGTACTATCTTTATCGGCAGAAAAACACCGTCGGCAATCACGAAAATGTCGGTTACACAAAACCGTGGCGGGAGTGTCTTTACAATATCTTTATGATGGACGATATTCAGACCGTCATCGGGATAGGAGCGAACGCCGTATCCAAAGTCGTGCATGACGGCGGGCATATCGAACGTTTTGCGAACACCAAATTCGCTTACAATTATTTGAAAGAGGATTTCAAACCGATTTCTTTCGAATGATAAAATCTTTGTTAAAAAAAATGCCGCATATTTTCTTGTTTTCCTATTGACAAGCCCCTTATTTTGGTGTATAATGGTTTAGCAAGAATGGTATACATTTTTTCTTGTAATGTGCAAAGTCGTTGCGGTTTTCCGAGCGATGGAGGGAGGGTAGTCTGATATGGCAGAAGTAAAACTTAAAGAGAATGAGTCTTTGGACAATGCTCTTCGTCGTTTTAAGAAGCAGTGCGCGAGATCCGGTATTCTTACCGAGGTCAAGAGACGCGAACACTATGAAAAGCCTTCCGTAAAAAGATATTCCGGACAATCCCGACATGTATGAGTTTATGACAGGCGCAAATATAAGTAAGATTTTAAAGGTTGTGATTTCGGTCGCAACCTTTGTCTTTTTTTTGAGGTAAAAATGAATTTCAGACCCGACATATACGTTTCGAGTTTCAAAAAGATAACTCCCGAACTTCTTTCGTCTCTCGGAGTCAGGGCTTTGCTTACGGATCTTGACGATACGCTTGTTCCGCACGGCTGTATGGTCATTCCCGACGAAGTTAAAAATTGGGTTGCCGCGCTGTCGGAAAATGGAATAGGCGTTTGTATTGTTTCCAACAATTCCGAAGAGCGAGTCAGACCCGTAGCCGAAGAATTGAAGACCGAATATGAACACGACGCACATAAGCCCTCGACCGCATTTATCGAGGACGCAAGCCGCAAATTCGGTGTCGGAAAAGACGAAATGATTCTTATGGGTGACCAACTGTTCACGGATATTGCCGCCGCCAAAAGGGCAAAAATACGCTGTATTCTTGTCGAACCCGTCGGCGGAGCAAAAACCACCGTTTGGATAAGACTCAAACGTATTGCCGAAAAATTGATTAAAAAGAACTTCCGAAAGGATGATTGACATATGACAGGCATTGAAAGATTGCAGGCAAAAATGAACGTCTGCGACGGCGCGATAATCTGCGACGAGTACAACAGAAGATATTTCACCGGTTTTGAATCGTCTAACGGCGTTCTTGCCGTTACGAAAACGAAGGCGGTATTCTTCACGGATTTCAGATATATCGAAGCCGCGAAAAATACGATAAAATCGGCAGAAGTCCGCATTCTCGAAGCATCTCATTCCGCTGCTTGCATAAGTGTTTTTGAAAAAGAAGAAATTAAAAAAGTTTATTTTGAAGCGGAAGCTCCTTATTCGTACTGCACCGCAATGCAAAAAGCGATGCCCGCTTACGAATTCGTTCCCGGCGACGATATATTTGCCTCTCTCCGCGCGCAGAAGACACCCGAGGAGATAGAATATATCAAAAAATCGCAGGCAATAACCGATAAAGGCTATGCGCATATTCTTGAATTTGTAAAGGAAAATTACAAGAAAGGCATCTCCGAAAAAGATGTCGCGCTCGAACTTGAATTTTTCCTGCGCAAAAACGGCTCCGGAAAAATGCCGTTTGATATTATCTGCGCATCGGGCGAAAACACTTCTCGTCCCCATGCCGTTCCCTCCGATAAAATCATTGCAGAAGGCGATTTTGTAACACTTGATTTCGGTTCGTCTTACAACGGTTACGCAAGCGATATGACAAGAACTTTTGCGGTCGGTCACGTCAGCGAAGAACAGCGCAAGATTTATGAACTTGTTCTTGAAGCGCAACTTTCCGCGATGAAACAGATAAAAGCGGGCGTCAGAGGCTGCGACATCGACGCAATAGCAAGAAATCTGTTTGCCGAACACGGCGTAGCGGAAGCATTCGGACATTCTCTCGGACATTCTCTCGGACTTTATATCCACGAAAGCCCGAATTTCAGCCCCAGATATACGGGCGAAATCCCCGAAAACGCGGTTCTTTCCGATGAACCGGGACTTTATTTCGAGGGCAAATTCGGTGTCCGTATCGAAGATATCGTTCATATCAAAAAGGACGGCTGTGAAAGTCTTACCCACAGCCCGAAGAATTTGATAATAGTTCAATAATTACCTATTGCAATTCGGCGCAAAGTGTGGTATACTATGCGGGTATAAGACATCTTGCGCCTTGTATGCTGATATGGCTCAGTCGGTAGAGCGGTTCACTCGTAATGAACAGGTCGTGGGTTCGATTCCCACTATCAGCTCCACGCCCGTCACCCTTCGTGAGTGACGGGCTTTTTGTTGGGGTTATGGGATTGTTAAAAAATCGGGATTTTTTGCGGGTTTTGTGATTGAGGGAAAAAAGTAACGCTCTGTGAATAATATCACGGAGCGTTGTTGAATTTGGGGTAAAATTGACGGAGTGTGATAAAATGGACTCAAAAAAAGACTCAAAAATTATCCGTTTTTCGAAAAGAAAATGTTTTCGAGGGCGGCGTTGATTTGCGTGTCGATTTCTTTTTGGTATTCGGGTATCTCGTGGTCGTAGCGGCGGTCGTACATTTCTTCCGTAATATGCCCTATGCGGCGCATACCGTAACTTTTGGGAACGTTCAGGGCGTGCAGAATAGAAACGGAATAATGACGGAATTTGTGCGCCGTTATGGGCGGGTCTATTCCGATTTCCTTTTCCGCTGCGATAAGGTGGCGGGAAAGGTATTGAGTTGACATTGTTATGATGTAGTCGCTTTCGGAAGTCTTTTGCTTATCACGGATAAGGTCGAGTATTTTTGGCGGGATCGCAATTGTGCGCATACCTGCTGCGGTTTTGGGTGTGTCTTTGATTGTCGGTTGGTTTGGTGCTGTACTCCTGCAAAGATAATAATTTTTACTTTAAACAAGCTTT
>OKRT01001383.1_pt1 | contig 11137 bp, 7 predicted proteins | sample 1601111 | NCBI WGS metagenome assembly OKRT01 (sample SAMEA3541572, study PRJEB24748) | human gut metagenome | biome: human gut; feature: human-associated habitat; material: faeces | place: China | collected 2012 | reverse complement strand
CGGTGAGGCTGGTTTTCTTGCCGAAGAAATCCTGGCTGTAATCCACCTGGCCGTCGGACGTTGTTGCGCTGATGCTCCTGCCACTGCTGGAAGAGCGAACGGAACTTGTCTGCGGTGGAACGCCAGTTGGTGTTCTCGTCGAGGGAATCAGCCAGCGCCTCGGCCTTCTCCACAATGGCGGTGCGCTCCTCGACGGCCTTGGCGATAGCGGCCTTGCGTGCCTCGGTCAACGCGGTCTTCTTGGCTGCGCCTTCCTCCTTCAGCGCCTCGAACTGGGCCTTGAGAGCGGCCAGATCACCCACCACTGCCGGCTGTTCGGTTTCCGCGGACAGCGTCTTGATGGTCTCGTCGATTTCGCGGGACTTCACATTGTTGGACTTGAGCTTGTTCGCGAACAGGTCCAACTTGGCCTTCAAATCAAGGTAACGGCGGGCATACAGAGCCAGCGCCTCTTCCTTGGAGGCATCAGGGAACTGACCGACCTCACGTTCTCCTTCGCCGTCCTTGACGAACACAGTACCATCGTCGGCGACACGGCCGAATGCTTCGGCGGTCTTCACATCGGCATCGGAGAAGCCGGTGGATGCGGCAGCCGGAGCGGTGTGCTGTGGAGCTTTCTTGGCGAAGGCCGCGGGGCTCGGAGCATGGGGCTTCATCGAAGCCGGGCTCGGAACGGCCGGTTTGCTGGCCTTGACTGCGGGCGTCGTTGCCTGCTCGGTGGTTTCATTGGTGTTCTCGGACGCGGTGACATTCTCGTCGGCCATGGCCAGCTCCTTTAAGTAAGCTTCATGTAGTGCAGGGGATGCGGATCGTGCGAACGTGCTTTCAAAGCCTGAAAAACGCGCTGCATTTTCCGCAACCTCATTTATTATAGGGAATCGTGGCAAAAGGCGCATCTATTTCAGGATTTCCAGAGTGGCTCCCCTCTGAACGTGTTGTGGAGCAGCGTGTTATCGACACGCTCCGTGAAGTTTTCGAGCTCAATGGCTTCATTGGCATTGAAACTCGTGCTGTTGAGCAGGGTTCGAGTCTGCTCAAGAAGGGCGAAACCAGCAAGGAAATTTACCTGCTGAGCCGCCTTCAGGAGGTCGGTCATGAGTCCGACACTCCGATTGAGGACCGCCTTGGTCTGCACTTCGATTTGACTGTTCCGCTGAGCCGTTATGTGGTCGAACATTCCGGCGATTTGGCATTTCCTTTCAAGCGTTGGCAGATTCAGAAGGTCTGGCGTGGCGAACGCCCGCAGGAAGGTCGTTTCCGCGAGTTCGTGCAGGCCGATATCGATGTGATCGGCAACGGTGATCTGCCCGATCATTACGAGGTCGAACTGCCGCTGGTCATGGTATCGGCATTGGAACGTCTGCGTGAGTTCGGTTTGCCGAAGGCCACCGTGCATGCGAACAACCGTAAGCTTTCTGAAGGTTTCTACCGTGGTCTTGGCTTGACCGATGTCGAGGGCGTGCTCCGTGAGATCGATAAACTCGACAAGATCGGTGCCGACGAAGTGGCCAAGTTGCTGGTCGAAGGCTGTGGAGCCGACGAGAATCAGGCGCGTGCGTGCCTTGAGTTGGCTGAACTGACCGCAGCTGACGGCGCTGAACTGTCCGGCAAGTTCGACACGCTGTGCGAGAAGCATGGCATTGCCAATGATTTCGAGGCGTACGTGCTCGCACGTCAGGGTCTTGACACGTTGGCGATGATTGTTGACGAGGCCGCTCGTATTCGCCCGGGCTCCGTGATCGCTGATTTGAAGATCGCGCGTGGTCTGGATTACTACACCGGTTCCGTGTATGAGACGTTCCTTGACGGTGCTGCCTCGCTCGGATCCATCTGTTCCGGCGGTCGTTACGACAATCTCGCATCGCAGGGCAACAGGAAGTATCCGGGCGTGGGCTTGTCCATTGGCCTGTCCCGCTTGGTTTCGTACATGCTGCACACCGCCGGTGCCCACGCGAATCGTGTGTCCCCGGCTTCCGTGCTTGTGGCCGTGTGGAACGAGGAGGACCGTTCTGCGTCCAACCTGATTGCCAACCAGCTGCGTGCCCGTGGCATCGCCGCTGACGTGGCTCCGACCGCGGCCAAGCTCGGCAAGCAGATCAAGTATGCCGACAAGCTCGGCATTCCGTACGTGTGGTTCCCCGCAGACGATTCCGCGCAAGACGCTTCGGACGAGGTCAAGAACATTATCACAGGAGACCAGCAGCCGGCCGACGCACAGTCTTGGGAGCCGGATACTGTGTATGCCCAGCAAACCGTTACCGTAGAAGCCTGAAATCGCAAGACTTCAATCAAGAGAATAAGGAATAGGGGAAGCATGAGCCAGACGGCTTATAGAACACATCATGCAACCGAAGTGACCGAGGAACTCGTCGGTCAGAAGGTGACGCTCTCCGGTTGGGTTGATCGTCGTCGCGACCACGGCGGCGTGGCCTTCATCGATCTTCGCGACAACACCGGTTTGGTGCAGGTTGTCATTTATGACGAGGACATGGCCCGTCCGCTGCGTTCCGAGTTTGTGATTCAGGTTGTAGGCGAGGTTCGCCTGCGTCCGGACGGCAATGAGAACGATCATCTGGCCACCGGCAAGATCGAGGTCGTTGCCGAAAGCATCGAGGTGCTTGCCAAGTCCGATGCGCTGCCGTTCCAGGTGTCCACCGCTTTGGAAAACGAGTCCGAGAACAAGCTGCCGGGTGAGGAAGTTCGTCTCAAGTACCGTTATCTCGATCTGCGTCGTCCGTCCATGCAGCGCAATCTGAAGCTGCGTTCCCAGATGTCGAAGGCCGCACGCCACGCTCTGGAGGAGATGGGCTTCGAAGAGATCGAAACTCCGACCATGATCAAGTCCACGCCGGAGGGTGCCCGCGATTTCGTGGTGCCGGCCCGTTTGGTGCCGGGTTCCTGGTATGCTCTGCCGCAGTCCCCGCAGTTGCTCAAGCAGCTGCTCATGGTCTCTGGCGTGGAACGCTACTACCAGCTGGCACGTTGCTACCGTGATGAGGACTTCCGTGCCGACCGCCAGCCGGAGTTCACCCAGCTTGATATGGAAATGGCATTCGTGGATCAGGAAGATGTGATGGCCATGGCCGAAAAGGTCATCGCCGCCATCTGGAAGTCCGCAGGCTATGAAATCCAGCTGCCGATTCAGCGCATCACTTGGCAGGAAGCCATGGATAAGTACGGTTCCGACAAGCCGGATCTGCGTTTCGGCAATCCGCTGATCGAGCTGACTGACTACTTCAAGAACACTCCGTTCCGCGTGTTCCAAGCTCCGTACGTTGGTGCGGTGCTCTTCAAGGGTGGTGCAGCCACGCCTCGCCGCCAGTTCGACGCTTGGCAGGATTGGGCCAAGCAGCGCGGCGCCAAGGGCCTCGCCTACGTGGTGTTCGCTGAGAACGGCGAGCTCAAGGGACCTGTTGCTAAGAACCTGTCTGAAGAGGAGCGCGCTGGCCTGAAGGAAGCCGTTGGCGCAGAAGACGGCGATGCCGTGTTCTGCGCAGCAGGCCGTCGCACCTCCGCTCAGGAGCTGCTGGGTGCCGTGCGTGTGGAGCTCGCCGATCGTGCCGGTCTGCTTAAGCCCGACGATTTCGCTTTCACTTGGGTTGTGGACTTCCCGCTGTTCAAGCCCACCGACGATCCGGATGATGACGATGTGGCAGTCGGCCACTCCAAGTGGACTTCCATGCACCACCCGTTCACCATGCCGTCCAAGGATTGGATCGACACCTTCGACAAGGATCCGGAACACGCCATGTCTGATTCCTACGACATCGTGTGCAACGGTAACGAAATGGGCGGCGGTTCCGTGCGTATCCACCGTGATGACATTCAGGATCGTGTGCTTGATGTGCTCGGCATCACCCCTGAAGAGGCTGCTGACAAGTTCGGCTTCCTGCTTGAAGCCTTCAAGTACGGCGCTCCGCCGCACGCTGGCATCGCTCTCGGTTGGGATCGTACCGCCGCTATCCTGGCTGGCGCCGACTCCATCCGCGACGTCATCGCCTTCCCGAAGGCTGGCGGCGGTCGTGATCCGCTGACCGGCGCCCCGGCTCCGATTTCCGACGAACAGCGTGCGGAAACCGGCGTTGATTATGATCCGGAAGAAGACGAAGACTGATAGTGTTTTCGCTTTGAGATAACAGGCTGTCTTTGCATGATAGACCGTGCAAAGACAGCCTGTTTTTATTGTTTACGTTGTCTATTTTCTCTTGCTGCCGGTATGGTGGAGCAAAGATGAGTATCTGAAATATTATGAGAAAGAACTGAATCTGTAGTATGAATTTGAAGCAATCGTTGGAAAAACATGATTTTCATGGTGTCTGGATGCGACTTCTCGCGTTGGCGATGATACTGATTGTGGCAGTGAGTGCACTCGTCGCATCCCCAGCCAGTGCTAACGCCGCCGAAGTCGGAGATCCCTCCGCAGTCAAGGGCAAAACCTACGCGGTTGGTACTGATACCACGTTCGCACCGTTCGAATATCGGGAGAACGGCAAGATGACCGGTATCGATATGGAACTGATCCGTGCCATCGCCCAAGAAGAAGGATTCGAAGTCACCATCCAATCATTGGGTTTCAATGCGGCATTGCAGGCTTTGAGCTCCAATCAGGTGGATGTGGTGATCGCAGGCATGTCAATCACCGACGAACGCAAGGCGACCTACGATTTTTCCAATCCTTACTTCCAGTCCGGCATTCAAATGGCCATCGCTGAAAACAACGATAGTATTACCAGCTACAAGGATCTTGACGGTAAAACCGTTGTTGCAAAAACCGGTTCGGAAGGTGAATCCTACGCCAAGCAGCATGCGAGCGAGTATGGCTACACCGTGACTTCTGTGGACCAGTCGTCAACCATGTACGAGATGGTCAAATCCGGCAATGCGGACGCGGTATTTGACGACTATCCGGTGCTTGCCTACGGTGTTTCCCAAAATAACGGTTTGAAGATCGTGACACCGAAGGTGCCGCACGGCGAATATGGTATGGCCGTGAATAAAGGCAAGAATGCCGATCTGCTGGCCGCCATCGACGATGGTTTGAACAAGCTCATCGCTTCGGGCGAATATGAGACGATCGTCGCGCAGTATTTGGGCGAATCCGGCGCGAAGGAACAGGTCGAGGCGATTTCCGGCAAAGTCACCGATAATGGTGCCGATGATGCGGCTCAGAAGAAGGTCGGTTTCTTTGGGCTTGTCAAACAGTCGATGCCGGCTTTGCTGACCGGTCTGAAGAACACGTTGCTGATTACCTTGCTGTCGTTTGTGATCGCGCTGGTTCTGGGTGTCGCTTTTGGTTTGATGAAGGTGTCTGAAAACAAGATTCTGGAAGGCATAGCCAAGGTTTACATTGCAGTGTTTCGTGGTACGCCGATTCTGGTATGGGCGTTCTTCTTCTATTTTGGTGTGCCGCAGCTGATCGGACACAGTGTGAACATTTGGGTTGCGGGCGCGTTGACGCTGTCGCTCAATTCCGGCGCATATCTGGCGGAAATCGTGCGTGGCGCCGTGCAGTCCGTTGATTCTGGTCAGATGGAGGGCGCACGTTCGCTTGGCCTCAACTATCATCAGGCCATGGCGCGCGTGGTCATGCCGCAGGCCACTGCGATCGCCATGCCGTCGATCATCAACCAGCTGGTCATTATGATCAAGGATTCCTCGCTGCTGCTGGCCATCGGCTTCGGTGAATTGCTGTACCAGGCGCAGCAATTGTATGCGGCGAACTTCCGCGTTACCGAAACGTTGCTGATCGTCGGTGTGATGTACTTCGTGGCCATCACCATCCTCACATGGCTGGCCAATATCGTTGACAGGAAGGTGAATCGATGAGCGAGAACGGCAATCACGGCAACAATGATGGTGAAGTGATCATCGACGTCAAGAATCTGCATAAAAACTATGGCCGTACGGAAGTCATCAAAGGCGTCGATCTTACGGTACGCAAGGGCGAGGTAATTTGTATCATCGGACCGTCCGGTGCCGGTAAATCCACCATATTGCGTTGCCTGAATGGACTCGAACAGGCCTCCAGCGGCCAGATTGTGGTCAACGGCCATGATTTGGGCGATCCGCACGTGAACATCGACCAGGTGCGTGAGCAGGTTGGCATGGTGTTCCAGCATTTCAACCTGTTCAACAACATGAGCGTGATCGACAACATCACTCTCGCGCCGAAACTGGTGCACAAGAAAACCGACGAGCAGGCACGAGAACATGCGATGGCATTGCTGAAAACCGTGGGATTGGCGGAAAAGGCCGATGTTATGCCGAAATCGTTGTCAGGCGGTCAAAAGCAGCGTGTGGCCATCGCGCGCTCCTTGGCCATGCGCCCGAAAGTCATGCTGTTCGATGAGGCCACATCGGCGCTCGACCCGGAAATGGTCGGAGATGTGCTCGAAGTCATTCGTGAACTGGCCGAAGAGGGAATGACCATGGTGCTGGTGACCCATGAGATGGGTTTCGCCCGCGAAGTGGCCACCCGTGTGATCTTTACGGATGCGGGCGTAATTGAAGAGGAAGGCACTCCGGATGAGATCTTCAACCATCCGAAGAGCGAACGTCTGAAGACATTCCTTTCCAAAGTGCTCTGACGGTTTTGACAGGGTGGCATGCGGATTACGGTGGTAACGTGATGGTCCCGCCATCGTAAAAGGTTCGCATACGAACCTGCATGTAAAAGACAGGCGAATGTAGGATGAAATTCATCTTGCGTTCGCCTGTTTTGCTCTTTCTCGTTGCCTGGCGTTCCTACGTTGGAATACATGAGTATTGGTGATATGTGTCGCCGCGTTATGGACGGTTTCAAATCCAAGGTTTCCGAACGAGTGGTGTTCGGTGTGGTGGCTGTATTGTTCGTAATAGTCGTGCTGGCTATCGAATTACCGCGATTGTGGTAGCTGCCATCATGGTGCGTGAGATACCAGTATTGCGGTCGATAACGCGTTATGATGCATTTTGAGACAACGTCGTCTCACATTTCGAGCACGTCAGGGGGTGGTAACAGCCGCAGAAACATGGTTTCCATATACTATCCGTATGACAGATATCAAAGAAACGCAAGAGACGCGCCCGATCATGCCGGGTACGGAAGACAGCGACCGACCGTTGGTCGAATTGACCCACGTTGAAAAGCATTACGGTGACTTGCATGTGCTCAAGGACATCAACCTCACCGTCAAGAAGGGCGAGGTGCTGGTCATCGTCGGTCCATCCGGTTCCGGCAAGTCCACGATGTGCCGCACCATCAACCGTTTGGAAACCATTGATTCCGGTGATATTCGCATTGATGGAAAGCCATTGCCCCAGGAAGGCAAGGAGCTCGCCAGCCTGCGTGCCGAGGTCGGCATGGTGTTCCAGTCGTTCAACCTGTTCGCCAACAAGACAATTCTTGAGAATGTGACGCTTGCGCCGATCAAGGTGCGCCACATGGATAAGAAGGCGGCCGAGGATCTCGCCATGGACCTGCTCTCCCGAGTGGGAGTGGCTTCGCAGGCTTCCAAGATGCCATCGCAGCTTTCCGGCGGTCAGCAGCAGCGTGTCGCCATCGCCCGAGCGCTTGCCATGCAGCCGAAGGTCATGTTGTTCGATGAGCCGACGTCCGCACTTGATCCGGAAATGGTCAATGAAGTGCTTGACGTCATGGTGGAGCTGGCTCACGAAGGCATGACCATGCTGTGCGTGACCCACGAAATGGGCTTCGCGCGCAAGGTGGCCGACAAGGTCGTGTTCATGTCCGACGGCCAGATTCTTGAGCAGAGCACGCCGGAGGACTTCTTTGAAAATCCGAAGACCGATCGTGCCAAGGACTTCCTGTCGAAGATTCTCACCCACTGAAATGACTGACGGGAATAAGACAGAAGAAGGATTTTCGATATGAAACTTTCTATGAGGGCGAAGCGTATGCTACGCAGGGTTATAGCGACCTTCTGCGCATGCGCATGCGTGTTCGCAGTGTCCGCCTGTGGCGCGGACGACGCCGATGGCAAGATTCGCGTCGGTATCAAGTTCGACCAGCCTGGTTTGGGATTCAAGAAGTCCGGCACCTATGTCGGCTTCGATGTGGATGTGGCCAAGTACATTGCGAAGAAACTCGGCTATTCCGAAGACCAGATCGTATGGAAGGAGGCACCGTCGAAGCAGCGTGAGGCCATGCTGCAGAATGGCGATGTCGATTTCATCGTTGCAACGTATTCCATCACTGACGAACGTAAGAAGGTTGTCTCCTTCGCTGGACCGTACTTCGTTGCGGGTCAGGATCTGCTCGTGCGTAAGGATGAAACCTCCATCAATGGTCCGGAGGATCTTAATGGCAAGCGTCTGTGCTCCGTGACCGGTTCCACTTCCGCGGTTACCGTCAAGGAGAAGTTCGCCAACGAAGTGCAGCTCATGGAGCAGCCGGGTTACGCGGAATGCGCTACCGCACTGTTCTCGGGCATCGTTGATGCGGTGACCACTGACGATATTATTCTGGCGGGTCTTGCCTCCGCTTCGCGTGGCCGTCTGCGTGTGGTCGGCAAGCCGTTCACCCAGGAGTATTACGGCGTCGGCATCAAGAAGGGCGATACGAAGCTGGCCACCCGGATCAACAACGCCATCGCCGATATGATCCAGGATGGTTCTTGGCAGCGTGCCATTTCCGACAACACGAAGGGCACTGCATACACGCCGAACGCGAAGTACAATCCGCCGGAGCCGACTGAAGGGGAGAAGTGATGGAAGCGTTCATCTCATTGTTCAGCCAGTACAATGTGCCGGCTGCGTTCCTGGTGAACATCGAACTGACCTTGTGGTCGGCGTTGTTCTCCACGATTCTTGGTGTCATTCTCGTGATGATGCGCATCTCTCCAGTCGCATCGCTGCGCATAGTGTCGGGCGCTTATGTCGAGTTGTTCAAGAACCTGCCGTTGACTATCATCATGGTGTTCATGGTGCTGGGCGCCTATGCGCAGCTGAAGCTCAGCTTCTCCGACACGTTCGCCACGAACTTCTTCTGGCTGGCCGTCACCGGCTTGAGCCTGTATACGGCGGCGTTCGTATGCGAATCGCTGCGATCCGGCATCAACACGGTGCCTCTCGGTCAGGCTGAAGCCTGCCGCGCATTGGGATTGAACTTCATGCAGTCCGCCACACAGGTCATTCTGCCGCAGGCATTCCGCGGCTCCGTGGCACCGTTGGGCAATACGCTCATCGCATTGCTGAAGAACTCCACGGTTGCGGCCGCGGCATCCGTCGCCACCGAAACCTCGTCGTTGATGAGCGAAATGATCGAATACCGTTCCGACGTGATTATTCCGATCTTCCTTATCTTCGCGTTCGGTTATGTGATTCTGATCATTCCGATCGGTATGCTGACCACGTATCTGTCCAACAAGCTCGCGGTGAGGAGGTGACGCACCATGGTAAGCAATGAAAGCGCGGTGCTGTTCGACCAGCCCGGTCCTAAGAGCCGCAAAACCATTCGTATCGTCAATTGGATCGCAGGCATCGCCTTCGCGATCGTGGTTGTATTGATTCTCATGAGGCTTCACAATCCGCCGGATGGCGAGAACCAGCTGAGCTGGGAACTGTGGAAGCCGGCTCTTGATGCCGAAGCGTGGACCGATTTCTACCTTCCGGGATTGTGGGCTACTATTCGCGCCTCCGTGCTGGCAGTGATTGGCGCGGTCCTGTTCGGTTTGTTGTTCGGCATCGGCCGTCTGCTTCCGAACATCGTGATTCGTGCGATTTCCGGTGCCGTCGTTGAGTTCGCACGCGCGGTCCCTGTGCTGTTGCTCATGATCTTCTTCTGGCGTTGGTTCGCTTTTGCCGGCATGGCAAGCCCGGCATATTGGGCTGTTGTGCTCGCATTGGTGATCTACAACGGTTCCGTGGTGGCTGAGCTTGTTCGTTCCGGCGTCGGCAACCTGCCGAACGGTCAGCGTGAGGCGTCGCTCGCCTTGGGCCTGACTCGCACGCAGTCGCTGATGGAAGTCGAAGTGCCGCAGGCCATCTACGCCATGCTTCCTGCCGCTGTGACGCAGTTGGTGGTGGTGCTGAAGGATACCGCCCTCGGCTCGATCATCATGTATACCGATCTGTTGCAGGAATCGCGCCGACTTGGCTCGATGTACTTCAATATTCTGCAGACGCTGGTTGTTGCCGCCGTCATCTACTTCATCGCATGCTGGCTGCTGAGCCGACTTGCGGAATGGTTGCCGGAACGCATGCAGAAGCACACCGCGGCACCTGCCGAACCGGAACCGGTCGCGCCGATTGCCATTATGGATCCGTCGAATGTGAACCAGATCGCCGTGGCCAAGGAAAGCATGCCGCTTGGCGGTGCCCAGCGCCTGTACCATGTGCATCATCGTGGTTCCAACGCGTCGATCCGCCATTGGCGTCAGACCCGCTACGTTCAGGGATTCGACGAGACGCATCCGGAAAGCCAAGTCGAGTTCGACAAGAATGGCAGGCCGATCAAAGAGACGTCCAAGCAGGACAAGCTGAAATTCGACAAGCCGAAATCCGACAAATCGAAGGGCGATAAGCCCAAGCAGTGACGTCATTTGATCTGCGAAGACCGATAGGGCGCTGATTTCTTGCAAAGAACGAGGAATCAGCGCCCTATTGCGTGAAAGAAGTCAGGCAAAACGTCAGAAAAGCAGGATGCGGCGTGGGTGTGGCGATGCCACGTTTCAATCGCCGCATAGCTTATTATCGGGGGACAGGCGAGGAGGCTTGACATGTCAGATAAAGATAAAGACACGAAGATGTCGTCCATTGCGAAGACGTTGAACAAGGTCGAGGACAGGCTCGAGAAGGGGAAGAACTGCAGTTCCGTTGCCGAAGGGCTCGCGAACGTCGCCAAGGCAAGCGAATTGCTCAGCTCCGTATGGACGTTGCCTCCCGGCCAGCTGCTACGATTCCATCACGATACGAGGGTTGCCGAAATCGACGGCGATTCCACGCCGGGCTTTGACGGCAACAAAGACGATGCGGAACGGTTCATTGCGATCAGTTCTTCCGAAATCGCACGATATCAGCGGCTGATGTACGCCAATGGCGTGAAAGGGTCTCGCCGTCGTCTGCTGATTATTCTGCAGGGCATTCGCTTATATTTCTTAGTAAAATCAGGTGCGGTAGTCGCCGTTGATTTTTACAT
>OKRT01001380.1_pt1 | contig 11142 bp, 8 predicted proteins | sample 1601111 | NCBI WGS metagenome assembly OKRT01 (sample SAMEA3541572, study PRJEB24748) | human gut metagenome | biome: human gut; feature: human-associated habitat; material: faeces | place: China | collected 2012 | reverse complement strand
TCAAATACAATGAATTTGCCCTGTTTCATACGCCCACCTCTTTTTGTTTCTCTCCCCAGTATAGCAAAATTTCGACCCCCGGGCAAGACCAAGGCGGAAATTGGGGGGATAATCTGAAAATCCCCTTGCAATATAGAGCCAAAATCGGTATGATATAGGGGATCACAAAAACCGCGCCGGGGCGCTTGCGCCGGCCTATTCAATGGGGTAAAAAGATGAACAAGTATGCAAAGGATCCGCAGGAGCTGCGGCGCATTTGCGCCAACCTGACTTTTGCAAAACAGCTGGGGCTGATTGACGACGACAGTCTGGAGGCGGCAGAAGAACGCTGCCGTCGGGAGAATGCCCGCCGTGGGGAAAAGCTGGCTGCCAGGGAAGTGGTGTACGGCTTGACCGCCTATCCGCTACCGGCGTATCTGCAATATGAATGCACCCGCTTTCGGCTGGCATTCGCCGGGGAGCGCAAGCAGGTGCAGTATGATTATGCGCCGATTACCGCCCGGGAAGAAAAGGCCTATTACAAGGCCAACAAGGACCTGTTTACGCGCTATATGGGGGACAAATTCCGTTTCCGTGAAGTGAAGCAGGTGGTTCGTAAGAAAATGCGAGAGGAGGAGTATGACCGTGCCGTCCAAGACTTATTACGTTAGTTCTCTTCACGGCAGTGCCGATTTTGACGGCCTGACCCCGCAGACGCCGTTTTTGCACCCGGCGCAGGTCAGCGCGCTCTCTTTGCAGCCGGGAGACAAGGTGCTCTTAGAGCGGGGCAGCGTGTTTGCCGGCGAGGCCATGCACCTGAAAAACTGCGGCGATATTGCCGGCGCGCCCATAGAGATCGGCGCTTACGGTACGGGCGATGCCCTGCCTTGTATTGCGGCAAACGGTACCGGTGTATGGTACCAGGACTACGGTACGCCGCTGGATTTTGACGGCCATGTATATCGGGGAGAAGTGTCCTCCGCCGTACTGCTCTATGATGTGGAGAATATTGTGCTGCGGGATCTGGAGATCACCAACGATGCGCCCTTTACCGACCTGGAAAGCTACTGCGCTGCAGACAAGATGGACCGCACCGGCGTGGCGGTGGTGGCCCGGGATCGGGGCACCCTGCACAGCATTACGCTCACCGGACTGTTTGTCCATGATGTGAAGGGCAATGTATACAACAAGCACATGAATAACGGCGGCATTTATATGACCGCCCTGACTCCGGCCGATGAGGCCAAGACCGGCGTGGCCCGGTATGACGGTGTAACGGTGGAGAACTGTATGGTCCAGCAGGTGAGTCGCTGGGGTATTGCAGTGGGCTACAGCTATCGGCACCGGGACTTTGCTGCCAAGGAGCTGGCAGAAGAAGCTTTCTTAAAATACGGCCACGAAAATATTACCCTGCGGGGCAATTATGTGGTGGCTGCCGGGGGCGACGCAATTACCCCCATGTACGCCCTGCGCCCGCTTGTGGAGCACAACACGGCGGACAGCTGCGCCTTTGAGATGAACGACCGCTATTACAAATATCCGGGCAAGCGCCAGGGCAAGGTGGCGGCGGCCATTTGGCCCTGGAAGTGCAAGGACGCCCTGCTGCGGTACAACGATGTGGCAGATACCAAACTGAACCAGGACGGTATGGCCTATGACGCAGATTCCGGCGACGGCACCGTGTATGAATACAATTACTCCGCTTACAACGAGGGCGGAGCCATGATGTTTTGCCTAGGCGAGGCGGTGCACAGCACCTATCGCCACAATGTAAGCTACCGGGATCTGGGGGGCGTGCTGTCGCCTTCCGGCAACCCGGACGGTTTGGTAGAGGACAACACATTTTATATGGAGCCGGGTGTGCCCTTGAGGCGCAAGCGCAACCACGGCAAGATGAAACTGGTGAACAACACCGTCGTTCCGGCGGACAGCAAGGAAGATTGAGGTAACAAACTATGGCAAACAGAAAGGGCAGAGTCACCATCCCCACCGACCTGGATGTGGTGCCCCAGACCAAAGAAATTATGGAGCGCTGGGGCGCAGACGCCCTGCGTGACTGCGACGGCACAGAGTTCCCCCAGGAGCTGAAAGACACCGGCGCCAAGATTTACGCCACCTACTGCACTACCCGCAAGGACAACGCCTGGGCCAAGGCGAACCCGGACGAGGTGCAGCAGATGTACATTATGACCCCGTTCCATACGGCGGTGAAGGACACGCTGGAGATCCACCTGATGGACCACCTGTACCCGGCAATGCTGAAGGTGAATACTTATGATGATATTCAGCGTTGGTGGGAAGTGATGGACCGCACCACCGGTGCGCCGGTGCCGGTAGAGGACTGGCGCTATGATGCAAAGAGCGGCAATGTGGTGATCCGCACCGTGCCCTTTCACCAATACACCGTCAGCTTTTTGACCTACATTATGTGGGACCCGGTGAATATGTATAACGCGGTGGTCAACGACTGGAAAGATGCGGAGCCGCAGATCACCTTTGATGTGCGCCAGCCCAAGACCCATGCCCATTCCATGGAGCGGCTGCGCCAATTCTTGGACGAGCACCCGTATGTGGATGTGATCCGCTTTACCACCTTCTTCCACCAGTTTACCTTGGTATTTGACGAGATGGCGCGGGAGAAGTGGGTGGATTGGTTTGGCTATTCCGCCTCTGTCAGCCCCTATATCTTAAAGCAGTTTGAGCAGGAGGTGGGCTACCAGTTCCGCCCGGAGTTCATTATTGACCAGGGCTATATGAACAACAGCTACCGGATTCCCAGCAAGGAATTTAAGGACTTCCAGGCGTTCCAGCGCCGGGAGGTGGCTAAGCTGGCCAAAGAGATGGTAGATATTGTGCACAGCTACGGCAAAGAGGCTATGATGTTTATGGGCGACCACTGGATCGGCATGGAGCCGTTTATGGAGGAATTCGCCACCATCGGGCTGGATGCTGTGGTGGGCAGCGTAGGCAACGGCGCCACCTTGCGGCTGTTTAGCGATATTAAGAATGTAAAGTACACGGAGGGTCGATTCCTGCCCTATTTCTTCCCGGATGTGTTCCACGCAGGGGGCGATCCCATTATGGAGGCCAAGACCAACTGGGTCACCGCTCGCCGTGCCATTCTGCGCAGTCCCATTCAGCGGATCGGCTACGGTGGCTACTTAAAGCTGGCGCTCCAGTTCCCGGACTTTGTGGATTACATTGAGTCCGTGTGCGACGAGTTTCGCACCCTGTATGACAATATTCAGGGCGTGACCCCCTATTGCGTAAAGAAGGTGGCCGTGCTCAACTGCTGGGGCAAAATGCGCGCCTGGGGCAACCATATGGTGCACCACGGTTTGTATTATCGGCAGAATTATTCTTATTTCGGCGTCATTGAGGCCCTTAGCGGCGCACCCTTTGATGTGGCGTTTATCAGCTTTGAGGATATTAAGAGCGATCCTCACTTCCTGGATCAGTTTGACGTGATCCTGAATGTGGGCGACGCAGATACCGCCCAGACCGGCGGCGCCTACTGGTGTGATGAGGAGATCGTCACCCGGGTAAAGGCCTTTGTCTATAACGGCGGCGGCTTTATCGGCGTGGGCGAGCCGGCAGCCCACCAGTGGCAGGGCAAATTCTTCCAGCTGGACGATATTCTGGGCGTGGAAGAGGAAAACGGCTTTGCCCTGAACACGGACCGCTACAACACCACCGCCCACCCGGATCACTTTATCCTGGCGGATACAAACGGCGATGTGGACTTCGGCGAGGGCAAGAAGAACATTGTGGCTCTGGAGGGCGCTCGGGTGCTGCTTCAGAACGAAACGGAGCTGCCCTTTGCGGTGCGCAACGGCTGTGAGGTGCAGATGGCGGTCAAAGAATTCGGCAAAGGCCGTGGCGTGTATATCAGCGGTCTGCCGTACAGCTTTAAGAACAGCCGCGTGCTGTACCGTGCAGTGCTGTGGGCGGCTTCTGCGGAGGCGGAGCTGCACAAGTGGTTCTCCACCAACTACAATGTGGAGGTCCACGCTTATGTAAAGAACGGCAAATACTGCGTGGTCAACAACACCTATGAGCCCCAGGACACCACCGTGTATGTGGGCGACGGCAGCGGGTTTGACCTGCACCTGGAGCCTAACGAAATCAAGTGGTATCAGATTTAACAGGCATAAAAAAACCGGCAGGAAACTTTCCTGCCGGTTACTTTTTGTGCAAAAATAAAAAAAACGACAATCTTCGGAAGAAAATTGTCGTTTCTTTGGTGGGCAGGGATGGATTCGAACCATCGAAGTCGTAGACGGCAGATTTACAGTCTGCTCCCTTTGGCCACTCGGGAACCTACCCATATAAATGCGGAGAACGGCGTTGCCAACTCCGCCGTGGAGCTGGTGAACGGACTCGAACCCCTGACCTGCTGATTACAAATCAGCTGCTCTACCAACTGAGCTACACCAGCATTTCTTAACGCCTTAATACTATAACACAACGAAAAATGATAGTCAAGCCCAAATTGCAAATTTCCAAAAATTCCGTTACTGGCAAAGGGCGTGGGCCTGCATAGACTAAAAGTGAGGTGATGTTATGTGCGGAATTGCAGGAATTCTGCGTGAGGATGTGGATTTGCGGGAGCGAGAGCAGCTGCTGTGCCAAATGAGCGACAGCCTGCGAAGTCGTGGCCCGGACGACAGCGGGCGATACTTAGAGCCGGGGGCGGCGCTGCTGCACCGGCGGTTGGCGATTATTGACCCGGCAGGTGGGCGGCAGCCCATGCGCTTTGGCGATTTAGTGATCGCCTATAATGGCGAAATTTACAACACGGCGCAGGTGCGCCATCTGCTGGAAAGCGCCGGGTACAGCTTTGAGACCGCCTGTGATACGGAAGTGGTGCTTAAGGCCTATCATAAGTGGAAAGCCGGGTGCTTGGAAAAGCTCAACGGCATTTTTGCTTTTGCGGTGTATGACACCCGCCGGGGCACCCTGTTTGCCGCCCGGGACAGGATCGGGGTAAAGCCCCTGTTTTACTGCAAAAAAGGGCGACTGTTTGCCTTTGCCAGTCGGATCCCTACCTTGCTGCTGCTCCCGGAGGTGGAGCCGGTAGTGGATCGCAGCGGGTTGGCAGAGATCTTTATGCTGGGGCCTGCCCGCTCCCCGGGGCACGCGGTGTTTCGGGATCTGGCGGAGCTGCCTCCGGCCTGCTACCTGACCTATGACCACGGCACTTTGCAGGTGCATCGGTACTGGAAGCTGCACGCTGCGCCCCATACGGACAGCCCGGCGGACACCATAGAGCGCACCCATCAGCTGGTGACGGACGCGGTGGAGCGCCAGCTGGTCAGCGATGTGCCGGTATGTACTTTTCTTAGTGGCGGGCTGGACTCGTCCATTATTTCCGAGATCGCCGCCCGGCAGATGGCGGCGCAGGGGGAGCGGCTGTGCACCTACTCGGTGGATTATGAGGACAACGACCGCTACTTCCAAAAGAGTCTGTTCCAGCCCAATGCGGACAGCGATTATATCGGCCTAATGGCCGAGGCCATCGGCTCCGATCACCGCAATGTGGTGCTGGATAATGTGGATGTGGCAGAGGCGCTGGTGGAGGCCACCCTGGCTCGTGGCGTGCCGGGCTTTACCGATGTGGATTCCAGCTTGTTGCTGTTTTGCAGGCAGGTGCACCGGGACTTTAAGGTGTGCCTGTCCGGCGAATGCGCCGACGAGATTTTTGGCGGCTATCCATGGTATCATCGGCAGGAGATCTTGTTTGCGGACACATTCCCCTGGTCCCGCAGCGTAGACGTGCGCCAAAGTCTGCTGCGCCCGGGGCTGTTACCGGAGGGGGCGGACTATGTGCAGGCCGCCTACCGCCGCACGGTGGCGGACACGGAGGTGCTGGACACAGACAGCCCGCTGGAAAAGCGTATGCGCCAGATGTTCCGGCTGAACACCGATTGGTTTATGCAAACGCTGTTGATGCGCAAGGACGCCATGAGTATGCACAGCGCCTTGGAGGTGCGTGTGCCGTTTTGCGACTGGCGGCTGGTGGAGTACGCCTACAATATGCCTTGGGCGCTGAAGTCGCCGGAGGGGCGGGAGAAGGGCGTGCTGCGCAAGGCCTTTGAGGGGGAGCTGCCCTATCAGATTGCCTGGCGCAAAAAAAGCCCGTACCCCAAGACCTTCAATCCGGCGTATTTTGCCCGGGTCAAGGCGCTGGCAGAGCCGGTGCTGACGGATACCGCTTGCCCGCTGTATGAGCTACTGAACCGGGACGCGGTGGCCGCTCTGTGCCAAAACCCGGACACCCTGCGGGAGCCTTGGTACGGCCAGCTGATGCGCGGGGCGCAGGTGGTGGCGTATGTGGTCCAGATCTACGGCTGGGTTCAGGCTTACGGCGTGACCTTTGACTTGTAATTCTCCCGGGATTGTGCTATACTGAGGCTGTGTTCCCCTGCCCGGTTTTGCGCCGGGCGGGGGGCGTGCAGTAGGCAGTGTCTGCCGTAGAGAGGAAGTGGTACATTTGACCAATGCAGAATATATTGAGGCCATCGGCGCCCGCTGTTCCCGCCGTACTTACAGCCACACGCCGCCGGATCCCCGGGTGCTGGAGATCTTGCAGGAGATGGTGGACGCCGTCAATCGCCAAAGCGGGCTTTCCTTTCGTCTGTTGGCGGATGGTACGGCCCCCTTTACCCTGTTTACCGGCAAATTTGCGCTGGTGGCTGTGTGCGGGCCGGACACGGAGTGGGCCAGAATTCAAAGCGGCTACTTTGGCGAAAGTATTGTTTTGCAGTGTGTGTACCACGGGCTGGGCACCTGCTGGGTAACGGGTACATATAATGAGAACAAGCTCTACCAAATGCTGGATTTGCCCCGGGATCTGCGCCTGTACGGCGTGATCACCATCGGCAATGTAAAGCCCGGCAAGAGCATGAAAGAGAAGATGATGTACAACGCCACCCACAAGACCAACAAGCCCTACCAAAAGATGATGGAGGCCTGCGACCGGGCGCTGCCGGAGCCGTATGTGTTTGCCATGCAGATGGTGGAAAAGGCGCCGTCAGCCACCAACCGGCGGTGCGTGCGCTTTCGCTACGAGGAAGGCAAGATCTCTGCCTCGGTGGACGCGCCGTACTCGGACAAGAGCCTGGACTTTGGTATTGCCCAGCTGCATTTTCAGTTGGGCGCCGCCCACAAGGGTGTGCAGGGCAAGTGGAACAAAAAAGGGGAGTTCGTCACCGACGATAAGGTGATCAAATTCCCAACGCAATCGGAGGGGGAAACAGAAAATGAGTGAAACCGCAGTGGAAAAAGAGAAGAAAAAGTGGTCCACCGGCAAAAAGGTGGCGGTGATCCTGTGCAGCGTGCTGCTAGCGCTGATCTTGATCGTGGTCAGCGGCGGGTTGATCTATCTGCACAATTACTGCCAGGTGAAGGATTACACCGTCACCGCTATGGGCAATCACGATGTGACCTTGATCGCCCACCGTGGGTTCCGTGCCGTGGCACCGGAGAATACGCTGCCTGCCTTTGAGGAGGCCGGCAAGGCCGGATTTACCGGCGCCGAGTGCGACACCTATCGCACCAAGGACGGGGTGTGGGTGATCTCTCACGACAGCCATACCTACCGTATGATGGATCAGCACGCCTTTGTGGAAAAAAAGACCTACGACGAGCTGCTCACCTACAATACGGACAACGGGGTGAATATCGACCAATACCCCAATTTGAAAATTTGCACCTTAGAGGACTACTTAAAAACCTGCGTCCAGTACAATATGACCGCCGTGATCGAGCTGAAAGGCAAGAACAACACAGAGCATTATGACGAGATCTTGAAGCTGGTGGCGGACACCGGTGCTAAGCCGCTGTTTATCTCCTTCCATTTGGAGAATTTGCAGCAGATCCGCAAGCTGTCCCAGGATGTGCCGGTGTGGTATTTGGTACAGAAGATCGACGACCAGGCCATTGCAGACGCCAAGGCTCTGGGCGGAGAGTGCGGCATTGACTTTAACGGCAACAAGGACGAAAACACCAAGGAAGTGGTGCAAAAGTGCCTGGATGCCGGGCTGGAAGTGGGCGCCTGGACCATTGACAATATGGACACGCTGCAAAGCCTGAAAGACAAGGGTGTTACCTACATTACCACCGACAGTATTACCTATTAAGTTTGTATAAAATAAAAAGCAAAATTGCCCCGGTGCCCTTTGTAGGCGCCGGGGCTTTCTGTACCCGCCGGAAAGAAAAATGCAAAAAATCAAAAAAAGACTTGACATCCGGTTAGAAATCGTGTATATTTATGTTGTAATCATTACAAGTCAATAATAATTACAACATAAAGAGAGGTGATCCGAACGGAAACGGCAGAGATCGTACAAATCTTTAAGGACCGGGGATTTAAGGCAACGCCCCAGCGCATTGCCGTGTATAAATACCTGTGCGAGCACCGCACCCACCCGGACGTGGAGAGCGTGTACCGGGCAGTGCTGGAGGACAATCCCGCTTTCTCAAAGACCACGGTGTATAATGCCCTGCAAGCCCTGGATGCCTGCGGTCTGATCATTCCGGTGACCATTGACAGCGGCCGAATCCACTACGATGCGGACACCCGCTTCCATGGGCACTTCCGGTGCGAAAAATGCGGGCGGATCTATGACTTTGTCCCGGACCTGATAGGTATTCAGGGACTGGACGGCTTTACCGTCCACCACAAAGATGTGTACTTCAGCGGCATTTGCAGCTGTTGTCAATAAATGTGTTATCCAAATCATCTAAAAAGGAGAAAGACGATTATGAGCAAAAAGTATTATTGCCCGGTATGCGGGTATGAGAGCGACACCCCCATTGATGTTTGCCCCATTTGCGGCGCCAAGATGGCCGTGCGGGAGAACGAGGAGCGCACTTGGGCTGCCGAGCACCAGGTAGGCATTATTGACGGCGTGGACGAGGAGATCGTCCAGGGCCTGAGAGACAACTTTAACGGCGAGTGCTCCGAGGTGGGTATGTACCTGGCTATGGCCAGAGTGGCACACCGTGAGGGCTACCCGGAGATCGGTCTGTACTGGGAAAAGGCCGCTTATGAAGAGGCAGAGCATGCTGCCAAGTTCGCTGAGATGCTGGGCGAGGTGGTGACTTCCTCTACCAAGAAGAACCTGGAGATGCGTGTGGCTGCCGAGAACGGCGCTACCCTGGGCAAGTTTGAGTTGGCTAAGAAGGCCAAGGCTGCCAACCTGGATGCGATTCATGACACCGTGCACGAGATGGCTCGCGATGAAGCCCGCCACGGCAAAGCCTTTGAAGGCTTGTTAAAGCGCTATTTCGGCGAATAAGTACCCGGTATAAAAATAGCCCTGCGGTGTGTGCCGCAGGGCTATTTTATATTGATTTACCTTTTGCCTCCCATGACAAGGGTGGATCGTATGATTATTCCACCGTTACGGATTTTGCCAAATTCCGGGGTTTATCTACATCCAGACCGTTTTGCTTGGCGATATAGTAGCTAAGCAGCTGGTAGGGCAAAATGGACACGGCGGGTGCCAGCAGCGGGTGGGTTTCCGGTACGCGGATCAGGGTGTCAATATCCGACGCCCGCACATCTCGGTTGGTGACCACCAGTACCTTGGCGCCTCGGGTGATTACCTCTTTCAGGTTGCTGACGGATTTGTCCACCAGCGCCGGGTCTGTAATGGTGCCGATGACGGTGGTGCCCTTTTCAATCAGGGCAATGGGGCCGTGCTTCAGCTCGCCGCTGGGGTACGCCTCCGAGTGAATATAGGAGATCTCTTTCAGCTTCAGCGACGCCTCCAGGCTGGTGGTGTAGTCGCTGCCCCGGCCAATAAAGAACACATCGGTCTCTCGGTGGATCTTGTCTGCAAAGGCTTTCACTTGGGGAGCGCACTTGAGTGTCTCTTCGATCAGTGCCGGCAGCTCCAGCAGATCGGCTTTTAGGTCGGCTGCCACACCGGCGCCCAGACCCAACAGCTCGGCAAAGTGAATGGCCAGCACCGCCAGCAGCACCACCTGGGCAGTATAGGCCTTGGTGGAGGCAACGGCGATTTCCGGTCCGGCATGGGTGTAAACGGTGTAATCCGCTTCTCGTGTAATGGAGGAGCCAATCACATTGCTGACGGCCAAGGTGGCGGCACCGGCAGCCTTTGCCAGCCGCAGGGCGGCAATGGTATCGGCAGTCTCGCCGCTTTGGCTGATAAAAATGCACAGGGTGCGGTCATCTACCAACGGGTCCCGATAGCGGAACTCGGAGGCCACATCCACCTGGGTGGGGATATGCGTTAAATGCTCAAACATGGGCTTGGCCGCCAGCCCCGCGTGCATGGCGGTGCCGCAGCCGATAATATAGATTTGGTGCAGATTTTGCAGCTGCGCCGCAGTGAAGTCCAGTCCGTCCACTTGGGTGGGCGCACCGGCGGTTACACGGGTGCCGATGGTTTCCCGTACGGTAGAGGGCTGCTCGTACATTTCCTTTAGCATAAAGTCCGGGTAGCCGTTTTTCTCCGCCGCGGTGGCATCCCAGTCAATGCGCTGGTACTTCTTCTCAAAGGGGTGCAGCTGTTCGTCATAGAAAGTGATATTCTCTCGGGTGATGACGGCGTACTCCTGGTCGTTCAGCAGGTAAAAATCCTTGGTGTAGGAGAGAATGGCCGGAATGTCAGAGGCAATGTAATTCTCCTTGTATCCAATGCCGATGACCAAGGGGCTGGATTTGCGCACCACAATCATTTGGTCGGGCGTTTCGCTGCACAGCACCTCAATGGCATAGCTGCCCTCCAGCCGTTTGCACGCCCGCTGGGTAGCCCGCAGAAAGCGCTCCTCTGCCGGTCCTTTGTCTGCAAAATAGTAGTGGGCAATCAGGTTGGGGATCACCTCGGTGTCTGTTTCGCTTTTGAAGGTGCAGCCCTCCAGCTCCAGCTCACTGCGCAGATCCTCATAATTCTCAATAATGCCATTGTGTACCACGGTAAATACCCCGCGGCTGTCCAGGTGAGGGTGGCTGTTCTCCTTGCTGGGCTTGCCGTGGGTGGCCCAGCGGGTGTGGGCAATGCCCACGGTACCGGTGAGGGCGTCCAGCTGCGGATCCTGGTACAGATTGCGCACCCGACCGGTGTTTTTCACCACCGTGGGCGTGCCATCCTCCAGGGTGGCAATGCCGGCAGAGTCGTATCCTCTGTACTC
>OKRT01001377.1_pt1 | contig 11163 bp, 7 predicted proteins | sample 1601111 | NCBI WGS metagenome assembly OKRT01 (sample SAMEA3541572, study PRJEB24748) | human gut metagenome | biome: human gut; feature: human-associated habitat; material: faeces | place: China | collected 2012 | reverse complement strand
CAATCGAATCGAGCACGAAACTCAGCTTTTCGCCGAGGGCATCGACCGTATCGGCGGCGACAAATATGCCGTGATTTTCGAGCAGGAGCATATCGCAGTCTTTGCCCGCGCGAGCCTTAAATTCAAGCATCTTGTCGCGGCAGAGTTTCGCCAGCACATAGCCCGGGCGGCACTGCTCAATCCAGATAAAATCGCGGGCTATCACCCGGCGCGCGGCGCTCTCCCCGCCCTTTGAGCAGGTGATGCCGTTCACCTTTGCCGGGTGCAGGTGCAGGACATAGGTCTGCGGGAACAGCGCATGGAGCGTAGTCTCGACGCTCGGGCGCTTTGTCTCGCCCGGAACGCGCGACGCCATAAGGTCTTGAAGAACGAGAGCCTCGCGTTCGGAATCGGAATCCGGATAGCTCTTTTCAAATATTTCGCCGAGCTTCGAAAGATCGATTTCAACAAAGCCCTGCGCCGTTATGGTCGCAAGAGCCGTGCCCGAGCCCTTGACCCACATCCTGCCGTCCGCCTTTGCGGAGGTGTTTCCGCCGCCGGCGAGGACGAGGGACGGGTCGGAGCCGTAAAAATTCGAAAAGCCGACAAGTTCATCTATAAGCATGAATATTACCCTTTCTTACAGAAATTCCGGGGCACGGCAGTCCGCACCCCGGCTATTTATTATGACTTTATTTCTTTCCATGCGGCGCTGTAATAAGCGTCGAGATCGGCGCCGAGGTCGTGATAAACCTCGCCCTTGTCGATAACCTCGCGGGACGGGAAGATATCCTCATCCTGCTGAACCTCGGGATCAAGCTCATTGTAGAGAGCCTGGTTCGGAGTCGAATAATAGATATACTCGAAGTTCTTCTTCGCCGCTTCAACTCCGCAGAGGTAGTTGATGAACGCCTCGGCGTCAGCCTTGTTCGAGCTGTAAGTCGGGACGACCCACGAATCGATCCAGAAGTTCGTGCCCTCCTCGGGGATTGTGAACTTCAGATCGGGGTTGCCGCTGATGTTCTGCTCCTCGTCGCCCTCAATAGCGAGATAAGCTTCGCCGTTATAGACGAGAGCCATCGCAGCCTCGCCGCTTATCATCGCGTCGCGAGCCTCGGTTTCGACAAGATACGCCTTGAGCATCGGCTTCTGCTTGATAAGCAGCTGCTTCGCCTCGTCTATCTGAGCCTTGTCGGTGGTGTTGAGCGAATAGCCGAGAGCCTCAAGCGCGACAAGGAAGGAGTCGCGGATGCTGTTGGACATGATTATCTTTCCGGAATACTTCTCGTTGAAGAACATCTTCCAGCTCTTCGCATCCTCTTCGGAGACCATCTTGGTGTTATAGATAACGCCGACTGTGCCCCAGAAATGCGGGACGGAATACTTGTTCTCGGGGTCGAAAGATTTTGACTTCTCGAGATAAACTTCGCCGATATTCTTGATATTCGGAATGTTGTCGAAGTTGAGCTCGGAGAGTCTGTTCTCCTTGATAAAACGCTCGATTATATAATCCGAGGTGCAGATGAGGTCATATGACTGGTCGCCGTTGACCGCTTTGTTATAAAGCTCCTCGGGAGTGTCGCACTCATCGACATTGACTTTGATGCCGTTCTCTTTTTTGAAGTTCGAGATAACATCGAGGTCGATATACTGGCCGTAGACGAGCACATTTATGCTACGGGTCTTGGTGCAGCCCGCGAGCGCGCCCATGGAGCAGAGGCAGAGCACAATTGCCATAACTGCCGCCGCAATTCTTACAAAAACAGATTTTTTCATTTTTCGTCCCCCATCAATAGTTTTTTCCCTTTGCCGCGCTTTTCTCCTTATTGATGCTGATTCGGTTGACGACGAACAGCACGATAAGCACGATGAGGAAGATTATAGTTGACAGAGCATAGAGCTCAGGCTGGTTGCCGAGCTTGCGCTCGGTATAGATTATTATCGAGAGCGTCTTTATTCCCGCGCCCTTGGTGAAATAAGTGATGGTGAAATCATCGAGCGACATGGTGAACGCCATGAGGAAGCCCGAGAGGATACCCGGGAAAATGTCCGGAACTATCACCTTGAAAAACGCCTGAACCGGCGTTGCGCCGAGGTCGACCGCCGCCTCATATGTGTTCCTGTCGCGCTGACGGAGCTTCGGCAGGACATTGAGGACGACATAGGGAATATTGAAGCTGATATGCGCTATGAGCATGGTCGTGAAATTGAGATTGCCGAACATGCGCACGAAGAGCAGCATCAGCGCGATACCCGTTACGATATCGGCATTGAGAAGCGGAATGCTGTTGACGCTCATTATTGCGGACTGACTGCGCTTTCTCATATAGAGAATACCCACGCACGCGAGAGTGCCGACTACTGTCGCTATCAGAGCGGAGAGCACGGCGAGCAAAAGCGTATTGCGCAGAGCCTCCATAATAGGTCCGCTCGTGAACAGATCTTCGTACCATCTGAGGGTGAAGCCGCCCCATTTCATATAGCGCGAATTGTTGAACGACATGACTGTCAGAACGGCTATCGGCAAATAGAGCAGGACGAAGATTATCGCCACATAAAACTTTTCGAGGAAGTGTCTGAATTTTACCACAGCGACGCCTCCTCTCCCGAGCCTTTCATCTCGCCGATCATCATGCTCACGAAGATAAATATCATGAGCACTATCGAGATGCCGGAGCCGAGATGCCAGTTATTGCCCTGGTTGAACTCCTGTTCGATAATATTGCCTATGAGCAGAACTTTTCCGCCGCCGAGAATATCGGCGATAACGAACTCCGAGATGCTCGGCACGAACACCATAGTGATGCCGCTTATAACGCCGGGCACGGAGAGCGGAAAGATTATCTTGCGGAAAGTCCTCGCCGGGGTCGCGCCGAGGTCGCCCGCGGCGTCGAGAAGGTTGCGATCAATTTTTATAAGGGCATTGTAAATCGGCAGAACCATGAACGGGAAATAATCATAGACCATACCGATAACTATCGCCGCCGGAGTATACATGATACTGAAATTCGGCAGATTCAGCGCCGAGAGGATATAATTGAGAATACCGTTATCCGAGAGCAGCATCCTTATAGCTATTATCCTGAGCAGAAAGTTTATCCACATGGGCAGGATGAAAATGAATATAACGAAGCTGCGGTTTTTCGCGGCGCTTTTGCTGAGTATCAACGCGAGCGGATAAGCGAACAGCAGGCACACCGCCGTTGTTATCACTGCGAGCAACAGGGACAGCCCGAGCGCCTGGATATGAATCTTTTCAAGAATCGCTGTTATGTTTGAAAAAGTGAACGTGCCGTCCGAAGAAGTGAAGCCGTAATAAAAAACGAACAGCAGCGGCACTATCGTAAAGACCAGCATCCACAGAAGATACGGCCCTGCCATAAGTTTTTTACGCATCGGCGTTGAACACCTCCTCGTCCTCGGACTCGGGTTTGTTCATAATCTGGATGTTCGAGGGTTCAACGCTGAGGCCCACCTCCGCTCCGATGGGAGTGGAGACGGTACTGTGGACAAGCCACTCGTATCCGTTCACCATAACGTGCATCTCATAATGCACGCCCTTGAATATTATATCGGTGACAACGCCCTTGAGCTCGCCCTGCGAGGGCGGAGTCAGGACGACATCCTCGGGTCTTATGACGACGTCGACGGGCATATTCTCGCCGAAGCCCTCATCGACGCAGACAAACTCGGCGCCGAGGATACGCACGAGACGATCCCTGATCATAACGCCGTCTATGATATTGCTCTCGCCTATGAAATCGGCGACGAAAGCGTTAGTGGGCTCGTTATAAATGTCAACGGGAGTGCCGATCTGCTGGATATAGCCCTGATTGAGCACAACGACGGTATCCGACATCGTGAGAGCCTCCTCCTGATCGTGGGTGACATATATAAATGTTATGCCCATCTGCTGCTGAATCTTCTTGAGCTCGACCTGCATCTCGCGTCTCAATTTGAGATCGAGCGCGCCGAGAGGCTCATCGAGCAGAAGCACGCGCGGCTTGACCGCAAGGGCGCGGGCTATCGCCACCCTCTGCTGCTGACCGCCCGAGAGTGAATTTATGTTGCGCTTTTCAAAGCCGCTGAGGTTGACGATAGACAGCATTTCACTGACCGTCTTTTCAATCTCGCTCTCCGGCGTTTTCTTTATGCGCAGACCGAACGCCACATTTTCATAGACGTTCAGGTGCGGGAAAAGCGCGTAACGCTGAAAAATGGTGTTAACCTGCCTCTTATGAGGCGGCACACCATTGATTTTTTTATCCTCAAATATGACATCCCCCTCATCGGGTTCGAGGAAACCGGCAATGACACGCAGAATAGTAGTCTTTCCGCAGCCAGACGGACCCAACAGCGTGATGAACTCCCTGTCCCTTATATAAAGGCTCAGATCGTCGAGCACCTGATTATCACCCAGTTTGACGGAGATGTGTTTCAGATCGATAATGACATTTTTTTTCAATTATGCAGCCCCTCTCTCAAAAGAATACGATGCAAACCGCACATCAAAAATATAGTAAGTATTAATATAGAGCTAATCCGCAAAAAAGTCAACAGATTTGACAAAAAAAGACGCACTCGGCAAAAATTTTGCGACTCACCTCATGAAATGGCGAGCCGCAAAGAAAATTTTCAGTTTTCGGGTGAGGTTTTTTCTCTGAGTTCTTCTATTATCTCGACTATTTTAAAACGCGGCTCGTATCTGCCGGAGCTTTCGACGACCTTGAGCTCGTCGCCGTCGAGGAACGCATCGATATTGCCTCCCCTGTCCTGCGCGGCGGGTAGGCACAGCGGCGGGAACATCACACACCACCAGTTATGCCCCGCGCCCTCGCCTATCACGACTTTGACGGCGGTATAGCGTCCAGCGGGCATCGTCAGATCGCCGTAACAGCGGGTGGCGAAATACTCGTTGACGACATTGACGCTCACGGGATAGTCATAGCCCTCGCGCTCTATCACCTCGCGTGCAGCAGCTTCAAGCTCCGCTTTCTGCGGCTCTATTTTTGCCTTTGCCTCGTCCGCTGTCACAGTGCCGTCGAAGAGCTCCGCGCCGCGTTCAAGCACGGCGTCGCGGACTTTTAGCTTGAGCGCCTGATCCTCGTCGGAATCTGAGTTTGCAATGACATGCATTCTCAGCACATCGGAGCGCACACGCGAACAGTTATAGGCAAACACCCCGACGCTGCACGCGCCCACAGCGACAACGACCGCGAACACAACGGCCTGTATTTTGAGCAGCTTTGATAATTTTTTTGACTTCATGATAAGTAAAAACCGTCCTTTCTTTCGGATGCAACCGAATTATGGACGGTTTTATGAGAGTTTATACGGAAAAGTTTAGAAGCGGATTTTTACTTACACTTCTTCACGACAATCAGCGTTATGACTGCGGCGGAGCCTATGACGGCAAACGCCGCACAGGCTGCAACGACTTTGAACTTTGTGCTGTCGTCAATTCCGCTCGATGACTTCGTGCTGTGTTTCTTCAGGTTCATGCCCGCGCTCATAGCATATGCCTCGGCGGGCGAACCGCTCGTGGCAACTATCGTTCTCGTCTCGCCGTCATCCTCGCCGAAGGCGTTCTTGCCGAACTCGCTGACGCTCGACGGAACGGTTATCTCCTGCGCCGAGGTTTTGGCAAACGCATTGTCCGTTATTCCGACAACAGGCATACCGTCTATTTCCGAGGGAATCTTGACCTTTTTACTTGAACCGCTATAGCCGCAGATATAGGCATTGGCTTTTACCACGATATATTTGAAATCGCCGTAGAACTTTATTTCGGCGGTGCTCGCTTCTTTTTCGACCTCTGCGTTTATCTGTGCAAAGGTCTCGCTCTCGGTCACGCCCTGTGGCGCGTCGGTGACGACATTGTTGCCACCCGCGGGCTTGGCTGTTGTGGTCTTGTTCGAGTTGCCGGAGGATGAACCGGAGCCGCCGGACGAGCTGCCGGACGAGCTTTTGACTTTATCGATGCGGACGGTATAATCAGCCGAACAAAGCTCACCATACAACCGCAAATAGTATGTTCCCGCCGAAAGAGAAAAGGTCTGACTTGTCTGTCCATAGTCATTATAGCAGCACATTATGTCCACTCTTTTTTCTTCCGTCCCGTCATAAGTTTTTATTTCTGCGTCAATGCCATATGATCTGTCACTATAGTCGTGTGTCATCGACAATTTGTACATTCCGTCAGACGGTATTTCAAACTTGAAATAGTCGCGTTCATAGGAAGCTATCGTTCCATGCATCGTCTTGTCTATTTTTAGCTCGTCAGCAGTAATAACATTCTCATTTCTTTCGCGTTCCCAGTCATCTGTCGGTACAAAATTTATAGTCAGATCAAATTGGTAGTCGCCATTTCCAAATTGTGACGAGACTTTAAGATAATATGTTCCGGTACGAAGTCCGATTTTATTGCTTCTTTTAACAACTGACTCTTCACTACTAAAAAAAGTACAAATATGATTTCTATTATCACTCTGAAGATTGTCATAAAGTGAAAAATTAAATCCAGCACTACCATACTCATGTTCGATAGTTGCTTCTATATATCCGGGCTCATTTATTGTAAATTTGTAGTACACATATCTGCTATTCCCCATGCACGCAGTTGTTGTATTAAGACTTATCGTTTTTGCGGTTTCAAAAGAAAAATTATCCTGCGCAAACACAACATTCGGCACGGCGGCGCAAAGCAACACGATTGCGAGAAGCACAGCCGCAAATTTTCTCATTCTCATTATTTATCCTCCGTTTTTTGCGTATTTCACGCAATTTCTCAGGCAAATAATATCCGATTGAACTTCCTGTGTCAACAGGGTGCGGCACGAACCGCACTTTAAACGGTACGAACGGCAAAAAATATAAAAAACAAGAAACGCGTCGCCTAAATAAAGCAGCGCGTCAGCTTATCGATAAACCCGGTTTTGGGAGCTTCGCAGGAAACAATGCCCCGATTGTGTGAAAAAATGGTGGTGCGAAGCGCCAGAGAGATTATTTTGAATAAGTTATAATTCTTCAAAAATGCTGAATATTTTGAGCTTTCACGCAACAACCCCTCAGTCACGGCTTTGCCGTGACTGCTCCCCTTACACAGTGGAGCCTTGAGACCCCGTGCAATAACAGACTTTTTTGACAGACCAACGCGCCGCCTTAATAATAAAGCAGCGCGCTTTGAAATTTAATCTTTGAATCCCGTTATCTCCTCGCGGGTCTTGAAGATTCCGCCGTTGTTTTCGAGGATATCCATATGCTCGATGGCGTAACCCGTGCCAAGCGCGACGCACTCGAGCGGATCGTCGGGAATAATGACATGGACGCCGGTTCTCTTCTCTATAAGCTTATCCATGCCGTCGAGCAGAGCGCCGCCGCCGGTTAAAAGTATACCAGTCTCGGAGATGTCGCCCGCAAGCTCGGGCGGCGTCACCTCGAGCACGCTGCGCACGCCCTCGGCTATCGCTTCGAGGTGCTCGCGCATGGCGAGATAGATTTCCGTGGTGTTGACTTCATCGGTTATCGGCATTCCGGTTATATAGTGCTTGCCCTTTATGCCGATTGCAAGCTCGGTGTCGCGCAGATACGCGCAGCCGATGCGCTTTTTTATGCTCTCGGCGGTCTTTTCGCCGATGACTATATTGCGCTCGCGGCGCAGGTAGCGGATTATATCCTCGTCGAGGATATTGCCGGCGATTTTAACCGATTTTGAAATCGAGATGCTACCCATGGTGACGACCGCAATATCCGCCGTTCCGCCGCCGATATCGACGACCATCGTGCCCATCGGGCGTCTGATATCAAGCCCCGCGCCGAGTGCCGCGGCGAGCGGCTCTTCTATAAGGCACGCCCTGCCAGCTCCTGCGGCGGTGACGAGATCGAGGATAGTTCTCTTCTCAAGGTTCGTGACGGTCGAGGGCATACAGACGACTATATTGGGCTTGAACACCATGTTTTTGCAGACTTTATAGAGCAGGACGCGGACTATCGCCTTAGTGGCGGTGAAATCCGAGATAACTCCGCTTCGCATGGGCTTGACGACGGTTATGGAATCGGGGTTGCGTCCTATCATATCCGCCGCTTTCTGACCGACCGCCAGGAGTCTGCCCGTATCGGTATCGAATGCGACGGCGCTCGGCTCGGAGACGACTATTCCCTTGCCCTCAATGAAGATGAGTATGGAAGTTGTGCCGAGGTCTATTCCGATGTTTGTTCCGAGCATTTTCCGTCCTCCTTTTTGGTTATCGCCGCGCTGACGCAATATACTTTATCTGCGCCGCGCAGAAGCAGGAGCTTTGCGCACTCGTTGAGCGTCGCTCCCGTTGTTGATATATCGTCGCAGAGCAAAACTGCGGCATTTTCTGTAATTTTGTTTTCGGCGCAATCGAACACGCCGATGACTCCGCCGAAGCGTTCGATGCCGTCCAACGTTTTCTGCTCCTTTCCCTGAAACGGTCGGGAGAGCAGTTTTTCTTCAAACGGCACGCCGAGCTCTTTTGCAATCCCTTTTGCGAGCAGTGCGCTCTGGTTATATCCGCGCCTTTTGAGCGAGGATTCCGACAGGGGCACACAGCAGACAAAATCAAACTTCACGCCCGCGAAATTATTTTTCACGCTGTCCGACATAAACCGGGCGAGTCCCACGGCGTTCTGAACACAGCCGTCAAATTTCAGGGCATGAACCGAACGCTTCGCGGCACCGGAATAATAAAACGGCGCGGTCTGCGATTCGAAAAAGCGTCGGTGAGACGAGCATGAGCAATACTTTTTCTCCCTGCCGCAGTGCGGGCACAGTTCGCCTTTTACATATTCGAGATCGGCTTCGCACCGGTCGCACACAGGCATATCCGGCGGCACGACTTTGCCGCACAGGGCGCATCGGCGCGGGAAGAGAGCATATGAGATATATTCAAGCGCTGACATCTTCATTCTTCATTCACCAGAAGGAAATGTTTGAGCGCGGAATAGCGTCTGGCTTTTTTGTCGTTCGCCGCCATAGCGTAAATCTGACTCTGGCTGCCGACGAGGACAAGTATTTTTTTCGCGCGGGTGACGCCCGTATAGAGCAGGTTTCTGTAAGCGAGGCGCGGCGGCACGCCGATTATCGGCATTATGACCGCGGGAAACTCGTTGCCCTGGCTCTTATGAACGGTCACGGCGTAGGCAAGCTCGAGTTCCTGCAAGGCTTCAAACGGGATAACCGCCTTGCGCTCGTCAAACATTATCTCCGCCATGCGCGAGCGAAGATCGACCTTTCTGAGAATACCTATATCGCCGTTGAAAATCCCAGTCCCGTCGCCGTCGGGGCCTGTCCACTCGATATCATAGTTATTGCGCGTCTGCATGACCTTGTCGCCCGTGCGGAACACTGTCGCGCCGACTGTAGTTTCGGGCTTCGAGGCATCCGGCGGATTAAGAGAAGCCTGCATGACGCGGTTGATGTTGTTCGTTCCGCACTCACCCATTCTCGACGGGCAGATGACCTGGATATCGTCGAGCGGTGAATATCCATAGGCACGGGGCAGGCGCGTGGCGCACAGATCCGAGACGGTCTTTGCCGCGACAAACGGCGAGTCAGTCCGCATGAAGAAGAAGTCTTTGTCGCGCACACCGAGCTTCGGCGGCTCGCCCTTGACTATTTTATGGGCGTTTTCGACTATCAGGCTCTCCATTGCCTGGCGGAAGACCTCGGTCAGCTCAACGACCGGGATGACCCCGGAGGCTATCATATCGTGCAGGACATTGCCTGCGCCGACGGGCGGCAGCTGATCCGAATCGCCGACCATAACAAGGCGGCAGCCTATCGGGAGCGCCTCGAGAAAGCTTGAAAAAAGAGTTATATCTACCATCGACAGCTCGTCGAGGATAACCGCCTGAGCATCGAGAGGATTGCGTGCGTTGCGCGAGAACTGCGGGCGGTCGTGTTTGTCCCACTCGACCTCGAGCAGCCGGTGGATGGTCTTGGCGGGTCTGCCCGTGACCTCGCTCATGCGCTTTGCGGCGCGTCCCGTCGGTGCGGCAAGCGCGACCTTGAGCCCGTCATCTTCAAACAGCTGGAGGATTCCGTTCAGGGTCGTTGTTTTTCCCGTTCCGGGGCCGCCGGTCAGGATAAGCAGTCCGCGCTCGATGGCGGTGACTATCGCCTTTCGCTGGAGATCGCCGTATTTTATGCCGTTCTTTTTCTCTATTCTGTCAATTTCCCTGTCCGCCGCTTTTCTGCCTGCGGGAGGGAATCGGAGTATCTGTTTCATGCGCTCCGCCGAGGACTTTTCCGCCTTGTAGATATGCGGCAGAAATAAGAACTCGCGGTTATCGATAAACTCGCTGACGAGCCTGCCCGAGCCTATCAGTTCGTCGATGGTTATATCGACCGTGTCCTCGTTCGTTGAGAGCAGCTCGGCACACGGGGCGAACATCTTCTCGCGTGGGATGCAGGTATGCCCGTTCGAGAGGTTGTGGCTCATGACATGCAGAACGCCCGCCTGGAGCCGATACCCGTTATCGGGCGGGTCGGGAAGCTGATCCGCGATGAACTCGGCTCGCTCGAAGCTGAAGCCCACTCCCTCGCCGCACAGCGCATAGGGGTTTCGCTTGATTATATCTGCGGCGCGCACGCCGAACGCATTGAAAGCTTTGACACATTCGGCGGTCGTCATGCCGTATTTTTCGAGCGATATCATAATTTCGCGCACGGCGAACTGGCGCTTGAAATCCGCACTGATCTGCTTCGCCTTTTCGGGCGATATGCCGCGAATCTGCGCAAGACGCTCGGGGTCGTTTTCGATTATATCAAGAGTATTCTCGCCGAACTTGTCAACTATTTTGACCGCGAGCTTCGAGCCGATGCCCTTGACTCCGCCTGCTGCGAGATATCGGAGGATATCGCCGGCGGACGCGGGCATTTTATGCTCGCACAGCTCGACCCTGAACTGGCGGCCGAAGGAGGCATGAAAATCCCAATAGCCGGAGAGTTCAAGCAACTCACCGGCTTTGAGCTCGGGCATGACGCCGACTGCGGTTATCAGCTCATCGCCGCTTTCGAGCTCGAGAACCGTGAACCCGTTTTCGGGATTCGCAAAGGTCACATCGTTTATCACGCCGCTTATGCGTATCCTCTCATGTTCCTCCATTTATATATCCTTTCGGGAAACGAACTTTTCAAATTCGCCGGGGGAGCAGAGA
>OKRT01001372.1_pt1 | contig 11197 bp, 10 predicted proteins | sample 1601111 | NCBI WGS metagenome assembly OKRT01 (sample SAMEA3541572, study PRJEB24748) | human gut metagenome | biome: human gut; feature: human-associated habitat; material: faeces | place: China | collected 2012 | reverse complement strand
AGTGGCGTTTTGGAAAATGTGCTGACTTTCTTGAGCAGGCAGAAAAAATTACCGGAAAGAAACCGATCACGACCATTCCAGATGCGGAACCGATCGCTGAGCTGCGGTTGGTGTAATACTCGCTGAGCAGCTGCGCCAGATTGGGGGCTTGCGGTTTGCTCAATTCCTCATGCGCTTCTTTCAGCCAGTCAAGCAACGCCGTAATTTTCTTTTTCAGTTTGCCGATCAACGCATTGGTCGCCTTGACCCAGCGGTTGAAATCTCCCTTATTGGTACGGATGCCTCTGGCCTCCATCTGACGGATCGCCGGACCCTCATGGACAGTCGGCAGCTGCTCCACACCCTGACGCTCGTAGCTGCGGTGGTCGATGCGGCATTCCAGCCCTTTCTCGGCAAATCGGGCATTGCACATTGCCGCCCACTGTTCCCGCCAATGTTCCAGCGTTTCCGGCTTACCCCAGTCCGTGGTGGGGACAGCGTTGAACACATAGTTTCCTGCTTCATCCCGGAAGCGCTCCCCGTTTTCATCCAAGAGATATTCCCGCCGCTGCTTGCTGCCCCATGTCCCGTCCGGCAGCAGGGGACGGATGGGACACATAACATGAAAATGCGGGTTGGCAATGCCGCCGTCCTCCTTGTCGGGGGAATGAACAGAGAAATCCACCACCATGCCCCGGCTCACAAACTGCTCCAATAAAAATTGCCTTGCAAGGCCGATGTTCTCCTCCATGGAAAACTCGTTCTGCAAGGCAATGTCAAAACTGTATGCAAGCTGGGCTTTCTTGCCCCGTTCTGCCTTTTCCACCTCGTTCCACAGGGTTTGTCGGTCTGCGAAGGAAGGTGGGGCGTGGGGCGGCAGCAGGATTTCCGAACAGAGCACACCGCCTTTCCGGGTGTAGTCGCTGTCCTCTCCGTAATACTCGCTGTGCAGCTTTTCGCCGGATCGGTAAGCAGCGGACGCAACAGCGGATTGCCCTGCACTGCGTTTTATCTGGGTAACATGGAAGTGAAATAGTGCGATACTTATCCCTTTCCTTTCTGGCTTGCCTCATTGTGTGCATTGACCGTTTCCATCAACAAAGCCCTGACTTCCGGCAAAGCAAAAATCTTTTCCGTAAAAGCATAGAACTCCGTTTCGCTCAAAACCTTTACCAGCGGTGCAATGCTCTCCACGGCAGCCCCTCTGGTAATGAGGCGGTGCGCCCGTTTCTTCCTGTCTCCCTTCTCATAATAGGATTTTCGGTTTTCCAGCCGCTGGAGCCTGCTGCGCTCCTGCGCCAGCTTCTTTTCTGCGTCTGCGATCTCCTGTTTCAGTTTTTCGGTTGTTGGCATCGTAGATTCCTCCTTTATTTGCAGATAAAAAATACCGCCTGTCTTTCGGACAAGCGGTAAAATTTGCGTGTTGAGTTTTAGGCTTTGGATGGGAAACTGTCTGTGCAAACAGATTGTTTCCCATCCAAAGCGGGCAGGGATAGCCGCATAAGCGGCGCAAGGGGTGCAGCCCCTTGTACGGAACGCAGTGACGCAAAACAGCCCGGACTTCCATCGTCCGAGCTGTTTGCCTCGCAGAGCGCACGCATACAGGGTTTACCCTGTATAGAAGTGCGCCCTTGTTACCAAGGGATTACTGTGCGTCTTCTTTTGCTGGTAGTTTATGGTAGGAAGATCATTCTGGCAAACTTAGGAAGCCTTGCAGCAACGCACCGGGGAACTGGAACTTTTTCTCTGTCCCTCCAAACACTACGATAATCAAGCCTCCTTGGATTTCTTTGACCGTTCCCATGCCGAATGCTTTATGCCGAAGCTGACCGCCAACCACAACACGGGACAAATCCACCTGCTTTTGTGGTGCAGGTTCTGCCGGTTTTGGCGTTGGCGGGGTATAGCGTGGCTTTTCCAAATGCTGCCCATACGCAGCCGGTCTTTCTGCAATCTTCTGTGAATGCTTCTTATCCTTTTCGGGCTGATCCATGTCCCTGACCGCTTCTGCAAAATCCAGAAACGGTTTTTCCGGCAAATCATCTGCCGAAGGAATCGGTGCTTCCATCGAAGCCTGTTGCAGAGAAAACATACTGTTATAGTCAGCATCCGTGATAACAGTATCCCAGCCGCCACGATTCTCGCCTTCATGCCGGTTAATGCCGGTATAGCTCAAACTGGCATCTTCGTATCTCTTAAACTTATAAACAGCATCGTTCATCAGCGAATCATTGAACACTCCGAGAGATACCAACAACTCAAAATCCTTGACATCCAGACCCGTTACTTTCTTGAAGAGCCCCGGCTCCAGCTGTGTGATAACATCCTTCAAACAGCGTTCCCGGTAATCAGTCAGATACATGAAAACGGGAATACGGGTGGCGAACTTAATCAGCTTCTCCTGAATCTGTTTGCGTTTGGATTTATACTCTTTTTCTTCCTCGCTCAGCTCCTTTTTCTCTTTTGGTGTGAGTTTTTCTGTGCCCTCTTTCTTGACCTTTTTTACGGCTTCGGACTTGTTGATAATGGTCTTTATATCCTCGTTCAAACTACGGAAGCCCTCAATTTTCATCAGAGCATCCATCGCCGCCTGATTTGCCATCAAACGAGAAAGGGTATCGTTATCCACATTGACAAGCAGCGCACTTTCCCAGCGTTTGGCAAGCAAGGTGGCAGATGTACCTGCCATAGCAATGTCCAGAACCTCACCTGCATCAATCTGACGCATGGTGCTGCCATCATAGGCAATGACCGGCAGAAAATTGATAAACTCCGCCACCTTCTTTTCCGGGTTGCCTTCGTCAATGTTCAGACGGCAGCTGTAATCGGAAATCTGCTTGAGCGCCCGGTCGAGAGCAAAGTCAAACACATAACATTCCTGCTTGACAATTTCCTTTTTGCCGCCATCAGTCGTGATCTCCCACGGACTCTGTACCCGAAACGCTGCCTGAAAATAGGTTTCCGGGCTGGACAGATTCCGAAGCATAAAAATGCCTGTCCACGGCTTGACTGTAACACCTGTTGTCAACTTACCGCAGGAGAGGGTAATCGTCTTGCTCTCCAATGGGTCACGCATGGATTTTTGCACCGGCTCCAGAGCTGCTGCACCAATTCCAGCGCCCGTACCCGCACAGACATTGATGGTGTAATCATGATAGAAAGTATTCTGCTTCTGCATCAGCAGATTTTTCATCGCATAGCAGGAAGCCACATTTGGTAGAAACCAGAGCGTATGCTGCAACACATTCAGCAGGCGCACATCGGCATACGGCATGGCAGGTTTCTTGGCACCCAGTTTTAAATCATCCACACTGGTTTCCAGATAAGCACCCCGAATCAGATCCAGCCACTTCTGCACCTCATTTTCATAGACAAAGCGAGCGTCCGCATCTTTGCCTTTGGCAGAGAAAAACACATTCAGGTCAAACTCGTTGAACTCTCCCTGCATGGCGATCTGACGGATACTGTCCGGGATGCGGTAAGTCATCATCACCATGCGGGGCAGTGCTGCATAGGGATTTCCATCACCCTGCCAGTTTTCCTTGGCCCGCTGTTCATCCGAGTATGTCCAGTTGTAAATCTGATCCTCGATAAATTCACCGGAATTCAGCGCCCGAAATGGTGTGCCAGACAGATACAGATAATACATGGTTGTGATGGGCAGGAACGTTTCATCGTAGGCGTTGCCACGGTCATACTTATCCATATCCTCACTGTCGTAGCTGTCCTCGTCCTCCTGCTCAAACAGCTTTTTGGCGTTTTCCTTCCATGCTCCGAAGTGGTACTCATCAAAGATAACCAAATCCCAGTTGGTGGAATGTACCCACTCGTTTTTTGCCTTGATGCCGCCGGTTTCCTTATTTACTCCCAGATAGTCCTGAAAAGAGCCAAAACAGACGATGGGACGGGATTTGTCCGCTGTTTCATAGGTCAGTTCTGTGTTCCGGCTGATAAACTGCCAGCCCTCAAAATCAATGTGGCTGTTCAAGTCCTCCTGCCATGCACTGACCACAGCAGGTTTGAAAGTCAGAATCAGAATCCGCTTGAATCCCATCCGTTTTGCCAACTGATAGGACGCAAAGGTCTTACCAAAGCGCATTTTGCAGTTCCACAAAAACTTGGGGTAGCGTGTGGAATCCTCTTCATAGGCACTTTGAAAATAGGCTGCGGTTTTATCCACGGCTTCCTGTTGTTCCGGGCGCATAGAGAAGCTATTAACCCGGTTCTCTACATTGGCAGTATGGTTTCTGACTGCCAGCACCGCCGCCCGCACATCATCTACGGTACAGCGAAACCATTCGCCGCCCATGCCAGTTATTTTCTTGCGTTTCAACACTCGGTGAACATCATGGTCAGTAAACGAGGAACCGTCTGGATACATGGCACTTTCCCGGTAGACAATGCGATAGGGAACACTACCATCCGGTCGTTTGGTGGGATACTGCTGGGCAACACGCTTGTCCACATCAATGGCGGTATAACCCACCTTCAAAAGCCCTTGATACTGTGGATTGGTGTCCTCGTAGGCGTAAATCATCGGGTGAGCATTGGGGCGTTGCGGAAAGAAATCAGTTGTCATTGCCATCACCACCTAACTCCACGGGCCTTATCATAGATTCGATAAAGGTGATCTCCTCCTCTGTCAAACCATATTTTTCATAGAGTTTTGCATCTGTCCATGGCTTGGCGAAATCTTGAACAGGAACAAACTGATACACTTTCTGCATTGCTTGCTGCGTGTTTTTAACCAAAGAGACCATGAAGTGAAAGAATTTTGTTTGCATATAGGAAACTGCATTCTGTGCTAAATCTTCACTTTCAAAAGGCCCAACTGCAAGATATGTTTCGGTGCTGCAAGAGTCAGGTTCAACCACAAAAGGATTCACCCAGTCACTTTCTGGAATGCCAGCTCCCCATACTCTCGGGACAAATACCTTGTACTTGCTGACCAGAGTTTCCCCTTTTCGAATATATTTTCGACTAACATACCCTACACCATCTTTGCGCCACCCATTGTAATAGAATTTTACACATCCTTCAAATGGCTCCAATTCGTATGGAGCTCGAATTCGCCGATAACTATTTTTCTCTCGAACATCAAATCCAAAAGGGTCATTTGCGCTGATTATATCCATAAATGACTTTTCGTTGAACTGTTGAACTTTTCGCAAGATTGAAATTTGCTCAGCGTAACGGATAAATGTATCCATGCCAGGCTCAAGTAAGGGACGAATAGATTCTTTTTTTCCTCTTTTCGTGTGTGTTACAATACTGCATTCGCCATTTGAACCCCTTTCCCAAAGAAAATAGCATACACCACCTTTTATTTCTACGCCAGGGAAAACATCTGATGCATCTGGAAAATCATTCAAAACACGAATACGGTTATCGTGCAGCATCGCATTCCGAAAAGTGTCAAGGCCACGGCCTCCCGTAAACCAACGAGAAGGAATAATCATAATTAAATATCGTGGATTAAGTTTCTGGGCTTGTTCTACAAATTTTTGATAAATGGGCATCGCACTTGCTCCATGCCCACTATCGCTCAACTGATACGGCGGATTGCCGATTATTACATCAAATTTCATCTTGAATATCTCCTCCGGTTTGATCGTATGTATCCACTCATAAGCATGGGTTTCCAGTTCGTCCCCTCGCTCGTATTCGCTCTTGGATGCACCGCAGAACAGACATTTGCCGTTCTGCCAGCGATGTGGTATCCGCTTATATCGGATATTACCGCTGGTGTCCTCAAAAAGCGTGATGGAATACTTGCTGTTGGGATACTTGGAACAATACACACTTCTCCGGGAGAGAAGGCTGGTCAGTTCAGTGATTGCGATGCCATACAGTTGCTTGTGGAAAATGTGGTTGATGCGTTCCTGCAAATCCGGGATTTCCTCTTTCAACCCCTCAATCAGCCGTTTGGCAATTTCCCGCAGAAACACCCCAGACTTACAGGCTGGGTCGAGAAATGTTGCGCTGCTGTCATGCCACAGTTCTTCCGGCAGCATATCCAGCATCCGGTTTGCTACCTCCGGTGGTGTGAACACCTCATCGTTGGACAGATTCGCCAGACAGGTGAGGACATCCGGATTATACATATTGCTGTAAAAATCACTCATAATCCTGCACCCTCCTGTAATCGGTCAGCGGATATTCCTTGATAGGCGATGGGATAAATGCCTGAACTTCCTCGTCATACTCCCAGCCGATCATGAAAATATTCATCTGCTCCTCGTGTCCGTTCAGAAGCTCATTGAGTGCAAAATCACGGCGTTTCATCTGATTTCCGGTAACAAGGCTCCACTCTGCAAAAACAATGAGGGAACCGTCTGCCTGGAGCATGGTGAGCGCATCTCCGCACAGAATGTTTTTACGTAGGATAAACCGTACCGCTTCCCGGCACTGTTCATTTGCCTGTGATTTGGCATTGGCGGTATATTCCTTGTCCCAGATGTCAAATAGCCGCTGTCGGCATTCTTCTGCGTTATCCTCCAAAATGTCAACTCCGTACAGGCTGGTCATTGCCAATACCGAGTACCGTTCATAATCAAAGGGGCTTTTCCCATAACGGCTTTTTACCACTGCCAACTTCCGGGTGAGAACTTCCGCAAGAAAATTCCCATTTCCGCAGGCTGGCTCTAAAAATCGGCTTTCAATCCGTTCTGTTTCCTGTTTTACAAGGTCGCACATGGCTTTTACCTCACGCTCGGCAGTAAATACCTCGCCGTGATCCACCACACGCTGCCTTGATTTCACCTGCTGTTCTGCCATTTCCGTACACCTCATGTATCCACACACTTACAGAAAGGCAGCCATCTACAAGATGGTGTACCTTTCTGTAAAATACCTGCTTTTTAGTTACAAAAAAATGATACCACAGAACACCGGCTTTTTCCATACAAAATCTGTGAACAAAAGCCCTTTTGCCCCTTCGGAAACACCTGAAAACGCATCTGCGAAAAAGTACACAATCCTGTAAAAATACCTGCTTACAACAACTTGGCTTTTTCGTAAATCTCCGCACGATAGCGGAAGGTGGAAAGCGGCATCCCACACAGCTTTGCAGCAGCTGTGCCGGTGATTTTGCCGTTTTTCCATTGCTGATATAGATGGTGAAAGTTTTCTGGTAAAGGCGCTGGAGGTCTGCCGAAACGAACACCCTTTGCTTTGGCAGCGGCAATTCCTTCTGCCTGACGCTGTCGGATATTGGTGCGTTCATTTTCTGCCACAAAGGACAGCACTTGCAGCACAATATCGCTCAAGAATGTGCCCATCAAGTCTTTGCCTCGGCGTGTGTCCAGCAGAGGCATATCCAGCACCACAATATCAATCCCTTTTTCCTTGGTCAAAATCCTCCATTGCTCCAGAATTTCAGAATAGTTACGCCCCAGACGGTCGATGCTCTTGATATAGAGCAGATCGTCTTTTTTAAGTTTCCTTACCATTTTCCGATACTGCGGGCGTTCAAAATCCTTGCCGGACTGTTTGTCGATATAAACATTTCTCTCAGGTACACCCACTTCCCGGAGAGCAATGACTTGGCGATCTTCATTTTGCTCTCTGGTGGAAACACGGATGTACCCATAAATTTTCTGCTCGATCTTATTTCCTCCGTTTCTGCCACACAATGTCGTACCCCAGCACATCCGCCAGCTCCACCGCCTCGCCATAGCGTAAAGAGCCACGCTTTAGTTTCCCGGACAGGTTGGGGACACTGCTGCTCCATCCGTATTCGTCAGCCAAAACCTCCACTACCTCGCTCATGGTCATGCCAGCCCTGACAATGTAGGCTTTGATCTCGTTTCTGTAATTCTCATGATCGCTCATAGAAAAGACCTCCTGTTTTGTTGGCTCTGCGGCGAACAGAATCTATTCCGTGATAAACTCCATTTGCTGCAAAGCATTGTTTTGGTAAAACTCAATTTCAAACTGGAATTTTTGCTTGTGATGCCCTGTTCACAGCACCCACTTTCCCGTTTTGTTGGTTTGTGTGAAATCAAGCAAAACAGCGAATATCCACACGGAACGCTGTACTGTGTACGCTGTGCAGTGCAACGCTCTTTGGTGTGGGCGGCAATACTAAAATTGCAGTTTGTTCGCTGATTTCACATGGATTGATTTTTGTCTGTGTTTTTTGAGCGCCGTTTTTCCCGAATGCCGTTCCTGCCCGGGACTCTCACCCCGGCGTATCCCCGACCTTGGCACGCTCGCAACTTCGGGACAAATTGTCCCGAGGCTGGTTCTGGCGCTGCTTCGCCAACCGGCATATCCCATTCGGACGGTCATGTACTTTTCAAGCTACAATGTCTGGTGACAAGTACATTTTAGCGAAAAAACATGACCATTCCCGTATATCCAAAAGGATGGAAAAGGCTCTGAAAAAGCAGCAATTTCCACGCTTATGGACAAGCTGTGTTATAATAAAAAAATGGAGCAGCGGGGAGGCTTGGCATGAATACGACCTTAACGATTCAGGAAAAATTGAAGGATTTGCGGGTGGAGCACGGACTTACCTTGGAACAGCTGGCCGACCAGACCGGGCTTTCCAAATCTGCGCTCGGCAAATACGAGAATGACGATTATAAGGACATCAGCCCTTTTGCCATCGTCACACTGGCAAAGTTTTATCATGTGACCACGGATTATCTGTTGGGTGTGTCAGAGCAAAAAAATCACTCAGACACAGAGCTGAGTGCTCTGCACCTGAGTGATGATGCGATTGATGTTCTGAAAACCGGGAAATTCAACCCCCGGCTGCTGTCGGAAATTCTCTGTCACCATGATTTTCAGAAAATGATGCTGGATGCGGAGATTTATGTGGATCGGATCGCTGATATGCGGATCAACGATATGAACGCTGTGCTGCAAGCCGTCCGCCAGATGGTGCTGATGCAGCAGGGAGAAACGGAAAACGATCTGTATTTGCGGACGCTGGAACTTGCACAAGTGCAAGAGGACGAGTATTTCGGCCATGTTATTTCTGACGATTTGAAGCTGATCCTTCGAGATATTCGGGAAGTCCATCAAAATGATGCTACTACTGCGGACAGCCCTTCTCCGGCGCTGGATGTGCAGCAGAGTTTACAGGAAGCCATGAACTACAAGGGCAGCGATGCGGAAAAACAGGCCCGCATTTTCCTCGCAACCTTTGGTATTGACTATGATGCGATCACGATGGAGCAGTTTGTCAATATCATAGAGGTCTTGAAACTGTCCAAACACCTGAAATCCTCTATTAACCAGCGGGGAAAAACCAACATGACCCATGGAAACGGGAAAAGGAAAAGAAAACGCAAATAGGCAAAAAAATATGCTGGACACGGTTGATTTCAACCATGTCCAGCATATTTCATTTACCCAATCCCGTCTGACAGATGCCGTAAGTGTAATTTTGAATGGATTACTTTCTTACGAGCACCCGCCAAAAGGGCGGGATTTTTTAATGGCCGAAAAGTCGTATATACAAATAAAAAACTCCCGGTGTGCTGTCACACCGGGAGTTTGGTTTATTTCTCAGATCAGAGACAGGGCCAGGGTGAGAATCACGAAGACGATAGCCACCCACTTGGTCATCTTGGCCAGCTTGGAGTCCCAGGTCTTGGCCTTGTTCTTAGACAGGAAGGTGTCCACACCGCCGGCGATGGCACCAGACAGGCCAGCGCTCTTGCCGGACTGAAGCATAACCACCGCAATAAGAACCAGCGCGCACAGCACCTGAATTACAGTAAGAGCGAGCTTCAAAGTCATAGTAATCGTTCCTTTCAAGCCCCAGGGGGCGAAAAATCAAACTTGCGGCGGCCGCTGCCGGACGCAGAGTTTATAATAGCATATTGTGGGAGAAATTGCAAGCGTTTTATCGAAAATCCTTCGGATTTCTCCCATTTCCCGGGAAACACAGCCCCTTGGGCGGGAACGAAACCAGATGCACAAAATGGGCCTTACAGCTGAGCGATGGCCTCGATCTCGACCAGAGCGTCCTTAGGCAGGCGGCCAACCTGGACGGCGGAACGGGCGGGGTAGGGCTCCTGGAAGAACTGGGCGTAGACCTCGTTCATGGCAGCAAAGTCATTCATATCCTGGAGGAACACCGTGGTCTTGACCACCGCGCCCATGTTGGTGCCGGCAGCGTTGAGAATGGCCTTGATGTTGTTCAGAGACTGACGGGCCTGCTCCTGGATGCCGCCCTCCACAATTGCGCCGGTCTCGGGATCAATGGGGACCTGGCCGGAGGTAAACAGCAGCTGGCCGATTTGGATGGCCTGGGAGTAGGGGCCGATGGCGGCGGGGGCCTTATCAGTATGAATGACCTGCTTCATAGCGGAAAACTCCTTTTCTCACATAAAATAGTGGGCTCAATGGCCTAGAGAAATTGTATCACGGAGGCGTGTCCGCCGTCAACGCGGAAAAAAGGCTGCCCTGACGGGCAGCCTGATAGGTCAAAGCGGACCAAATTTGGAGAAGGGGAAGATGGAGAAGACGGCCTTGCCCAGGACATAGTCCTCATCAATGGTACCGATGAGATTGTCCCGGCTGTCGTCGGAGCCGTTGCGGTTGTCGCCCATCACAAAAATAGAGCCCTCAGGTACCTCAATATGGGTGCTGCCCTGGGCACCCAGACGGTCAAACATAGGTTCTTTGATATAGGGCTCATCCAGCAGTTCCCCATCCACATAGACAGAGCTGGTAGCGTAGTCAATGTCTACAGTTTGCCCACCCACGGCAATAACCCGCTTGACAATAGCGCTTCCGCCCAGATGCTGCACGGTGGTTTTGTTGACGACCACAATATCGCCCTGCTGGGGGGTGTAGCCCAGAGACCAGACCAAAAGTAACTGGTTGTGTTGTAAGGTGTTATCCATGGAATGGCCGTCCACCCGAGTGAGGCGGCCGAAGAAGGTAAAGAGAAGCACCAGGACCACCAGGGCGGTGGTCAGCGCGTTGAGCCAATAAAACAGGTCGTCGGAGGATTTTTCGACGGTTTTTTCCTCCTGAGGCTCCTGCTGGGAGTCCAGGGGCTGCTGATCGTATTTTGGATCCATAGGGGATGCCTCCTTGTGTTGCAGTGGTAGATCGTTACATTATACCCGTTTTTGAGTGAAAGTTCAACTGGGCACCATTATTTTGCTAGGAGATAATGTTACTTTGCCCGCGGCGGCAAAGTAACCAAAGCGCCGCCGGAAACTTTTGTAGAGTTGAGAATAATTCGAAATTA
>OKRT01001371.1_pt1 | contig 11199 bp, 18 predicted proteins | sample 1601111 | NCBI WGS metagenome assembly OKRT01 (sample SAMEA3541572, study PRJEB24748) | human gut metagenome | biome: human gut; feature: human-associated habitat; material: faeces | place: China | collected 2012 | reverse complement strand
GGATATATCGGCGTTCAATAAGATACTTTCGGAGCGGGCGCAGCTGGACGGGCAGATTAAGGCGTTGACGGAACTGAAAAAGGACTGCGAGAACAAGGTCAAGGCGTTTATGAAAGAAGCGGAAAAAGGGGAGTCGGACAAATTCAGAATATCTTATCCGTCCTCGGTGCGCAGAACATTTGATGTTAAGGCTTTTGCGGCGGATTATCCGACGATAAAACTTGACGGCTATTATAAAGAGACAACAACAAGAACATTCAGAGTTACAGAAAAAGGAGCGTAATTATTATGGCAACATCAATTCAAAAAAGAGTAGCCGACGGCGGCGAAAAGAAGACAATGCAACAGTACATCAAGTCAATGGAGGGCGAAATTAAAAAGGCTTTGCCCTCGGTGATAACTCCCGAACGTTTTACGAGAATGGTGCTTTCCGCGCTTTCCGTGAATCCGAAACTTGCGGCTTGCACGCCGAAGTCTTTCCTCGGGGCGATGATGAGTGCGGCGCAGCTCGGGCTTGAACCGAACACGCCTCTCGGACAGGCTTATCTTATCCCGTACAACAATCACGGCGTTGCCGAAGTGCAGTTTCAGATAGGCTATAAGGGGCTTATAGACCTTGCGTACAGAAGCGGCGAGGTGGAAGTGGTTCAGTCGCAGATAGTATACGAGAACGACAAATTTGAGTGTCAATACGGGCTTGCACCGAATCTTGTTCACGTTCCCGCGGACACGGACAGGGGAGACCCTATAAAGGTTTATGCGGTGTTCAAAACAAAGAGCGGCGGTTACGGTTTTGAAGTTATGAGTATGGAGGACTGCCGCAAGCACGCGCAGGCTTATTCAAAGGCGTATACAAGCGGTTATTCGTCTCCTTGGAAGACAAACTTTGAAGAGATGTGCAAAAAAACCGTATTGAAGAAAGTTCTGAAATATGCACCTTTGAAATCGGATTTTGTGCGCGGGGTGGCGCAGGACGAGACTATAAAGACCGAGATAGACGAGGATATGTATTCGGTCGGAAACACTATTGTTGTCGAGGATTATTCGGTTGACGACGGAACGGGAGAGGTGACGGAAAGTGACGGAACGGACGAAAGTAAGTCAGAATGAAAAGGTTATAGCGTATATAACGGAGTTCGGCTCAATCAACCCGCTGCAAGCGTTGGCAGACCTCGGAATTATGCGGCTTGCGTCGAGAATTTCGGACTTGAAGAAACAGGGGTATGCGATAACCCGCAGAATGGTTGACAGCCGCAACAGATACGGAGAAAAGGTCAGTTTTGCGGAGTACGGTTTGGAGGTTGAAAAAAGATGAACATAAACAAGGTTGTGCTTATGGGTCGGCTCACCGCCGACCCCGAGTTGAAGAAGACGGGCGAGGGAGTTTCGGTTGTGCGTTTTACGCTTGCGGTGAACCGCCCGAAGCAGAAAGACAAGGAAAGCGTGGCAGACTTTATATCCTGTGCCGCATTCAGGCAAACGGCTGAATTTATATGCAAATACTTCCGAAAGGGTTCGGCGCTTATAGCGTTCGGAAACATCAGGACGGGTTCTTATGAAAAGGACGGGCAAAAGGTGTATACGACCGACGTAATTGTTGACGAAGTACAGTTCGGAGAGAATAAACAGGCGGACACGAATTCAAAAACGGCTCTGACAACGCCCACAACGCCGCAGAATGCCTCTGACGGGGGCGGGGGATATACTTTCATTGATAATTCGGATTTACCGTTTTAGAAAGGCTGTGAGCGACGATGGCGGAGGAAAACAGATACTTTTGGTTGAAACTCAATCAGGATTTCTTCGATTCGAAGAGAATCAAGAAGCTGCGCCGGATGGCGGGCGGGGACACCTACACGATAATCTATCTGAAAATGCAGCTGCTTGCGCTAAATAACGACGGCATAATAACGTGGACGGGGCTTGAAGAGAATATCGCGGACGAGTTGGCGCTTGACCTTGACGAGGCGGCGGACGATATAAAAGTGACGCTTACATATATGCTGCATTGCGGGCTTTGCGAGACCTCCGACAACGTGAATTTCTTTCTGCCTTACGTTGTGCAAAACACGGGAAGCGAGGGTTCGTCGGCTAAAAGAATGCGGGAAAAACGGGCGAGAGAAAAGGCACTTGCGGAGCCGAAGCGTCACAATGTGCGAACGTTGTGCGGACAAAGTGCGGAAATGTGCGAAAAACGTTACGGAGAGAAAGAGGAAGATAAAGAGGAAGAGGGAGATACAGAGCAAGAACGTAAGTACGCGGGCGCACGCGCACGCGAGGGAGAACCTGTTGATAACTTTTCCGATGTTGAAAACTCCGACGAAGAAGACGAGTTATCAACAGACCCGTTTATCTTTGACCCCTCGGAGGAAGACGGGGAAGCAGAGGACGAGACGGAAGAATCGGACGGGCAGACGGACAAGGGAGACGAACTTCACTTTCTCGGCGGAGAGATAGGGCAGGGTGTCCTGCTTATATCGGACAATCAGATGTCGGAGTTATTGGACTGCATGGGTATGCAGGCGTTCAATGAATACGCAAGGCGCGTGAGCGATTATATCATACGCAAGGACGCAAAGATAACATCGTGCGCGGCGACGATAAAAAAATGGTGGCTCGAAGATTTGCAAAAAGGAAAGAGGGCGAAGCCGTAATGAAACATCAGGTTTGCGCTTCGGCGATATGCCCGTTTTACAAACACGAAACGCCGTCCACGATTTACTGCGAGGGCGTGGAAGACCTGACGGTTATACATCTTGCGTTTGCCGACCGTTCCGACTGCGCCGCGTACAAGCGGAGGTTTTGCAGGACGGGATACGGAGACTGCCTTATTATGCGAATGCTTGCGAGAAAGGAAAAAAACGATGAAAAACTTAAAAAACAATAAATACGGCAACAGAAAAGTGAAGATAGGCGGCGAGACGTTCGATTCCCGGCGGGAGTTGCGGCGGTGGGCGGAGCTGAACATACTGCTCCGGGCAAAAAAGATAGCGAACCTTGAAAGGCAAGTAAAGTTTGAACTTATGCCGGTGCAATACAGCGAGGACGGGAAAGTTATTGAAAGGGAATGTTCTTATATTGCGGATTTTGTTTATGACGACCTTGAAAGAGGGAAATACGTTGTGGAAGACGCAAAAGGCTTTCGGACGCCCGAATATATAATCAAGCGAAAACTTATGCTTTGGCTGAAAGGCATAAAGATTGAGGAGGTTTGAAAAATGATAAGATATGAATCGGATTGTGTCGGTTGTGCCGACGGCTGCCACGGCTGCGGGCTGAAAAGAGAAACGCCGCACCTTTATTGCGACGAGTGCGGCGAATCTGTTGATAAACTTTACAAGTTTACCGACGGGAGAGAACTGTGCGCGGATTGCTTGATAGGGGAATTTGAGGAGGTGGAAGCGGAAGATGAATGAGATAATGTTATCCGTGCGCCCGAAGTGGTGCGAACTTATAGCGAGCGGAAAAAGAACAATAGAACCAAGAAAAACAAGACCAAATTGTGATACTCCGTTTAAGGTGTATATTTATTGCACAATAAAGGGTGACGTGTTATGTCCGCCTCATCTTAATTGTAATAAGTATGCAATTCACAGGAAAAACAACGGGACAATTACAGGTAGATGTATGACAGAAAAAGAAAAAACAGAAAGTGATTATAAATATGCAAATGGTAAAGTCATTGGAGAGTTTGTTTGTGATATGGTTTATCCTATCCATATTACGACCGATATTCAGTATTGTTTGGGCTTAGACGTGTTACCACTGTTTTTGGAGAGATTTTTGAATAATGTGTGTCTTACACCGGAAGAGGTTCTCGATTATGCAAACAATAAAGAATCTATTTATGGTTGGCATATCTCCGACCTTAAAATCTACGATGAGCCGAAGCAGTTGAGTGAGTTCGGGGTGAAACGACCGCCACAGTCGTGGTGCTACGTTGAAAGGAGCGTGAAAGCAATGAAAAGTAAAAATCAAGGATATGTTTGCTATTTGGCAAACGAAATAAACAAATCTGTACTCGATTCAATCGAGGTCGGGGACTTGGTAAAGGTCAACGATTGGATAAAGCCCATGCGGGTTAAGTTCGTGGCTGAAAATGGTTTTGCGATGACACAGAAAAATTTTAGGGATACTTATTATTCCATTTTCCCCAAAAAGACATACGAAGAGGAAGTAAACCCCGAAGAACGCGGAATGTATCGTTGCGGCGCAGACAATTGGATTTGCGGTTCTGACCTTTGCAATGACTATGAAAAGTTGTATGAGTTTGAAAATCCCGAAGCGTCTGCGGCTTATTTCCGTGCTTTCGGCGACGGAGAAACCGACTTGTCGATGAGAACAAGTATAGCGGTGTTCAAACTTTATGTCAAGAAAGGGAAAACACGACAATGACAAATGAAGAAGCGATTAAAGAACTGAAAGAAGATAGGGCATTGTATGAGAGCGATATTGTCGAAGCGGGTGACGGTACGCCCGACGGACAACTTATGCTTGCCCTTGATATGGCGATTGAAGCGCTTGAAAAGCAGATACCGAAAAAAAAGAAAAAGCGTAACGAATGCCCTGAATGCGGATATTCCTACGCGTTTGAAGAATATTGCCCGTACTGCGGACAGGCGTTAGATTGGAGCGGTGAAGATGATTAAGTATTATTGCGATATATGCGGGTCTGAAATAACATCAAAAGAAAAAGAAAACGAATTGAGCATTAGCCTTAGCAAAGCGGGCTGGAAATGGGCCGAAAGCGAAACCTTTTATTTTTGTAATAAATGCGGAAAAAAGTTGACTCTTGAATCTATCAGAAAAGCGCTTATACTTATACCCTACGATGAAAAGAGGAAAGCGGATGAATAAGAAATTCGACGATGATATGCTGGCGAAAATCTGCGAAATGGTCGGCAAGAATATGCTGCCCACGTTCTCAGAGAGGTCGGTAAACAGCGTGAAGTGGTCGCACAGGATCTTCGCACCCAAGGACACGGCGTCCCGGGCAGAGATGGTCCCGTCGGTCCAGACCTCCAGCGTCAGCTTGTCGAAGTCGCTGGAAGCACCCACACGGGTGGGCTCCACGGTGTAGTTGACCTTATACACGGGGGTGTAGATGGAGTCCACGGCGATGACGCCGATCACGTTCTGCTGCGGCTTGTTGCGGTCCGCAGGCACATAGCCGCGTCCGTGGGACAGGGTGATCTCCATGTTCAGCGTCGCGCCGTTGTCCAGCGTGGCAATGTGCATGTCGGGATTCAGGACCTCCACCTCGCCGTCGGCCTTGATATCGCCGGCCTTGACCTCGCAGGGGCCCACCGCCTCGATGTAGACCGTCTTCACCGTCTCGCAGTGGAGCTTGGTGAGCAGGCCCTTCACATTCAGGACGATCTCCGTCACGTCTTCCTTGACACCTGGGATGGTGGAGAACTCATGCTGCACGCCGGCGATCTTGATGGTGGTCGGGGCCGTGCCGGGCAGAGAGGAAAGCATAATGCGGCGAAGCGCATTGCCCAAAGTGGTGCCGTAGCCGCGCTCCAGCGGTTCCACCACATACTTGCCGTATGTGGCGTCCCCCGGCGTCTCGATGCACTCAATCTGGGGCTTTTCAATTTCGATCATGCAGTAGTACCCTCCTTCATCTTCTTGTTGCGAGCACGCATGATTGCGCGCCGCCGGCAGTTCCTATCATTATTGAGGGTATCCTCCGCTTACTTGGAGTACAACTCAACGATGAGGTGCTCCTCGACGGGAACGTCGATGTCCTCCCGGGCGGGCAGACGGGTCACGGTGCCCTTCAGGGCGTTCTTCTCACGCTCCATCCAGGCGGGGATCAGGAACACGGGGGCATCCTGGCCCAGCAGGCGCTTGAAGATCTCAGAGGAGCGGCTGGACTCGGCAACCTCGATCACATCGCCGGCCTTGACCTGATAGGACGGAATGTCGACCTTCCGGCCGTTGACGGTGAAGTGGGCGTGGCTCACCAGCTGACGGGCCTGACGGCGGGTCATGGCGAAGCCCATGCGGTATACCACGTTGTCCAGACGGCGCTCCACAGCGATCAGCAGGTTGTCGCCGGTCTTGCCGGGGGTCTTGGCGGCCGCCTCGTAATAGGCGTGGAACTGCTTCTCCAGAATGCCATAGATGAACTTGACCTTCTGCTTCTCATTCAGCTGGATGCCATATTCGCTCTTCTTCTTTCTCATCTGGCCGCCGGGGTTGCGATTGGTCTCCTTCTTCGCATAGCCCATCACGGCAGGAGAAATGCCCAGAGCCTTGCAGCGCTTCGCGATCGGCTGCATATTCTTAGCCATTTGCTTGTTACCTCCTCTTCAAATCAGACACGGCGGCGCTTGGGGGGGCGGCAGCCATTGTGGGGGATGGGCGTGACGTCCTTGATCATGGTCACTTCCAGGCCCACGGCCTGCAGCGCCCGGATCGCGGCCTCACGGCCCTGGCCGGGGCCCTTGACGAAGACCTCGACGGTCTTCAGGCCATGCTCCATAGCGGCGCGGGCGGCCGTCTCAGCCGCGGTCTGTGCCGCGAAGGGGGTGGACTTCTTGCTGCCGCGGAAACCGAGGCCGCCGGAGGAAGCCCAGGAGATCGCGTTGCCCTGTGTATCGGTAACAGTTACCATGGTGTTGTTGAACGAAGAGCGGATATGGACCTGGCCCCGCTCAATGTTCTTCCGTTCACGCCGGCGGCGAATGACCTTCTTGCCGGCGGATGCCTTTGCAGTTGCCATCTTGGTTCTCCCTCCTTACTTCTTCTTGTTGGCAATGGTCTTCTTGGGACCTTTGCGGGTCCGCGCATTGGTCTTGCTGCGCTGGCCGCGCACGGGCAGACCCTTGCGGTGGCGAATGCCGCGATAGCAGCCGATCTCGGTCAGCCGCTTGATGTCCAGAGCGGTCTGGCGGCGCAGGTCGCCCTCAACGGTATAGCTGTCGATGGCGTCGCGCAGCTTCTGCTCGTCGGCGTCGGACAGATCCTTCACGCGGGTGTCGGGGTTGACGCCTGTCTGCGCCAGGATGTCCTTGGCGCTCTTTCTGCCAATGCCGTAGATATAAGTGAGGCCGATCTCGATACGCTTATCCTTCGGCAGGTCAATACCGGCAATACGTGCCATACTCTCAAAGCACCTCCAATTAAATGTTAGCCCTGTCTCTGCTTATGCTTGGGGTTCTCGCAAATGACCATGACACGGCCTTTGCGGCGAATGACCTTGCACTTCTCGCACATGGGCTTTACGGACGGTCTTACTTTCATAGTTTTTAACCATTCCTTTCAGCGGTTTGTGTCTTTTCAGCTCAAGTGGCGCTTACTTACTGCGCCAGGTGATCCGGCCGCGGGTCAGGTCATACGGGGACATCTCCACCGTCACCTTGTCGCCGGGCAGAATCCTGATGAAATTCATTCTGAGTTTTCCGGAAATATGTGCCAAAATCTTGTGTCCATTTCCAATGTCTACCTGGAACGTTGTGTTGGGCAGGGCTTCCACCACGACACCCTCCACTTCAATCATGTCGGATTTTGCCAAACGTTATCCCTCCTGGTCCGGATAAACCTCCTCGCGGTAAGCCGCAAGGGTTTTGCGAAGCTCGCTGTTGGTGATCCTGGCTTCGCCTCTGATCTTTTCAGAAAGCCGGTTCTCGTCCGCCGCTACAAACAGCACGTGTCTGCGCTTTTTGCGTTTGGGCGACTCCACCTTCCTGGATTTCCCGTCCGCCAGCAGCAGGTACTCCCCCTCCACCGCGAGAACGATGAAGAGCTTTCCCTGGTCCCGGCCGGCAACGGATCTTACGATGTTGGATGCTGCAATTTCCATGCGTTTCCTCTCAGATGGCGGGGGCCGTCAGGATCTCAGGCTCGCCGTCCGTGATCAGAATGGAATTTTCATAGTGGGCCGCCCATTTGCCGTCCAGCGTCTTGACGGTCCAGCCGTCGCTCATCTGCTGGATGGCCGCCGAGCCGGCGTTCACCATGGGTTCGATTGCAAGCGTCATGCCGCGGAGGAGCCTGGGCCCCCGGCCGGGATGGCCGTAATTGGGGATCTCCGGCGACTCGTGCATCTGGGCGCCGACACCGTGGCCGACGTATTCCCGGACGATGGAGTAGTCGTGACTCTCCACGTACTGCTGGATGGCTGCCGAGATATCGAACAGCCGGTAGCCCTCCTTGGCAAACCTGATTCCCTCAAAAAAGCTCTGTCTGGTCACGTCGATCAGATCCTGCGCCTCCGGGGAGATCCTGCCGCAGGGGAAGGTGGCCGCACAGTCGCCGTGAAACCCTCCAATGTACGCTCCCACATCCACACTGACGATATCGCCCTCCTGGAGGACCCGGGGTCCGGGAATTCCGTGGATGATCTCGTCGTTGACGCTGATGCAGGCGCTGGCCGGATAGCCGTTGTAATGCAGGAAGGAGGGGACTGCGCCTTGCTTGCGAATGAAATGCTCCACTGCACGGTCGATCTCATGGGTTGTGACGCCGGGCTTTACCAATTCCCCTGCATAAGCACGGGCAGCCGCGGTAATTTTTCCGGCCCGGCGCATCAATTCGATCTCATGGGGGGATTTGAGTGTAATCATACGCTCATCTCCCCAGTGCGTGGAGGATGGCCCGGGAGGTCTCTTCCACAGAGGGCTGATTCTCCACAGGCTTCAGGAGTCCCCGCTGGGCATAGAAGTCCTTCAGCGGCTCGGTCTCCTTATGATAGACCTCGAGCCGCGCCTTGACGGTCTCGGGGGCATCATCTTTCCGCTGGACCAGCTTACCGCCGCACTTGTCGCACACGCCCTCCTGCTTGGGGGGCACAGCTACCATGTGGTAGCTGGCCCCGCAGGATTCGCAGACACGGCGGCCGCTCATCCGCTCCATGATGGTCTCGTCAGAGATCTCAATAGAGATCACGTCGTCAAATGTGATCCCGGCCTTTTCCAGGGCCGCGGCCTGGGCGATGGTGCGGGGCACCCCGTCCAGGATATAGCCGTTCTTGCAGTCATCCTCTGCCAGCCGCTCCGTGACGATGCCGATGATGACGTCGTCCGGCACCAGCTGGCCGGCGTCCATATAGGACTTGGCCTTCAGGCCGGTGGGCGTGCCGTTTTTGATGGCCGCCCGGAGGATGTTGCCTGTGGAAATGGTGGGAATACTCAGTTCTCTGCACAGGATTTCCGCCTGTGTTCCCTTACCGGCGCCGGGGGCGCCCAACAGGATCAGCTTCAATTGAAACGCCTTCTCTCTTATTCCAGGAAGCCCTTGTACTGACGCATCAGCATCTGGGCCTCCAGCGCCTTGACAGTCTCCAGAGCCACGCCGACCACGATGATGACGGAGGTGCCGCCGATCGCCAGATAAGCGTTGCCGACAGCCTTACCCAGCAGCAGCGGGCAGATCGCCACGATGCCCAGATAAATGGCGCCGAACAGGGTGATCTTGCTCAGGACTTTCTTGATGAAGTCCACAGTGGGCTTGCCGGGACGGAATCCCGGGATAAAGCCGCCCTGCTTCTTCAGGTTGTTGGCGATCTCCACCGGATTGAACTGGATGGTGGAGTAGAAATAGCTGAAACCGATGATCATGATGAAATACACGATCATATAGATGAAGGACTGGGTATCGATGGCGTCGTAGATTGCCCGGGAAACCGTCTCCTCCTCGGGAATACCGATGAAGGTCCAGATCGTCACGGGCAGAGACGCGATGCTCTGGGCGAAGATGATGGGCAGAACGCCGGACATATTCACCTTCATGGGGAGGTGAGAGCTCTGGCCGCCGTACATCTTCCGGCCCACCTGCCGCTTGGCATACTGGACGGGAATGCGGCGCTCTGCGTCGCTGATGAACACGACGAACACAACCAGCGCCAGGACGCCCACCAGCAGCAACACCACCAGAGCCGGGTGCAGCGCACCGTCCGCGGCAGCGCCGCCGTTGGCCCAGCTCACCACGCCGCTGTACAGAGAGCTGACAGAGGTGGGGATCCGGGACAGGATGCCGGCGAACAGAATGATGGAAATGCCGTTGCCGATGCCGAACTCCGTCACCTGCTCGCCCATCCACATGACGAAGGAGGAGCCGGCGATGAAGGACACGACGATGACCAGTGCGGGCCAGATGCCGGTGGCATCAGATGCCAGCAGGTTGTAGTTGCGCATCATGAAATAGTAGCCGACCGCCTGCAGGATGGCGATGCCGACAGTGGTATAGCGGGTGATGGACTGGATCTTCTTCCGTCCCTCTTCACCGCCATCCTTGGCCAGCCGCTCCAGGGCCGGGATGGCCACAGTCAGCAGCTGGATGATGATGGATGCGTTGATATAGGGCTGGATGCTCAGGGCGAAGACCGTTGCCTGGGCAAAGGCGCCGCCGGACATCACGTTGTACAGGCCCAGAATGGTGCCGCCCATCTGATCCAGATAGGTCTCCAGCAGGCCGACATCCACGTAAGGCACCGTGATGGCGTTGCCGATCCGGAAGATCAACAGGATGAGGAGTGTAAAAATGATCTTCTTCCGCAGTTCGGGGATGCCCCACGCTTTGCGAATGGTTTGGATCACGTTACATCACCTCGGCCTTTCCGCCTGCTGCCTCGATAGCCTCCTTGGCAGAAGCGGAGAAAGCAGAAGCCTGGACAGTGAGCTTCTTGGACAGCTTGCCGCTGCCCAGAACCTTGTAGCCGTAGCGGCACTTGGAGAGGATACCCTTCTCCAGCAGCGCGTGGACCGTGACAGTATCGCCGTCCTGGAACTGATCCAGGGTGCTGAGATTCACGATCTCCAGGGGCTTTGCGAAGATGTTGTTGAAGCCGCGCTTGGGGATGCGGCGGGCCAGAGGCATCTGGCCGCCTTCAAAGCCAACACGGATCTTGCCGCCGGAGCGGGCCTTCTGGCCCTTGTGACCCTTGCCGGCGGTCTTGCCGTTGCCGGAGCCGGCGCCGCGGCCCTTACGGTAGGCGCTCTTCACGGAGCCGGGCGCGGGGGAGAGTTCATGCAGATTCATTTCGCGCACCTCCTCACTGTTCCTCGGTGACCTGGAGCAGGTAACCGATATGGGCGATCTTGCCGCGGGTAGCCTCGTTGTCGGGCTGCACGGTGGTGTCGCCGATCTTGTGAAGGCCCAGGGCCTCGGCGGTCGCCTTGTGCTTGGCGATGCGGCCGTTCAGGCTCTTGACCAGCTTAATGTTCAGATTAGCCATTGTCAGCGCCTCCT
>OKRT01001368.1_pt1 | contig 11205 bp, 7 predicted proteins | sample 1601111 | NCBI WGS metagenome assembly OKRT01 (sample SAMEA3541572, study PRJEB24748) | human gut metagenome | biome: human gut; feature: human-associated habitat; material: faeces | place: China | collected 2012 | reverse complement strand
GCTATGCATGCCGATATTATCATGGCCGGGTGCGCCTGCTTTACTGTCTGTTTTTCAATATCGAATTTTCGCAAAAGTTAAAATTTAAGCTCCATAAATCCCACGGTAAAGGGGAGATGGTCAAATGTTTTTGTGCCTGTGTGGACGAATCCCTGGGACTGATACCAGGCTTTCAGTACCGTGTTTTCTTCTACAATGCCGATTTGGATTTTTTGTGCTCCCAAGTGGTCCTTTGCATAATCGGCGGCATAAGCCACCAGTTCTTTGCCGAGCCCCAGGTGTCTGTAAGGCGGTAAAACCGCCAAATGATCCAACGTTGCGCCGTCCGCTGTGGGGTGCAAAGAAAAACAACCTGCAAACGTGTTTTGGTATCGGCACAAAAACAGAGAACACCCGCCATCAAAGGCAGCGCGCAGCTTTTCCGGCGGCATAAATGCCGTGTGCCCCGGGCAGTTCTCCCGGGTCAAATGCAGATCCTCCGCCACGGTCTGAAAACTCTTGTGAATGATGTCCAAACAAATCGGCAGTTGCTCTGCTTTCGTTACTTTTATGATCATCGTTTGCGCGTATATGTTGGTCAGTTCTGTTTTTTCATGTTTGCCCATAAATTTGTCCTTGGGTTGTGTTTGTCCTGCCGGAAGTACGGTTTAGTTGCCTTGGATCACTTCTGCTTTCAGCTTGCTATATTCTTCCTGACTGATGGCGCCGGATCGGTATAGGGTGTTTAATCTTTCCAAATTTTGTATAGTCTCATTCACATAATGGTGACTGGGTTCAGGCGTTGTACTGGGAATACTGTTATGCGCAGTGACTTGACAATGAACAGTTAGGAGTTCCATCTCATCCGTGATCTGTAATTCCGCTTTGTCATCTAATAGGATCTGAAATCGTGCGATGCGTTTTTTATCGGGAATTCGTACCAAAACGCCATTAAAGATATACTGCGGGCAGGTTCTGGCGACTGTATATTGTCCTCCATGGCCGGTCGAAATGATGTGGTCCGCTCGATCACCAAAGTCTTGCACAAGTTGTGTGCGCTCGGTATCTGAAAGGGCGGCTGGGTTCTCGTAAAGGGTATTATAGAGTGTTTTGATTTCTTCCATGCCTGCCTCCTCAGAACTCACTGATATCAATGTCTGTGGTATTAAAATTCCCATAGCTTACATTCAGCGTATATTCCAATCTAGTTGAAGTGCTGCCTTCATCCGTCCAGGTGACCAAAAGGCGCTGCATGGTCTCATCCATGGAACAAGCCGTATTCTCTCCAAAAAGGTAGCGCTTGCCATACCAATCGTCTCCACGAGCAAAGTAAACATAATAGTCGCCTTCAGGAACGGCGGCGGTAGCGATGCTGTATGCTTGCACAAAGAAAGAAAAGACATCTTTTCCGTAAGCGTCTTTGAGTTTGACATAACAGTTCTCGGCGTTGTTGCTGTTGTCCACTTGAATATGGCAAGGGGTGTTTTTTTTTGTATCTATGATCGTTTTGCCGTTCTCAGGTGTACGCATAGGTTTCATTTTGTGGCAACGCTTACACATTTTGGGCGTGGACTTGGTTTCTGCAGCCCAGCTATGACCTCGTTTTTTGCCTTGTGTTGCACCGCAGACGGTACAGGTCATTGGTGTTTCGCAGGTGGCCAATTGCCAAGTGTGTGCAGTTTTTTTACCTTCTTTTTTACCGCAGCGTTTACAGGTCTTTGGTGCTTGACAGGTGGCTTCCTGCCAGTCGTGCCCCAATGCTTTTCCTTGTTCGGCACCGCACTTTGTGCAAATTTGCGGGGCGGTACAAGTGGCAGCGGCGTATTGATGGACCATGCAGCCGGGCAGTGCCGCCCAAATCAGGAGGGCAACAAGCACCAGTCCGCCGATACCCGCAGATAAATACCGGATCTGCTTTTTCCTTTTGGCAGCGTCAGCGGCTTCTTTCTGGCGGATTTGTAGAAGTTCCTTTTCTGCAACAGCAATAAGCGCGTTCGCGCTTTTGTAGCCGTTCAGCTTTTGCAAGTCGGTTATGGCGGTGTTGAGATTGTACAAGGTGCCGGTTTGAATCAGTCTTTCCGCTTTGGCAAGAACCTGGTCATTGAGCAGATCATTGCATTCCTTTACTTTTTCGGCACAGTCCGCAAAGTCACCCAGGGATTGAAAGATGGTTTTGGCGTTCAGGATATTTGAAACGGTATGTTCACCGGCACGCAATAGGCATAGTGCTTGGTCATAGCGCGCTTTTTGCTCTAATAACACAGCTTTTCTGGAACAAAGTTCAATTTTGCTTGCAGCATCTTTATAGCCTTCGAGTGTTGTAAAGATCGCGGCGGCATTGTCGCAGTCTGCTGTGGTGTGTGCATTTTCCAATAGCTTGCTCGCCAACGCATATTGCGCGGCTTGATATTCCTGTTCTGTAAAGTACCATTCTTTCATTTCATTTTCTCCAATACCTTTTAAGCCGGACTTCCAGCTTCTTAAATCATAGCATACAGGGTATGATTTATCAAGAAAAAGCGCGAATCGCAATATAAAAAGCAGCCCTCCGGGCTGCTTTTATGGTGGAGATGAAGATGATAAATCCGAAACGGTATTAAGCTCTGATAATGTCAGGCTTTTAGCGTTATCTTTGAAATTGAAATAAAAGTCTATTCTGTCATCATAAAGCACAACGGAATTAACAAATGTATCTATGAGCATTTTTCGATTTTCAAGTTTGTTCACATCAAAATTTTTGAACCCGTCAAACCACAAATATAAAAACTCTTTTGTCAATAACGGATGTGATATGTTTTCTTTTGCGATTTCTGTTTCTAAATTTTCTTTTGTCCTTTCAAGTTCATCAAGTCGCTTTTTTGTTGATTTTGTTATTATGCCTTGCTCAACCGCATTAAGCATATTTTCAATGGCTGTGTCGGTCTGTGCAAGTTGCTTTTTAAGCGATTTCAACATTGGGCTTTCTTTACCTTGAATAGACAAAATCTTGTTTACTAACATTTCAATGAGCGAATCATCATTGATGAATTTCATAACTTGATAAATAACAATATCTTCTATCCAGTCTTTCTTAACTGCCTTTTTATCGCATGTTTTATTACGCTTGGTGTTGACACATTTATAATAACTGTATCTTCTGCCACGGGCATTTACGCTTTCACCATCCATAAACGATTTGCATTTGCCGCAGTATAATTTAGTTGTCAACAAGTAGTCATCAACCGCCTTATGTCTTGACGGCGCACGATTGTTAACGGCTATCATTTCTTGCACCTTATCAAAAACATCATTTGGAACAATGGCAGGAATTCCGTTTTCAATAACAACATCCTTGTAAATATAATTGCCAACATACCGACGGTTTGTCAATATTTTAGAAATATTATTTATTGTAAATTCTCGACCGTTAGCATTTTTCAAGCCCTTGTTGTTCAGTTCATCTCGGATTTCTTTCTGCGTTTTACCGGAAATATAATCATTAAAAATATTCAAAACAACAGGAGCAAGAGTCGGATTGATTTTAAAATGTTGCTCATCATCAATCATATAACCAAAAGCGACAGAGCCACCGTTATATTTGCACTTCAAAGCATTTTCGGTTAAGCCACGGTTGATTTTTTCTGCAAGTTCAGCAGAATAATACTCGGCATAGCCTTCAAGCATAGACTCAAGCAAAATACCTTCTGCACCGCTTGAAATCGCTTCGGTTGCAGAAATAACCTTAACGCCGTTCTTTTTCAAAATGTTTTTATAATGCGCCGAGTCATAACGATTACGGGCAAAGCGGTCAAGCTTCCAAACGATGATAACATCAAACAGACCTTTGGAACTATCCTTAATCATCTGCTGAAACGACGGACAATTGTCCGTTTTTGCTGATAATGCTCTGTCAATATATGTATCAATTATACGAATATCATTTTTCTCGGCAAACTCCTTGCATTCACGAATTTGCCCATCAATACTTTCTTCACGCTGATTATCACTTGAGTATCGTGCATATATGATTCCTGTCATTTTTATATCACCTCAAGTGTATATAAACATACAAATATATTTATTTCAAGTGAATTAAGAATATTTGATTTAGAATGTACATAAAACAGGATTATATAGATGTTTTAGCTTACATTATAAAAAGTCGATTTGTGTTTCATTTTGACAAACATATTTAAATTATTCATTAGCAAAAAGCTTATAAATAATTTCATCTCGTTTCTCTTTAGTTTGGTCAGCTGAATAACAGAAACTAATGCTATGGTCATCAGCGAATTTGTCGTATAAAGTTTTTCGAAGAACCTTTGTTTTATCCGAATTAAATTCAGACCTAAACTTACCTTCCGGATTTCTCCTAACGCCAATACAATAAATTTTATTCGGATCTTCAGAATCACTGATGCTGAGAGATCTAACTATTGCCCCCTTTTCAAAATCTGTCAAAGTTTTCATATCAGGCATTGTTTTAGGAATAGATTGACCTAATCTATAAGTAAACTGGTTGAGAATATTTCCTAGATTTTCACTATATTTTATACCAAAATATTCGCGTAACGTTTTTGCATCAATAAATAATTGTTTTATACTCGCCTCTACAGGCAACTCGTCTTTTAAATTTTCACACTTCATAAAATTTAATTTAACAACAGCATACTTGTTTTCTCTAATAGTATTACCAACAAATCTATTTACGAGAACAATATACTCTACGCCATTGAATTCGAAAATAAAATCACAAATTGTCCAATCTTTCTTTTTCATATCATTTTTCAATGTCATCAAATTTTCTAAATTATCCATATATATTCCTTTCAAATCTAATTATCATCAAATAAATCTATTATAATCTTATAATACAACGCCAGTAACACTAAAGCAAGTCAAAAGGAGTCAAGACATAAAATCTTGACTCCTTTACTCTTTAGTCGTTCCAATCCGGTGGAGTGACAATCGGTTCATCGCCGCCACCGGATGTCGTAATTACATCAACGGCAGCAAACTTTTGAATGTCTGAATCAGGTTTGATATACTTTTCCTTCATCTTAATACCTCCTTAATTATTTCATATCTATCACATAAATGGATATGCCGATTATTTGCCTGCATAAGCTTTTGCGGAATTGCCGTAACGCATCATTGCGTCTGTAACTGCTTTTAACTTTGCATCAGTAACAGTTGCGGCATAGGATTCCACACTGTACTTAAGTGTATAGCTGACTTGCTCATCGCCTTTGTATGCAGTGATAAATACTTCATCACTCATTTGATTTGCATAAACACCGTCAAAATAGAAATACCAATAACCGTCTTTGCCTTTTTCAAAATTATCAGGATTTTCGGCATAGGTATATGTCAATGTTCTTGAACCTATTTTTACTTTGAATGAAAGGTCATCAAGAGTAACATTGGTCATATTCAGCGGTATTGCAATTTCAACCGAATTATTCAGCCTTAATGCCGTACCAAACTTTACAAGTCTGTTTTCACATGTTTCGTAGCTTGCATTCTTGATATTCGTTAAATTCAAATCAGCCGTGCTGCGAAGTGCTTTTTGCTCATCGGTAAGTATATCGGTAAGTAAATTATCGGTTTTATAGTTTTGATATACCTGACAAGCCTCACCGTAATAGACCAAATCAACCAGCAAAGTTTTAAGCTTTGCAGAAGATGTAGGCTTATTCAGCGTTGACTTAATATAGTCGGTTGCACTGTATTTATAAGCATTACCGTTATATGTCACACCGTCTTTGACACCATAGAATGTAATGCTTACATCATCACCTAAAGCCTGCGGTGAAATACCCGTATAATCAAATATGCAATAAACGATTGAATTTGAAGTTAATGTTTTACCAGACGGATACACTTTTTCGGTTTTACCGTTTCGGGTAAACTCGGCATACACTTCGTCATAATAATCGACTACATCTTTGGTAATGTAAGTTGCAAGGGTGATACTGCTTTCAAGCGACAATGCATTACCTCTGCGACGAAGAAGAGCCGTATTCGGTGCCTCTTTTGTTTCACTTTCACCACAAGCGGAGCAAGTACGAGTCTGCGTGCCGTCTTTATAATCACTTGATGAATTATAAACAGCATCATTATTGTATTTCCAATCGGACCAAGTGTGAGTGTGTTCTTCGTTTTTATTTTTGTAATAATATGTAACAACCGTTCCGTCTGAAACAATGGGAGTGTTTAAGCCATCTGCCTTTACAAATTCATAGCCGTACAGTGATTTTGCGGGGGTTAAATTAAGTTTTGTGCCGTATGGCACGGTAAATGTTCCGCCGGCAGTATTCGGAATTTCAGTGCCATCCTCAAATTTGTACTGAACTGTAACGCTTGTGTAACGCTGTGTTTCGGTATTGTCATCAGCGAGGACATTTCCATTTTCGTCAATCACCTGAAATGCCACGGTATCGCCGCTCTTAAGTTGTGCATCAGACGGGATTTGATAAATAAGCGAGCAACTCTTTAAGCCTGAATTAAAGTCGCTTTTGATGTGATCCAAAGCACCGAGCGGCCAGAAATTTGCCTTATCATTCCAAACAGGAATGTCAAAGGTTTGTACTGTTTGAAGCGGGTTCCCCGATGAATCGGTCGCAACGCTTCCGTCTGAGTGCTTAATCCACATTTTGAATTTTAATTGTCGTGCATTTTTATCTGAAATGTTTTGAATAACAGTTCTAAGCTCGATTTTTTTACCGTTCATATTAGTATTAAATCTGCTTTTGCTGTTGCCGCTCAAAAGTCGGTCATTGCGATTATATGTGTAATTATAATATGAACTTGTTTCAAGGTCGGTAAAATCAGACGGCTTTGAATAAGCGCCCGTATATTCCTTAACCTCGGGAGTTGCAACATAAAGGTCTACATCCTTAACAAGCTGAGACATTCGCTTGAAGCCCTGCAAACGGCAAACCTCACAGAATTGATAGTTTGTGTCTCTCATTATGCACTCATAACTTGAAACAAGCATTTTTGAGCCGTAAGCATTGCGACAGGTATATGTGTTTCTAAAACCTAAAAGCTGTCGCCATTTTATCTTTTCCGGGTCTTCAACCGAGGAAAGATTGAGCGATTTAAGTTCCTTATCGTCAAGCAAATATCCGTTACTGTATTCATCACCGAGACCGAGCAAACCGTGTCCAAACTCGTGTGCAAAAGTTTTTGACGCACGATAACTGTCTGATGGCGAAATGAAATAATGGAAGCCGTATTCACGGTTATTATAAGCACCGCCGAAATCTGATTTTGTGTTTACAACCATAGCGAACTGAGCAATATAATCGTGAACATAATAATAAGGCTCATATTCCGAACCGGACGGAATTGTGTTTGGATCACACTTTTTTTTGATATGAGCATCGTGAATTTTCTCGATAAATTCCGGTCCGATACATCTTTCAAAAATGTGATTTTTCCACTGACTTCTGTGGAGATTATTAGAAATAACAGGCGAATTATATTTGTCGACTATAACATCAAAGAAGGTGCTTCCGCCATTGTCAAAACTTGATTCTGAAGCTGTGCAAAGGGCGTAAACATTAAATCTGTCGGCATAACTTCGGTAAGGTTCATATTTCATGGCCTCTTGCCAAAGTCGTTTGACATCATTGATGAATTTGCCTTGCTGACTTTTTGTATAACCCTCGCCGCAAACAACAACAACCATATTCTCCGTATCGCTTCGTGTTTTTTGGATGGTATAAACAGGGATGGTAGGATTAGAATATTTTCCGTCATTAGAATACCACGGGCCGAGGGTGAGCTGAATGCTTTGCTCGGTGCTGACATTCCAATCGGGATTTGCGTCCTCGGCAGGTTCCGAAATTGTATAATCATCCTCTTGTTTGTTTGGAGCAGAGCCGACATAAGGGTTGCTTTGTGAGCCGCTGCCGGAAGTTGCAACAAAATATTCGGAATCAAGATAAAATGCAGGTCTTACACCCAAATCGGAATACCACGGAGCATAACGACCGACCTGACCCGATGAACTGATATAACGCATATCGTGATTGCAATCGGTAACAGGAGTGCGAAGCCAATAAGGCCAAGCCATACCGTCATTATTATACGCAACATAATAACCTTTGAGATTTTTCCACACGGCATTAGCCTGCTTTACATCAAGAAGAAAAACCTTTTCGGTTGTAGTTTCAAAATATGAACTGTCGTAGTTTGCCACCGCTTCCGAAATATCGGTGTAGTATAACAAATCCGAATTTGCGTCTCCATCAACTATGCCCTTGTTGTATTCGGGATGAGAAACGAGAGAACGCTGGGTAACGGTTTTCATTGCCGCAATTTCAGATTTTGAAAAAGCGTTGAGAAAACCCGCTTTTTCGTTGTACGCTCCCACACCGCTTACATATCCGTCTTTCGGAGGGTTGCCGCAAAGCCAATCGACTTTGCCTTCAGCTGCGGTCGAATTTAACCAAGAACGCATATTGCTGTCTTTCCAATAGTTAGAACCGTAATCATCACGCTTATAGCTTCGGCTGTGGGATTTTGAATTGCTGTTGTCATTTGTTTTGGCATCATATGCAAGGGTGTCAACAATTTTGTCTGCAAGCATAAGCGGTCCGTTATTGTCAATGCTTACACATCGCCAAAGAATTGAGGCATTGTTATACGTGCCCATTTTAACATAGTCACCGACTTTAATATCCGGCTTTGATGCCGCCTGAACGCTCATCGGCAAAATTGAGATTGCCATGCACAATGCCAACAATATTGCTGTTATTTTTTTCGTCATTAAGTCACTTCCTTTATAAGCGATATATTTGCTTTTATTATATTGTAAGGAATAATGTGTGTCAATGAAAATTCTGTTAATTCTTTGTCAATTTTGCAGCCTATATAATATAGCAATTCGGATTGTTGTATTATTCCGAAATTGCGAATAATTTGAATAAAATGCTTGACATGAATTTTTCATTTGTCTATTATAAAATCAGATTGATACTTAAAAATTCAGTCAATAACTGGGGATTATTTATGAAACAAAAGCAGTTAACTCATCAACAGCTTGAGAAAAAGGCACTACGCAAGCAAAAAGAAATTGCTAAGTGGGAAAAAGAAAAGGCAAGGCCTAAAAGAGGCTATTACATTATCTATTTAGTTTTCATAGTCAGCCTAATCTAGTCTTTCACATTTATTATTTAGATTATTACATTGACATATCAAATGATGAATAATCCTCGGCAATATCGTTTTCAACATCTTCGTTGATGTCGTCATTGGCTTGCCAAGTCTTTTCCAATGCAAGATTATGGATATATTCTATTCTTTGGTTGATTGAAGATATGATTTTTTGCTTTCTTGCGTCGTCAATTAAATTTTCATCGGCATCATTCAATATGCCGAGTATTTCATTGTCGATGTTTTTCAAAGCGTCAAAGTCTATCCAATCAAAAGAGGTGACTAATCTTAACTGTTCAAAATGAGTTTTCTTGAACGGTTTGCAAACTATCAATGATTGTTTATCCATATTAGGTGTAACTTTATCATAACCGAGCGATGAGCCACTGTCAAAAATCGGTGCAACGCCAATCCATTCAAGCGTATTTGCATTTCTGATAAGACCGAAATTATTAAGGTGTCTGTCCTCGTTTGCTATAATGAAATCAACTACAATCATTTGATTGATTTTATCAACGATATCCTCAATGCCCAAAGAATTGCAACAGTTAATATAATGCTGATAAACAGACAAGTGGTTAGGCTTTGGGAATTTTTGCAAAATCTTCCAAGCCGTAACAAGTTCTGTATCGCTTGAAATAAAATCTTCGCAAACGCTGTATGGTTTTTCGTCATCAATAATGACAGAATAATTGACATGGTCAACATTCAACTTATCCATAATCAATGACGCAATAGCCTCATTAAACGGCTGTTGTTCATATGGCAAACTGCCTGCTTTAAGAAGACAACGTTTTTGATTAATTATTTTCCATCTTTTCTTTAAGCAACCGTCAGATGTGTTGTCAGGTGAATTCAAACTGATATTTTCAGAATCCTTTGCCTTTCCGAACAGAATATCACCGACATCTTCTGAAAAATCATTGTCAAAGAAATTTACCAATTCCCATTCCAAATCGGAATTAATAGGTTTAACCCAATACTGGTCCGATAAGCTTAATCCGTAGCATTTTGCCAAAAGCAGTTTTGGAGTGCTTACACGCAAAATTTCAAGTGCATCTCTTACACCCGATCTGCTTGCAGGAATTGAACGATCGGTCCACCATTTATTGAGCAAGGCTCTGTCAGCGGATAAATTGTCTTTAGTTGTACCGATAGGAAGGTGAGCAAAGTTATATATTTCGCCTGTTTTGACGATCGAACCGGTTTCTTCGTCTAATGATAAATCAGCCACTTTTATGTTCTTGTGCATCAAAGTATAGTTCATAACAACGCTCCTTCCTAACTTGTTTTCATTAATCATTATACACACTTCCTTCCCTAAAATCAACTTTTAACACAAATCAATATTAATCTTCCGTTCAGTTTGAATTCAAGTTATTTTTTTAACTGCAAGGGGTCTTGACAGAAAATTATGAATTTGCTAATATGAAAACGGAGAGAGAATTCAATAAAACTATGATGAACCTATATGCATTTTTATTTTGAGATGCGTATAGGTTTATATTTTTTCTTGAAAGGAGTGTTGAAATGATTTAAAAATCACAAACGGTGTTGTTAAATTTAGTGTACCCCACTGTAAGAGCTGATGACAAATAATCTAAAAGCCTAAAATTGAAAAAATAGCATTTTTCTTTTGCATTTTTTGAATTGATTTTCAACTCGGTTTTGGATGAAATTTCGGCTCTTTTGAATGGGTTTTGAAGCGAAATTCAAGCCGTCGATTTTGAAGCAGGATAAAGGGGTATGATTTTCGGGCATTGAAATGCCCGAAAACGCCGTCCAGCAAAGCCTGTCGGCTTTTCGATTCGTAATACTTTTGCGTATGATTCCAAATTCGTATGCAGTAAGGGGTGTTTTTCACAGAAAATCAAGGTTTTTGAGTATTCACGGAAAGGAGTGCGTATGATAAACCTATTTATGAAAAATCAAACAACGCTGTGGGCAAAAATTGACGAGTTCGCTCTAAAACAGAGTAACTCATTGGACTAAAACTAAAAACGGCTTACAGGCGATTTGTGCAAACCTGTGAGCAAAAAATCGTGCAAAATATAGTACTTGACTTCTGAAACACATTAGCGT
>OKRT01001365.1_pt1 | contig 11238 bp, 10 predicted proteins | sample 1601111 | NCBI WGS metagenome assembly OKRT01 (sample SAMEA3541572, study PRJEB24748) | human gut metagenome | biome: human gut; feature: human-associated habitat; material: faeces | place: China | collected 2012 | reverse complement strand
GCTTATTTCGTAGGGGCGGGTTTCGATTTGCATAAACGGGCGGAGGTCCTGGGTATGATTTCCCGGAAAGGAAAGGCGATCTGTGTAGCCGGTACACATGGGAAAACGACGGTATCTACGCTGACTGCCTTTTTGTTAAAAAATTCAACCGTAGGATGTAATGCTTTTTTGGGCGGAATAGCGGCGAATTTTGGAACTAATCTATTGCTGGATCGTAATTCTTCGTATATCGTTATCGAAGCAGATGAATTCGACCGTTCGTTTTTACATCTGAGTCCGGAAATAGCGGTAATCACGGCAATGGATGAAGATCATTTGGATATCTATGAGAATAAAGCCAATCTGTTGGAGGCTTTCGAAGCATTTGCCGGACAAGTGAACCCACAGGGCGGGAGACTGTTTCTGAAAAAAGGATTGCAGTTGAAGCAGACGCTGGTAACCGGTTATTACGGCGTAGAGGTGAAAGCCGATTGTTATGCCGATGGGTTGAGGATCGAACAGGGACGTTATGTATTCGATTATCATGGGCGTGGGGTAGATATCGAAGGATTGATACTGGGAATACCGGGGCGGTTGAATGTTGAAAATGCAACGGCAGCCATCACGTTGGCTTTGGAAGCCGGAGTACAGCCTGAGGAAATCCGGAGAGCACTGCCTGACTTTAAGGGAGTAGCCCGGCGTTTTAATATACAAGTATATACTGAAAAGACCATTTATATCGACGATTACGCTCATCATCCGCGGGAGATCGAGGCTACGCTGCGTTCTGTCCGGGAAATGTGGCCCGATCGGCCGGTGACGGTGGTTTTTCAGCCTCATTTATATACCCGGACCCGGGATTTTCAGGAGGATTTTGCCCGGAGCCTGAGTTTGGCCGACCGGGTGGTTTTACTGGAGATTTATCCGGCCAGGGAACGACCTATTCCGGGAATTACTGCGGAAGTGATCCGGAAAAGGCTTACTGTTCCGGGGAATATTGTGACAAAAGAGGAACTGTTACAACAGATTATACCTGATTTTCAGGGAGGTATATTGGTGACGATGGGAGCAGGGGATATCGATCGGTTGGTGGGAGAGATTGGGGAGAAGGTAAAAAGGTAGAAAGTAAAAAGTTAAAGGCTATATGCTATAAGCTATAAAGGCGGGAAGAATGAAAAAAACATTGCCTTACATATTATCTGTCAGTTTGTTTGTATACCTGATAATTGTGTTTACCTTTGCATCGGCAAAATTGAGGGAGGTAAAATGTGAGGGTTTGCAGGTTGTCGTTGACGGTACCGAAGAAAATGCGTTTATCGACGAGACGGAAGTGTTGGGGATATATATTGCTAAAGGTAATTCAGTGTTAGATAAAATTTCTGGTGCTAATACTCAAACAACAAGAATGGTTGTTGTTACTTTGAAAGATAGTAAATATGATGAATTATCTGATTTAAAGAATCAAACAATTGAAATTAATAATGCTGTTGATGAAGAAAACATGAAAAAAGCCATCACTGAATTAAATAAAGCAGAATCTTCAATTAAAACAAAGGATGTTAAAGATTTTGATAAATTAGCAAATGATTTATATAGTGGAAAAACACCTGCAATATTAGTTAATCAATCATATTATGCAGTGTTTGAAGCAAATCATGAGAATTTTCAAAGTGAAACAAAAGAAATTTGGTATTATGATATCACACAAGAAATTAAAGATATTTCTAAAAATGTTGATGTTACTGAAAGTTTATTTACAATTTATATTAGTGGAATTGATACATCAGGACCAGTTTCTACAGTTTCAAGATCAGATGTTAATATGCTAGTTACTGTTAATCCGAAAACAAAACAAATTTTAATGACAAGTATTCCTAGAGATTATTATGTAACATTAGCAAATAAAGGTAAAAAGGATAAGTTAACACATGCAGGTTTGGCTGGTGTTGAAAATTCTGTTAAAACAATTGAAAATTTCTTAAATATTGATGTCAATTATTATGCAAGAGTTAATTTCACATCATTAGTTACAATGGTTGATGCATTAGGAGGTATTACTGTTGATTCACCAGTTGCCTTTACAACAATGCATGGGAATTATCATATTGTTAAAGGAAGTAATAATCTAAATGGTCAACAAGCCTTAGGATTTGTAAGAGAACGTTATGGATTAGCTAATGGTGATAATGATCGTGTTAAAAATCAACAACGTGTTTTAACGGCTATGTTAAAGAAAGCAATGTCACCAAAGATTATTACAAATTACAATAGTATTTTAAATTCTATCGCTGGATCATTTGAAACAAATATGTCATCAAGTGAAATTACTTCATTAATTCAAATGCAATTAGATGATATGGCTTCATGGGATATCCATCAAATTCAATTAAGTGGACGTGGAACATCAATGACTGGGGGGGCATATATGCCTAACAATAAGCTATATTATATGATTCCAAATGATGAAAGTGTATCTTATTGTAGTTCTTTAATTAAGAAGATGATGAATGGTGAAAAAATTACAATAAAAGAATAACTTTGATGGAAAGAGCATTTCTAATGAGAATGCTCTTTTTGTATACAAGTTATATACAACATGATGTTAAACTTGATTTAGAAAGAAGGGGAGATTATGCAAGTATTAAAAAACATACTAAATAAAGTGACACATAAGTTTGTTATAAGTGGTTTGTTATTAGTAATGAGTTTATATTTAATTATTTCATTACTTTTATTAGGAGTATTACCAATACTATATGCGAGTATAGTCATTATTATTATTTTATGTATTAATGTTAGCTTATTCTTTATGATGAAAACAGATAATGAAAAGTCAGTAAGAGTTATTGTCAGTAAAGTCATATGTGTTGTTTTAAGCATTATCATGTTAATTGGCGGAATATATCTTAATAAAGGAAATAAGACACTAGAGAGTATTACAAGCGCAGATAAAGATACATATACATATTCACTTATTGTATTAAAAGATAGTCATTTGAATTCTATTAAAGATATGAAAAATAAAAAAATTGCTATGAATGTGAAAGAAGATATTCAATACTTTACAAAAGCATTAACTTTTTTAAAAGAAAATAGTAAAGATTTTCAAAGCGAAGAAATTAATGATTTTCATCAATCAGCAAATTATCTTTATCAAAAGAAATGTGATGGTATTTTTATAAATGAGGCTTATCGTACAATTATAGAAGAAAATTATCCTCATTTTACAGAAGAAACAAAAGTTATTTGGTCATGTTCAATTGATAAAAAAATTGAAGACTTTTCTAAAAATGTTGATGTTACAAATAAGCCATTTGTTATTTACATCAGTGGAATTGATACGTTTGGAAATGTTTCAACTGTTTCAAGAAGCGATGTGAACATGATAGTAACAATTAATCCTGTGACTAAACAAATATTAATGACAAGTATTCCTAGAGATTATTATGTGACTTTAGCGAATAAAGGTAAAAAAGATAAGCTTACTCATTCTGGATTAGCTGGCATAGAGAACACTGTTAAAACAGTTGAAAACTTTATGGATATTGATATCAATTATTATGCGAGAGTTAATTTTACTTCTCTTATTAAGATGGTTGATGCATTAGGAGAAATTGAAGTCGAATCAATTGAGGATTTTACAATTGGTCAATATCATTATGTTAAGGGAATAAATCAATTGAATGGAGATCAGGCATTATATTTTGCAAGAGCGCGTTATACGGTTACAGGAGGAGATAATGGTCGTGTAGCTAATCAACAGCGTGTTTTAACAGGAATGTTAAAGAAAATGATGTCACCAGTTATTCTTACGAATTATACAAGTGTTCTTGATTCGATTGAGGGATGTTTTGAAACAAATATGTCTGCTGATGAAATAACAAGTTTAATTCAGATGCAATTAAGTGATATGAGTAGCTGGAATATTGTTCATAAACAAATGTCAGGTCACGGTCAAAAATTAACTGGTGGTGCATATATGCCGCAAAGTAAACTCTATTATATGATTCCAGATGAGAAAAGTATTCAAGAAAATAAGTTATACATTCAAAAAATTTTAAAAGGTGAAAAAATAACTAACAAAGAATAAGAGAATATTTTGTGTTTTTGTGATAAACAATTCTTATTTCATTGTTTTATAGACAAAGTCTTGCTATAATGGATAAAAAAGGAGTTGAAAGTATTGAAAGATGTAACATTAGTTGTAATGGCAGCGGGGATAGGAAGCCGCTTTGGCGGTGGAATTAAGCAATTAGAACCAGTGGGACCAAATGGTGAAATCATTATGGATTATTCTATCTATGATGCGTTAGAAGCAGGGTTTAATAAAATTGTTTTTGTCATTAGAAAAGATTTAGAAAAAGACTTTGATGAAATTATTGGTCAAAGAATCAAAAAGAAAGTACATGTAGAATATGCATTCCAGGAATTAAATGACATTCCTGAAGTTTATCAAGAAAGATTTAAAGATCGCAGTAAGCCTTGGGGAACAGGACAAGCCATCTTAGCATGTAAGAACTTAATTAATGAACCGTTTTTAGTTATTAATGCTGATGATTATTATGGTAAAGAAGCTTATGTAGAAGCTTATAAGTATTTAACCCAAGAACATCAAAGTGATGTTTTACCAATTTGTATGGTGGGTTTTGTATTAAAGAATACTTTAAGTGATAACGGTGGAGTAACAAGAGGAATTTGCCAAGTCAGTGAAGATAACAAGCTAGTAGATATTGTTGAAACACATAATATTGAACGTATTGATGGGAAAGCTATTGTAGAAGGTAAAGAAATTAATTTAGATTCAGCTGTTTCAATGAATATGTGGGGACTATATCCTGAGTTCTTTGATATTCTTGAAAAAGGCTTTGATGAATTCTTAAATGCTCTAGAAGCCTCAAATTTGAAATCTGAGTATCTTTTACCAACTATTATAGGTAATTTACTTCAACAAGGAAAAGTCTCTGTAGAAGTCTTAAAATCGCATGATGAATGGTTTGGTGTTACATACAAAGAAGATAAAGAATTTGTAAAAGAAAACATACAGTTATTAGTAGAAAAAGGAGTCTATCCAGAAAAACTATAATTTGAAAATATTGGGAAATTGGAAAGTTTAGCTATTTGGATGAAGATATAAAAAACATATTATTTGATAATATTCATTTAAAGAGGGAAACCTCTTTTTTTGTAAAAAAATTAAATTTACTATTCCCAAATACAGGAAAATATGTTATATTATTAATGCAATAAGAGATTATTGTGCGGTATTGTTATGTTCTATTTATATAGGAGAAAGTGAGCCACTTTCTCCTAACTTTTTTGTAACAAAAAGAAAAATACTGGATAACCCTTATCTATTATCCAGTATTTCTTGTCAATTGACAAATGAATCGATTCAGTTTTGGTTTCATATTGATCTTCACAAGAAGCCAGGTTCTTTTAGGCTAAGTCGTAAAGATAAATAGCTGACTCAATAACAACACGCTGCTGATGAGAAAAATCCCTTTCTTAATTTTAAATTTTTTTTAGTTCATTTTCTTAGTTCTTTTATATAAGAGTGTATGTATTGCTATTAAGTTTGTCTCTCAAGACAATTTCATTATATGCATTTCAAGTGAAATAGAAAAGCTAAAAAATAAAAAAACGTGTTTTATCATGAATCATTTTCAAATTCGTCAACTTTTAGGTAAATAAAAATTGTAACAAGCAGAACCTGTTACAATTTATTTTTTTGTTTTCTTCATTAACCCTTTAACATCACCCATAAGCTCGCCTTTTTCATTAACGTTTTCACAAATATAATCCAATGATGCGTTATAAAAACGAGAAAAACGAATCAATTTACCTAAAGAAGGTGTTCTTTGATTAGATTCATATTGTGAAACAATAGGTTTAGACATTTTCAAAGTTTCAGCAACCTGTTTCTGAGATAAGCCTGCTTCTTTTCTTAAAGTTCTTAATCTTTCACCGATACTCATAATTCTTTCACCATCCTTTTAGATATTATACACTAATAAAAATTGCATTAGGGAAACTTCTTGCGATTTGCAAATAAAATTTATCAAAAACACAATAGGGTGGTAAAAAGTGCCCGTAATTGTCTTAAAAGTGACATGACGAATTATGGGAATTTATGTAAAATAATGTATGCGGAAAATATACCGTAAAAGTTCATTTTACAAAAAGAAGGGAAGGGGTTAATATGAACATAGCGATTTGTGATGATCAAGTCGGTTATCTTAATCTGATTAAAAAGAAGATTATAGAATGTTTTCATGAAGAAGAAATTGAATTATATGTTTATACATATTCTTCAGTTGATGAATTCATCGATAGTGTTAAGGAGCACTCTTATCAATTTGCTTTTATTGAAATGAGAGTAGAAAACAATCATGGAATAGAGGCAGCAAAAAGATTAAAAAAACGCAATCCAGCATGTCAAGTTGTCTTTGTTAGTGATCAATATCGACGAGTACCTGAAGCATTTCAAGTACGAGCAAGAGAATATCTACTGAAGCCAATCAAGACAGAAGTATTCAAAGATGTCTTTGACTATCTTATGAATTGGTATTTAGATCAAAACATTAAATTTGTAGTACCAATTCGAGATATAGGCCGTAAGCGCATATTTTCAGTTGATGAAATCAAATATTTTGAAACATACTATAACGATTTAGAAATTGTCACAGTTAATGATGAACATTTTATGACACATGTTAAAAACAGATACCGCTTACGTACAGCATTAAAATCAAGATGGTTTATGCAAGTCAATCAAAGTGTATTAGTCAATATGAAATGTATCGATTTTTTAACTGACCGAAATGTCATTTTAAAATCAAGGGAAGTTTTTCCAACAAGCAGGGGAACACTTGTTAAAAATCATTTGTTGTACGATAAATTTTTAAAATACATAGAAAAGAAAAAATAAGAAGGAGAGAGAAATTTATGAATATAGCCATTTGCGATGATGAAGAATTTTATGTCCAAGACATATCAACACGTTTAGACAATTTTACACAAACTTTTAAAGATATTCCATTAGACATTGACACATTCACAAGTGGAAAAGATTTAATAAAATCATTTACTAAAAAGAAATATGATTTAATCTATTTAGATATAGAACTAGCTGATAGTAATGGAATTGATATAGCTCAATATGTTCATGATATTAAACCAAATTGTATGATTATCTTTGTAACAAGTCATATGAGTTATGTTAATCAATCATTTATAGTCAATGCATTTCAATTTATAAAGAAACCTATTAAATCAAAATTATTTATAGAAGAAATACAAAGAGCAATCAAAACCTATCGCTCTTTTACTAAGTCATATATGTTTCCAACATCCAATGGAAATCTTATTTTCAAAACAACTGAAATTATATCCTTAGAAACATCTTATAAATATTACAAACTATATTCAACTCATGGAAATTATTATGGAAATTCCAAATCAATTCAAACAATAAAAAAAGATTTAGAAGAATTTTATTTTTTCAGAATACAAAGAAGTCATTTAATTAATTTATCACATATCAAAGAAATTCAGTATCCAAAAGTTATTATGAGTAATGGTAGTAAAATTAAAGTATCCAAAAAACGATATAAAGACTTCAAAAAAGCATTTAATAAATTTTTAGATCAATAAAAAGATTGAGCATTGATATCACTCAATCTTTTTTTGTCTTTAATATAATTCTTAAAATAACTCTATCTTCTTTTGTGTCATACTGTATATCACCATCGTATCGCTTCACAATATCCTTAATCTCCTCAACACCAAAGCCATGATTCATTTTATCGACCAATTTACTTGTTTTGTAAAAGCGTGGCTTTGTATGAGGAATGATTGAATTGGTGATATGAATAACTAGATAATCTTTCTTGTTTCTAGCTTCAAAGTAAATATAACGATTTTCTTCAACTTTCTCACATGCTTCAATAGCGTTATCTAATGCTAAACCAATCAATAAAGCTAGTTCATTAATCTCAATATCACCATAGTACATATTCTTAGCATTTTCTTCATAGATGATATTCTTTTCCTTTGCCAAAGATAGCTTATCATCAATGACACTATCAATCGAAACATTACCAGTATGGATCAGTGCATCTCTTTCTTCTACTACACCCAACAATTCTTTAACCAGATCTTCAGCCTTCTCATACTTTTTGTCCTTAAGATAACCATATACAATATCCAGATTATTTCTAACATCATGTCTCATTTTTCTTTCTTTTTCATCTACACTTATTCTCTTGTAAATATATTCTTTCTCTTTTAATATATTTTGCGTTTGAATTGCCAGATCTTTTTCTATTTTCTCGTGTTTTACTTGATACCTATCAAAGAAGATAGATGATGCAATGCTGATGAACATCACAAATAAGAATGTTCTACCAACAACTGGAAAATAAAAAAGGCTACTTGTATTAACAATAACAATAGAACAAAAGTATATGAACATGAGTATACTTATTATTTTAAAATGATAAAATCTTTTTCCAATCAAGCATTTGAAATATACAGTAAAGATTGTATACATAATATCCCCTTCAATAAATAAAACAAGGAGTATGTATGAAACAATGTAATTAGAATAAAAATTAAGAATAATGGTATCAAAAATCCAAGAAAAAGTTAAATGACAGATGATGTCAATGATGGATTTTAATGAAATAAAAATCAAAATAAATTTTAAGTTTGGTAGTAATAATAAATGATTAGAAAATAATTGTAATATTAATAGTACTGTCAATATTATAATATTAAAAATTAATCCAGGTGGAATAGAATTTATATAAAAAAGAACAATTAAACATATGAAATTACATGTATTCTGTTTTAAATATTTTGTATTTTCATCAGCTATATGGTTATAGTTGAGTATATAGAAGTTAATAAGATATAAATCTATAATTGATAAAATACAATTAATTATAAAATTAATAATCGAATCCATTCTTAAAGCTCCTTATTGATAAATTCACGATATTTCACCTTGAAATCTTTTCTCTTTTTCTTAGTAATATGTAATTCATGCTTATTTGTCATTGTAATATCTTCATAAGTAAATGTATCAACATGCTTAAAGTTAATGATAATACTTCTATTAAGTTGGTAAAAATTATAATTCAATAAATCCTTTTTAGTTTGTTTTATTGATTTACTATTACCAAAATATTGTGTTCTAGGCGTAAATAGTTTATAAGTATCATAACTTGTTTCAATATAAACAATATCATCAGTTTTAATATATTTTGTTCCTCCACTTGTATTAAAGACTACACAACGATTTAATTGTGTATATCGATCAACAGAACGTCTTAATTCTTTTTCAAATAAACTATCTTTGATTGGTTTAGTAATAAATTGAGCAGCACCAACCCAATAGGATTCAGGAATATAATCACTATATCCACTTACAAAAACAATAATGCATTCAGGCATAATATCTTTAATTTGATATGCCATTTCGATACCGTTCTTTTCTTTAAATTCAATATCTAGATAAACTAAATCATATCTTACGAATTTAAAGCTTTCCATAAATTCTTCAGGATCAGTAAAACCATCAAATTTATTTGGCTGTATATCCTCCACTCCAAAATTTCTTATTCTTTCTAAAATGTTGTTGACGTAGTATTCTTCATCGTCACAAACCGCAATTTTCATAATATCAACCTCCCATATTAATTTTTATTCGTAATTATAGAAATCGCGAGTAACTCTATTGTATAACAAATTTTACCATTTGTGTGTGCATTTTTATCCCAAATGCATGCACTTTTCACCTTTTCGACACAAAAATGCTTAATTTTCAATTATTTTTATATTGGGAAGGGGGTGTAATGATATGAAAACAAAGAAGAAAATGGTTGCTTTAGGAATGAGTTTAATGATTTTATGTGGAAGTTTTGTAAGTGTATCTGCCTATGTTTATGTGCCTGGTACGCAGTATCAAACAGTGACACATAAAGATATTCCTGCTTGGGGGTATCAAAGTTTTGATACTTATTATGGAAGCAAGAAAGCAACAACTGGCGATTTTGCTACATTTCATAAAACACATGGAGATGCAGCTTTGGGAAATTTTGCAAAAATAACTAATAGCTCAAAAACAGCAAGATCAAATTTAGTGGGAATTCCTGAAGGAAAAACAGTATTATCTGAAGAACATAGTTGTTCAAAAGGAACTGTATATTTCACTGCAGTAGGATCCCATAGCTTAGAACCAAGCAACACATGTGATGTTAACTTAAAATTTAGCGCAGATAACCTACGCTAAAAAATAGCAAGCCCCCTCACTATCGAAGGGACTTGCTTTCTTTTTTAGTAATAATAACTTCTTGAATACGTTTGTTTTGAATCTTGGTGATTTGAAAACTCCATTCATCAACAACAATTGTTTTGGTTGTACCATCCTGAGGAATAGTACGCAAATAACTATATAAAAATCCACCTAAAGTATCATAATCATCATTAAATGAAATATTAATACCCAGTTCTTCTACTAAATCATCTATAAGAATATGACCTTTCACTTTCCATTGACAATCATTTATTTGTTGAATAAGATATTGTTCATGCATATCATGTTCATCATAAATATTCCCAAATATTTCTTCAACAAGATCCTCTAATGTAATGATTCCGCTCATTTTACCAAATTCATCAATCGCAATTGCAAAATGAACATTTTTATCTTGCATATCAGCAAATAAATCATCTGCACTAATTGTTTCAGGAACAAAATAAGGCGAAGTTAAAAGCTCTTTAAGAGTTTTTTCTTTTGTTTGTAAATTTAACAGATAATCTCTTACATGTAAAATACCAATAATGTTATCTTCATCATTTTCATAAACTGGATATCTTGATAAACCAGTTTCTTTGATGATTTGAATGATCTCATCATCATTTGCTTCTATTGATAAAGTCATAACATCAACACTATGTGTCATAATTTCACGGATACAAGTATCATCAAAATCAAATATATTTTGTAACCATTCACTTTCATCTTCATCTAAAATACCACGTTTTTCACCTAATTCAATCATTGTTAAAATATCTTCCTCAGTAACGGATTCTTCATTCGCTTCAGTTTTAAGATGAAGTAATTTTAAAATTGCATTCGTAGATAATGAAAGAAATGAAACAATAGGTTTCACAATCTTTGCTACTCCAAGAACAACACCACAAGAAAGTTTTGAAACTTCATATGGTTTTTGCATCGCAATTCTTTTAGGAACC
>OKRT01001353.1_pt1 | contig 11300 bp, 9 predicted proteins | sample 1601111 | NCBI WGS metagenome assembly OKRT01 (sample SAMEA3541572, study PRJEB24748) | human gut metagenome | biome: human gut; feature: human-associated habitat; material: faeces | place: China | collected 2012 | reverse complement strand
CCGAAGATAAAGCGCAAATTGCAAACCCTCTACGATGTCGGTCTCGGCTATGTCAAAATCGGTCAGCCCGCAACTACACTTTCCGGCGGCGAGGCGCAGCGCGTCAAGCTTTCAACCGAGCTTTCACGCCGCTCTACAGGAAAGACTGTTTATATTCTTGATGAGCCTACCACGGGTCTGCACACGGCCGATGTACACAAGCTCATCGAAGTGCTACACAGGCTTGTTGACAACGGAAATTCAGTCATTGTTATCGAACACAACCTCGATGTCATAAAGACCGCCGACTGGATACTCGACCTCGGTCCCGAGGGCGGCGACGAGGGCGGCGAGATAATCGCACAGGGCACTCCCGAGCAGGTTGCTGCAACCGAAGGCTCATATACCGGACAATATCTCAAAAAGCTTCTGAACGATACGGAGGAATAACAGAATGATAACTTCACGAACCGTCAGTTCTCTTGAAAAGATTTTTCATGACTCCGAGCCGACCTGCGCGTCGCTCTCGGAGATGTCTATGCTCGGCAATGAGAGAGCATCATTCCAGCTCGCGTATTTCTCTGACGAGGACACACAGTGCGGGATATCCGTATCCGGCTGGAAGCCCGAGAATATAAAAATATACAAAGTCGTTGAGATAAATTCAGATCTTCCGGCTTTTGAGGACTCGGATTTCTATTTTCTCCGGAAAACTCCCGGGCTCTATCCCGATATGCTTGAGCCTGTTGAAGACAATTCATTTTTCGCGGAGAGCGGACATCACGGCAGCTTGTGGATCGAACTCGACGCGTCCGGCGAATCGGCGGGCAGACATGATATTTTTATCACGGTTTCAAAAGGCAAAGAGACCGTCACAAATGTTATCACAGTCGATGTAATCAACGCAAAGCTTCCCGAACAGGCGCTCATGTGTACCATGTGGTTCCACTGTGACTGCCTTGCGACATATTATAAAGTCGATGTTTTCAGCGAAGAGCACTGGAATATAATCGAAAACTATGTCAGAAATGCCGCGAATCACGGTGTTAATTTTATTTTAACTCCGCTTTTCACTCCGCCACTTGATACCGAAGTCGGAGGAGAGAGACCGACCGTTCAGCTTGTCGATGTCAAAAAGACAAAAGACGGCTACGAGTTCGGCTTCGACAAGCTCGACCGATGGATAGATATGTGCAGACGCTGCGGAATTAAATATTTCGAGATGTCGCATCTGTTCACCCAGTGGGGTGCGGAGCACGCGCCGAAGATAGTCGCCGAAGTTGACGGAGAAAAGAAGCGCATCTTCGGTTGGGAGACCGATGCTGACAGCGAAGAATACCGCGACTTTCTGCACCGTTTTGCTGCAGCTCTGACTGCATTTATCGACAGAAAGGGTATAAGAAACTTCTGCCGCTTCCATGTGTCGGATGAGCCGTCATTGGAGCAGTATGAAGTATATAAAAAGCGCGCCGATCTGATAGCGGAGATATTCCCGGGCTTCAAAGTCATAGATGCGCTTTCGGATATTGAATTTTTTGACAAAGGCGCTGTGAAATATCCTATTCCGTCCGAAGATCATGTCGAAGACTTTGTCGGCAAAGTCGATGAATTCTGGACATATTACTGCTGCGGTCAGCACAACAAGAATGTTCCGAACAGATTCTTCGCAATGCCGTCGGCGCGAAACCGCATTCTCGGCACGCTGCTTTATAAATATAATGCAACCGGATTCCTCCAGTGGGGCTATAACTACTGGTATTCGCAATTTTCAAAGCATGAGATAGACCCGTTTACCGTGACCGATGCCGGCAAGGCGTTCCCTTCCGGCGATGCGTTTGTTGTTTATCCCGGCGAAGACGGGCAGCCGATTAACTCGCTCAGGTTCAAAGTATTCTATGACGGACTCCAGGATCTTGCCGCGATGCGTCTGCTCGAAAGCCTTGTCGGGCGCGAAAAGGCGCTTGAAATCGCGATTCAGGATGATGAACTCACATTCCAGAAATATCCGCACGGCAGCAGCTATCTCCTGGCTCTCAGAGAGCGCGTGAACAAAGCTATAAAAGAGAATATATAAAAAATCACCGCGACCCGTAACAAGGGCGCGGTGATATATTTTTGTCTCTTATTCTTCTTCGGATTTTGCTTTTCTGTTCATAATGAACTCGTTTACTTTGTCGGACAGTTCACCGTGCAGCTTATACTTCTTTGTGAAGATGATGAGCGAAAGTACAACAAAAATCGGCGGGATAATAAACATCATTGTGGAAATGGTGTTCTTTGTGAGCTCTGTCTGAACGGGGAGAGTCGCATCATAGTGGGAGAACTGAAGTCCGAGGGCTATGACTATCGACTGTATGGTATATGCGAGCTTCTGAAGGAATCCTTTCATCGAGAAAACGATGGACTCCGAGCGGTAGCCGAGGCTGTATTCGCCGTAATCAACGATATCGGCGAGCATAACGGTCTGCGAAACGAAGATGCATCCGATGCCCATGCAGCCTATAAGCGCAAAAACAGCAAACGGGATGAACATCTTGGCGTTCGACGCGAGAAGCACGGGACCGAACAGGAACATTCCGAGATAGCCTATAACGGTCATGCACATCGCGCCCTGAATGACCTTGCGGCGTGTGAACTTCTTCGAAAGCACCGGGAGCAGGAACAGACCAAGAGCCTGACCTACGCCGCCGATTGCCGCGAAATAAGAGAGCAGCGATTTGTTGCCCATGACATTATCAAAGAAGTAGATGCCCATTGCGTTTGTTATGTACCATCCGGTGTTGAAGAGCAGGGCAGTGAGCATGAAAACGAGCAGCTGATCGTTCGATTTGACGGTTTTAAAAGCTTTTGCAAGCGTGAACTTCTCTTTCGGCGGCACTGAACCGCGCTCTTTGGTGGTGGTAACGGTGATAAGTGCGCCGATAATAAGCACAATACCTGCTATCATAGCCCAGCGGCTGTAGCCGACGGAATCGTTGCCCTTGCCGAGCATCGCGACCATCTGAACGGTGAACACGCTGACTATTATCTGACCGAAGCCCGAGAAAAATCTCGGAATAGCGGAGACGACATTTCTCTTCTGCGGGTCGCTCGTCAACGCGGGAACCATCGACCAGTAGGGGATATCTATCATTGTGTTTGTCATGCCCCAGAGGACATACATAACAGCGGCATAGATATAGAGCTTTATATTTATGAAATCACTGCTGACCTCAAATCCGGGATTGGTGAAGAGAAATGTCAGCGCAACCGCATTGAGCACGGCGCCGCACATTATCCACGGGCGGAACTTGCCAAACTTAGACTTCGTGTTATCAACGATCGTGCCCATCATCGGGTCGTTGATGCCGTCCCATATACGCGCGAGAGTCGGCACGATAAGCAGGAAAGTTGCATTGAGCAGAAGAACATCGGTTAAATACTTTGTAAGGAACGAGTTGAACAGACCGTAACTCAGATCCATTCCGATAGCGCCCACGCCGAAACCGAGATATCCGAATATCCATGATATCCCGCCGGAGCTGCGCTTGGCTTTTTTCTCTTTCATTGATTCACATCCTCATAAAAGTTATAAGATAATATTAATTCAAACTAAAGCTTCCGTCAAGCCGAAAAAGACAAAATGAATTGAAAAATCGCGGTTTTGATGGTAATATATAGTCAGAACCTAAAAGGAGACGCTGTATGCAAGCTATAGACGAAAGACTTCGAGAATATATAGCTGACAGAATAATTCTGGAAGCGCTTTAAATGAGCTTTTCAACAAATACTATAAAAGTGAAAGGGGAACGGAATAATGCTCAGATTCAACTCCGACCATAAATTCAAGATAATGCAGATAGCCGATACTCAGGAGATTCCCGCCGTGTCGCCCGATACGCTGAGTCTCATAAACAATGCGCTTGACCGCGAAAAGCCCGACCTTGTTATTTTCACGGGCGATCAGATAAAGGGCTATTCAAAGAAGTTCAAAAAAGATCCTGCAATAATTGAGAGCACCATAGATATTCTCGTTGAGCCGATTGCAAAGAGAAACATTCCGTTTATGGTGACCTACGGCAATCACGACGCGCAGTGCGGCGTTGATAATCGCGGTCAGTACAAGTTCTACGCGAAGTACGACAATTTTATAAGCGGCGATCTCAGAAATGCCGACGATGTCGGAACGGCTGATATTCAAATATATTCGAGCACCGAAGACAAGCCTGTGTTTGAGTTATATATAATCGACTCCCACGGCAAGGCAAAGGACGGAGCAGGATATGCGCCCGTCGACAAAGAGCAAATAGAATGGTATGTCTCGCGCCGCGAACAGCTTAAGGCCGAAAACGGAGACTATCTGCCGTCGCTCGTGTTTCAGCACATCCCCGTGCCGGAGTTTTTCGATGTTATAAAGAAAGTGCCCAAGGGCACTAAGGGCGCAGTCCCGGCATACGGAGAGCATGAAAATGAGTATTTTGTGCTCAATGATGAAACTATCGCCGAAGGCGGATTCATGCTCGAATCGCCCGCTTCTCCCGATGTAAACACCGGCGAATTTGAGACGATGAGCGAAAAGGGCGATGTCCTCGGCATATATGTCGGTCACGATCACAACAACAGCTTTGTCGTAAAATACAAAGGCGTTGATCTCGGATATACTCAGGGCGCGGGATTCAATGTGTACGGTCCAGGCGAAAACAGGGGAGTGCGAATCTTTGAGCTCGACGAGACTGCACCTCGCGAATACAAAACCCATACCGCGACATTCAAAGAACTCTGCGGAACAAAGATAAAGACCCCGGTCAAAGAGTTTATCTATAAGCACGCGCCGACCAGCCCGCGCGCAGTCAAACCGATACTCATAAAAGTCGGCATCGGCATTGCCGCAATTGCAGCTGTTTACGCCGCATATAAGTTCTTTACAGGGTTCAATATATAAACAAAAAACACAGCACCGCATTGAAAAATCATGCGGTGCTGATTATTTATTTTATAAACGAGAACATATGAATTATGTTCATGTCTTCCTGCATATCAAGTCCGTGGCTTCCCACGCCTCCGTCTATCTCATGGCAGCCGTGATCGGGACAGAAGCCCAGCAGAGTTTTATGCCCGCTCCACTTCGCTTTTATAGCGTCGTGTATCTCTGAAAATACGGCTATATTAGCTTTGAGTGCATCTATAGACTCTTTACCCTCCGGCGCCCAGCGGTGCATCGTGCCGTCATAGTTGCCGTTATAAAGCGTGATGAAATCGTATTCATCTGAATCTATCAGCTCAAGCGCTTTTGCGTTGCATTCTTCAACGGACGGATATATGTAGTAATAATGTTACGCTCAAGGAAGATTTTTGAAATACTGTCACCCTCGGTCGAAACTATTGCGCAGCGTTTGCCTGCTGCGGCGAGAGCATCAAAAGCCGTCGCTATTTTTAAAACCGGCTTTTCGTATTTCATTATGCCGTGAATCTCCGGCATAACGCCCGAATACATCGAAGCGAAGCAGACCGGCGTCACGCTCGGCATAACGGAGAGCATTGGGAGCTGAATCTGTGTTCTGAGTATCGCATCTTTGAACAATTCGGTATATTTCTGAAACAGCCACAGTGCGATAGCGTCGGGGTTATATATAAACACTCTGTCTGCTCCGCCTTCGCCGAGCTCGGCAAAGAGTTTGTCGAGCACTATGTCGCACGGGGCATCTGCACCGTCGGGAGCATCGATGCCCAAAGCGCGCGTAAATGTGGCGGCAGAACGGGTCAGCCTTATTGAATCATAGAGTTCACTCATTGTTTTCGTTCTCCTTGATTAGATTATTTATATCCGATATCTCCGGCATTGAGAGCAGTGCTCCCTTTTTGCAGGTCACAAGAGATGCGGCAGCGTTTGCGAAAACAAGCATATTCCTGAGTTCAGCTTCTTTAACCTCTTTGCCGCCGTTATTCAAAAACCAGTCTATACAGCAAGCGCAGAAAGTATCGCCCGCTCCGGTTGTGTCTATCGTCTTTACATTTAGAAAAGTCGGCGCTTCGGCATAAATATTTTTATAATATGCGCGGCTTCCGCTGCGCCCCGCAGTCACAGTCAGTAATGCAACATTCGGGTAGCACGTTCTGAATATCTCAACAGCTTTATTTATTTCATTACAGCCGGTCAGAAAACGCAATTCGTCAATCTCGATTTTTACAATATCGCTCACCGAACAGCCGTAATCTATTTTTTGCTTTGCCCTGTCCATGCTGTCCCAGAGCGGAGGACGGAGATTGGGGTCGAACGACAACAGCAAGCCCGAATCTTTCGCTGTCTCAATAGCTTTTACTGTTGCCTTTTCAACGACATCGTGTGTCATCGAGAGCGTTCCGAAGTGAAGAACGCGGCTCTGCTTTATGATATCTACATTGACTTCATCTTCGCGCAGCATCATATCCGCACCGGGGGCACGGTAAAAAGAAAAGTTTCTGTCGCCGTATTCGTCCGTCTCAACAAAAGCGAGCGTTGTGCGGACATTCTCGTCAAACACAAGCCCGCCGACATCCGTGCCGCTGCTCTCGACAATATTTTTGAGCTTCTTGCCGAAGATATCGTCTCCGACCTTGCCGATAAACGCAGTGCTCCTGCCGAGCTTGTTGAGCATTGCCAGAACATTGCACGGCGCGCCGCCGGGATTTGCCTCAAAAATCGACGAACCGATATCAGACATCCCCAACTGCGCCATATCTATGAGCAGTTCGCCTATTGCGGTGACATCAAACATTTTATGCTGCCTTCTTTCGTGTTTTGCGTTTCTTTGCGGCGGTTCTGATGCCGTTTATCACCATACCGAGAAGCGGCGAAATAACAAGCGTAACAATTAAAATCACAAACTGGTTTTCAATCTCAAAATATTTCGGAACTATCGATTGCAGACGCTGATGAAGCAAATAAAGCTCAAGACTGTATTTGCCTAAAAAATCAAACGGGAAAGTAATAACTTTTTCAAGCTTCGGCATTTTTTTATTGAGTGCCGAAAGTCCGAGAGAGACAAGCAGGCAGAATGACGGCATCATCAGCAGAGCTGGATAGCAGTTGAGCCCGTTTTTTATATATTCCGGCTCTTTGACGCAGCCGTTGAGATAATAGGCGAGAAAAGTTCCGACTATAAATGCCGCAATATTGAGTATCAGCGAAGTTTTAGTAACTTTTTTATCTTGCTCAGCAAGCCATCCCGTATGTATTCCGAGCAGGAAAACGGAAAGCCTGACTGCCGTTCCCCAAAGATAGATCAAATCGTTATAGTACATTATAACGCAAAGTGGAACAGAAAGAGACATACACGCTGAGGTATATATTATCTGCTTTTTGCCGCCGAGCTTTTTATAGAAGAACAGGAACAGGGGAGTTATCAGATAAAAAGCCAGCTGAGTTGGGATATACCAGTCAAATCGTGCGTGCCGCGTCCAATATCCGATGCCGGATATATAATAGAAGAAGTCAAGAGCACTCGCTCTGTCGAGCCTCAGCAGACAATATGAAGCGCAGGCAACTATAATATACGCAGGCAGAATGCGAACAAGACGCGCCTTATAAAACCCGAGCACATTCGGTCTTTTAGTCAGAGAATAATATACTCCGAGCCCGGAGAGGAAAAGAAAAATATCGACTCCGTAAAAGCCGATTCTGTGAATAAACCATCCGACTTCGGTGGCGAATTTCAGCGGTATGTGAAAATACATTACCCACAGTATGGCAAAGCCCATCAAAAAACCGCGATATTTGCTCAGTGCGCCGTAAGTCAAGCCGATCACTTCCTGTCCATTTTTCACAATAGTAACATAAATTAACACCCATTTCAATATAAAATGAATTAGTTCTGCTTTTTCTCTTTTATTTTTTTGTTTAATGTGATAAAATTTTGTTGTTTAAAAAGACAAGAAGGAGTGCTGTATGAAAACTGAAAAAATAAGAGAGTCGATACTCGGCGGCAAGACATCGCTCGGTATCGAACTCGGTTCAACAAGAATCAAGGGTATACTTGTTGACGAAAACAACGAAGTCATCGCGGCGGGCGGTTATTCATGGGAAAATAAGCTCGAAAACGGCATCTGGACATATCATCTCAACGATGTTTGGACGGGTATGCGCGAATGCTACAGAACGCTTGCCGATGATGTAAAAGAAAAATATGATATCGAACTGACTTCTGTCGGCGCAATGGGTATTTCCGGCATGATGCATGGATATCTTGTGTTCGACAAAAAGGGCAGACAGTTAGCTGATTTCAGAACATGGCGAAACACCGTCACCGAGCGCTCGGCGGCTGAGCTTTCCAAGCTTTTCGGGTTCAATATTCCTCAGCGCTGGAGCATAGCTCACCTTGACCGCGCCATACTCAATGGCGAGGATCATATCAAAAGCATCGACTTTATGACAACGCTCGCGGGCTATGTCCACTGGATGCTGACGGGAGAGAAAGCAATCGGTATCGGCGAAGCATCCGGTATGTTCCCGATAAACAGCGAAACTCACGATTTCGATGAAACGATGATAAAGAAGTTCGATTCGAGAGTCGCAGACAAAAATCTTCCTTGGAAGTTGCGCGACATATTGCCGGCAGTACACAGCGCAGGAGATTTTACCGGCAAGCTTACGGAAGAGGGCGCAAAGCTCCTTGATCCGACAGGAAAGCTCAAACCCGGTATTCCGTTCTGCCCGCCAGAGGGCGATGCAGGCACCGGCATGGTGGCAACGAACAGCGTTGCACAGAGAACCGGCAATGTTTCGGCAGGAACGTCGATATTTGCAATGATAGTCCTAGAAAAGCCGCTCTCAAAGGTGTATCCCGAGATAGACATGGTAACAACGCCGGACGGCAGTCCCGTTGCGATGGTACACTGCAACAACTGCACGACCGATCTCGATTCGTGGATAGGTCTGCTCAAAGAGACTATGGAGCTGATGAGCGGGAGCGTTGACGTGCCGAAGCTCTATGACACATTCTACAACAAAGCTCTCGAGGGCGCTCCGGACTGCGGAGGACTGCTCTCCTATAACTATTATTCCGGCGAGCACACAACAGGATTTGAAGCCGGCAGGCCGCTTTTCACAAAGCTTCCGGACAGCAAGATGAATCTTGCAAACTTTGCCCGTGCAATACTCTTCTCGACGATGGCAACTTTAAAATTCGGCATGAACATACTGACTGAAAAAGAGTTTGTCCGCGTTGACAGACTTCTCGGCCACGGCGGATTGTTCAAAACCCCCGGCGTCGGTCAGAAGCTCATGGCAGCCGTGCTCGAAACCCCTGTTGCCGTTATGTCGACGGCAGGCGAGGGCGGCGCATGGGGAATCGCTCTGCTTGCATCATATATGAAGAATCGTGCGGACGGCGAATCGCTTGACAGTTTCCTCGATTCAAAAGTATTCGGCGATATGCTCGGAGACAGCGTAGCTCCCGACGCTGAAGACGCCGAGGGATTCAAAAAATATATGAATCGCTACAGAGCGGGTCTCGCTATAGAACGCGCGGCAGTAGACAACCTGAACTGAATATATTTTTCAGCCCTGTGCTTTCAAAAGTGCAGGGCTTTTTTATTTTTTCACCCTTTGATTTGACAAAAAAGACCTCGGCGGCGGCTTATAATTGAGTCATACCGTTTCGGGAGGTGCGCGATGAGCAATGTTATATATGTCGATATACTGCTGATGATAAATCTGCTCGTCAACTTTCTGATGCTGTCGGCGGCGGGTCTTTTGGTGAAAACCCCGACGCGCAGTTGGCGCATTTTGCTCTCCGCCGCGATAGGTGCGGTTTATTCATTGATAATCTTTCTGCCAGATATGAATCTATTCTTTTCGATAGCCTTGCGAGTTATTTGTTTTGCGGCGATGCTTTTCACCGCGTTCTCTATACGCTCGGTTAAAGACTTTCTCAGAGCGGGCGGCGGCTTTCTTATGGCGAACTTCGCCTTTGCGGGAATCACACTCGCCATATGGCTGATGTTCAAACCTGACGGACTTACATATAAAAACGGCGCGGTGTATTTTGATATCAGCGCTGTTACGCTCCTGTTGACCTCCGCCGCCTGCTATGCTGTTATACGACTCATCTCCTATTTTATGCGCCGAAACGCGCCCGACAGCCACACGGCAACAGTAAGAATAAATTATCACGGAAAAGAGGCTGAATGCACCGCTCTCATAGATACGGGCAGTTCACTGAAAGAGCCGTTTTCCTCATATCCTGCGATAGTGTTTGAGTACAGCGCGATAGCTTCTGTTCTGCCGGATGAAATAAAAGAACTCGTGTGCAGGGAGATAAAAGAAGACGAGGCATATGCCTGCCGCGGTGTCAGGTTTATAAGCTTCAGGTCGGTCGGCGGGAGCGGGCTTCTTCCGGCGATAAAAATTGACAAAGCAACAGTAAAAACCGCCAAGGGTATTTTTGTATGCAGCGAGACTTATGCCGCGATATACAACGGCTCGCTGTCCGACGGCGAATATTCGGCACTTATAGGAAACAATTTCTTTGACAGAGCGGAAAGGGGAGGCTCAAAAAATGAAAAAGCTGAAAGAGGTAATACAAAAACTGATAAACCGTTTTCTCAACCGCAGAGACCGTGGCGAGGTACACTACATAAACGGCTACGAGATACTGCCCGCCCCGCTGAAAAAAGATGAGGAGCGTGAGATATTTGAGCGCATCGAAGCGGGCGACGAATCCGCACGCGAGCCGCTCATAGTGCATAATCTCAGGCTTGTTGTCTATATAGCAAGGAAGTTTGAAAACTCCGGAGTAGGAATAGAAGATCTTATATCAATAGGCACTATCGGGCTGATAAAAGCCGTCAACACATTCAGGCCGTCAAAGAACATAAAGCTCGCGACATATGCTTCACGGTGCATTGAAAACGAGATACTCATGTTCCTGCGCAAGACAAATAATATAAGAAACGAGATTTCGCTCGACGAACCGCTGAATGTGGATTGGGACGGGAACGAACTGCTTTTGTCCGATATTCTCGGCAGCGAGCCGGATACGGTAAATCGCGGCATAGAGGCGGAGGACGAAAAAAGTCTGCTCCTGCGCACCGTTGATGCTCTTGCTGACCGCGACAAGCTTATAATGCGAATGCGGTTCGGACTCGGCGGCGGAAAAGAATATACGCAAAAGGAAGTCGCGGATATGCTCGGCATATCGCAGAGCTACATATCAAGGCTCGAAAAAAGGATTATAGAACGCCTGAAAAAAGAAATGAACGTCGTGTGATTCGACGCACCTCCAGCGGCATATAATGCCGTTGGGGGTGATTTTTTTGAACTGCTGCGTGACGGATCTGAGGAACAAGCAGGTTATAAACCAAAG
>OKRT01001352.1_pt1 | contig 11302 bp, 6 predicted proteins | sample 1601111 | NCBI WGS metagenome assembly OKRT01 (sample SAMEA3541572, study PRJEB24748) | human gut metagenome | biome: human gut; feature: human-associated habitat; material: faeces | place: China | collected 2012 | reverse complement strand
CACCTCGCCAAAGGCGGGTGTTCACAGTCGCCTCACCCCCAGACCCCCAAATACGGGGGACGCCCTCCTGAAAGACTTTTATGTCCTCCCGGCGGCCCTAAAACAAGTTCCGCACGCCTTCTTGGCTCGGGGCACTGGGGCCTTCGTCGTCGCAAAGTCCGCTCTATTCCGGATGCCCAAGTGTGGGCATCCGTCGTGCCGCTTCCTTGCTCCTCCTCTCCCCACCAAACCCGCTTCGCTGGGCTTTGGCGGGGACCCCAATTAAGTGTCTGCGCTGTACGGACACTGCCTACTCTGGCAGAACTGTGGCAGCTGGTCCACCGACCACCGCCGCACTGAACAGGTAGGCAGGCAGTAGGCGGTGTACGTTAGAATGAAACAGCCCACAAATTTTGATAGCAAAAGGCCCCAGTGGGCCGAGAGTAGAAGAGGGCATGGTCAAAGCTTAGGACCGCCGGAACTTACGTACTCACCGAAGTGACACGCCCCCCGTAACCGGGGGTCCGGGGGAAAGCCGCCTATAGGCACTGCCGCAGGCAAAGTGCCTATGAAGGCGTCCCCCGGCGATTCTTTCGTCCCTTTCTGATCGCTCAGAAAGGGACACCCGTCCCCCTAAAAATAAAAACTTATCCACATTTTTATCAAAGTCTGTGGACAAAAAACCGGAACCTAAGCAGCCCCAAGAGCTGCCAAGGTTCCGGTTTGATTATTGTTTATGGAAAGGAAAAGTCAGGCAGAAACACAGATTCCAAGCACCCGCTGCCCCAGGGCATCCAGCAGCAGCACGTGCTCCCCAGTCCGGGACAGGATCACGCAGCGGCCCACGCCGCCCTTCACCGCCTGGAGAGCCAGCTTCAGCGTCTCGGCCAAAGCGGCGGGCAGCGCACCCTCCGAGAGCAGCTCGGCGGCCTTCTTGCCGTCCATGCGGAGAAGCTCCGCTTGGCGGTTCTCTCCCAGAGCCAGAGAGGGCTCCTCGTCCACAAAGTAGATGAGTTTATCCACATGCATGCTCTGCGCGGTGGACAAAGCCTGTGCCGCATCCTGCATCAGCACCGCGGTGCCGCCCGCGGCCGTGATGGCGGCGGCATCGGCGGCAATGTCCTGTCCGTTTTCCGGCAGACAGATGACAAAGGCCTTTCCCTTCACCTGCTCCAGAGCGGGCAGAGTCTCCAGGGCCTTCTGGGCCGGAGCGGCGGGGGTGAGACGGTGGCGCAGGTCGTACTCCTGCAAAAACGCCTGGACGTATTCCACATCGGTGGGGGTGTCGATATACTCGGTGCCCCGCTTCTGCCGGGTCTCCCGGCCTTTGCCGGTGAGCAGCAGCACCGTGGGCTTTTCACTCTCCAGCACCGCCTGGCGGATGGCCTCGCCCCGGTTGGGGATGATGCGGCAGCGGGCTTTGCCCTTCTCCACGTTGGGCTGGATTTCATGGCAGATGTCCAGGGTGTCCTCTTCCCCGCTGTCCTCCTCGGTGAGGTACACCCGGTCACACCAGGCGCCGGCGGCCTCGCCCAGGTCGTGGCGGCGGTCGTAGGCCTTTTTGCCCGGACAGCCAAACACGATGGCCAGCTCCCGCTCGGGGTACTCGGCCCGGACGGAGGAAAAGAGGGTCTCAAAGCTCAGGCGGTTGTGGGCGTAGTCCACAATGGACAGCACCCGCCCGTCGGCATTGGCGTAAACCTCCATGCGGCCGGGCACCCGCGCCCGCACCAGTCCGTCGTACACTGCCCACTCAGGGATGTCCAGAGCCTCGCACAGGGCGGCGGCTCCCAGGGCGTTTTCCACGTTAAAGAGGCCCGGCATGGTCAGCCGCATCTGGCGGGTGTACCGGGGGGTGCGCAGAGTAAAGAGAATCTGCCCGTCCTCCTTGTGTACGTCGCTGGCGTACACCTGGGCGGCGGGGTCCTTCTGGGAGAAGGTAATGATGGGTGCTCCGGCGGCCTGGGCGGCCTCCAGCACCCGCTGGGCGTGGTCACAGTCCAGGTTCACACAGCTGATATGGGCCTGGGCAAAGATCTTCAGCTTGGAGGCGAAGTAGTCCTCAAAATCGGGGTGCTCAATGGGAGAAATGTGATCGTAGCCGATGTTGAGGAAGCAGGCGGCGGCAAACTCGGTGCACAGGGAGCGGTGGTATTTCAGCGCCTGGCTGGACACCTCCATGGTCACATACTCCAGCCCCGTCTGGGTGGCGTTGGCGAAGTGGCGCTGGAGGTCCAGAGGCTCCGGGGTGGTGAGGTGGGACTCAAAGCGCTCCACGCCGTCGTAGGTGTCGATAGAGGAGACAACGCCGGTCTCCCCTTTCCCCTGGCTCTCCTGGTAGCGGTCCAGGATGGACTTCATATAGTAGGCGGTGGACGACTTGCCCTTGGTGCCGGTGATGCCGATGACCTTCAGCTTGCCGGAGGGATGGTCGTAGAACCGGTCGGCCAGAGGGGCCAGCACCTTTCGGGTGTCGGTAATGGCGATGCGGGGCAGGCCGGGGACGGTGTCCTCCTCCTGGCTGACGCAGGCCATAGCGCCCTGGTCCCGGGCCATCTCCAGGAATTTGGGCTGGAAGTGGGCGCCCTTGCGGATAAACAGGGTGCCGGGGGCCACCTGCCGGGAGTCGCAGGTGAGGCCGGTGACGCGCTGGCTCCGGTCCAGGCCGTCAGGGATGGGGGCGGCAAGCAGGTTCTGCTCCGAGAGCAGGTCCAGGTAGTCTCCCAAAGTATGGACAGGGATGGTCATAACAGACACCTCCGGGGGATTATTTTCGGAAAATGGTGCGCAGAGGCTTGTGGCACACCTCGATGGAGCGCTGGGCCAGCACCTCCATGGCGTCCACGTAGAAGGAGGACAGGTGGTGCTCACTGGCAAAGACGGACAGCTCGGTGCAGGCCAGCACGGCGCAGTCGCAGCCCTGCTCTACCAGGTCTTTGGTGAAGGCGGCAAACTTCTCCGGGTCTCCCGCTTTGCCCGCTTTGATGTCGTCGTAGATGAGAGACATGACCTGCTTTTGAGCGGCAGGCCGGGGTGCGGCGGCGTAGATGCCGAAGGCGGCAAACTCCCGCTGGTACAGACCGGTGCGGATGGTGCCGTCGGTGGCCAGGATGCCGGGGCGCTTTTTCCCCTGACTCACCAGCAGCCGGGCGGTCTCCCGGATCATGTGGACGATGGGGATGGAGATTTGCTCCTGCACCCGGTCCAGGAAGTAGTGGGAGGTGTTGCAGGGTACCGCAATAGCGGTGCACCCAGCGCTCTCCAGCATGCGGGCATCGGACAGCAGGCGCTCGTAGACCTCGTCCTTCTGTGCCTGGGAGCCCAGAATGGCCGCTGTGCGGTCGGGCATGGCGCAGTCGGAAAAAATCAGCACCGAGAGGTGCTCCTGATCGGTGCGGGCGTCGGTGCGGTCGATGATATATTGATAAAAGGTGTTGGTGGCCTGGGGGCCCATGCCCCCGATGACGCCAAGACGGTCGTTGCTCATTGCATTACCTCATGAAATTGGGGTTGATACATCAAAAATTCCGCCCTGCGGGGCGAGAAAAAACGATGTTACTTTCTGCACGCGCAGAAAGTAACCAAAGACGCGCCAAGGGGGCTCCTTCGATGAACACCTGGCTTACGCCGGTGTTCATAGGCGTCGCCCCCCTGGACCCCCATTACGGAGGAACGCCCTCCTGTCAGATAGGTAGAATCCTCCCGGCGACCCGAATACAAGATCTTGCATCCTCCTTGCCCCGGGGGCACTGGCCCCTACCCGGTCAGAAATTTCAAAGTGTCTGCGCTGTGCGGACACCGCCTACTCTGGCAAAGCCGTGGCAGCTGGTCTATCCGACCACCGCCGCACCAAACAGGAAGGAATGCACCAGGCGGTGCACGTTAGAACAAAGTGGCTTCAAATTTTGATGGCAGCAGGCCCCGGTGGGCCGAGAAGAGAGGAACGCACGGTCAAAACTTAGGCCGCCGAAACTTATCAAATGCCCAAAGGGACACGCCCCCGTAATCGGGGGTCCAGGGGGACGCCGCCTATGAGCACTGCCGCAGGCAAAGTGCTCATCGAAGGCGTCCCCTTGGCGCATCTTTGGCTACTTTCTGTGCGAGCAGAAAGTAACACCGTCTCTCCCGATAGGCGATACACGTTAGTGTGTACGCAATAGCTGCTCCAAATCATTCTCCAGATACACCGACGCGGCCAGATTGGGATCATAGTGGAGACAGGTGCCCTTATCGGGACACAGGGGCAGGATGATAGCCTCGGGCAGGCGGTTCAGAGTCAAGTTGCGCCCATAGAGGATGCGGTATTCCTGCTCCAGGGTGGAAATCACGTCCCGGGCCGACTCCAGGCAGCAGCGGGACAGTTCAAACACGGCGTCCTCACTGTACTCGCTGCGGAAGGTGGGGGAGGCGTAAGGCAGGATGTGGTTGATGCCGGGGAGCATGCCGGGCACCGGGGAGGTGGAACGGCGCACCGTGTTGCCGCCGATGAAGGGATACAGGGTGGACTCCACAAACCACTCCCGCAGCCGGGGCAAGTAGTACACGCTGTCTACCGGGCGGCCCTGAGCGTCCATCAAGTCTCGGCCATGGCCGGAGAGCAGACCCACCAACACCATACGGATGTCTACCTCCTCCTTGCGGAGGATGGGGTCCAGCGCCTTGATGCGGAAGCCGGGGTGCATAATGTCGTCCACCAGAATGACCGGTCGGTTAAAGGACTTGATGGTGCGGATCTGGCAGGGGATGGGGGCGTAATGGGGGAAGGCCTCCATGGTGCTCTGGCTGAGATCGGGGGTAAATACCTTGTCGGTGTGGATAGTTTTGGTGACGGTATTGGGTACGATCTTGCCGCGGAGCATTTTTCCGTAGGGAACGCACATATTTTTCCCCAATTTCCGGGGGGTGGTGGGGACAGAGGGCACCTCGTTGTAGGTGGTGATCATCTCCAGCAGCCGCTGGTGGATAATATCCGAGGACAAGGTGAGCACCAGGAACCGGGGGTAGAGCTTGGTCAGGGCCATCTGCAGCCGCCGGTGTCCACGCTGGATGGCGGAGAGCACCTTGGGGTTGCGGTTGAGGGGGTCCTGAATGGTGGTCTCCAGGTTCTGGATGAGAACGGTGGGAGCGCTCATGTCCACCTCCCAGATGGGGGTGTCTCCCTCCCGGCGCAGGAAGCCCTGGCGGGCCAGGGTGTCCTCCAGGATCGGGTCAGGCAGAGCGCCGCAGGGGCGGTAGACGCCGTAAATGCAGTCGTCGGCCAGCGCCTTGGCCAGCACCTCGGTGAAGAGAAGCTGGAGATAGTCCTTCAGGGGATCGGAGGTGTCGGCCATGGCAGAGGTGATGATCAGCGTGGTGCCCGCCGAGCGCAGGCGGATGCGGTTGGCCAGTTCGGTATCCCGCAGGGCGCCAAAGAGCTGGGAGGCCGACAGGTACCGGAAGCTGAGGAAGCCCAGCAGCTGGTTCTGGGTGCTGGAGCGCAGCAGGACCAGACGGTCCCGGCCGCGGAGAATTCCCTCCCGCAGGGCGTCCCGGTCGGGCCGGCCGGCGGTGAGCTCCTGGATGAGCAGCTCGTCCGGCTCATCCACCCACTGGAAGGTCAGGTCGCCGGAACCAAGCACCGGCTTATTCTGGCTGTCCCGGAGGTAGAGGCCGTTTTGATAGATAAAGTCCTGGATGACCGGGTCAATGAGGTTGGAGATGTCCCGGTTCAGGTCCACATTTTCCCGGATGCGGGTGGAACTGATGTCCTCCAGGTGGGGAGGCAGCTGAAGCTGGATGACATCGCCCTTGAGATTCAGCTGCTCGGTGCTGGGCAGGGGGGGCTGGCCAGCACGGCGGAAGATAATGAGATTCATGGAGTGGATGGACCAGGGACGGGGGGCGGCCTGGAAACAGGAGGCGTTGCCCACCACGTCGCTGCCCACCACCAGATAGACCTCCTGGTCGGGGAAGAGGTTGCGCAGCCGTTTGAGGTCGGCGGGGTTGGCGATGTTCACTGGGATGTCGTCGGGGAAGAGGTGGACGTGGAAGTCCCCTGCCACCGACAGGTTGACGATCTGCCGGCGGATGAGGTGGGGCTGGGCCTTCTTGGACCAGGAGAACTCGTCCACCGCCAGATAGACCTCAAAGCCCAGGTCCCGGATGGCGTGGACAATGCCCTTGTGGGACAGGGTGAAGGGGTCAAAGGTGCCGGGGAAGAAAGCCACCTTCTTGGGCACCGTGAAGGAGAAGGGGCCGTGGTCCAGCCGCCACAGGGCGATGAAGCGGTTGATGTGAGCCAGGGCGGCGGCGCGGTAGAAGAAGGTCATGTCGTCGTCCTGCACCGGAGCCTCCTGGATGAGGAAGAGGAGCTTGCGGTAGCTGAGAGAGAACAGGTGGGCCTTCTCGTCCATGGAGAGGACATTGCTCTCAAACAGCAGCTTGCCGGTGACCAGCAGAGCCTCCTGACGCACCGGAGGACGGTAGTGGGCCAGTCCCTGGAGCAGGAGGCCCAGCAGCTCCTGGCGGCGGGACTCATAGTTCTGGGCGGACTCCACAAAGCGGCCCCGGTAGGCGGGGTAGTGCTGGAGCAGCACTCCGATGGTGTTCAGCGCGCCGGAGACAGCGGAGTCGTTGGGGGAGCCCAGCAGGGTCTTGAGCCACAGCACCTGCTCGTCCAGCTCGCTGGGGTAGAGGTACAGGGCGGCCTGGCCCAGATACTCGGGGATGTACTTGGAAATCTCGTACTGTCCCATCTCCAGACCCTTGCCCAGCTCCACGACTACCTCGTTGCGCTGGTCCCGGCGGAGCATGGGCAGGATATGCACCAGAGCGTCGCCGGCGTTGCAGCGCACCACCACCCGCTCAGAGACCTTGATGAGGTTGGAGTAGTGGGTGCAGATGTGGAGCATGTGCTCCTGGAGGCCGTGCTCCACCTGGTCCCGCAGCAGCTCCACACCCACCACCTTGACCACCCAGGGAGTGGCGGTCTTCAGGTTGTCCAAAAAGACCTCGCTGGTGATGTCCTGGTCGTAGAGCGCCCGCTTGTGGGCGGAGGTGTCTTTGCCGGCCCGCTGGAGAATACGGTACTGCAGGAAGGTGACGGCCAGACTTTTCTGGGTGACCCCGTTGGCGATGGAGACGATCTGCTCCATCTGGGGGTTGCTGCGGGAGAGATTGCGGGCGGCTTCCCGCAGGAACATGAGGGAGGCCACGGTGAGGCGCAGGTCGTTCTGCCCCACCCAGTAGGCCGCAAAGTTGATAAGCAGCTGGCGCACCTCGTCGTTATAGTACTTGGAGGGGAGATACCAGGCCGCGTCCAGCAGGGTGAAGGCGGTGTCGGCGTCCTTCTCCTGGGGGGCGTGGAAGTAGCGCAGGAAGGCGCCCACAAACCGGGGCACGTCCCCGGGGCGGGCGTTTTCCAGCATGGCGTCCACCACCAGCTTCAGGGTGTAGCTGATGTGGCTGCGCTGCTGCTGGGTGGTCTTGTGGTCGGGGTAGATGAGCATGTCCAGGTACTGCTCCCAAAGGGTGAAGGGGACCTCCTCGGCGGGGTCGTTCTCCTCGTCCGCCGGGACTTCCTTGCGATAGACCAGGTGGAAGCGGGCGATGATCAGACCGATGAGAGAGCCGGCTTGACGGCGGATATCGCCCTCACGGTGGACCAGCAGCTCGTAGAGGAAGGAGAGCGCCTGAGTTTTCTGGCGCACCGACAGGTAGGTGAAGTATTCCTGGAACACGTTGAGGTAGGCCCGCAGCTGCTTCCAGTCCTTGGTGGAGCGGGCGGCCTCGATGATGTTGCCGAACTTGCGCTCGTTGGAGAGCATGTGCATCAGGCGCAGGCTGTGACCCACCGACAGCAGGGTCAGACCCTCCACCGTTTCTCCCGGGCCCATGAGGGAGGGGTCCTTGTGGGGACGGGGCTGCTGGGGCTGGCCGGTGAGGTCCACGTCCACGCCCAGGGCGCGCATGTAGTCCTCAAAATCGTGGAGCTTGCCGTAGACGAACTCATACCGCCGCCGCTTGGAGGGGTCCACATTCTCCAGCTTGGAGAGGATGACCTGGAAGGACTCGTCCAGGGGGTAGAGGACGGTGATCTCGTTGCCGTCGGCATCCCGGCTCTGCTTGGAGCGGAAGTCGGCGTAGATGAGACACAGAGACTCCACCGACAGGGACTCCAGCTCCAGATCCCAGGTGGAGTGGTTGGAGGCGATGTGGCTGATATTGTCCAGGTGGCGCTCCAGCAGCCACTGGTCGGTGTAGTAGTAGTGCAGGTGGGGTACCCGCTCTCCCGGGCGGCAGCCGAACTTGCCGATGTCGTGGGCAGCGGCAGAGCCGGAAATGAGGGCCAGATCGATGTCCACCCCGGCCTGCTTCAATCCCCGGGCCACCGCCATGGCGATGTAGTGGACCCCGGCGATGTGGCCCAGCGTCTTGAAGGGGGTGACCTCCAGCCCTAAGCGCATGAGCTCATAGACGTACTCCTTCCGGTAGCACTCCAGCAGCTTGGCATACTCCCGGCCGCAGTCGCAGGGGGTATACTCCTCGGGGGTGAGGAACTGAAAGTCCATGAGGGGGTCAAAGGGGAGCACCTGCCGCTCGTAGTCCAGCAGAACCTGGAGGACGGTCAGATAGAACCGGGCACCTTCCACATGTTCCTGGGCGTCGGGGGCGAAGTTGCCCTGGGGGTACAGACAGGCGCGGATATACCGGTAGCAGAAGGACAGCCAGCCGTCCTCAGGCACCGGGGAGAGTTTGGCCAGGATGGGGGCGCACACCTGGAGCACCTGATCACACTCCAGGCGGGTGCGGATGGGAAGCAGCTGGTCCAGCTCCTCGGCCCAGCCGGGGGTCTTCAGCAGGGCCAGAGCGGCGCGGCGGTTTGGGGCGCAGGCCAGCTCCTGTTCTGCCAGGGCGTCGGCCACCTGGCTGGAGAGCTGGCGGATCAATTTTTCATGCATAGACGTCCCGCCTTTCTGGGAGTAAAGTGGTAAAGAATTGTTGTTTTTCAGTTTAGCACAAAAACTGGAAGAAGGAAAGAGCAAGCGGCCCGCCAAAAACAACCTTTTGACGAGCCGCAGTATGGTTTGTTATATGGGATCTCCGCGCCAGCGGCCCCGGATCCACACCTGGCCCACCACCGCGCCGATCACCAGGATGTTGCCGCAGAAGTAGAGCCACACCAGCAGGATAATAAGGGAGGCCAAAGAGCCGTACACCAGGGAGTAGCGGGAGGACATGTCGATAAACCAGGAGAAGAGCACCGAGCAGGCCACCATGGCCAGAGCAGAGAGCAGGGCGGTGAGGCGGATGGTGCCCTTGACGTGCAGGGCGCGGGGGGTGCCCAGGCGGTACACCGCCAGCACCAGCAGCAGGACAAAGCAGAACAGCAGCACATAGCGCAGCTGGGTCCAAAAAGAGGCTAGCATGTGCAGCGGGATAAGCTCCAAAATTTTTTGGGGCAGAGTCCGCTCCAGAGCCTGGAAGAACCAGTCGCCGGTAAAGACCACGATAATGGACAGGTACAGGGTCAGCAGGAACAGCAGGGAGAGCACCACGCTGAGGACCAGGCGCTTGACGCTGTTGTCCCGGGGAACCTCGTAGAGCTCGTCCATGGTCTGAAACAGGGTGCGCAGGGCGGCAGAGGCGGAGAGCAGAATGGTAAACAGGCTGGCCAGCAGCAGGGGGGTAGACTGATTCTGGGGGATAGAGGAGACGTAGGTGAGGTAGTCCAGAATAATGTTCAGACTGTCCTGGGGCAGCAGGGGCTCCAGGGCAAAAAACACGTCCTCCGGCTCCAGGGGGAGCAGGCCGATGAAGAAGTTGACGCACATGAGCAGGGGAAACAGGGTCAGGATAAGAAAATAGGACAGGGCTGCCGCCGCCCGGGCCACGCCCACCCGGTCGTAGGTCTCTTTTAAGTCCAGGGCAAAGGTCACCGGCTTTTTATCCAGCAGTGCGCGCCACATGGGGTCGGCCTCCTCTCAAATCAATACTCCCAGCATAGCAGAAGGGCGGGATAAAACCAGGGGGAAGGGGTCGAGAAAAACGCAAAAAGCCGCCTGCGATGCAGACGGCTTTCCTCTTGCAGAAAATTAGGCCAGCTTGTTCAGCTTGATGGTCATGCTGCTCTTCTTGTTGGCAGCGTTGTTCTTGTGCAGCAGCCCCTTAGCAGCAGCCTTGTCCACCGCCTTCACAGCCACCTTGTAAGCAACATCGGCCTCGCTGCGGTTGCCTTCCGCCACCGCGGCCTCAAACTTCTTGATGTCGGTCTTCAGCGCGGACTTCGCGGCCTTGTTCTGCATGGCCTTGGTCTGGGAAACCAGCACACGCTTCTTGGCAGACTTGATATTCGGCAAACCAAACACCTCCTCCGATTTTTAATCGTTAAAATTAGCACAATAATCCTGTGCGGATATGTATTGTAGCATATCGCGGCAGAAAATGCAACACTTTTTTTCAAAAAGAATGAGAAAATCGGATAAAATTTCCGCTGCCGCAAATGCTAGCAGTGAAATGTGGCAAGACCACAAGATATGGAAGGAAAAGGAGTGGGGAACATGGAGCAGCGGCGTACCGACCTGGCTCTGGAGGCCCGGGAGCTGTGGCAGGAGCGGGCGGGGGAGACCAGCAAGCTGGAGGGCGTGGAGGCCCGGACCGGGGAGCGGGAGGGTTTCCGCTCAGAGACCGTGCACATCCTGGATGAGCGGGGGGAGCAGGCTCTGGGCAAACCGGCGGGCACCTATGTGACGCTGACCATGGACGGCCTGCAGCGCCGGGAGGAGGACGCCTTCGGCCGGGGCGCCCGGGCGGTGGCCGGGGTGCTGCGGGAGCTGATGGGACCGGAGGGGGAGAAGGGCGGCGCCCTGGTGGTAGGGCTGGGGAACCGGGCCATCACCCCCGACGCCGTCGGACCCAAGGTCCATGAGCACACCCTGGTCACCCGCCACCTGGTGGAGGGGGTGCCGGAGCACTTTGGCTCGTTCCGGCCTGTGGCCTCCCTGGCCGCCGGGGTGCTGGGCACCACGGGGATGGAGAGCGGGGAGCTGGTGCAGGCAGTGTGCCGCAGCCTGAAACCCGCCTGGGTCATTGCGGTGGACGCCCTGGCCTCCCGGTCCCTGGAGCGGCTGTGCCGCACGGTGCAGATCTCCGACACCGGCATCGTCCCCGGCTCTGGGGTGGGCAACCACCGCTTTGCCCTGGATGAGAAGACCCTGGGGGTGCCGGTGCTGGCGGTAGGGGTGCCCACGGTGGTCTACGGGGCCACTCTGGCCGCCGACCTGCTGGGTCGGGACGACCTGCCCCCCCTGGGCCGGGGGGGCCCATGATGAAGAGCCTGTGGGCC
>OKRT01001348.1_pt1 | contig 11313 bp, 9 predicted proteins | sample 1601111 | NCBI WGS metagenome assembly OKRT01 (sample SAMEA3541572, study PRJEB24748) | human gut metagenome | biome: human gut; feature: human-associated habitat; material: faeces | place: China | collected 2012 | reverse complement strand
TGATGACGGCCTTGACCTCCTTGTGGAGTTTGGCGGTCGCTTCGTACTCGCCGACTTGTACTCGTCCGCCAGTTCCTCCTCGCTGATCTCCAGCTTCTCCGCTTCGGCCACAGCGTCCAGAGCCATTTCAGATTTGATCTGGTGCTCAGCTGCAGCCTTCGCCTGTTCCTTCATGGCATCCAGCGTCTGTCCCGTCATCTGCAAATACTGCTGGAAAGGCAGGCCCTGACGCTCGAAGCGATCTGCGTATTCCTGAAGCACCTGGTCAGCCCGGAAATCCACCATGGCCTCCGGGAGCTCCACCTCCAGCACGCCGATCAGGGCATCCGTCACCGCGTCCTCGAAAGCGTGCTCAGCCGCATGCTCACGGCGGTCTCTGAGTTTTTCCGCCAGATCCTTCCGGAACTCCTCCAGAGTATCGAACTCGGAGACATCCTTGGCAAACTCATCGTCCACCACCGGAGCCTGGGGTTCCTTGACCTCGTGGACCTTAATCTTGAACACGACGGCCTTGCCGGCAAGCTCAGGGCTGTAGTCCTCGGGGAAGGTCACGTCCAGATCCTTCTCATCACCGGGCTTGAGTCCGACCACGCCCTCTTCAAAGCCGGGAATAAAGGAGTGAGATCCCAGCTCCAGAGCATAGTTCTCCCCCTTGCCGCCTTCAAAGGGCACTCCGTTGTCAAAGCCCTCGAAATCAATGAGAACAGTGTCGCCCTCTTTGGCCTCGCGCTCCACGTTCACCAGGCGGGTGGCACGCTGAATGAAAGGCTTGAGCTCATTTTCCACGTCCTCGTCGGTGATGTTGACTTCCTCTTTCGACGCAGCGAGTCCTTTATACTCGCCGATCTTGTACTCAGGCTTTACGGTAACCAAGGCTTTAAATGTAAAGCCGTCCTTGCCGACCTCCAGGACTTCCACCTTCGGATAGGCCACGTGCACTTGCACCGCCGCTTTTTAGTTTTATAAATGTTAGCCACGGAGAGTTGCTGCAACCGGGAACATTGAATCACTTTGCCATAGATTTAACCTTTACACCCGGGTGCCGAATGGCGTATAATAATGGCAAAGGGGAGATCGTTATGACATTAAAACAACTGGAATATGTGGTCAAGGTGGCGGAGTGCGGTACCGTCAGCGGGGCGGCCAAGGCGCTGTTTGTGGCCCAGCCCAGTCTGAGTGCTGCCATTCAGGAGTTGGAGAGCGAAATGCACCTGACCCTGTTCCACCGCACCAATAAGGGCGTGATTGTGACCAAAGAAGGCGAGGTGTTCCTGTCTTACGCTCGCCAAATTTTGGAGCAGACGGCGCTGCTGGAAAGCCGCTACAAAGGCGACCCGGTGCGCAAGCAGGCCTTTTGTGTGTCTACCCAGCACTATTCCTTTGCGGTGAACGCCTTTGTGGACCTGATCCGGGAGCGGGGCGGCGACCGCTACGACTTCTCTTTGCGAGAGACGCAAACCTACGAGATTATTGAGGATGTGGCACAGCGCAAAAGCGAGATCGGCCTGTTGTATCTCAATGACTTTAATCGCACGGCGCTGCAAAAGCTGCTGCGGGGGGCGGATTTGGATTTTACGCCCCTGTTTACCGCCCACGCGCATGTGTTTCTCAGCAGCGATCACCCGCTCTCCGGTGCCCGGGCAGTGTCTTTTGACGATTTGACGCCGTATCCTTATTTGTCCTTTGAGCAGGGGGATCACAATTCCTTTTATTTTTCGGAAGAGATCTTCAGCCCGGCAGTGCGCAGCAAAAATATCCGGGTGCGGGACCGCGCCACCCTGTTTAATTTGCTGATCGGCTTGCAGGGCTATACCGTGTGCAGCGGCGTGATCGACAGCAAGCTTAACGGCGAGAATATTGTAGCCGTGCCTCTCACCGGCGTGGCGCCCATGGAGATCGGCTATATTTTGCCGGCCGGCGTGCAGCCGGGCAGCCTGTGCCGGGCGTATATTGAAAATTTGAAACAGTATGTGCCCATAGAATAAAACTATTACAAACAGCTGGATATCCGTATTTTACAATAGCGATAACCTCCGTTATACTATAAGCAACAACAACCAAACGGAGGACAAAAATATGTACAGCAAGAACGCACCTTTTCGCTATGATTTTGTAGGCAGCTTTTTGCGCCCGGCACCCATTAAGGCCGCCCGCGCCGCTTTCGCCGCCGGTGAGCTGGATGCTGCCGGGCTGAAAGAAGTGGAGGACCGGGAAATCCGCAAGCTCATCTCTCGCCAAAAAGCCGCCGGGTATCACACCATTACCGACGGCGAGTTCCGTCGCAGCTATTGGCACCTGGACTTTATGTGGGGATTGCAAGGACTGCAGGAGATCACCTTGGACCACGGCTATATTTTCCATGGAGAGGAGACCACCCCCGGCTCTGTGCAGGTGGTGGGCAAGATCAGCGGCGAGAATCACCCCTTTGTGGAGCATTTTAAATTTGTAAAGCAGTTTGAAGATGACAACACCGTTGCCCGCCAGACCATTCCCGCACCGGCGCAGTTGTATGCAGAGCTGTTCCGGGAGGATAACGGCAAGGCCACCCGGGCGGTTTATCCGGACGATGACGCGCTGCTTTCCGATATTGCCGCCGCTTATCGCCAGGTGATCGCCGATCTGTATGCCGCCGGTTGCCGCAATGTGCAGTTGGACGACTGCACCTGGGGTATGTTCTGCGACGCCGGGTATCAGCAGTTCCTGGCAAGTACCGGCGCGAAGCTGGAGGAACAGGCAGAGAAGTACCTGCAACTGAACAATGCAGCCCTGGAGGGCAAGCCGGCGGACCTGGTGGTGACCACTCATGTGTGCCGGGGCAATTATCACTCCACCTGGGCCAGCTCCGGCGGCTATGCGCCTATTGCGCCCATTCTCTTTGCCAAGGCGCATGTGGACGGCTTTTATCTGGAGTTTGATGATGCCCGTTCCGGCGATTTTGCACCGCTGCAGTTTGTTGCCCCGGGCAAAAAAGTGGTGCTGGGCCTGGTGACCACCAAGTCCCCGGTGCTGGAGGACCCGGAGGCAGTAAAAGCTCGGATCGCCCAGGCAGCGGAGCTGGTGCCCCTGGAAAACCTGTGCCTAAGCCCCCAGTGCGGTTTTGCCTCTTGCGAGATCGGCAACAAGCTGACGGATGATGAGCAGTGGGCCAAACTGGACCTGGTGCGCACCATCGCCCGGCAGGTTTGGTAAGATCAAATTTATCAATATCACACAAAACGGCAGGGGAGACCTTGCCGTTTTGTTTTATTTGTGCAAGCCATTTGACCTTTTGTAGTGTAATCTTCCCCGGATTTTGATTTTTTTATTGCAAGGCGGGGCAAAATCAGATACAATAAGGATAGAAAGGATGTGTGCCAATGAGCCAGATTTATACAATACCTTGTAACAGAAATGAAGATGTGTTTATCCACGCGATTCCCGGCCATTATGTAACCGCTTCCGCCCACTTGAATTACTATGTGGGCACCTCGGATATTAAGCATAATCGGGTGGTGTCTGTGGAGGCTGCCAAGCTGCTGGCCGAGTATTACAGCGTGCGGAATATGGATGTGGACACGGTGCTGTGCCTGTATGAGACCCAGGCGCTGGGCGCTTATATGGCCCAGGAACTGGCAAGCCCCAGTATGCTGGCGCCCAACCCGGACTTACAGGTTTATGTGCTGGGTCCGGAGTATGACACCCAGGGCAATATGATCTTTCGGGACAATTTGCGCCGGATGATCCAGGGCAAGAATGTGGTGGTGCTCATCTCCTGTATCACCAGCGGCCGCACGGTGGAGCGGGCGGTACAGAGCGCCCGGTATTACGGCGGCAATGTGATTGGTATTTCTTCCGTGTTCAGCGCAGCCAAGGAACTGTGCGGGCTGGAGGTCAACACCCTGTTTACCCCGGAGGATCTGCCCAATTATTCTTATACAGCCGCCAAGGACTGCCCCATGTGCAAGGCCGGTCAGCCGGTAGACGCCATTATGAACGGCTACGGCTACTCCAAACTGTAAAATTTGGGTTGACAAAATCGGCGCGCGTGTTATAATAATCTTACTGAATATACAGTACCCACAAAAGACTGTGAAGCAGAAAAAGACCTGCGTTTTCCTGCACAGAGAGGCGGCGGACGGTGCAAGCCGCACAGGGAACATAGGTGCATAGCTCTCTGCGGAGTTGCTCTTCTGAATAGAAATCAATAGGAAGAGCCGTTTAACCTCGTTATCGGTTGAGGCATTGCTTGATGCCAAAGGGCAGATTTTTTCTGCTGAAGTAGGGTGGTACCACGCATAGATACTGCGTCCCTATCCATTGGGGGCGCAGTTTTTGTTTGTGCCTCCCCAACAGAGAAAGGAGAAACTGTGATGATGAACCAAGGCTACAAGAAGTATAAGCCCTTTACCCCCATTCCGCTGACGGACCGCCAGTGGCCCAACCATGTAATCGACCATGCGCCCATTTGGTGCTCGGTAGATCTGCGTGACGGCAACCAGGCGCTGGTGGACCCGATGAATTTGGAGGAAAAGCTGGAATATTTTAAGACCCTGATTGCGGTTGGGTTTAAGGAGATCGAGGTGGGCTTTCCCTCTGCCAGCGAGACGGAGTATGAGATCCTGCGTACCCTGATCGACGGCCATTATATCCCGGACGATGTGACCATTCAGGTGCTGGTGCAGGCGCGCCCTCACCTGATCAAAAAGACCTTTGAGGCCATTGACGGCGCCAAGAATGTGATCGTGCATTTTTACAATTCCACTTCCACTTTGCAGCGCAAGGTGGTGTTTAAGACGGATATGGACGGCGTGATTCAGATCGCCGTGGACGGCGCCCGCCTGATCTATGAACTCACCGAGGAGGAGAAAAAGCGCCACCCGGAGATGAACATTCGCTTTGAGTATTCGCCGGAGTCCTTTACCGGTACGGAGATGGACAATGCAGTAGAGATCTGCCGCCGGGTGATGGAGGAGCTGCATATTACCAAGGAGAATCCCATTATCCTGAACCTGCCCTCCACTGTGGAAGGCTCCTCTCCCAACGGTTATGCAGACCAGATTGAGTATTTCTGCCGTCACCTGCCCAACCGGGACGCGGCCATTATCTCCCTGCACCCCCACAATGACCGGGGCGAGGGCGTGGCTGCTACGGAGCTGGCCTTGATGGCCGGCGCCGATCGTGTGGAAGGCACCCTGTTTGGCAACGGTGAGCGTACCGGCAATGTGGACGTGGTGACCTTGGCGCTGAATATGTGGACCCAGGGGGTCGATCCTAAGCTGGATTTCCACAACATCAATGAAATCAAGGAAGTGTATGAGCGCTGCACCAAGATGCAGGTGCCGCCCCGCCAGCCTTATGCCGGCGAGTTGGTGTTTACCGCATTCTCCGGCTCTCATCAGGATGCCATCAACAAGGGCAAGATCTATATGGAAGAAAGCGGCACCCCTTATTGGGAGATTCCGTACCTGCCTATCGACCCGGCAGATGTGGGCCGAGAGTATGAGCCCATCATCCGGATCAATTCTCAGTCCGGCAAGGGCGGCACTGCCTTTATTTTGGCCAACAACTATGGCATCAAGATGCCTAAGTCCATGCACCCGGAGTTTAGCGCCGTGGTACAAAAAGCCTGCGACGAGAAGGGTAAGGAACTGAAAGCGGAGGAGGTCTTTGACCTGTTCCAGCAGGAGTATCGCAATGTGTGCGGCCCCTACCGCCTGGTGAATTACAAGATCAGCGAGGAGAAGAACGAGCAGGACGATCTGACTCATGTGCATTTCTCCGGCGAGCTGAAATACAAGGACAATGCGCCGGTGCAGATTGAGGGCAACGGCAACGGCCCGGTGGCTGCGTTCTGCGACGCTATGAACCAAACCGAGGTGGCCAGCTACCAGTTTGTGGATTACAGCGAGCACGCCATCTCCGTGGGCTCCGACTCCAAGGCCATCAGCTATATTCACTTAAAGAACCCACAGGGTAAGGACATTTTCGGTATCGGCGTCAGCCATAATATCGGTTATGCGTCCATGAAGGGCATTATCTGCGCCATCAACCGGGACCAGGCAGACACCATGCGGGACGATACCATGCCCGGCATTTTTGAGGTTTGCTAAGACAGAAAGGGCAAGAACATGAAAAATTACAAAATCACCGTGTTGCGCGGTGACGGCATTGGGCCGGAGATCGTGAACGAATGTATCAAGGTGCTGGACAAGGCAGGGGAGAAGTTTGGCTTCTCTTTTGACTACAACGACCAGCTGCTGGGCGGTTGTGCTATTGACGCCACCGGCGTGCCTTATCCGGCAGAAACGGCGGCAGCCTGCAAAGCATCTGACGCGGTGCTGCTGGGCGCTGTGGGCGGTCCTAAGTGGGACGACCAGCCGGGCAGCAATCGACCGGAAAAGGGTCTGTTGGCCATTCGTGAGGACCTGGGTCTGTTTGCCAACCTGCGCCCGGCCAAGATCTTTGCCCCGCTGAAGAGCGCTTCTCCCATTAAGGAGGAGATCATCGGCGACGGGTTGGACATTCTCATTGTACGCGAGCTGACCGGTGGTATTTACTTCGGCGACCGCGGCACTTATGAGGAGAACGGCGTGGTGGGCGCGTATGATACGGAGCGCTACACTTACCCGGAGATCAAGCGCATTGTCAAGGCCGGTTTTGAGTACGCCATGAAGCGGGACAAGCGGCTGACCTGCGTGGACAAAGCCAATGTGCTGGACAGCTCCCGCCTGTGGCGTAAGATTGTAGAAGAGACCAAGGCGGATTACCCCCAGGTGGAGGTGTCCTATATGTATGTGGACAACTGCGCTATGCAGCTGGTGCGCAATCCCAACCAGTTTGATGTGATTGTCACTTCCAATATCTTTGGCGATATTCTGTCTGACGAGGCGTCTATGATCTCCGGCTCCATCGGTATGCTGGCGTCTGCTTCTCTGGCAGAGGGCACCTTTGGCTTGTACGAGCCTATCCACGGTTCCGCACCGGATATTGCCGGTCAGGGCAAGGCCAATCCGTTGGCAACCATTTTGTCCGGCGCCATGATGCTGCGCTACACCTTTGGCGAGATGGAGGCTGCCCAGGCCATTGAGGACGCGGTGGATCAGGCACTGACCCAGGCCCGCACCCCGGATATTTACGAGGAGGGCTTCCGTCCGGTGACCACCGCCCAAATGGGCGACTTGGTGGCCGGCCTGCTGTAATCGTTTGGTAAATCAAAGGACCGATACACGGTGTATCGGTCCTTTTTATGTGCTTGCGGCGTTTTATCATATTACATCGGTTATAAAATTCCTGTAAGGTGGGGACTTGCTCCCGCCGGTATTTATGCACATCCACATACAAAAGACCGCCCCGGATGATCCGAGACGGTCTTTTATGGATTCCGATTTTTACTTTTCCACGACTTTACCGCCGTTGTTGGCAGAGGCGTAGCCGATCCAGCTGCGACCGGGGTTCAGCTTTAAGGGCTGACCGTCGGTGGTGGTCAGGGACAGCTTGCCGTCCTTTTTGCTCCACTTGATCTCGGTGTAGGTGCCCTGAGAAGCCAACACACCCTTGCCGCCGGCCAGATCGTAGTTGCAGTAGGTCTCGCCCTTACCGCTGCCTTTGTAATTGGCCTTAGTGGTGTAAGAGGTGTTGTCAAACAGCACGATCAGGTTCTTCATCTTTACATCCGTTTCATAATCGGTGCTGTGGTACATTTGGTCACCGCTTTTATAGGTCCAGTCGCGGGTGCGGGTGCGATTAGAGAAGGTCAGCGCCAGTGCGTTGCAGGGATCATCACCCACGGCAGTTGCCTTTTTGTTAAAGTCGAAGGTGGTAAACTTGGCCTCGTTGACCTTGGTACGGATCTTCTGCTCTTTCAGAGCAGAGGCAATTTTTTTGCCGCGCAGCACACCGGTGTGCTCGCTGGCTACATTGCGGGTTTGGTCTCTGGTAAACAGATCCACCTTGCCACTGTAAGTCATCTGGTTAATGTGGTCCACATTGTCCTGTTCAAACACGGTGTTGGCGCCTACATAGCTGCCTTTGCTCTTGCTCTGACCCCAGTGGATAAAGACGGCGTCAAACATCTCGGAAAAGCGAATGTACGGCGGGCGGGCGCTGCGCATAGGGCCGATCTTGTCCGGCACAGAAGTGTAGTCGGCAAAGAGCCACAGCATACGGGTCTCGCCGCCTTCCACTTCGCCCTCTACGATAATGTCCGGGGAATTGATCCCCCACTGGGGACGGGCAGCCTGGGCATTCTCTACCACCAGGGCCACCGGGCGTTTGCCTACTGCGTTCTCATTATAGTCGCTCTCACCGGTAAAGGGGTTCACCACGGCCACCGGTGCCTGGGTGGTGGCTTCGGTAGCGGCATTGGTCACGCCGGAGGTTGGCTCCTCGTTTTTGCCGCGCACCACGCCAAAGTAAATGCCCAGGGCCACGGCAATCACAACCACAACGGCCACAACGGCAATAATGATTTTCTTTTGCTTATCGTTCTTCTTCATTTCTTCCTCCGGATATTCATCGTCACCAAGGGGTCGGGTCGGGGGCGTGTAGGTAGCCTCTGCCCGGGTCTCCTCCGTGCCGGAAAATACATTGGTATATACATCTTCTCTGCCGTCTGCGGTGGGTGTGGCCTCCGGCATAGTGGGGGCGGCCGGTGTTTCCTCTGCTGCCTCTGTGGGCAGGGTGGGATTCTCCGGCAAATCCTTCGGCGCAGGCGTGGGGGCGTCTGCGTGGTCAAACAGCGGCATATCTACGGTCTGAGGCGGCTCCGGCTCTGGGGGCGCATCCTCTGTGTGCGGGTTTTGGTGGTTCCGAATTTCGTTCAGAATATCATCCAGCTCATCGGAATCATGCATAAAACTCCTCCTCTCACAACAATGTTGTCACCTTATTTTACCATAACTGCCGTCGGATTTCACTATATTTTTTGATTTTTATTGATTTGGCACGGGCATTATAGTAAAATAGGAGTCACGGAGGGACCTTTTTATGGCAAAAACAATCCCTATGATCATTACGAATTCGGACATTTTGGTGAAGGATCGGGACACGGACGATTTTAAGACCTTCTCCCTGCCGGGCACGCCGGTGGTGGCCAATATTCCTTTTTATCATCATTATGCCGCCAAGATCAGCGAGACCCAGCATTATTTTAAGGAATTCATTAAGAGTATGTACGGCAAAAAGCTGTCCAAAAACATTTTGGCAATCCTGGTGCCGGACGATACCACCGCGCTGGAATCTATTTTTATCAACGAGCTGTTTCTCAATTCCGACGCCTGTAAGGCAGTGGCGCAGATGAAAATGGGACAAGCTCTCTCCAAGACAGACGAAAGCTATGTGAGCATTTCCAAATCCGGGCGCAATCTGGTGCTGCAGTATGTGAAGAACAACGAGGTAATCGTCAGCCGGTATTATGATGCAAACGGCTATGATCCGGCTGTGGTGAAGGCAGACGCTGCCCGGTTGCATATTGATATTGAATACAAACAAGTGCCGGTGTATGTGAATAATTTTAATATGAATATGGACGAGTTCTTGGATATGGGAACGGTGATTTCACCGAAGGATTTTATGGAAAAAATTGCCGCCGTGGATGTGGCCAAGCTGTGAGTAAATACAACGCCCCTGTGCAAACTATTACCGGTGCCGCGGCACCGATTGCACAGGGGTGATTTTTTATGGCGAAGAAGAACAAAAAGGAAAAACGGCAGAGAAAGGGCAAGGAAGTCATTGACCTGACCTCCTATATCAGCCCGGAGATGTTGCAGGCAGATGTGGACGGCAGCTACACCGGTGTGCCACGGGAAACTTATTATGAGGACATTCCCGCAGAGCCGGTACAGGATGCGGACGATTTGTAAAGTGCAAAAAAGCGCATTGCAAGCCTTGCAATGCGCTTTTCTCTTTGTACTTATTTCTTCTTGAACTTGTCAAAAAAGCCTTCTTTAGGCGGGTTCTTGGGGGGCGTGTAGCTTTTATCAAAGGTACGCAGCAGTTCCTTTTGCTCGTGAGTCAGACCGGTGGGGATATCTACAATGATCTGTACATATTCGTCGCCTTTGCCCACGCTGTTCAGCCGCTGAATACCTTTACCCTTCAGCTTAAACACGGCGCCCGGTTGTGTACCGGCAGGCATATTGTACTTCACATTGCCGTCCAGGGTGGGCACCTGTAATTCTGCGCCCAGGGTGGCCTCGGTAATGCTCACATGCTTGTTGTACCACACATTATAGCCGTCCCGGGTAAAGTCCTTATGCTTCTTGATCCGCACTTCAATGTGCAGATCACCGGCAGGGCCGCCGTTCATACCGGCGTCGCCGTTACCGCGCACGGTCACAACCTGGCCGTTATCAATCCCGGCGGGAATGTTGATTTCAATTTGCCGCGCGGCACGCACCTTGCCCTTGCCGCCGCACTTTTTGCAGGGGTCGTCTACGATTTTGCCCCGGCCGCCGCAGCGGGAGCAGGTGTGCTGGCTGTTCATTACACCGAAGGCGGTGCGCTGCTGCACATTGACTACGCCGCGTCCTTGGCAGTCCGGGCAGGTCTTGGGACTGGTGCCTTTCGCCGCACCGGTGCCGCCGCACGCAGAGCAATCCTCGACTCGCTGGGTGCTGACGGTCTTTTTGCAGCCCTTGGCTGCTTCTTCAAAGGTCAGGGTCACAGACGCCCGCACATCCCGACCGCGCACCGGCGCATTGGGGTTGCGCCCGCCAAAGCCGAAGCCGCCGCCTCCACCGCCAAAGATGGAGGAGAAGATATCGCCCAGGTCAATGTCGCCGCCGTCAAAGCCAAAGCCACCGCCGCCGTAGCCGCCCTGTCCGGCGCCGTAGTTGGGGTCAACCCCGGCAAAGCCGAATTGGTCGTATCGGGCTTTCTTTTGGGGATCGCCCAGCACCTCGTAGGCCTCGTTACATTCCTTGAATTTGGCCTCGGCTACCGGGTCGTCCGGGTGCAGGTCCGGGTGGTATTTCTTGGCGGTTTTGCGGTATGCTTTTTTGATCTCATCCTCCGAGGCGCCTTTGCTTATGCCCAGCACCTCGTAGTAATCTCGTTTTTCTTCAGGCATAGTAGCCTCCGTCGTTTAGATTTCAGTATAGATAACGGTATAGGCAGGCCGTGAACTTCAGGGAAACGGTCAGCTTGTAGGACTTGTTCGCCTCGAGAATGTTGGCAATGCCAAACATATTCCCAACCACATGATATCCCTTCGTCTCTTCCGAATAGAAACGATAGCAAACGCCCTTGCTGCCGTCCGAACGGGTTTCCTCCACAAACGCCTGTGGGAGCTATGGTTTACCGTTTCAAACCAATTGAGTCACCATTATAGCAATT
>OKRT01001347.1_pt1 | contig 11327 bp, 12 predicted proteins | sample 1601111 | NCBI WGS metagenome assembly OKRT01 (sample SAMEA3541572, study PRJEB24748) | human gut metagenome | biome: human gut; feature: human-associated habitat; material: faeces | place: China | collected 2012 | reverse complement strand
CTAACGACTATGAATCTTCCACAAGAGAAATTGTCGAGTTCTATAACCTTCGTGGGCGTCTTATGAATGAGTGAAAGGAGGGGGAGACTACGGGGCAGGATGTACGGGAACGCTTGGTAGGCTATATCCGGGAAAATCAAACTTATTTTTATCGCTTGGCCTATCAATACGTGGGAGACCGGGATCTGGCCATGGATCTGGTACAGGACGCCGTGGTCAAAGCCCTGCAGCACTGGGAGAGCCTGCGGGAGCCGGAGGCGGTGCGCAGCTGGTTTTACCGTATTCTGGTGCGGGAGTGCCTGTCCTTCCTGCGGCAGAACCGGCGGGTCATTTATCTGGCTGAACCGCCCGAGCAGATCCAGAGCAGCCAGGAGAGTGCGCTGGAGGACCGGGAGGCTCTGCAGCAGGCCATCGACCGGCTCTCTCCCAAACTCAAGACCGTGGTGCTGCTGCGCTTTTACGAGGAGATGCAGCTGAGCGAAATCGCGGAGATCACCGGGACCAATCTCAGCACAGTGAAGAGCCGCCTGTACAAGGGGCTGAAGAAATTGCGGGAGAGCTTGCAGGAGGGATGATATGACAGAAAAACAGGACCGTTTTTCCCATGCCATGGAACAGTGCCGTCAGGCCTACCGGGATATTCCCACCCCACCGGAACTGGAGGGAGCGGTGGAGGACGCCATCCAGGCGGGCTGCCGGCCCAGGCTGCCCCGCCGGGGACTGAAGCGGGCGGCTGCGGCCGCGGCCGGACTGTGCGCCTGCTTTGTGGTGCTCACCTCCCCGGCGGTGGCTGCGGCGGTGGACGATGTACCGGTACTGGGCCAGCTGTGCCGGATCCTCACCGGGCAGGCCTATGAGAGCCGGGAGGAGACCAGCTACGTGCAGGTTCAGCTGCCCCAGATCGAAAACACCGGGGACAGCAGCCTGGAGCAGCGGGTGAATCTGGAGATCAGCGCGGTACTCAGCCGGGAGGTGGATGAGAGCAAGGAGCGGGCCCGGGAGTATTACCAGGCCTATCTGGACACAGGAGGAGACCCGGACACCTTCCAGCCCATCCAGATCCAGGTGGACTATCAGGTGAAGTCTGTCACGGATCAGTGGGCCTCCTTTGTGGTCACCAAGACAGAGAGCCTGGCCAGCGCCTACTTCCGGCAGTACTTCTACAACCTGGACCTGGAGACCGGCCAGAGTCTGACCCTGCGGGATGTTCTGGGCCCCAACTGGGCAGCCCAGGGTGCGGCAGCCGTGGAAGAGCAGCTGTCCCAGTGGGACCAGGAGCAGAAGGCCCTGCTCTTTGACAATGTAGACCTGGAGGCGCTGCTGGAGGAGAAGGAGGACTTCTATCTCCGGGAGGACGGCACCGTGGTGGTGGTCTTTGATAAGTATGAGATCGCCGCCGGGGCCGCCGGTGTGCTGGAATTCCCCATTGGAAAGCTGCCTCAGGCATGAAAAAATCGCCCGTCCAAAGACGGGCGATTTTTTTGTGGGGAAATCAGATGTGCTCCTGAACCTTGGCCATCTCCTGGGCAATGTTCAGAATATGGTCGCCGATGCGCTCAAAGTCGGTGAGCAGCTCGGAGTAGAGGATACAGGCCTCGTCAGAGCACTCGCCGTCACGCATACGCTCCAGGTGGTTGCGGCGGTAGTCGCTGGTCATGTCGTCGATGCGCTGCTCCAGAGCGGACACATCGGCCAGCCACTCCACATTGCCGGCGTTGAGAGAGAGCAGGTCGTTGATGCCCTCCAGGCAGATATCCCGCATAGCGGAAATCTCATCATGAGCCACGCCGGTGAAGGAGATGTTGCGCTTGTTGAGCATCCGGGTGTAGCCGGCCAGGTTGTCGGCGTGGTCGCCGATGCGCTCGATGTTGCCGGAGATGGTAAAGAAGCTGCTGACCACGGCGGAGGCCTTCTCGTTGGTTTCGTAGGTGATCAGGCGGGAGACGTGCAGGGAGATCTCCTTGTTCAGGAAGTCCAGGTACTCCTCGGTCTTCTCTACCTGCTCCAACTCCTCCTCGTCACGGTTCAGCACGGAGCGGAAGCTGGCCTCCACGTTGTCCTTGGCCATCTCCATCATGCGGCGCAGCTCATGCTGCATCTGATCCACATAGATGGCGGACACACCCAGGCCGCCGTCCTTGCTGCTGATCTGGATGGGGGTGAGGTACTCCAGGTGGAGCTGGTCGGCCTTGTCCTCGGGACGCTCGGGCAGGATCTTCACCGCAGCCTTGGCCAGGTAGTTGCCCAGAGGCAGCAGGATGATGGTGGTGATGATGTTGAAGCTGGTGTGCACCAGAGCAATCTGTCCGGCGTGGGAGGCAGGCATGAGTCCCGCAATGGTCTGTCCCAGGGAGCCGGGAAGGGTCAGAGAACCGTCGATCACATAGGCGATGGGGAAGACCAGGAACAGAATGGTGAAAATACAGGTACCGATGATGTTGAACATCAGGTGGATGATGGTGGCACGCTTGGCGTTGCGGCTGGTACCGATGGAGGCCAGCACGGCAGTGATACAGGTGCCGATGTTCTGACCGAACAGCACGAACACCGCGCTGGGCAGGCCGATCACGCCGCTGTTGGCCAGGGCCTGAAGGATACCCACCGAGGCGGAGGAGGACTGGATGACGGCGGTGAAGCCGGTACCGGCCAGGATGCCCAGCAGGGGGTTGGAGAAGGTGGACATGAGGTTGATGAAGGCCTCAGACTCCCGCAGGGGAGACATGGCGGAGCTCATCATGTCCATACCGATGAACAGCACGCCCAGACCGGCCAGGATCTGACCGATGTGCTGCAGCTGGGGCTTTTTCACAAAGACCACCAGGGCCACGCCTACAAAGGCGAACAGGGGAGCCAGCTCGCCCACGTCCAGGGCGATGAGCAGGCCGGTGACGGTGGTACCGATGTTGGCGCCCATGATGATCCAGACCGCTTGATTGAGGGTCATCATGCCCGCGTTAACAAAGCCAACCACCATGACTGTGGTAGCGGAGGACGACTGAATAACGGCGGTGATGGCCGCGCCTACCAGCACGCCCAAAAAGCGGTTGGCAGTCAGTCGCTCCAAAATCATTTTCATACGGCTGCCGGCTGCGGCCTCCAGGCCGGAGCTCATCATCTGCATGCCGTACAGGAATAGCGCCAGGCCGCCCAGAAGTCCCAGAAAGTCTGACATTTGCATCTCAGGATTCCTCCTCTTTCTCTCTTACAAACATTTTTTGCGTTTTGGGGTAAATCATGCTGGAAAACGGCGGAGCAGAGGCGTGCCGCATTCCAACCGCGCAGGGATAAAAAAGAAAAAAGACATAGCCCACGTGCCGGCAGGGCGCGCAGGTCATGTCATTGTTTTTTCATATTCCATTGTCCGATCAGGCCGATCCCCGCCGACCTGGGCACAGATGCTCCCATGGCATTTCTACCTCTCTGTACTCTTTACTCGCAACTTCCTACATCTAGCATTATAGGAAAGAAACCGGTCCGCGTCAACCGATTTTACAAAAATCTCATCTGCCCTTAATATTTTCTCCAATCTGACAAAAAACCCCCTCCGGACCATGCCGGAGGGGGTTGGCTTCGCCAAAGAAATGGGCAATTTTTGGAGATTATTGGGGCTTTTGGCTCTCCAGATACTCATCATAGGTCATCATACGGTCGACGAGCTTTCCGTCAGCGGTGAAGTCAAAGATGCGGTTACACACGGTCTGGATGAGCTGATGGTCGTGGGAGGCCACCAGAACGTTGCACTTGACCATCTCCAGGCCCTTGTTCAGGGCGGCGATGGACTCCAGGTCCAGGTGGTTGGTGGGCTGGTCCAGCATGAGCACGTTGGCGCCGGAGAGCATCATCCGGGAGAGCATGCAGCGCACCTTCTCACCACCGGAGAGCACCTTCACGGCCTTGTAGACCTCATCACCGGAGAAGAGCATCCGGCCCAGGAAGCCGCGCAGGTACTGCTCCTGGGGATCGGGGGAGAACTGGCGCAGCCACTGCACCAGGTTATCGTCATTGTCCTGGAAGTAGGGGGTGTTGTCCTTGGGGAAGTAGGAGAAGGTGGCGGTCTGGCCCCACTTCACGGTACCCTCATCGGGCTCCATCTCTCCGGCCAGGATCTTGAAGAGAGCGGTGTGGGCGTTCTCGTTGTCGCCCACAAAGGCGATCTTGTCCCCGTGGCCCACGATGAAGGACACCTTGTCCAGCACCTTCACGCCGTCGATGGTCTTGGACACGTCGGTGACAAAGAGGATGTCCTTGCCCACCTCACGGTCGGGAGAGAAGGCCACCCAGGGATAGCGGCGGGAGGAAGCGGGCATCTCCTCCACGGTGAGCTTATCCAGGAGCTTGCGGCGGGCGGTAGCCTGCTTGGACTTGGACTTGTTGGCGGAGAAGCGGGAGATAAAGTCCTGCAGCTCCTTGATCTTCTCCTCGTTGCGCTTGTTCTGGTTCTTGATGAGCTGCTGCACCAGCTGGGAGGACTCATACCAGAAGTCGTAGTTGCCCACGTACATCTTGATCTTGCCGTAGTCGATATCCACGATGTGGGTACACACGGTGTTCAGGAAGTGACGGTCATGGCTGACCACGATGACGGTGCCGGGGAAGTCCAGCAGGAAGTCCTCCAGCCAGTTGACCGCGTCGATGTCCAGGTTGTTGGTGGGCTCGTCCATCATCAGCAGGTCGGGGTTGCCGAACAGAGCCTGGGCCAGCAGCACCTTCACCTTCAGACGGGCGTCCAGGGTGGCCATGTCGTTGTAGTGCAGGTCAGTGCCGATGCCAAGGCCCTGGAGGATGCGGGACGCGTCGCTCTCGGCCTCCCAGCCTCCCAGCTCGGCATACTCCTCCTCCAGCTGGCAGGCCAGCATGCCGTCTTCGTCGGTCATCTCCTCCTTGGCATACAGAGCTTCCTTCTGCTTGCCGATATCGTAGAGACGCTGGTTGCCCATGATGACGGTATCCATCACGTTGTAGGCGTCATAGGCGTTCTGGTCCTGCTTCAGAACGGACATACGGATGTTGGGCAGGATGGAGACCTCGCCGGAGGTGGACTCCAGGTCTCCGGACAGGATCTTCAGAAAGGTGGACTTACCGGCGCCGTTTGCGCCGATGATGCCGTAGCAGTTGCCCCGGGTGAACTGGAGATCCACGTGGGAAAACAGGGGGGACCCGCCGTACTGCAGGCCCAGATCGGTAACAGTGATCATGGTACGCTCCTTCTCTTCTCTGCGCCGGCGCGGTCCGATCCCGCGCCCAAAGCGAAAAATACTCGGGTATCATATTATCATACTCCCTGACAAAAGAACAGAGATTTATTTGAGAAAAAACGGCCAAATTTCCGGCGTAAATCTGATTTTTCTGCCAATTTTAACCCAGCGACCTAGAGAAACCCCGGAGAGGGCAGGCTGCTCGGGGAAAGAGGGAAAGGTTTTGTTCCAAATATGAATAAATCTTGACATAAACCCAGCTTGCCTTTACAATATGTACAGGACAAAAATGAAAAACTTGGGGGACGTTTTTCAGTTGTCGCAAGGATGAAAGACGCGGTGAGCGGCTTTGCCTTGCGGCTCATTTTATGCTGTCAAGTCTTTTGCCGGGATGCCCGGCAAAAACACAGTGCGCGGCCGTCCGCCGCGAAGATATGATGCTGAATTTTTTGGAGGTGTAAGAGACCAATATGATATATTATGTAATCGAAGGTATTCTGGTGGCTGTGGTGATGTTTATCGTCGGCAGCTTGTTTGGATACCAGCGGAGAAAGGCCACCGCGGAGCGTGAGATCGGTTCCGCCGAGGAAGAGGCCACCCGCATTGTCAACGACGCCTATAAGAGCGCCGAGAGCAAAAAGCGGGAAGCTCTGGTAGAGGCTAAGGAGGAGATCCTGAAGGCCCGCAACGAGTACGAACAGGAAGAGAAAGAGCGCCGCGCCGACCTGCAGAAGCAGGAGCGCCGCCTGCAGCAGAAGGAAGAGAACCTGGACCGCAAGACGGAGAACATGGAGAAAAAGGAAGAGCACCTTGCCAACCGTCTTGCTAAGCTGGAGGCCACCCAGGCCGAGGCCGAGCGCATCAAGCAGGAGCAGGTGGACACTCTGGAGCGCATCTCCGGCTTTACCGCCGAGGAGGCCAAGACCTACCTGCTGGATCAGCTGGAAGCTGACGTGACCCACGAGTCGGCCATGAAGATCAAGGAGATCGAGGCCCGCTTCAAGGACGAGGCCGACACCAAGGCCCGGGAGATCATCTCTCTGGCCATCCAGCGCTGTGCCGCCGACCACGTGGCGGAGGCTACTGTCAGCGTGGTGCCCCTGCCCAACGACGAGATGAAGGGCCGCATCATCGGCCGCGAAGGCCGCAACATCCGCACGCTGGAGACCCTGACCGGCGTGGACCTGATCATCGACGACACCCCCGAGGCCATTACGGTCTCCTGCTTTGATCCCGTGCGCCGGGAGATCGCCCGGCTGGCTCTGGAGAAGCTCATTCTGGACGGCCGCATCCATCCCGCCCGCATTGAGGAGATGGTGGAGAAGGCCAAGCGTGAGGTGGACGCCACCATCAAGGCTGAGGGTGAGCGTGCCATCTTTGAGACCAACGTCCACGGCCTGCACCCCGAGCTGGTCAAGCTGCTGGGCCGTATGCGCTACCGCACCAGCTATGGCCAGAACGTGCTGAACCACTCCATCGAGGTTTCCCACATTGCCGGCCTGCTGGCCGCCGAGATCGGCGCCAACGTGGCCGAGGCCAAGCGTGCCGGTCTGCTGCACGACCTGGGCAAGTCCATCGACCACGAGGTGGAGGGCTCCCACGTGTCCATCGGCGTGGAGCTGACCCGGAAGTACCGGGAGAGCGAAAACGTCATTCACGCCATCCACGCCCACCACAACGATGTGGAGCCCCAGACGGTGGTGGCCTGCCTGGTCCAGGCGGCCGACGCCATCTCCGCTGCCCGCCCCGGCGCCCGGCGCGAGAACCTGGAGAACTATATCAAGCGTCTGGAGATGCTGGAGGAGATCACCTCTTCCTTCCCCGGCGTGGAGAAGTCCTTCGCCATCCAGGCCGGCCGCGAGGTCCGCATCATGGTCAAGCCCGACCAGGTCAGCGAGGACCAGATGGTGCTGCTGGCCCGGGACATCGCCAAGAAGATCGAGGACGAGCTGGAGTATCCCGGCCAGATCAAGGTCAACCTGCTGCGTGAGACCAAGGCAATTGAATACGCAAAGTAAATGTTCCCCATTTAATTACAAAAAGGAGACTGCTTCGGCAGTCTCCTTTTTTGTGGTCAACAAAGTGCCAAGCACTTTGTTGAGAAAGTTGCACCCAAGACAGGCCTCGATTCCTTGCGGAAAAGTCGGCCTGTCTTGGGCGAGAAGTATCATTTCCGAGGTACACGCCCCCGGAAATGATGGGATTTTATTTTATTCCGCCGCTGCGGCGGCGGAACTCCTTGCAGGAGGGCATAAGTTTGCTCCTGCTCTATGGGGCGAAACGGAGTTTCGTGGGAAGTTCTTTGCCAAGCTTTCTTTCAAGAAAGCGGAAGAATCAACGAGGCGAAACGAAGTTTCGCACAAAATTCTTTTGATACTTTTCTTGTCAAGAAAAGTATCGGACGGCGGTGCCGTAGGCGATGACCTCGGCGGCGCCCTGCATCACGGAAGAAGAGCCGTAACGGATGTTGATGATGGCGTCGGCGCCCAGAGCCTCGGCCTCATCCACCATGCGCTTGACCGCGATCTGACGGGCCTCGTTGAGCATCTCGGTGTAGCCGGTGATCTCGCCGCCCACCAGAGTTTTCATGCCAGCCATGAAGTCCTTGCCAAAATTCTTGGACTGGACCACGGTGCCCTTTACAATACCAAGCACCTCGAATTCCTTTCCGGGAATGTAATCAATATTTACCAGCAGCATCTAATTCTCCTCCTTCGATTTCTTTGAATCTGCTTTTCAACACAAACAGGGCAGGGATAATCAGGGCCAGACACAGGATGGCCAGGACCAGACACAATATGATGGCCCACCGGGGCATGCCGGGAATAAAGCACAGAGAGGCGCAGGCTACCGAGGTAATGATCTGCAGCATGGCAAAGAATAAAATCCCTCGCACCGCGTCCCGCTTGCGCCGGGCCTGACGGGCCTCAGTACTTTCGTGCTTCATCTTCTTCGCCTCCTTGAATCTCCCGCAGACGCTGCACCATGGCGTACAGCACACCCACTACAATGGCCACGGCCAGCAGGCCGTACACGACCATGATCCCGATGACAGCGGGGATGGGTTCCTCCTCCAGCATGACCCAGAGAAGGGAGCCGAAAAACAGCAGCGCCACCACAACGGTTCCCAACGCCGCGACGATGACTGGGCCGCGGCCCCTAGTACTTTTTCGCATCGTCCACCTCTCCTTTCTCAATCTCCTGGACCCGCTGGATGAGAGCCAGCAGGACGCCTAGAATAATCACACCGGGAATGGCCACCAGAACTACCACCAGGGGCAGGGGCGGAGCTTCCTCCGCGTCAATGGTAAAGCCCCAGATCATCAGAGCCATGAGCCCAGCCATCAGAGCCACCGTGAGCACCGTGACCACCGCCGGGGCAACATACCGCAAGCGCTTGGTGTCCTCCACCTGTTTGTTGAGAAAGGTGGTGCCCTCCCGCTCCAGACGGTCCATCTGTTCCAGCAGCGCGGCGGCGTCCAGGTCGTCCAGCCGCTCGTCCCGGTCGCTGAGGGTGCGGCAGAGCTGGATAGACTGCTCCAGATTTTTCTTATCTCGCTCCAAGGTGACTAGATGGCGGCGCATGCCATCGCCCACGGTGTGGGTACCCGACTGCATCTTGCGGATCTCCTCCAGAGGGACGCCCAGCTTGCGCAGCAGCTTTACCTGCCGCAGCTGGTCCACCTCCCGGGGACCGTACTCCCGGTAGCCATTCTCGCTGTTGCGCCGGGGGGCGATGAGTCCCTGCTCCTCGTAGAAGCGAATGTTCTTTTTGGTGATGCCCACCTGGGCCTCCACCTCATTGATTTTCACAGGTTGTTCCCCCTTTGCTCCTTCAGTGTATACCTTCCACAAGGGGGAAGGTCAAGATTTTTTTGCGTTTTTTCAGAAAAAGGAAGCCCTCCACCTGGTGGAGGGCTTCCTGCCTTTATTCTTCTTCATCCCCATTATCCATGAGATGGCTGACCAGGGCACACAGCACTCCGGCGATAGGGTAGACGATCCAGCCCCAGCGCCAGCCGAGGTAGTTTTTATAATCGTTGACCAGGGCCATCCAACCAAAACCGACGGCCAGAAAGAGGATGGTGGCTACCAGCATAATGGCCCCGCAGATTCGGTCAATTTTCTTACGCCGGGCCTTGGCCTGGGGCCTGGGGTCATGCTCCCGGTTCCAGTTTTCGATCTCATACTTTTCCATGCGCATACCTGCCTGCAGGATGTTGGAGATGAAGGCGATATTGGTCTTGACGCCCCGGATGTGGATCTCCCGGATGGCCCGTCCGGCCTTCAGGCACACGCCCTGAAAGGTGTTATCCCAGGTGGTGACCTTCAGCAGCAGGGAGTCATAGTAGGGGGAGATCTCGCTGCCCACGCCGGCGGTGGCCGCGTCCAGCCGGACGCCGAAGCCACCGGGAGACCGGTAGGAGGTGATCTTGCCGGTGTCGGGAGCGAAGTTGTTGGACGGGTCCTCGGTGGTGACGCGGCACTGGATGGCGTAGCCGTTCAGGTGCAGGTCACTCTGCTTCCTGATGCCGATGCGGGGATCGCTGAGAGGACAGCCCTCGGCGATCAGAATCTGAGAGCGCACCAAGTCCACGCCCGTCACCATCTCGGTGACGGTGTGCTCCACCTGGATACGGGGGTTCATCTCGATGAAGTAGTGGTGCCCTTCCCTGTCCACCAGGAACTCCAGGGTGCCGGCGTTCACATAGCCCACGTGCTTTGCGATCTTCACCGCGTCTTCATACAGGGCCTGACGGATCTTCTTGTCCACGGAGAAGGCGGGGCTGAACTCCACCACCTTCTGATAGCGCCGCTGGAGAGAGCAATCCCGCTCGAACAGGTGGACCACGTTGCCCTCTTCGTCGCCCAGCACCTGCACCTCGATGTGCTTGGGCTCCACCAGGAACTTCTCCATGAAGATGTCGTCATTGCCGAAGGCCTTCTTGGCCTCCGCCTTCACCAGATCGAAGTTGGTGCCCACCTCTTCCACGGTGTCACACCGGCGCATACCGCGGCCGCCGCCGCCGGCGGCCGCCTTGAGAATGACGGGGAAGCCGAACTCCATAGCCAGCTTCTGAGCAGCCTCCCGGCTCTTCAGGGGCTCTGTGGTGCCGGGGGTGGTGGGTACGCCGCAGGCCACGGCGATCTGCTTGGCGGACAGCTTGTCGCCCATCAGGTCCAGAACCTGGGAGGAGGGTCCGATGAACTTGATGCCCGCAGCCTCGCAGGCCCGGGCAAAATCCGCGTTCTCACTGAGGAAACCGTAACCGGGGTGAATGGCATCGGCGCCGTGCTTCTTAGCCAGCTCGATGATCCGGGGGATGTCCAGATAGGCACCCAGGGGGCTCTCGTTCTCTCCGATCAGATAGGACTCGTCCGCGGCGGTGCGGAAGAGGCTGTATACGTCCTCATTGGAGTAGATGGCAATGGTCTGGAGGCCCAGGTCGTGACAGGCCCGGAAGATCCGCATGGCGATCTCGCCCCGGTTGGCGACCAGGACCTTCTTGAATGCTTGGCTCATATATCGTTCCTCCTTCTCTCCGCCGGCAGGCGGGAATCTTTTGGTTCAGCTTAGTATACACCAACCCCGCCGCCGGTTGCAACGGCTTCCAGCCCGGATTTGTCAATTTTATCCCGCCGTCATATTTTGAGCCTGGCTGATGGGGCGCTTTGTCTATTTCAGCAGGTCTTATGTCTGCTATCAGCGGCACTGCGGCCCGCCGGGGGCACAAAAAAGACGGCGCCCTCAGGGCGCCGTCTCCGGCTCATCTCAGGCGGTCCTGCCAGCGGCTGCGAAGCTGAACCACCCCCGGGCGTCCCGCTGGACACCGGAGAAGCCGTCCCGCAGTGTCCAGCCCGTCACGCTGGTGTAGAGGGGCGCCGCGGCCCCCTCCTCTAGCAGCAGGGCCTCCGCATCGTGGAGGCAACCCATCCGGGCCTCCCCCTCCTCCGCGCCGGCGATGACCGACAGCAGGGTATCATAGGCGCTGTTGGCGTATTTACCCAGGTTCTCCGGCTTATCGGAGCCCCACTGCATCAAAAAGCACTCCGCATCGTTGCCCAAAGCCCGGATCTCCGTTCCTGTTCCATGTAGAGCGCCGTGTTTTCCGGATCGGCGGCGATCTGTGC
>OKRT01001325.1_pt1 | contig 11433 bp, 10 predicted proteins | sample 1601111 | NCBI WGS metagenome assembly OKRT01 (sample SAMEA3541572, study PRJEB24748) | human gut metagenome | biome: human gut; feature: human-associated habitat; material: faeces | place: China | collected 2012 | reverse complement strand
CTCCTGGCCGCAGGGTGCAACCGGGACTCCGGGACTGCAAAAATCCGGCCGCTGGCTTGAGAAACAGGCCGGCGGCCATCTGCAGAAGATCCTGAGCAAGCTGACGGATAACCCCCTCAAGGGGTTCGCGGGGTTATCAAACTGTCCGAGGATCACAGCTCCCGGGATGGACTTCTCCAGCTCTTCTGCCTTGGCGATAGCTCCCTTCATGCCCTTGGAGCCTTCGGTCAGTACCAGCTCTGCACCGTATGCCTTCAGGAGGTTACGGCGCTCCACACTCATGGTCTCGGGAAGAGTAAGAATGGTTCTGTAGCCCTTGGCTGCAGCAACACTTGCCAGGCCGATACCGGTGTTGCCGGAGGTGGGTTCGATGATGGTGGAACCTTCTTTTAAAATCCCCTTCTTCTCGGCATCTTCGATCATTGCCAGTGCGATTCTGTCCTTAACGCTTCCTGCGGGATTGAAGTACTCCAGCTTTGCCAACAGTTCTACGCCTTCGATATTCTGATCCTTCAAGTAGTTTGTCACCTTTAAAAGGGGTGTATGTCCGATCAGCTGGGTTGCGGATGTGTAAATCTTACTCATAATAGAATCCTCCTTAAACCTGAAAATTGTGTTTGTTTTTATTTCCTACTTATCTGATATGGATGTTATGAATTTATACTATACTATTCCGCTAGGAATGTCAACCATTATTTCTAAAAATTTTTGAGAGTTGTGCCGTGGAACGGAAAATGGTATGATTTAGGTAATTAATCCGTAGCCCCAACAGCAAGTAAGAAACGCGGCACGCTCGTACTTTAGTACGATGCGCTCATGTCGCAGAGCGTAGCAGTACCTAAGCGTGAAAAATACTCACGCAATGCGTCCCTTGGGACGTTATGGTACCGACGTCTGCTTACGGCCTGCTTATTCTTACTTGCTGTCGTGACTACTGGGTTATTCATTAATCAGGAAGGAAACACCAATCCATGGCAGATAAGATTTACCGCGTTCCTACTATATATAATAAAATAAGAAAAACAACCGACCCGCTGACGGTCCGGGTACCGGGTTCTAAGAGTATCACGAACCGCAGTCTCCTTCTGGCGATGCTGGCGGAGGGAAAGTCCACGCTGCGTGGGGTGTTGTTCTCGGATGATTCGAGGCATTTTCTTAAGTGTGTGCAGGATCTGGGATTTGAGACGACGGTGGATGAGGAGAGCTGTATCGTCACGGTAAAAGGACTGGGAGGAAAGCTTCCCTGTGAAGAGGCTGCGTTAAATGTGGGAAGTGCGGGAACAGCAGCGCGTTTTCTGACAGCTACGTTAGGTGTCTCGGAAGGTGTTTTTCACATGGATTCTTCAGAGCAGATGAAGAGGCGCCCCATGGATCCGCTTCTGTCCTCTCTGGCAGAATTGGGGTGTGAGGTCCGCTGCGAAGGAGAAGATGGGCATTTTCCTTTTACGCTGACCGCTCATGGGTTCGGACAGGATCATATCTCCATCGATATCGGGCACAGCAGTCAGTTTCTGAGTGCGCTGCTGATTGCTTCGACTTTGTCTTCGGAAGATTTTACGATTCAGGTAGAGGGTACCCATGGGATGGCGTATATCGAAATGACGCAGAAGATGATGGAGCAGTTCGGAGTCTGCGTGGAGCGTCCCATGCCGGATCAGTTCCGTATTCCCGCCGGTCAGCATTATAAAGCATTAGATTATCAGATTGAGCCGGATGTCTCTGCCGCCTGTTATTTCTATGCGATGGTACCGTTACTGGGAATACCGGTCTGTGTAGAGCATGTGCATTTTGAAAGTCTGCAGGGAGATGTGGAATTCCTGCGTATCTTAGAGAAAATGGGATGTACCGCACAGGATACGGAAAAGGGAGTCCTCCTGTTGCCTCCTTCAGCTTTATCGGACGCCGGAACGCAGGCTCCAGCTTTCCATGGTATCACGGTGGACATGTCCTCCTGTTCCGATCAGGCGATCACACTGGCAGCCATCGCACCGTTTGCCGACAGCCCCACCTGTATCACAGGCATCGGGCACATCCGTTTCCAGGAGAGTGACCGTATCCATGCCATCTGTACAGAACTGACCCATATGGGCATCCACTGCGAAGAGACGCAGGACAGCATCACCATCTATCCGGGGACGCCAAAGCCTTGTACCGTAGCCACCTACGACGACCACCGCATGGCTATGGGTTTTGCCCTCACCGGTCTGCGTGCAGAGGGCATCGTGATCGACGATCCCGGATGCTGCCGCAAGACCTTCGAGAATTATTTTGAAGTACTTGACCAGGTGATCGCGGAGATATCAGAGGGTTAGGCATATAACTGAAAAAGAGAGCATCCATGGCTCTATATTTCTGCCATGGATGCTCTCTCTTACTTTCTTTGTTCAGTTTATGCTGTTTTCAGCAAAAATGTCTTAGTTCTCCTGACCCTTTACCGCGAAGCATACGCCGGTGTCATCGGGCTTGTCCTCATCGAACGTATAGTCCTTGCCGGGCAGTACTGCATTCAGGATAATACCGGCCAGCGCACCTACTGCCAGTCCGGACAGGCTGATGGTGATCTCGCCGATATGGAATGCGATAGCGCCTGCTGCACTGTAGTTGATACCGATGGACAGTACCAGGATCAGAGCGGCGATGATAACGTTACGGCTCTTGGTAAAGTCTACCTGAGTCTCTACGATGTTACGGACACCGACTGCAGAGATCATACCGTACAGTACCAGAGATACACCACCGCAGGTAGCGGTAGGCATACAGCCGATCAATGCTGCTACCTTCGGAGAGAAGGAAAACAGTACAGCGAAGCCTGCTGCAATACGGATAACTCTGGGGTCGAATACCTTGGTCAGAGACAGTACACCGGTGTTCTCACCGTAAGTGGTATTCGCAGGAGCACCGAACAGTGATGCAATAATGGTAGCCAGACCATCACCTAACAACGTACGATGCAATCCGGGTTCCTTGATATAGTTGATACCAACGGTGGAAGAAATAGCGGAGATATCTCCGATATGCTCTACCATGGTAGCCAGTGCGATCGGCATAATAGTGATCACGGAAGTAATTAACAAAGAAGTGTTGCCGTCGGACAGTGCCCAAAAAGCGGTCTCATTCCAGTGGATAGGAAGTCCGAACCATGCAGCTTCCGCAACGGGTGTGAAATCCACGCGGCCTAAGATAGCTGCCAACACATAAGAACCAACAACACCGATGATGATCGGAACGATCTTCACCATTCCCTTACCCCAGATATTGCAGATTACTACCAGTGCAATAGCGACCACTGCGATCAGCCAGTCTGCGGAACAGTTGTTGATAGCGGACTGGGACAGGGTCAGACCGATGGCAATGATGATAGGTCCGGTTACGATGGGCGGGAAGAAACGCATTACTTTGCCGGTACCGAAGATCTTGATCAACAGGGATAATACCAGGTACAGCAGACCTGCACAGGCTACACCGAAGCAGGCATAAGGAAGCAATGCGGAATTGTCCGCACCGTCTGCCATAGGTGCGATTGCGGCATAACCGCCTAAGAAAGCAAAGGAAGAACCCAGGAATGCGGGTACCTTTCTCTTGGTCAGCAGATGGAACAATAAAGTTCCCAGACCTGCAAATAACAGTGTTGTGGAAACATCCAGACCTGTCAGCATGGGTACCAGAATCGTGGCTCCAAACATTGCGAACATGTGCTGAAGTCCCAGCAGAAGCATCTTGGGCACGCCCAAGGATCTGGCATCGTAAATGCCATTTTCGCCGAGTGTAGTCTTCTCGCTCATTTTTCTCCTCCTGTGTCATAGACATGTGAACTTGTAATATTTGCCGCATAGAGATAGGCAGATAGTCATCTACCTGCCCACACCTATGTGACCTTATTAGTTACATGATAGCTTTTCATCGTTCCACAGTCAAGAAAAAATTTATTCCACTGCATGTTCTTTCAAAAAGTCCAGCCAGATGGGAATATACTGGGCCTTCAGGTGCACTCCGTCATAAGTATAGGATGCCACCATTCCTCCGGTCTCATCACAGATCAGCGGATTCACATCCAGGTAATATATCTTCTCATCATCCGCCAGCTTCGCGATTTCTTCATTCCTGGCTTCAATGCCCTCATTGGTAATATAGTCTCCCTGCCCGGAGCGCTCCGTGGTCACCTTCATGATCGCCTGCAGGTAGATCACCGCATCGGGCTGCAGCTGTTGCAAATGCTGTACTGCCTCCCCGTATGCCTTCATGAAAGATTCCACCGTACCGGTTCCCATCTCGTTAATACCGATCATCAGATAGATCTTGGCAAACTGTTTCTCGGATAGTGCCTCTTCCACCGTGATCTTTTTCTTCTGCCCCGGCACCGCTACTATTTTCGAATCGAACATCTTATAAATCGTAAGTCCGGTAGAGGCATAAAATGTGGAGGTCTCTTCCAGTCCACCGTATTCATACATTCCCACTGTCCGGGAATCCCCGATAAATACAGCATCATCAAAATAGCTGTCATCCACCGTATGGTAGACCACTTCTTTTGGCAGTTCTTCCGAAGGCTCTGTCGGTTGTGGTTCCTCCGTTGTCATTGTCTCTGTCTGCGTATCTGCCGATGTCTCTCCGACTGCCGGTGTCCGACTTTCCCCTGTGGGATCTTCTGTGCCTTCCGGGACCGTATCCCCCGATACGGTTCCGTCCTGTTGTCCGGGTTCCGATGTATGACCCATCCGGGCACCGCCTGCCAGCTGCACACCCCTGTTATACAATTCCCGAAGGGGATCCGTATACACCTGCCAGTTGTCCGTCCATGTAAAAAACAGGACTCCCATAAGCAGCAGACTGATGGGAAAGGATAATTTTCTTATCCATTGTCGTAGTTTCTGTAACATATTTCCTATCCTATCCAGATTTTCTAAAAACTAAAGTACATAAATGGGTTATTTCCCTCTAATATAAGTCTCCAGACGCAATACCAGAATACCGCTGCCAGCAATATTTTCATCAGGATCTTATCCTTGCCGTAATCGTACAACTTCTCGATTGCCGGCGTACATGCCAGCCCGGATACGACTAACAGTCCACCATAGGTAGACAATGCTTTCCACGCATCCTCATAGCCGCCGCTGATCCCCGGTACCAGCCACATCATTTTATCCAGATAGACCTGCAGCTGTGACAGATCCGTAATAGCAAAGCACATCCAGCTTACGGGAATGATCAGCCACAGATAAATGTGCGGCAGTACTTTCATTTTATGTACGAATTTTAATCTTCCCAGCTGCCGTTCCAGTACAATGCAGATCCAGAGCAATCCGCCCCAGCAGAAAAAGTTCCAGCCGGCGCCATGCCAGAAAGCTGTCAGCATCCATACCACCAACAGATTAAAAATCGTGCAAAGTTCCCCTCGTCTGCTACCTCCCAGCGGAATATAGACATACCGGCAGAACCATTGCCCCAGTGTCATATGCCATCTGCGGTAAAAATCCCTGACCCCCCGGGCCATATATGGTCTGCGGAAATTTCTGGGCAGTTCGATTCCCAGCATCCTGCCAAGCCCCATTGCCATCAACGAATATCCCCAGAAATCAAAATAGATCTCCATGGAATAAGCAATGGCTGCCAGCCATGCCAGCGGAGTGGAGATACTCTCGAATCCGGTTACCTGCACTTCATGCCACAGGATCCCTACGCGGTCCGCCAACAGCACTTTGGCTGCCAGTCCTAAGACGAACAGCTTCATGCCGTCCTCCAGTCCCTGCATAGTAAAAGTCCTGTTGTACAGGCTGTCTTTCACCTCACCATAACGGGTAATGGGGCCGGAGATCAGCTTCGGAAACATGACCACATAAGTTGCAAATTTTAAAAAAGAATACTCCCTATCTGCATCTCCGCGATATACATCGATCAGATAAGACAATATCTGAAAGGTATAAAAACTGATCCCCAGAGGAAGTCCCGCAGAACCTCCCCGGCACTTAAACCAGATCAGAATGCCAATGTTAATACTCAATGCTGTCACGAACAACAGCCTCTTGCGCCATAACGTCCTGGGGCTGCGCTTTGCCAGATGCAGTCCGATAAAATAATTACATAAAATGGAAATCATCAAAGGTGCAAGATTTCCTGCATCTCCCATTGCATAAAAGACAATGCTACCTATAAGCAGTGTCAGGTTTCTGTATTTATGCGGTGTGATTCCATAGACAATCAGGAAAATCGGCAGGAACCACAGCAGAAATTCAATACTGCTGAATATCAAATAAATCACATCTTTCTATTTTCGCTTTACACTTGTACTATCATAGTAGCTTGAAATGAAATGTATTACAACAAAACAATTCTTAATTTTAAATGACATTATTTTACAAATCAGTAATCTTTTTGCAATTATTTCAAACATCGTTTACAATAGTTTTCATACAGACAGAATATCGTCAGGAAAGGATCGTTTTCTATGAAAGAACAATTATACACAATTCCCTTAAATGATGCCGTAAACGCCCAGGACGAATGTCCTTTCTGCTTCATCCACAGAAGTATCGAACAGGATCTGTTAGACTTCGTCTTAGGCTCCGGTTCCTCCTACATGGAAGCGGATATTAGAGAACAGACCGACAAGGCCGGATTCTGCCGCTATCATTTTCAGAAGATGTTCGACTACGGCAATACTCTCGGCAACGCCTGGATCCTGAAAACGCACTACCAGCGTATGATCCGGGAAATGCAGCAGGAATTTGCTTCCTTCCGTCCCGGAAAAAGTTCTCTTCTGGGAAAATTCAAAAAAGCCGAGGGAAGTGAAAATACCATCGGTATATGGATCCGCGCAAAAGAGGACTCCTGCTATATCTGTTCCCAGTACAAGGATACTTATGAAAGATACCTGGACACCTTTTTCTATCTGTGGAAAAATGACGAAAGTTTCCGGAATAAGATCATAAACGGAAAAGGCTTCTGCCTGCCTCACTTCGGAGACCTCTGTGAAGCCGCCGACAGCAAGCTCTCCGATAAGGAAAAGCAGGAATTCTACGACTGCCTCCTGCCCGTCATGGAAGCGAATATGCAGCGGATCTCTGAGGATGTATCCTGGCTGGTGGAAAAATTCGATTACCGAAATAAGGACGCCGACTGGAAGAACTCCAAAGATGCCATCCAGCGCGGCATGCAGAAATTAAAAGGCGGATATCCCGCAGATCCCGCCTATAAGATGTCTAAATAGTTATCATTTTCTTCAAAATTATGATGCAAATAGGATGCTATTTTTCTGAAAACGCTTCGTCAGAGGGCTGTGTGGAACGTTCCGCCAGCCTTCTGCTTAAGTTCAGATACTCTGTGATCTCTTCATACAACATCTCTGGCTGAAAAGCATCCTCTAAAATCCTCTCGTTCATCAATCCCTTAATGGTCAGTTCCAGCATTTTACGAAGTTTCACGGCATCCTCTGCGGAAGCATATTTACCCAGATCCGCTCTTGCGAAAACAGACTCCAGATAATCTTCCAGCTGCTGTTTTCTCTCTTCTACCGCCAGCAATGCTTCACTGACATTTTCCGTCTGCGCCCGGTTCAGAAAAGGCTGCAGATAAGGATAACCGCACATGGCATGCATTTTTCCACATTCCACCTGCTGTAGCAGAGCAAACAGATCCGTCTCCTTCGCATCCACCGCCGTAGACAACTCCAGCAACAGGTAACGGACGCTGTAATCATAGACAAATGCATATACACCCAGTTTGCTTCCGAAATAATGGAATAACAAACCCTTGCTGATAGCCGCCTCCTTCACAATATCATCCGTACAGGCATGGCGGTAACCGTGCAGTGCAAATACTTTCAGTGCGGCATTGATCATACGATCCTGCTTTTCTTTTTTTAAATCAAAAAATTTCTCATTCATATCGCAACATATCCCTTTTCATTTTACGCAATAAGGTTTATCATATAACTGTATGGACAAATGTATAAAATTCCGAACCGTTACATACACTACAACATGGAAGGAGCAACCCTATGGCTAAAAAATTTGGCAAATTTCTGCTGTTCACTGCAGCAGTAGGTACCGCAGCCGCAGCTGCTTACTACTATATGCAACAAAAAAACTCTCTGCTGATGGAATCCACCGACGCAGATGACGATTACGATGATTTCCACGAGGATCTGGACGAGAGCACGGAGTTCTCCCGCAATTACGTTCCTCTGAATGCTTCCGTTCCGGCTTCCGCTCCCACGGAAGAAACCGCTGAAACCGAAGCTTCCTCTTCCTCCTCTGATTTCACACCGCTCTCCGGTCAGGCAGCCGATCTGTCCGGCGAAGAAGGCGAAACCGTCGAAGATGTGGAAGAATTTTTCGATGAAGAGGACGCCGAGGACGAAGAGCCTCCCGTAACCGAAGAATAATAGCAGTATCCTGAGAAGGTCTCACAGCCATGCATTTTGCAACCGGCGGAGGCCTTCTTTCATGTCTGCCTCATCCATACTTCCGAATCCCAGCAGCACTGTCGCTTTGTCCGCAGTGGATGCCACCATATTCTCTGACATCCCATAGACCTTCACATTTTCCGCCGCAGCGGCATCCAGAAGCTCTTTTTCCGTCACATTTCCTTTCGCCGTCAACAGCAGATGCAGCCCAGCATCTTCCCCGGAGATCCGGAATTTTTTTTGAAAAGGCTCCAGTCCCTCTAACAGTTGGTCGTGTTTGGCACGATAACGCATCCGCATCTTGTTCAGATGCCTTTCGAAATAACCGTCCCGGATAAACTCATTCAGGATTCGCTGGTCGATTCTGGATACCGTACAGGAATAGAAAGAACAATCCCTGCGGTACACCTCCAACAGTGTCTCCGGCAACACCATATAGCTGACACGGATCGCCGGTGCGATCGCCTTGGAAAAAGTACCGATGTAGATCACTTTTCCCCTATCGTCCGAGGACTGCAGGGACGGAATCGGTTTGCCGCGATACCGGAATTCACTGTCGTAATCATCTTCGATCAGATAGCGGTCCGGCTTTTTCTCCGCCCAACGCAACAGCTCCGCCCGCCGGCCGATCGTCATCACCGCTCCGGTAGGGTATTGATGGGAGGGCATGACATAGGCCACCCTGACCGGTTCCTGTTCCAGTCTGTCCGCACGCATTCCTTTATCATCCATATCCACCGTCACAATATGATAGGCGAATGACCGGAAGATACGGTACGCACGTTTATACGTAGGATTCTCCATGGCAATTCCCACATGTCTCCCCAATATTTTCTCCAACAGTAACAGCAGATAATCATTTCCCGCGCCCACAATGATCTGCTCCGGACGGCAGTTCACCCCTCGGGAAGAATGCAGGTAACGGCTGATCGTCAGTCTCAGATCATAATCCCCCTGCGCCTCTCCCTGGGCAAACAGTTCACTGTTGCTGTCATTCAGGATATTTTTCGTAATCCGTTTCCAGACACCGAAAGGGAAACCGTTCATATCGATTCCATAGGGGGAAAAGTCAATCCTTTTTTCCTCGTCCAGGTCTTCTGCCTGTGGATCCCATGCCTCCGGTTCCGGCACCCTGCCAGTTTCCTGCTCCAGAGTGAAGATTCCCTCCAATTTGCATACAAAGTATCCCTTATAGGGTCTCGCCTCGATATATCCTTCACTTAACAGCTGGTCATAAGCATAATCCACCGTACTCCTGGCCACCTGCAGATATTCTGCCAAAGAACGCGTGGAGGGAAGCCTCTCTCCTGCCAGAAGCTTCCCTTCCCTGATTTCCTGTCGTATATGCTCATATATCTGCTGGTACAGACATTTGTCACTGTCTGTACGCAGCCGGATCGTCATATCATACATAATGTTGTCCTACTTTTTCTGACTCTTCAGTTCCTCCAGGATCTGATCCTTAAGCTCTCTTGCCTTGTCCTTGGTACGGGCATTGGCTGATGGAGATGTGAGGATTGAAGCCACCATACGACTTGCCACATCGTATTTCTGAAATCTGGTGGCCAATACTCCGATCAGGAACTCCACCGTAATTTCATCCATACCGCACATGGGAAATCCTTCGGTCTGAAGTGCTTCCGTGAAGCCGGTATAAGCATTCTTCAGATAGGCCTCTTCCATGTTTTTCACTTCACGGAGACGGGCCATGTCCGTATCTCCGGATTCTTCCAGATATTCCTGATATCCTCTCATGAGCCATCCGCTCTTTAAGCAGATATAAGCCTTCTCGCTGGCATGGGCACGTTTTACCACCGCATTTGCGAGACACAGCTTATAGCGTTCGATCGCCTCTTCATAGGTATAGATATCGTCATCATAGGTGTGCAGCTGTACTTTGCTGCTGATATTCTCTTTGATCAGTTTGGCATATACCTTGGTAATGTTGTTGAAATATCTGTTCAACGCCGCATATCCGCAATGGGGACACAGGATCACATCATATTTTACCGCATCGATTCCTTCGTATTTTGCACGAAGATCCTGATCCGTGCCTAAAAGTCTCGCCTTGCCGGTCTTCATGATCTTGGCGGGAAAATCTTCTCCGCATACCGGGCAGGTAAAATTCTTGTCGTAGATCAGGTCCTTTTCTTCTATCTTAGGTGCCTCGGCCGCTGCCTGTTCTTCCTTTTTCTCCTGTCCGAAGATATCCATATCCTCCAGGTTATCCAGGCCCAGTCCGGCCATCCCGAACAATTTGTCTGACATTCTTTTGTCTCTTCCTTTCCAAACTTACTTAGGCAGTACATAAGAGCTCTTCAGAGATACGATACGGTTAAATACCGGTTCTCCGGGTTTGGTGTCTTTGCAGTCCACGCAGAAGAAGCCCTGTCTCACGAACTGGAAGCGGTCGTACGCCTGTGCCTTTGCAAATGCAGGCTCTAAGCGGCACTCTGTCAGAGTGGTCAGGGAATTCGGGTTCAGATTCAGACTTCCGTCCTCGTTGTATACACCCTTCTCCTCATCGATGATATTCTCATACAGACGCACCTGTGCTTTCACAGATTCAGCCGCACTTACCCAGTGGATCGTTCCCTTAACCTTACGACCGTCCGGGCTGTTGCCGCCGCGGCTCTCCGGATCGTAGGTACCATGTACTTCCACAACCTTACCGTTTTCATCCTTGACACAACCGGTGCACTTTACGAAATAAGCGTTCATCAGGCGCACTTCGTTGCCTGGAAAGAGGCGGAAATACTTCTTCGGGGGCTCCTCCATGAAGTCCTCCCTCTCAATATAAAGCTCCCGGCTAAACGGCACGGTCCGTTTTCCGAGTGCCTCATTTTCCAGGTTGTTGTCCGCCTCAAGGTATTCAACTTCTCCTTCCGGATAATTGTCAATTACCAGCTTGATCGGATCCAGCACCGCCATCATTCTCGGACGTTTCAGCTTGAGATCCTCACGGATACAGTACTCCAGCATCGCGTAGTCTACAGAGCAAACAGAGGCGGCTCAATGCACTCTATTGAAAT
>OKRT01001316.1_pt1 | contig 11502 bp, 5 predicted proteins | sample 1601111 | NCBI WGS metagenome assembly OKRT01 (sample SAMEA3541572, study PRJEB24748) | human gut metagenome | biome: human gut; feature: human-associated habitat; material: faeces | place: China | collected 2012 | reverse complement strand
AGCCGGAGGCCATCGAGCAGCTGGCGGCCACTATTTTTGCCGACGAAGCCTCCGCTGCCCCGTGGGCACCGGCCTGCTGGACAAGCTGAAAAAACTGATCGAAAAGGCCGGCATCGACAGCATCGACATGGACAGCAAGTTCGTGGCCATCAAGATCCATTTCGGTGAGCCGGGCAACCTGTCCTTCCTGCGTCCCAACTTTGCCAAGGTGGTGGCCGACAAGGTGACCTCCCTGGGCGGGCGCCCCTTCCTGACCGACTGCAACACCCTGTATGTGGGCCGCCGCAAGCACGCCCTGGAACACCTGGCCGCCGCGCAGGAAAACGGCTTCTCGCCCCTGAGCACCGGCTGCCAGATGATCATCGCCGACGGCCTCAAGGGCACCGACGAGATGGAAGTGCCCCTGGAAGACTGTGACCACTTCCAGAGCGCCTTCATCGGCCGCGCCATCATGGACGCCGACATCTTCATCAGCCTGACCCACTTCAAGGGCCACGAGCTGACCGGCTTCGGCGGCGCCATCAAGAACATCGGCATGGGCTGCGGCAGCCGTGCGGGCAAGATGGCCATGCACAGCATCGGCAAGCCCAGCATCGACGCCGAAAAGTGCCGCGGCTGCAAGACCTGTACGCACTACTGCGCCCAGTCGGCCATCAGCATCGGCGAAGACCACAAGGCCCGCATCGACCATGACCTGTGCGCCGGCTGCGGCCGCTGCATCGGCGTGTGCAACTTCGACGCCATCAGCAACGCCTTCGACGCCGAGAGCACCATCCTCAACGAGCGCATGGCCGAATACACCAAGGCCGTCATCCAGAACCGCCCGCACTTCCATGTGAGCATCGTCAACCAGGTCTCGCCCTACTGCGACTGCCACGCCGAAAACGACGCCGCCGTGGTGCCCGACATCGGCATGTTCGCCAGCTTCGACCCCGTGGCCCTGGACCACGCCTGTATCGACGCGGTCAACGCCGCGCCCGCCATCAGCACCAGCGTGCTGGGCCAGTGCGCTCACGAGCACAACGACCACTTCACCGACATCCATCCCAAGACCAACTGGCGCAGCCAGATCGAGCATGCCCGGAAGATCGGCATCGGCAACGTGGATTACGAGCTGGTGACCGTGAAGTAGGGACGGTCCTCTGCCCCCGCAGCCCGGGGACAGCCCATGCACAACAAAAAACGGCGTCTTTCGACGCCGTTTTTTTTATGGCCTTTCGTCCGGCCGCCGTCCGTCCCCGCAAGGGGCGTCTCAGCGGTAGAGCAGTTTTTTCCAGAAGAATTTGATGTTGCCGTCGGCACTGGGAGCGGGCTCCCAGCGCAGGATGGTGTCCGCCATCTTTTCCAGCCTCCGGCAGACCGGGCTTTCCGGCAGGCAGCGGCAGAAGGGCTGCTGGCGCACCACGGCCTCGTGCACGCCGGGGTCGCGGGGCAGCACACCGGCCAGATCCAGCGAGACCCCGCCCAGGAAGTGGTCGCAGACGTCCGTGAGCCGCACGAACATCTCGCGGGCGCTCTTCATGTCCTGCGCCATGTTCACGCAGACCTGGAAGCGGTCCACGCCGTGCTGCGTCTTCAGCACCTTGATCAGGGCATAGGCGTCCGTCAGGGAAGTGGGTTCCGGGGTCAGGACGAGGAGACGTTCCTGCGCCGCCACATTGAAATAGAGCACGCTGTCGTTGATGCCCGCGCCCGTGTCCACAATGAGGAAATCCAGATCGTCCTCCAGCTCGTCCATGGCATCCAGCAGCTCCAGCTTCTGCCCCGGATTGAGCGCCAGCATCTCGCTGACACCCGACGAGGCGGGCAGGATGGAGAAGCCGTATTCCGTGGGCAGCAGGATGTCCCGCAGGGACGCCCCCTCATGGAACAGGTGGAAGATGTTCTTTTCGGGATGCAGGCCCAGCAGCACGTCCACATTGGCCAGCCCCAGGTCCGCGTCCAGAAGCAGCACGCGCTTGCCGCGCGCCGCCAGGGTCAGGGCCAGATTGACCGAGATATTGGTCTTGCCCACGCCCCCCTTGCCCGAGGTGACGGAAAATACCAGAGGATAACTGCTGTTCATGCGCGCTCCAGATGTCAGGTCTTGCCGTTCTGTTATACCTACTTAAATCTATTCATAACTAGACAAATAGATTCAATGCTAACTTCCTGCTTCATCGAGGCCGGTTTCACTTTCTCCGAAAAGAAAGCCAGAGCCTTCCTCTCCACAGGCTTACACCGTGGAACTCACGGCATTGTTTCTTAAATTGATGGCAGCATTGACGTCACGATCATGGTATGTCCCGCATTCGGGGCATACCCAATGACGCATGGACAGAGGCAAGGCTTCCAGCCGGTGACCGCAGTCGGAACATGTTTTGCTGCTGGCGAACCAGCGGTCGGCCACAACAACTGTCCCGCCATATATGCCGCTTTTATATTCCAGCTGCCGACGGAACTCATAAAAGGCGCCATCTGCTATGGATCTGGATAAACGTCTGTTTCTCAGCATCCCGCGTACATTCAGATCCTCGATGCCTATGATGGAGAACCTTCTGGCAAGCGATGTCGTAAGCTGGTGCAGTCCTTCCTGCCTGATATTGGCGATCCTGGCATGGAGCCTGGCGAGCTTCCGTCGTGCTTTTTCACGATTGTTCGACCCACGCGCTTTTCGCGAAAGACTTCGTGAGAGTCGCACGAGCCTTTTGACAAGCTTGCTGTAAGCTTTCGGCCCCTGTACCACTTCCCCGGTGGAGAGCGTCGCAAGGGCGGATACCCCAAGATCGACACCAACAGCTTCTTGGTTCTCGTTGTGCTGCTGTCGTCTGTCTTCCGTATCCACCGTGATGCTCACGAACCATCTGTCGGCCATGCGGGAAACAGTGATCGATACGAGCTTTCCTGAAAATCGCAAAGCCTCACGCATCCTGACCCATCCAAGCTTGGGGATCCGTATGCGTTTTCCCTGAACGGCGAACTGGTCATTGGAGATGCTGAACCTGTCGTGCACGCCCTTCTTCCTGAATTTCGGATAGGCGGCACGATGCGCGAAGAAGTTCTTGAAGGCTTCTCCAAGCTGGATGATCGCCAGTTGAGGGGCACACTTCGTCACCTCGAGCATCCAGGGGAAGCTTTCCTTTTTGATCTCGTTCAGCTGTTTGCGGAGGGAAAACTGGGAAGGCTTTGGAAGCGTGTCGTCTTCGCGCCATGCCCTGTACTGGATGCCCCATTGTTCAAGAGCCCAGTTATACGCGAACCGTGCGACACCAGTCGCACGCAGCATGTACGTCCGCTGATGATTGTTGAGGTCAAGGGCTATCTTGTGGGCCATCAGCACAGGGCATTATCCTCGACTGCTTTTTTGACGTCTTCAAGAAGCTTTTTGTTTTTATGGGATCGACTGCCGTAGAGCCGGGCGGAAAAGACCGTGATGATCTCCAGGACGTCTTTGGCAAGATCTTCTTCAAAAGAGCATTCCTCCCCCTGGTTGAGGATGACGACTTCAACATTTTTTGCTTCGCAGATGGCGAATACGAGCTCAGCACCGAATCTGAGCAGCCGGTCTTTATGGGTTATGACCAGCCGTCCGACATCCCCGGAAAGGATGGCATCCAATAGACGGCGCAATCCTTTTTTGTGGTAGTTCATTCCTGAACCGAGATCGGAAAGCAGCGTAAAGTTCCAGCCGTGTTGTGCACAGTAGAGTTCGAGCACCTGCTTCTGCCGCTCAAGATCTTCCCGCTGGTCATGACTGGAGACCCGGGCATAGGCAATGGTCGTACGGGTCGTATCTGCGATCGCCAGCTCGGGCTTGAGTTTTGTGATGTCATATCGACGGTGTTTGCCGGCTGTACGCTCGGGAACCAGTTTTCCGCTCTCTTCCCATCTGCGAAGGGTGGGAATGGATACTCCAAGCAATCGCGCTGCTTCACCTATTGTGCATAATCTGCTCATAAAGAGTATATTTACATATTTCTTATCATATTTCAAGCAATCAGTTTAAGCCCTGACAGAGTACGATATCTGCCTGTCCCGTCAAGAGCATGGGGCAGGCCCTGTCCGTGAGCAGGCATGCAGGAAAGCGGGCATGCCTGCAGCAACGGCCGCATGACACAGAAGGATCTTCTGCCTAGGTCCTGTCCGTCTTGCAGCTTTCCTGCAGACGGTTGCAGCGCACTCCGTGGCGGGAAACAGTCAGGGCTGCCGTCGTGTCTTCTTCCGATGCGCGGGCGTTCACGCGGGCCATCTCCTGTGACTGTTCCAGGCGGGCAAGCCGTTCGCCAAGACCGGCATTTTTTTGCCATAACAGCCTGTTTTCCCTGTTCAGATCCCGGCGCTCCGCTTCCAGCTGGTCCAGGCGCTCCTGCAACCAGCGGCAATGAGCCCGCAAGGCGTTGTTCTCTGCCTTGCAATCCTGGCCGGGCGCCATCTGGCAGGACAATTCTCCGGCCGTCTGGCTTCCGTCTTCCAGGGGGGCAGGTCTGTTTTCCGGCCGCTCATCCTCATCAATGTTGTCCGGGGCATGCATGGCCCCGGCTCCCGACATCAGCCAGGAGACATTGATTTTACATTTATTACAAATAGTTAAGATAACATCAGCATTGGGACAATTTTCCCCACGTTCATAACCGCCGAGCGCGCCCTTGCTGATGCCCAGCAGGCCGGCAAAAGCCTCCTGGGACATTCTGCCCCGTACATGACGGATGCGTTCTCCAAGTTTCTGCATATGTTTTCATCCTTGACCCACCCAAAAAAGAATAGAAAATCAGCTGTTAACAAAAAAATAGATATTAAAGAACATTTTTTTGTTTACTCGACCTGAATTCTGTTCTAACAAAAGAGTGTGGGCGATATTTTGTTCCACTCTCCATCATCATTAGGAGCATCATATCCGCCCACATTTGCGAACGCAATGCTGTTATGGGCAGTCCACATGCAATGTACTGTATTCATTATCATTACTTGCAGCGGTTCTTTGTCTCGCGCCCTGACAGCCTGCCTGTACACCTGACGCCCGTTGTTGGCCGGACGTCGCAAATTCGGGAGATGCTGTTATGCAACTTACCAAGGGAGCCATCGGGAACCTCATCAACCGGTACAAGGCGGTGCTCAAAAAGTGCCACCTGATGAACACTTTCGGCAGCCTGGCCGTGGCCGGCATGCTGGTCATGGGCGGCGCCGGCATGGCTGTGGCCGCGGATGCTCAGGATGTGGCACTGGGAAGCGGTGACCAATACAACTCCGAACAAGGCGCCAACCACCTCATGGGCGGCTGGCTGGTAAACACCCCTGAGACTGCCGAAAAGGCTCAAGGCGACATCACCCTCACCGTCAATGGCGGTAAGATCAGCGAGATCATCGGCGGCAGCTACGCCAAAGGCCTGACTGCTAGCGGAGGCAGTCTCCTTACCGTAACGCACGGCAATATCACCACCACCATCAGCGGCGATCAGACCTTTTCCGCCGAATTCGTGGTGGGCGGCAGCAAGGTCGCCGGCGGAGACGGTGCCAATCTGAAGACCGGCAAGACGACCCTGACTATCGAGAATGGTACGTTTGGTAAGGAAGACAAAACTAACGACTACGAGCTGGTCATGGGCGGCAACTACGCCAAGACGGCCGGTAGCAGTAAACTTACTGCCGCCACGGATGGCTCCAGCGTCACCGTCAATGACGGCACCTTCCATGCTTCTGTCGTTGGCGGCAGTGTGGCCCACAACTACAGCGGGAACGGTTCGATTAACGTCACCGATAACGGTGCTACTTCCGTGACCATCACCGGCGGCATCTTTAATCCTTCGGAAAGCCTCCTTGCTAACGACAAGGGCGGCATCAATCTCAAGGCCGCCGTCATCGGTGGTGGCCTCGCTTACGGCACCAACACGAGTTCCGTGCTGGGTTCCGATGCCCAGGATGTGACCAGCAGGGTGGCCATCAACGGCGGGGAGATCCACGGCAAGGTCGTGGCCGGCAGCGTGGTGGCCAATGGCGGCTATGCCGCCGTCATCCACGGTGACACGCTTCTGGACATGCGCGGCGGCACGGTCAATGACGACCTGGTGGGCGGCGGCATGGTACAGGACGCGACTTCCCTTTCCGGCGAGGATGCTCCCAGCCACAACCTCATCGTCACCGGCAATGCGGGTGTTACGGTCGCCGGCGGTACCGCCACGGGCGAGATCGTCGGCGGCAACTATGTGCGCGGTAACGGCAGCGCCCGTGTGGCCAACTCCCTGGTCACCATCACTGGCGGCGAATTTGCTTCCGATACCGCAAAAAAGGCCCAGTACGTCATCGGCGGCAACAAGTCCATGGCCTACGGGAGCAGTTCGAGCAAGCCTGCAGATGTCGCAACGACGCTGGTGAAAGGCAACAGCGGCGTCCTCGTGGACGGTGCTGTGAAGATCGTTGACGGCGCCGTGGTGGGCGGCAGCATGGCCAAGGCCGAAAAGGACGGCAAGGCGACCGCGACGGTCGAGGGCAATAGCTCCGTTACCGTGAACAACGCCACGCGTCTGGCCGGTGTGGTCGGCGGCGGTCTGGCCGAGACCTACAGCCATACCAGCGGTGGCGCTGCCACTTCCTCCGTGGGCGGCACCTCTTCCGTGACCATCAATGGCGGTACCATCAACGGCATCGCCTACGGCGCTGTTGCAGGCAATGCCGGCACGTCTTCCGCTGCCGTTGTGGGCGGCGGTCTGGCCAATGGTGATGGCTCCACCGCCACTGTGGACAGCACGAGCGTGACCATCGCTGGTGGCAAAATCAACGGCAAGGTCGTGGCCGGTGGCCTGGCCATTAACGGCGGTACCACCACGGCTGGAGAAAACACCCTGCTGACCATGACCGGCGGTGAGGTTACGGGCGACCTCATCGGCGGCAACCTCCTTGAAAAGGGCGGGCAAGAGGGGAGCGCCATTGCCGGCTCCACGGTGAATGTGAAGGGCGGCACGGTGGCCGGCGAAATCTACGGCGGTTCCTATGTGCGCAATACCACTGCCACGTCCGGAGTCAATAATACGACGGTGAACATCAATGGCGGCACCATTGGCGCCAAAGTGCCGCAGGGCTGGGCGCAGTACGTTGTGGGTGGCGGCAAAGCCATGAGCAACGCTACGGAAACCGAATCCTCCGTCATGGGTACCGCTGCGGTGAACATCAGCGGTGGTGACATCATGCGTGGCGCCGTGGTGGGCGGCGGCTTTGCCCGTGCCCAGGGCGCCAGCGGTTCCGCTACGGCCAACGTGAAGGACTCCGTTGTCAACCTCACCGGCGGCAGCCTGGTGGGCGTCGTGGGCGGCGGTCTGGCTGAAAAGCTGGGTATTGTGGACAGCTCTGCTACGGCCACTGCCGGTGTGACCACTGCCAGCCTGACCATCGGCGGCGACGTCACGGTCAACGACATCATCTACAAGGGTAATGATGGCGTGGAACAGCCCTCTCCCGCGGCTGTCATCGGCGGCGGTCTGGCCTACAGCAAGAATGGCTCGAAGGCTACCGCCTTTAAGGCTACCGCCTCTGTTGAGACCGCCAGTACCACCATCAATGGTGGTACCATCAATGGTGATGTCTATGCCGGCGGCATGGCTGATGGCGCTGACGCCCAAGCCAATGTGGACAATGCCAACCTGACCATCAAGGGCGGCACCATCAATGGTAATGTCTACGCGGGCGGTTATGCCCTCAATAAGGGTACGGCTGACGTAACCACTGCCAACGTCACGCTCAAGGGCGGCAGCATCAACGGCAAGGTAACGGTCGGTAATGCGACCAATGCCACCATCACCCTCGACGGTACGGGGGCCAAGGTCACTGGTGACGATACTGGTGACTTCGGAGGCAATGAAAGCAGCACTCTGGCCTTCAACAACTACAACGGCACGTTCGAGAATGTTGCCATTGGTTTTGGCACACTCGCCGTCGCTGAAAACTCCAATGTGTATGTGGAGGCCCTGGTTTCAGGGCAGCGGGGTTCGGATCGTCCCAACACAGGCATCTTCGGCGCTCCTACCCCTACTGATGAAGGCACTTCAAATCCCACTGGCAGCGGGTTTACGATTACGGGCGGCGGCACGATCACAGCCAAAGAATTCCATGTGAATCCTGACGCCTCCGTCATGATCGAGCATGGTAACGTGGTGGCTGATGATGTGAAGGTCCAGAGCGCGACGCTCACCGTGGGTGGACAGTCGACTTCTGCCAGCCTCACCGTTAACAAAGAGCTTATTACCGAGAATAAGAACGCAACTCCTACAAAGATCACCGTCGACAACCTCGGTACGCTTACTCTGGGCAAGGCCATCGTTCTTGATGACACTGGCGAGCTGTTGAGCAAGGACGCACTCGACAAGATCCAGACCCAGGTCAATACTGGTGGTACCCTCAAAGTCAACGGCTTGGACGGCAAGAAGCTGACCGAAGATCAGCTTACCACTCTGAAGGGTCTTACCACCACCGAAACTGGCACAGGTGATGGCCTGCTGGACCTCGGTGGTGCTGACCTTGGTGAAGCGGTGGAGCCCAATGCCGATGGTACTGTCAGCTATAACAATGTCGCCGGCATCACCACCGACAGCCTGAAGGATAAGACCGTTCAGGTGACCAAGGACCAGAACGAGAAGGGTATCTCCGGCGGTTTCAAGGCTGTGCAGCTGGCTGAGGGCAAGGAACTGAATGCCAAGGGCACGCTGGTCCTGAATGGCAGTGCCGAAGGTGGCAACCTGGTCCAGTACAAGGACGGCGAAACCAACAAGGTCGCTAGCCTGCGTATTGGTGGCCAGGCCCCTCAGGCCACCTCTGTCGTTACCCTGGGCGATGCCAACGCTGCCAACAAGGGCACGCTGGGCAAGGTGATCCTGAACGCTGGGACCGGCAGCAACGCAGCCACCCTTAATGTGGTCGGTAACGGCAAGGCCGAGTTCACTATCGGTGACGTGACCGCCAACGTCTCCCAAAACACCGTCAACGTGGCCGGAGCCACTCTTAACACGGGTAACATCACGGTCGATGACAGCTCAAACACATATGAAGACATTGACCTCAACGTCACCAACGGCACTGTGAACTCCCAAAGCGCGGAGATCGCCAACGCCAAACTGGCCAACGGTACGCTGACGGCTGCCAGCAAGGATGACACCAACGGTGGTAACATCACCATCAGTAACACGCTCTCCGGCCAGGGTTCCGTGGTCGCCGACAAGACCCTGACGCTGCAGAAGGCTTACACCGGCAAGGAAGGCGACGACCTGACCCTGCAGGCCAACAAGCTGACCACCACCGCCTTTAATTCCGAGAAGGGCGACGTGGCCATCAGCGCCGCCAAGTGGGAGGCCAACGGCGCTACCACCCTCAAGGGCGATACCGTCGTGTTGACGGAGGCCGGCACCTTTGCGAACGCCTTCGACATGGACGGTGGTGCTTTGGTGGCCCAGAGCGAAAATGCCGATACCTCTGCCACGCTGACCTTCAAAGATAACGCCACCTTCACCAATGGTGCCGTGGTTGTGGTGGACAGCATCAAGATGTACGACACCAACAAGACCCTGACCGTGGGTACCGGTGACGATACGGTCGGCGGCACCACCCTGTCCGCCCAGCATATCGACCTCAACGGCGGCATGCTGTTGGTCGACCCGACCTGGGTCCTGGCTTCCAGCAACGTGGCTGTGAAGGATCTGAGTGCTGGTGGCACCTCTGCCGATCCTACTCTCGTCAACGGCAGCGTGGGCGTGGGCCGGAACTCCTACCTGGCTCTGCGTACCGATGATCTCACCTGGCTGCCCGGTGTGGTAGGCAACTACACCAAGGGCGTGGGCCTGTCCAAGGATGGCATCACCGCCGCTCTGGGTGTCTTTGACAGCATCAAAATTGCTGACACCGAGGGCTTGGTCGTGGACGGCAGCAAGACGGATACTGACCTGAGTGCTGCCATCGCCTCCAACACCGCCAAGTTCGGCGCCAACAGCCTGCTGGTGGTCAACGGTGCGAACATCTACGGCGACAAGGCTGCCATCACGTTCGCCGCTACCGGCGGCGGCACCCTCACCGTGTCCGAAGGGGCCAAGCTGCTGGTCACCGATGCCGTGGCCGGTGAAACCTACACCATCGTGGACAAGGTTACGACGGTGCAGGTCGGTACGAGTCCTGCTATCACAACCGGTGAGACGACTGTCTGGAAGACCGAAGGCCTGTCCACCACCACGGACATGATCTCGCTGGGCGATGCCAAGTTTGACGGTACGAACAATAAGGTCACCACCACGGCCTCCCGCAATGACGCCCATACCGTGTTCCCCAACCTGAGCGACGGCATGGCCAACGCGGTGAACGACCTGTACACCGGTCGCAAGGACAGCACGGGCAAGTCCGTGGACTACGCCGACGTCGATTCCGACGCCATGGGCGTGCGCTTCCTGAGCCGCGCCACGGACAACCTCTTCCTCGGCGCCGACAAGGACGCCGCCGCTGCCACCATCGAAAGCGCGGCCCGCATCGCCTTCGCCGGCGCTGTGCCGCAGATGACCAAGATGGCTTCCGACGCGGGCACCAATGCCGTGGTCAACCGTCTGGGCTTCGCCAATCCGGCTGACGGCGCGCAGGCCATGGATGCCGAAGGCAAGATCGTGGACCGCAACACCACCGGCTTCGCCCTGTGGATCGCGCCCCTGTGGCAGAGCCAGCACGGCTGGGGTATGGAAGCCGACAACCTTGACTACGGCTTCAACGGCAATCTGGGCGGCGTCTCCCTGGGTGCCGACTACACCTTCGAGAACGCCATCCGCGCCGGTATCACCTTCAACATCGGCGGCGGCTATGCCGAATCCAGCGGCGGCGACCTCAACAGCACCGAAAACCGCATGAGCTTCTGGGGCCTGGGCGCTTACGCCGGCTGGAACTACGAGAACTTCGGCCTCATGGCCGACGTGTCCTACACCAGCACCTGGAACGACCTCAAGCAGGACGTGGACAGCCGCATGGGCATGGGCGATCTGGAAGCCGACGTGCAGGCCAGTGCCATCTCCGCCGGTCTGCGTGCCGAATACAAGCTTGAGACCAGCGTGCTGGACGTCATCCCGCATATCGGCGTGCGCTACATGAGCCTCAATACCTGGGGCTTCGATGCGGAAAGCAACGGCGGCACCGTGCTGGAAGGCGACGGCTTCCATCAGGATATCTGGACCTTCCCGGTGGGCGTGACCTTTACCAAGGACTTCACCCTGGACAGCGGCTGGTCCTTCAAGCCCAGCATCGACTTCAGCGTGATCCCGGCCGCCGGTGACATCAAGGCCAAGCAGGACGTGGCCTTCACCGGCCTGCCCGGCAGCTATGAAGTGGAGACCCAGATGATGGACTACCTCACCTGGCAGGGTGGCGTCGGCCTGGAAATGGGTAACGACACCATGAGCTTCGGCGTCAACTACACCCTGCAGGCCGGTCAGCACACCACCGGCCACGGCGTGTTCGGCAGCTTCCGTTACGAGTTCTAAACATCCAGCCTGCGCGGCGGCCGTTGAGAGTCAC
>OKRT01001308.1_pt1 | contig 11521 bp, 6 predicted proteins | sample 1601111 | NCBI WGS metagenome assembly OKRT01 (sample SAMEA3541572, study PRJEB24748) | human gut metagenome | biome: human gut; feature: human-associated habitat; material: faeces | place: China | collected 2012 | reverse complement strand
GAGGGTATAAATCGGAAACGCCTGTAACCCGGCCGCGTCCCCCATCACGCCGATGGCAAAGAGAAACAGCAGGCTCGTAGTCAGGTACGAACACCCCATAGCGCCATAAAAGGCACCAAAACGACGTCCGCCGATGACCACCCGATCCGCCAGCACCAAAAAGATCGTAATCTCTGCCGTATTGGCAGACAGCACCACGCCGTTTCGCACCACTTCACCCACGGTATTGCTGCCTGGCGGAAACAGGCTGAACCATTGGAAGTGCTGCGCATTAAAGCCCAGCACCACCGCTACCACAAGCACAATCAGGCAAAAGGCGAAGCCGGAAAAACGAGACAATCCTTGCAGCCCAACCAGCGCCCCATACACCGCAAATAGAAGAATCAGCAAAGCAAATCCCCAACTTTTGGCCTCCGGATTCAACCGGGCAGAGGCGAAGTAGGCAAAGCGGCTCACATTGATCCCCGCCAAGAAGATAAAATTACAGGCATAAAGAGTGCCCATCGTTCTGTGCGCCAACGGTGAGCAGTCCCGCTGCACACAAAGAAGCGCGGGCACCGCAAACAACAGGGAAAGCACCAGCGCTACCCCCACGCTCATCAGCATTTGGGTAGACAACTTACCTGCCATAATCGACTGCACATGGGTCAGGCTCACCACCAGGCGGCTGATATACAGCATGGCAAACAGACTGAACGAAGAAATTTTGCTGTTATTCACACTGGTCAATATGCGCACCCCGCAGATCCTGTACCCGCACCCGGCGGCGGGCCAGCTTGGTCCAACTTTCCCGATAAAACACATCGCCCAGGGAGCGCACATTCAGCGGTGCGATGGGGGCGGCGTACGGCACGCCGTAGGGGCTGAGACTGCAAATATTTACAAACAGCGCCGCCATGCCCAGCATCAAACCGTAAAGTCCGGTGAGTCCCCCGGCCAGGATAAACAAGAGCCGCAGCACCGACACGCTGTCATACAGCGGAAACGCCACATAAGAGGCAATGGCGGTAATGGCGATAATCACCAAAATAGGCGCGCCGATCAGCCCGGCAGACACGGTGGCCTCACCGATAACAATGGCGCCGATGATAGACACCGCGTGGCCGACGACCTTGGGCAACCGCAGCCCCGCCTCCCGCATGATTTCATAAAAGATCAGGGTCATAATGGCCTCATTCATCAGGGACAGCGGGGTACGGAACTCTGCCGACGCAATGGTAAACAGCAAGTTGGTGGGAATCAGTTCTTGATGAAAAGTGCCTAGCGCCACATACACCCCTGGCAAAAACACGGAAATGCCAAAGCTGAAATATTTCAGCAGCCGCACAAATCCACCGAAGAACGGCGGATAATCGTAATCATCCAAAGACTGAAAATTATCGCTGAAAAGATACGGCACATAAAGCACAAATGGCGTGCCCTCCACCAGTACCGCCACCCGGCCCTCATAAAGCTTGGACGCCAACACATCCGGGCGCTCCGTGGTGCCTACGGCAGAGAAAAAGGAACGCATATTTGTGTCTAAAAAGGGCACCAGTTCGCCGTAATCCGCCACCGTGTTCAAATGCGCGTCCTTTAGCCGCTGCTCCACCGCATTCACCAATTCCGCCGCGGCACGGTCATCCAAAAAGGCCAGTACCACCGGGGTTGGGGCGGCGGTGCCCAGCTGGATTTGGCGCAGCTTTAAGTGATGGGTTTTCATGCGCTTACGCAGCAGCGCCTTGTTGTCGTTCACAGACTCCACAAAGCACTCTTTGGCTCCGCGCACATTGCTTTCGCTCTCCGGCTCGTCGGTACTGCGCTTGGTCCAGCCCTGAATACCCATGACCATAGCCCGGGGACAGCCATCCAACACAAACACGCAAAAACCGCTCATCAAATAATAGTAAGCATCCTCGAAGGTCTCTGCCTCTTTCAGTTCTACCGACTGCACGCAGGTGCGCATCAGCTGGCGAAACTGCTCGTCAGGCGTGCGGGCCTTCACCTGTGCGCCCAGCACCGGTCCCATAATCATCTGCCCCAGCTGCAAAGAATCCACCAATCCGTCCATCACAGCAAAAAAGCACTTGCGACCGCCGGTTTCCGCCTCCTTGAGCAAAAAATCCGAGCAGTCCGCAAAGTCCGCCTTAAATTTCTGTACATTATCGTTATATTGACGCCTAAGGTTTTCCAATTTCTATCACCCGTACTAATTTTGGCATAACCGGGGGATTTATTCACAAAATACAACCGGTGATTGAAATGACAGTAACTCTTATTCGCGCACTGCTGATCTACTTTACCGTCATTCTGGCTATGCGGATCATGGGCAAGCGCCAGATCGGCGAGCTGAACCCTCACGAGCTGGTCATTACCATATTGGTGAGCCAGATTGCCTCCATTCCCCTACAAGACAACACCATGCCCCTGGCCAACGCCTTTTTGCCCATGCTGCTACTGGTAAGTCTGGAAATTCTCGCCTCCGTGGCGTCCATGAAAAGCCTGCGGCTGCGAAACCTGCTGCAAGGGCGACCCATCTTTCTCATACGCCACGGCAAACCGGATCAAAAGCAAATGCGTCGCCTGCGCTTTACCGTAGACGATTTGATAGACGCCCTGCGCCAAAAGGATGTATTTGATCTGTCCACCGTGGAGGAAGCGGTAGTAGAGACCAACGGCAGCCTGTCCGTGCGGCTGCGTACGGAGGAAAGCCCGGTGACCCCCAAACAGTTGGGCGTACCGACGCCGGACAACGGCTTTCCCATACCCGTAGTCACCGACGGCCACATTGTGCCGGAATATTTCGGTGACCAAGTGCTGGACACGGCGGCCATTGCCAAGGCGCTGCAAAAGGAGAGCCTGTGCCCCGGTGAACAGCTGGTGGTGACCATAGATGACAGCGGCACCGTCTTTGCCGTAAAAAAGGAGAGAAAAAAGTGAAGCGCACTTGGTTTGCCATTTTGTTTTTGCTGCTGGTCGCAGGGCTGTGTATCTTTGAACAGCACACGGTCAAGACCACCTTTGAGAATATGGAGACCCTACTGCAAAGCATGGACGCAGCCGCCGCAGAAGAGAATTACCCGGAGGCAGAACGCAAGGCCCGCCAACTGCAAAACATTTGGACCGCCCGCTACCCCACCCTGTGCGTGCTCATGGAGCACCGCGCTTTACAAGAGGCGGGGGTAACCCTGGGCACCCTGCAACCCTTGGCTGGGGACGAAAGCGACGATCTGCGCCCTACCATTCGCCAGTGCCAAACGGAACTGGCAGAGATCTACGACAACAGCAAGGTAACGGTGGGTAACATCTTTTAGCAACACAAAAGCGAACGATATAAAAATCGTTCGCTTTTTTATCGTTATTCGCTTTTGGCGTTCTTATACTTTTCCGCTTGCAGGCGGAACATATAAGCATAAGTGCCGTCTGCCGCCATCAGTTCACTGTGCGAGCCGCTCTCTATGATCCGACCCTGCTCCATCACATAAATTTTATCCGCCTGCACCGTGGTGGACAACCGGTGAGAAATAAAGATCACCGTCTTGTCCCGGGCAGCCTCCAGCATAGCCCGGTTCAGCTGGTATTCCGCCACCGGGTCCAAGTTGGCAGAGGGCTCATCCAGGATCACAAAGGGGCAGTCCTTGTAGAATGCCCGCGCCACCGCCACCTTTTGGCTCTCGCCGCCGGAAAGCATCAGTCCGTCATCGTCAAACTCCCGCAGCAGCTGGGTGTCCACTCCCCTGGGCAAAGGTCGCTGAAAGCCGCTGTGGTCCAGCGCACGGCGCACCCGCTCCGGGTCAAACTGCGGACTGAGCGCCACATTCTCCCCTACCCGACAGGCAAACAGCTGAAAGTCCTGGAACACCGCCGCAAACCGATCCCGATGGCTTTGCAGGGTGCAGTCCCGAATGTCTTGCCCACCAATCAGGATCCGCCCACCGGTGGGCTCATACAGCCGCAACAGCAAATTGGTCAAGGTGGTCTTACCGGCGCCATTGTAGCCTACCAGGGCGATCTTCTCCCCCGGGTGAATCGTCAGGTTAATATCCTGCAAAACAGGCGCCGCCCCACCGGGATAAGTAAAAGTCAGGTGCTCCAGCTTGATCTCGCCGGACTGGCTCTTGGGCGCCGCCTGCGCCCCGTCCCGAATGGTGGGTTCGGCGTGGAGAAAGGCCCGGTACTTCTCGATCAGCTTGGCTCGCTCGTCAAACTGGGCAACGCCCCACACGGTGAGGAAATTCAGGCTCATGGCGATGGCATAGGCGCCGTTAAAGCTGGCCACAAAATCCCCGGGGCTGATCTGGTGGCGCACCAACACCAGGTAGCCCAGATACATGGGCAGTACAAACATAAAGCCCAGCACCTGCACGCCGGTCTCCTGGAGCAGATAGCGGCGAGTGATCTTGCCGAAGTATTTCTTTTGGCAGGCGATCACATCCTCCGCCGCTTGGTCGTAGCGCTCCATCAGCAGGGGCGCAATGCCGTTCATACGCACCTCTTTGGCGTAATCCTGCAAGTAAAACAGCCGCTGGAAGTAGTCTGCCCGCCGATGATAGCGGGTGTTCTCTACCTGGCGTTGCACCTGCAAGTTGCTAATCGCCTTGCTTAGGGGCAAAAACAGCAAAATAGACGCCAAAATAATCACCAAACACAGCGGGTCAATGGTCAGCAGCACAGAGGAAATGGCAATCAACGAGATCAAGTTGCCAAAGTACCGGCGCACCAGGCCCAGCAGGTTTTGGATGTTGTCGCCGGAGGACTCAATGGTCAGAATAAAGCGGTTGTAAAATTCCGGGTCATCATAGGACGCCAGGTCCAGCTCCGCCGCCTTGGCATACAGCCGCCGGTTCAGCCGGTAATAGGCTTTCTCCCTTTGCACATTCCAAAAGAACTCCCGATACAAATAGGACGCCAGCCGGCACAGCGCCAGCAACGCCACCACAACGGCCACCACAGCGTACAGCCGCTTTAAGTCCCCACCGGAGGTAACAATGTCGATCACATACTTAACCCCCAGCACGCTGACCAGCTGGCCGGGCAGCACCGTCAGCACGCCCCATGCCAGTTCGCCGATCACCAGCGCCGGGGAGGCTGCAAACAGCAGCCGCAAAAAGTAGAATAAATTGGAGAACATGGAGTGCTCTCCCGCATGCTTAGGCTTGCGCACCGGCGGCACCCCCTTCCTGCTTGTAACCGGAGGCTTGCAGGCGGAACATATCCGCATACAGTCCGTTTCGCTCCATCAACTGCCGGTGGGAGCCGCTCTCCTGTACCTGACCGTCGGCCAGCACCAAAATGCGGTCGCTGAGCACCGCGCTGGACAGCCGGTGCGAGATAAAGATCACCGTCTTGTTCTCTGTCACTTGCAGCAAATTCTCATACATTTTATACTCTGCCACCGGATCCAGGGCGGAGCTTGGCTCGTCCAGCACGGCGATCTGGAAGTCCCGGGCAAACAGTCGGGCGGTGGACACCTTTTGATTTTCGCCGCCGGACAGACCGGTGCCCGCCTCGTCAAACTCTCGGGTCAGCACCGTGTCCGCCCCCCGGGGCAGTGAGGCAATTTTGTCCCACACACCGCTGTGGCGCAGTGCCTGCTCTGCCAAAGCTTTTTCCGCCGGTGTACAAGTGTGGCCGATCACATTCTCGTTGACGGACAGGGCAAAGTTTTTATAATCCTGGAACACGGTGCCAAAGGCAGCCCGCAGCTGCTCCAGGTCATATTCCGGCAGCGGCTTGCCGTTATAGAGAATTTGGCCAGCTGTGGGATCGTAAAACCGCAGCAGCAGCTTGACCAGCGTGGATTTACCGGCGCCGTTAATGCCCACCACCGCCAGGGTCTCGCCCTGCCGCTGGGTAAAGTTCACATCATGGAGCACCCGTCGATCGGTGCCCGGGTAGGTAAAGTCCACATGGCAAAATTCCAGCGTCTCCAGCGGCGGCACCGGCAGAGGACCGGATACCACCTGGGGCTGATAGTCCAAAAACTCCCGCAAATTCTGAAAATACAACGCCATCAAGGTCATTTCGTCAAAGCACTCGGTGGTGTCCAGAGTAGACTCCCGCACCGCGTTAATGCCGGAGGCCACCACGCTAAAGCCGGACACGGTCAGCCCGCTGCCCTGCACAAAGCTGTGGCAGGCAAAGGCATAAGTGCCCAGCACCGGCAACAGCTCCCCAAGCAGGCTGCTGACTACGCTGTACAAAAACAGCCGCACGCCGTAGTCCTTCAAAATGCGCACATTGGCCTTGGTGGCCGCCTCCATACGCCGAACCATCACGGCAAAGATATTGGAGGTGCGCATATCCTTAGCGTACTCTCGCAGGTACACCGTGCGCTGCACATAGGCTTGCATTCGTTTGTTGGCGGTCATGGACATATCCCGCCGATAGACGCACTTGCTCTTATACACCTCTACGGCGAACACAAAGAACACCGGCACCAAAAACAGCAGATACAGCGGGTGCACCGCCGCCACGGTGGCCATCACACACACCAGCGCCACCACATCCGCCACAAAGGCAGAAAAATCAAAGCAGATCAGGTCAAAAAAGCCATTGGTGGTCACCATGGTTGCCCGCTGATATTTGTCGTAGAATTCCGGGTTCTCATAACAGGCCACATCCACAGACAGCGCCTTTTCAAAGATCCGGTCGTTCAGCAACTTCAGCACCCGCTTAGTAGCGCACTTCTCCATGCGCATACCCTCCCACTGGGCCACCTTCACCACCAGCGCCAAAAGGGCAAACGCCGCCAGCTCCCCCACATAAGTGCGAAAGTCGCCGCTGCCGGTGATCACATCCAGCAGGATCTTTAAGAACAAAATATTCTGCAAATAGCGGGAAAACACCGCATACAGCCCCTCTTGCAACAGATAGCCGATGAGTAGGCGCTTGTCCGTCTGCCACACCAGGCCCAGGGCATAGATCACATTTTTCAGCACAGGAACCTTGAACTGCTCCTCTGTTATTTGCATATAGGGCATTCTTTTCTCTCCAAATCACGGGCCGCTGCCCGCCGTTCTTGGTAAAAGGGTAGCATATTCCGCCGGCACTGTCAAATGAAAAGGAACCCGACTGCCAGCCGCGTTCCTTTTGTTTTACTTGTTCTGTATAAAGTGCTGTTATTTGCTGTAAGAGTCAATACGGATCAGGTCCGCCTCGCTAAGGGGAGGCTGTTCCAGCGCAGCCAAATTCTCCAGCAGTTGCGCCTTGGAGTGCACGCCCACCAGCACGGAGGTGACCCCCTTTTGCTGCCACAGCCACTGGATTGCCAGCTGAGAAAGGGTCTCGCCCCGGTCTTTTGCCAGCTGATAGAGCTTTTCAATCTGCTGGGCACGGTGCTGATCATAACCCACATGGGCTTGCAGCTTTTCGTTGCCAAACAGGCGGGCGCCCTCCGGGATGCCTTTGGCGTATTTATCCGACAGTTGCCCCTGGGCCAGCGGCGAAAAGCAGATCACGCCCTTGCCCTTGTCCCGGGCTTCTTTCAGCAGCTTGTTTTTCTCCACCGTGCGGTCAAAGATGGAATAGCGATTTTGGTTGATGACAAAGGGCGCTTGCACATCGTCGCACTTGTGGTACATACGGTGCATGGTCTTGCCGTCATAATTGCTCATACCCACATACAGGGTCTTGCCCCGGCGCACCAGATCCGCCAGGCACAGAGCCGTCTCCTTCAGCGGCGTGTCCGGGGTCATGCAGTGGTGGTAAAAAATATCCACATACTCCAGCCCCATCCGCTGCAAACTCTGGTCCAGGGAAGCAGTCAGGTACTTGCGGCTGCCGCCCCGACCACCGTAGGGGCCCGGCCACATCTCATACCCGGCCTTGGTGCTGATAATCAACTGATCCCGGTAAGGGCGCAGATTTTCCTTGAATATGCGGCCAAAGTTGATCTCTGCCCGCCCCGGCTCCGGCCCGTAATTATTAGCCAGGTCAAAATGGGTCACCCCATGGTCAAAGGCTGTCAGGATGATCTCTTTCATGGTATCGTAATCGTTGTTCACGCCAAAGTTCTGCCACAGCCCCACAGACAGCGCCGGCAGCCGCAGACCGCTTTTGCCGCACCGGTTATAGGGCATTGTCTCGTAGCGTGTTTCGCTGGGTTCATACATTTTGCTCACCTCCCCTGCATTTTACCATACCCATCGTTCTCTGTAAAGAGCGCAAAGGGCTTTCCTGCCGGGTGTTAAAAAGAGCAGACATGATGTCTGCTCTTTTTGTGCAATGATTTGTATGGTTTACACGGTGTGGGTGCGCTTTTTCCGGCGGGATACCAAGCAAATGAACGCACCGCCGCTTAGCAGCAATACAGTCACAACGCCGCTGTCCCCACCGGTTTGGGGCGATTTGGCAGCGCCTGACAGTTTGGCCGTTACGGTATCTGCCTGTTTGATCTCTTTGGTAGCCGCAGCATCGGCAAAATACTTGTCGCAGTCTTCACAGTACCAATACTCGATATTGCCCCCGGCAGTCTTTGTCGCTGCCTTTGCGGGGATATGCTCCAGGTCGGTGTGGTTCTTCGGGTCAAGCTCGCCGTAAGCCTTTCCGCAGACCTTGCAAACCGCCCTTTCGGTGCAGGTCGCCTTGCCGCCGGTATGCCCGTCGTTGACCGTTACGGTCATTTCGGCGGTGTTGCCCGCCCTGTCGGTGACGATGATTCTCTGCTCGCCGTCCGCCGGAGAGAGGGTAAAGCTGTTGTTTTTGTCAAGCGTGACCTCCGTGCCGTTTACGGTGACAGTGTCCACATACTTTTCGTCAACGGTGACCGTCTGTGCTTCACAATAGGTCTTGCCGTTTTCTATGCCGCCGATGACCGGCTGAACATTATCAAGTGTTACACGGTCGGAACGAAGGTATGTTATATTCAGCCTCGCGTCAACAAGCATTGCATAAACAATGTATTTCCCATTGGGGTCTATGCGAAACGGCTCCTCGTACCCGCTGAATACAAGAGATTGAAGCTCCGCCTCGGAAAGATCCTGATCGGTCACCAAATAGGAGACAAACACGGTTCCGCTGTTGTCAGCGGCGTTTATCGTCACCTCCTGCGTATCCTTAAAGAACAGGCCGAAGGTGAGCTTGTTTAAGAATTCCTGCCATTTGTTGGTGCCTATGACAATTTCTCCCGTGGGCTTTTCGATATCTTTCCACCGTGCTTTGAGCGTTATATTCTCGGCAGGCATGGTCGTGGGAATTTCCTGATCCCAACCCATAAAGGTGTAGCCCTCTCTTGTCGGGTCGGCAGGGGCGGTAATATTCGTGCCGTAGTCCTGCGTTATGGTAATATCCGCTTTGCCGTTTTCGGGTTTGACTGTGATGGTATATTGATTGATCTCCCACTTTGCCCAGTATTCCTTATTGCCCGTTCCTGTACCGCCGATTGCCGTAACAGGAGAGCCGGTCAGATTTTCGTTGTCATACCAGCCCTTGAACGTGTGGCCTGTATAGGTCATATCGTCGGCTGTCGGGAGTGTTGCGCCCACGCCATAGGTGTATCCGGTGACATTGCCGCTGTTGATGGTGCCGCCGTTGGGGTGCAGTGTGACGGCATAGGTCGGGACTGTCCACTGCGCCGTCAGTTTCGTCACCTCAGCCGGAACACTGTCGCCGGGGGCGTAGAATTTACCGTTGCTGCCAAGCCACATAAAGAAACTTCCTGCATCCCCGTCCGGGCGGGTCAGACCGTCGGACGCGGGAGCGGTAAATGCGCTGCCGTTTTTCACGATGATCGGAATAGCATCGGAGCTGCCGCCCAGCTTGCCGCCGTTCAGGTCAAGGGTAACGGCCTTCAGTCCGCCAAAGCCCAGTGTGTCAGCGTTCAGGACTTCAAGCACGGGGCGGAAGCCGAAGGTCGAGTAAGAGGTATTGTAGCTGGTCCAGAAACGGGCCGAACGTTTCCACCCGCGAACCGCACGGAACGACGCCGAAATTCTTATAGTAGTATCTTGTCCACACGAAAGCATCTCCCTCCAGTTTTTGATATATCCGTCGTCCTTATCCAGTATCTTATCCCATTCGTTGCTTTTGGGCGTGCCGCGTTCTGAATCGTCCGAGCCTGTAGAGTTACTTCCCACAGACGGCGCACGCAGCGTATAGCCCACGCCGCCGCCGGCGTAGTTCTTGCCGAAAATCAGATCTGCGGTATTCAGGGTATCCCAGCTTACCTCATGCGTTACGGCATAGTCCGCCACAAACAGACTGTGGGCGTATTTGTTCTGCTGTGCATATTCCTCGGTGGTTGCCATCTCCGATGTGAGCTTGTAGGCGTTCACCGTTCCTGCGTAGGTAAAGGGCACATAGTGCAGGGTGCTGTCCGGCAGATTGCTGTTTACCGTTCCGGGAATATTCATTGCCGACAGGTCGAAATAGTATCTGCCGCCGGGGGCGAGGGTAAACTGCTCGTCAGGCTGATTTTCCACCGTCAGCGTGCCGTTGACCTTGTTAAGCGAATACCGCTCGCCCCAGCCGGATTTGAGGGTGGCAGCGGGAACAACAGTGTAGGTTCCGGGCATATTGCGTGCCGTGGCCGCCGTGACTTCCTCGTTGTTTGCGTCAAGCAGTTGGTAGCCCAGAGCATTGTCCAGCACGGTATCCCGGTCGTCCTTGCGCCCTTCGCTGTTCAGCAGGCCGGTACAGCTCACAAGGTCTGTTGGCAGCGCATTGCCCTCGGTGATGGTTGCGCTGCCAGCCGTCACGGTGAGGGGGCGCGTACGGACAGCACCGCCGGTGACAGCCCCCCTGGAAACTTTAGACGATGCCATTGTCGTATCGGAAACATACAGAAAATCGATACAAGTTATGCGTGCGCCTGCCTTGATGGCTCGGATGTGGACGGTGTAGATAGACTTCCCCGGTTCGCTGGTGGTGTCGGTGGTCTCTTTATAAATTTCAAACATCTGGGGGTCCTGTATCAGCGCGGACCAGACGCCGTTTTCACCGGGGTTATTCACCCGGCACGTGTAAGTATAGGTATCTCCGTAGAGCAACTCATCATCGAAATAGACCGGTCCCCTAAAGCCTGCATTGAGATACTGGCGCACGGTCAGCGGAGCGGAAATGGGCGCGTAGTCATCGCTGGTGATGGTGACGGTATAGGTCTCTGATTTGGGTACTGGTTCCGTGGTGTTTTCGGTTTTCGTGCAGTTCAGCGTACCGTCGCTGTTTACATTCACACTAACCGGAATGGAGGGAGAAGTAGGCGGCGTGACCGCAGTGATTTTCGCTCCCTTTGGCGCCTTGCCCGGCTGGAAGAAATCCGCCGCCGTCCATGTACCATTTAGAACGTCATAGTAGCCGCCGCCATCAGAACTGAGGTGAATCCAGATCACGGGGTCTACCAGATCCTCCGCGCAGTCCGCGGCAAACGCCGTAGTCGGCACAAGGCAGAACAGCATACATAGGGCGAGCAGGATACTGAGTATTCGTTTTTTCATTTTTTGCTACCTCCGTTTTCGTATATGTCGGCTCAGTCAAGAGCGATGATTGTAACAGAGCCTCTGAATGAAAGCAGATAGGTCTTGTAATCACCTTGCTCCAGCGA
>OKRT01001301.1_pt1 | contig 11582 bp, 8 predicted proteins | sample 1601111 | NCBI WGS metagenome assembly OKRT01 (sample SAMEA3541572, study PRJEB24748) | human gut metagenome | biome: human gut; feature: human-associated habitat; material: faeces | place: China | collected 2012 | reverse complement strand
CAAGCGTGGCCCAACGTGCGCCCCCGAATTCGGTGCGACGCAGATGCTCGAAGTCACGAACGATCGAATCGGCGAGGAAACGCTTCAAAAACGCGGCACCGGCTTTGCCGTCGCCGTCCATGCCCTCAATCACATGCGTGTCGACACGAGACGAACGCCCCGTGCCACGTTGATCCGGCAACACCACGCGGAAATGCTTGATGGCCTCCTCGATCCAACCATCGGAACTTGGACCGAGCGGACGCGGACCGGAACCGCCGGGACCGCCCTGCAGGAACACGAGCAGCGGCAGGTTGTCATGCACATGTTCGGGAGCGGTGACCACACGGTAGAACAGGCTGATCGATTCGCCATCGAACCCATGACCGGGCTCGTGACCCGTCCAATCCAACGGCACCTTGATGGAACGATCCTCAATATGCAATCCGGGCACGTAGTATTCGCTCAGCAGTGTCATGCATTCACCTTTCCTTTGGCGTCATCGGCATGTTCAATGCGGGTAGTGACTTCTTGAGAGCTTCCATCTCGCCCACATGCGGAAACAACCTTACCTCACAAAAGCGGCTTTATCTTACCGCTATTTCATTCCTGCGCATGATGGCGCCACAGCGTATCTGGCGCTAGGGTGGAGCATATGTCGAATTTCAAGCAGCGTCTCTTGTCGTGGATGCATGGTCATGTCTTCGCAGGCGATCTCATCATCACGCTTGTTATAGGTGTTCTGCTGTTCGGCGTGACCAGCGGCATCACCTATAATCCGGGATTGCTGTTTGACCTTAGGCCTTCCACGCAGATGACATGGGAAGCGGCAATGCTTATTCCGCTGCTAATCCGTCGATGGCGGCCGCAGACCGGAGCATTGCTCTGCGTGGCATTGGCCTTGGCGCATCTCATATTCGGCCCCTGCCTGTTGGGCACCGATATTCTGGCATTGTTCATGCTGTATTCGGTAATCGTCTACGGCAATCCCAAAAACACGAAAGCCTTCATTATTCTGGCGTTGACCATCGGCCTTCTGGCTTCGGCGCTGGCGGCATGGACCATGACCAATGGACCACTGCTCACCGGAGGCAAAGTGCATACATGGAGCAGCTGGAATGACTCAAATCCAAATGGCGTTATGGTCATGGAAGACACTCTCGGTTCCATCTACACAGGAACATCCATATCGGAAGTCGCCGACATGGTGGCGCATTCCATGCTGGTGCTGACGCCGATTTTCGAAGTATGTATCATTTCCACCGTCATTGTAGCGTTCTGGCAGCGTGCCCGTCTGGCAACCATTCGCATGATGCGGGAACGCAATGAGGCAATCGCCGCGCGAGACCAGGATGAACGCGATATCGCCGCGTTGGCGGAACGCGCACGCATCGCACGTGACATGCACGATGTGGTGGCGCACACCCTGTCAATCATCATCGTGCAGTCTGATGGCGGTCGCTATGCAGGCACGCATGATCCCGCGGTGGCCAGAAACACCATGGAGACGATTCGACACGAATCGGAACGCGCACTGCATGACATGCAACGTCTTCTGGGAGTATTCGGAGGTTCATCGCACGCCGATTATAACGATATCGGCAATCTTGTGGAACAAGCGCAAAACGTCTCCCCCGACATTCGAATCCGACGGAATATCACCGGCACCGCCAGCCCGGAACAACTCGGCGAACAAGCCTCGATAGCTTCCTACCATGTAGTGCAGGAGGCGCTGACGAATATCCGCAAGTATGCAGGGCCGCACGTCGATGTGCATATTGAAGAGTCATGGAACAACGGTTTACTCACTTTGACCGTCACCGACAATGGTCATGGCGCAGCGGCCAATATCGACGGGCATACGCCAGGTTACGGCCTGCTGGGCATGAAGGAACGCATCGAATCGGCCGGAGGCTCGTTGCAGCCAATATAAGCTTTGAAAATCAGAGCAGCGTGCTGTATGTCCTCAACTCGGCGGAGGCTTCGAAGTCATGGCCACTCTGCCTTACGGCGGTAAAGAACATGTGACAGACGAAACCGGCGAACAGTATGCCTCGGAACAGTCCGAATCGTGCAACACAACTGCCGTATCCAGCAAAGCGAAATTATCCGACGAAGCAATCGCACCTCACACAGTCGTCAACATATCGGCGCGAATCCCAGATCAACCATCGGAACAGACGCAGGAAACCAACCAACCGACCGGTCGCGATCATCGTTCGAATGCCCTGCAACATTTGCGCATCACCGCACCCAATCTGCATGATTTGCTCACATCGTTGAAACTGAAATCCGTAGAACTTGCAAATACATCCAATTCACGAGGACTGAATTGGGTGGAACGTGTTTCCGCGTGGACGCAGCGCCATTATGTGCTCATGGATTCCGTTGATGCCGTGATATTGGTCATGCTGCTGAATCGCATGTCGATTACGTTCTTTTTTGATAGTTCACCTCATGTGCAGCTCTCTCATGCGATCGCCGCATGCTGCTTGCTGGCGCTGGCTCTTCGACGCAGGTTCCCCGAGACTTGTGCGCTTATTGTGTTCGTATTGTCGGTTGTGCAATTGGTGTTTTTGGAATCGATTGAGGTTGGACATATCGTAGCGTCGCTGTGTGCGCTGTATTCAGCCGTATTGTATGGGCGTGAACACGTATGGCGTTGGACCGGTCTTGCCGCTGTCACCTGTTCAGCTCTGATGGGCTTGAAAATCGCAGCTGTTCAACACGGATACACTACCTTGTTCGGCGCCATCGCCGCTTCCGTGGGCTTGACAAAACCGGTTTCAGCCACGTCAAGTAGTAGTGCAGCGTTCTTTACCGGCGTTATGTATACGGTTGCGGTGCTGATGCTGATGCTGTGCGCCGGCATCATGGCGTGGGCACGTTGGGCTCGTTCCAGCGATTCAAACGCACTGGTATTGCAGGCTCGCGAAAAGGCACTGGTGGCCGAGCAGGAGAAGCAGCGTATTCTCGCGGCGAATATGGAACGTGACCGTATCAGTGCCAGCATTCAGGCTGAAGTCACCGCCACGTTGAACAGCGTGATTAGTCAAGCCGTCGATGGTATCCGCATGCTGGATAGCGCCGAAGCACAAGGTAAAGAGCCTACCGCCGACGAGATTTCCGCAGCATTCAAAGCCATTGGCGAGCAGGGGCGCGCCGCGCTTAAGCGTATGCGCGAATTGCTTGGCGTGCTTCGTGAGACTGGTTTCAGCGATGACGCTCATGCCGGCAGTGCGAGCGAACTGCAGTTGAGGCCCGCAGCACCGTTGGAGGAGCAGCTGCAGCGCGTGTCTCGATAGCCGATTCAAGTTTTTCAGGGAGATTTAAGGGTTCGTTTCGCGCTATGAGCGGAACAATGCCGATAAGGTGGAGAGTATGAGTGAAGAACAGAAGATTCGTGTGGTCATTGCCGATGATCAGGAATTGGTACGTGCCGGTTTCGCCATGGTGATCAGCTCCCAACCTGATATGGCGGTTGCGGCGCAGGCTCGCGATGGTGCAGAGGCTGTGGCGTTGGCGGAAACGCTGCATCCTGACGTGGTGTTGATGGATGTGCGTATGCCCGGCATGGATGGTATCGAGGCGACTCGGCAGATCAGTGCGTTGCAGCATCGCTTTGCTGCCGATGGAACGCAATCAGAAGTCACTCATACCAAAGTGATCATTCTGACGACATTCGATTTGGATGAATATGTTATGGCTGCGATCACTGCCGGAGCTTCCGGTTTTCTGCTGAAAGATACGGAACCGGAAACGTTGCTGAATTCGATTCGCACGGTTTTTCAAGGTAATGCGATTATCGCACCGTCCGCCACGAAACGTCTTATCGAGAAAATGATGGAAGGCGATTTCATGGCTGCGAATGTTGGCGCACATGGAAATTCCGCTGCTGCTTCCACTTTTGATTCGACGTACACCGATCCGGAATTAGATGAACTGACCGATCGCGAGCGCGAAGTGCTTATTGAGATCGCGCATGGATTGTCGAATCAGGAGATTGCCGACAAGCTTTTCATCAGTCTGCCGACGGTGAAAACGCATGTGGCGCATATTCTGTCGAAAATCAATGCACGTGACCGCGTGCAGGCAGTGGTGTTCGCTTATGAAAACCATTTGGTCTGATTGATTTGTTGTTTTGCGTATGCATGATACGCAAAAAGGACTCCTACCATGTTTGTGGCAGGAGTCCTTTTCGTTGTGTTTGCTATGAAGCTTAGGCTTCGGCGAGCGCCTCAACAGGAGGCGTGCTCACTGCCCTGCGTGCGGGGAATACGCTGGCGAGCAGTGCTGCCACAGCTGCCACGGCGAGTACGATGCCGTTAATGCCCCATTCGAACGGGAACACCACTTTGCCGTACATGCTGAACACCACGTATGCGCCCAGCCAGCCGAACAGTGTGCCAAGTAGTACGCCCGAGATGCCGGATACCAGCGAGATGAGCAGGGCTTCCACCGCGAGGGAGCGTCGCAACTGACCTCGAGTCATGCCGATGGCACGCAGTGTGGCGGATTCTCGGGTGCGTTCGATCACTGACAGCGACAGCGTGTTGGCTACGCCGACAAGTGCGATGAGCACGGCCACGGCGATCAATCCCACCAGAAGCATCATCATGGAGTCGATCATGTTCGCCCATTCGATGCGTTCGGCGATCGGTCCGGTCACTGTCGCATCAGTGCTCTTTTCCAATGCGGCCTGCATGTCGTTGTAGATGCCGTCGACGGAAACTCCCGATTTGTCAGTATCTGCCTTGACCAGCAACACATGGGTGGCGGCGTCAAGGTCACCATTGGTGAAATGGCTTTCATCCACGAATCCGACAGCTCCATACTGTGCGGATACGCGACGGTAATCGGCTTGCTTTGCTTGCAATGTCAGCGAACGCGTAGCGTCGCCGTCCTGGTTCCATTCGGTGGAGAAATCAGCCGTGCCATTGGCGAACTGCAGTTCCTTGCCGGTTTGCGCATTGTATGTTGGCATGAGAACACTATCACTGTCGATGGAGGCGTTACCCAAGTTGACACGCATGACCTGCTTGACCTGATCGATGTTCTTCACACCGACCAGCAATGCGGACGTAGGCCGGGTTCCATCCGCTTTCTCCAAGGTCACGGAAACCGCCGGCGCATACAACGTGTCGGACACGCCGTTGATGTCGGCTACATCCTTGGCCATTTGCTGGCTGATGTCATCGCCCATGGCCACGATGTCGACGCTATAACGGGTGGCGAGCGCACCATTCATAGTCTCTTTGGCGCTAGCGGCACCGGTTGCGATGGTGGAAACCAAGGTGACGCCGATAAGCAGAGCAGCACCGGTTGCTGCGATGCGTCGCGGATTCTTCTGAATGTTGGCGTGTGCAACTGTTGCGGAAGGTCCTGTCAGTGAGGCCAACGCTCCAACGCCCTTCATGAGGGTCGGCATCCAGAACACCGCGGTGACCACCATGCCGAGGAACACCAGTGCAGCGCCGGCGATGGCCATGAGCAGAATCATCGTGAATTGATCGCGGGTCGCTTCCTCGCCGCCATTGGTGGCTTGTACCTGCCAGATGGAAAATACTGCCATGGCGATACCGACCACCACCATCAGAATACCGATTATGGCTCGCGTGAGGCTGGAACGACGGTTGTCGGTCAGTTCAATCGGGCGCAATGCCTCCAATGGCGTCACCGCAGTAGCGGAGCGTGCGGATCCCATGGATGCAAGCACCGTCACCACAATGCCGAAGAGAATCGGTACGACGGCGGCTTGCCAGGAGAAGTTGAACCGCATACCCGCCTGCATGATGTCGCTGACGCACATGCCCCACATGAGCAGGCTTCCAAGCACCACGCCAAGCACGGATGCGACGAAGCCGAGCACCACCGCTTCGAACAGCACGGAACCATACAGTTGGCCTTTCTTCGCGCCGATGGTGCGTAGCAAGGCGAGTGTGCGGCGGCGTTGCGCCACGAGCACTTGGAACGTGTTGGCGATCACCAGAGCCGCCACGAACATGGCAAGCACGCCGAAGCACATAAGGAATGTGGTGGCGATGTTGGTTTGGTTGCCGCTTAAGGATTTGATGCTTTCGTCACTGATTTGCTGTCGTGACATCAGATCGAAATGCTTTGGCAGCAACGCTTTCACACCGTTGATGGTTTTTGCGGATACGCTGTTTCCATCCAAGGCAAGGTCGAGATACACCATTGTTGTTCCGGTGGCGTTGAAATCGTCCACTCCCTGCATTGCGGCAAGCAGATTGTTGGATCCTACGATCGCACCACCATAGTATGAGTAGGCGCCGTTCGGATCGGATGTGAGTCCTACCACGCGCACGTTGTCCGCCTTGGCTTTGCCATCGTCGCCTACCGCATATCGGGAGGTCAGGCTTACAGTGTCGCCAATGCCGACGTTCAACTGTTTCGCCATGTCTTCCGGCAGCGCGACTTCGTTGGAATCCTTCGGCTGGTTCCCTTCCGTGATATTCACGGGGAGCATGTTCTTCTGTGCCGCGGTGGAAATGATCTCGCCGCTGACGGTGCTGTCTCCCTTGGAAACGCTGACGCCGGATTCCACCGAGGCACGGACGCCGCCAACCCCTTCGATGCCGGCGATCTGGTCGAGATGAAAGTCGCCGACAGTGCTGGAATACGCCTCGTTGAGTTCCTTATCGCTCAGGTCGGAGCTGTTGATGCTCACCGCATAGTTGGCGTTTCCGAACATGGCAGTCAGCCGCCGTGTCAGGGAGTCGTTCATGGCATTGCCGAACAGGAAGGTGCTGGCGATGAACGCCGTGCCGATCATGATGGCGATGCCTGCGGGTATGAGCATGCGCTTGGTTTTTCGCATGAGTTTCAAAGTGATGGACCACATGGTGAATTCTGTTCCCTTCTTCGAATGCTTCTACAGTGCGTTTAGTGGGAATGCCTCGCGGAAGCCACATTCATTGTGGCGGCCTCACGTTCCTTCATCAGCAGTTCACTCATCTGGTCTGCTGTCGGCTTGTTCACGTCCGCCACAATCTGGCCGTCGGCGAACACGAGCGCACGGTCGGCGTAAGACGCGGCGACCGCATCATGCGTGACCATGATGATGGTTTGGCCAAGTTCGTTGACGGAACGTTTCAGGAAGCTCAGCACTTCGGCGCTTGATACGGAATCAAGATTGCCGGTGGGCTCGTCTGCGAACACCAGTTTCGGTTTGGTGATCAATGCTCGTGCGATGGCCACACGCTGCTGCTGGCCTCCCGATAGTTCGTTCGGACGATGGTTGAGACGTTCCTTAAGGCCAAGCGTTTCCACCAGCAGACGCAACCACTGTCGGTCGGGTTTCGCTCCAGCCAAGGTCAATGGCATGAGAATGTTCTGTTCGGCGGTGAACATCGGCAGCAGGTTGAAGCTTTGGAAGATGAATCCGATGTCGCGGCGGCGCAGCAACGTAAGCTGGTTGTCGTTCATGCGCGTCAGATCGTCGCCATTGAATATGATGTGCCCGCCGGTTGCACAATCCAGTCCTGCCAACGTGTGCATCAACGTGGATTTGCCGGAACCGGAAGGTCCCATAATCGCCGTGAATTTTCCTTTTTCAAAAGCGACGTTGACGCCACGCAACGCATGCACCGTGTTATTTCCGGAACCGTAGTCCTTCACAAGATCCACGGTTGCAATGGCCGTATTGGTAGCTTTGATGGTGTCCCTGATATCCATGCTGTCATTCCTTTCTTTGGATTACCTCCAAAATTACGGAAAAACAGCTGATTCGAATATCATGCGTTGGTCTGAATTATCATCTCATCCTTGAGAATGAGCAAAGACGAGGCGCCTAATACCATTGATTCATCAATCGTCGAGAAGTACACCATCCTGCGGAGGTTCGAGCCAGTACGACTCTTTTTCCACGCTGACGGTGGAAGCCCACCATGTCTGGTCCACGCCTGGCAGCGAACGGATGGACTCATCCACCACACGCCACAGGTCCTCGTCATCTCCGGCGATGATTTCGATGAGGTAGTCGGCGCCATTCAAACCGACTCCGCTCATTGCATATGTCACCTCGTCGATTGCTAACAACTGTTCGACGTCGAGGCGATACGGAGGCTTCACACCGATACCGAGAAACGCTTGGCGGAATCCACCTAAACGCATGGGGCTTACCGTGGCCATAATGCGCATCACACCGGAATCCTCCAGTTTTTTGACGCGCCCACGAATCGCGGTGTGCGTCACACCAAGATGTTCCCCCAGCATGGCGTAACTTGCCCTGCCGTCTTTCTGCAATTCGTTGAACGTGTGCACGAATCGCGCGTCCAACCGATGCACGGGAATATCGGTGCCGACGCTGGCCTCACGTTTAGTCATGAATCCAGTTTCGCCGCGTTCGGCCAGCAGACGGTTGACTACGCTGACATTATGGTCGTCAAGCACCAATCGACCGCAGGAGAACACTTGCAGACGGGTCAATCCGGGCAGTGCGCGCAAATCGTACTTCAGGAAATGGTCCATACCTTCGGCTGAATACACCACGGCTTCGGCGATGATGTCGGCATCGCCCAGCGTGCAGACCACATAGGTGACCTGAGGCATGGCTTTGAGCATGGCGAGCGCCTCGTTGCGATTGCCGTTGATGCGAAGTCCCACAAGCACCTGACTGTAATTTCCGAGACTCAACGGATTGCATACGGGCACAATGGTCATGATGCCCGCATCAGTGAGCCGTTTGTAGCTTTCCGTCGCCGCATATACGGAAATGCCGATTTTATCGGCAAGCGCCTGCATGGTCATGCGTCCGTTGCATTGCAGCGCCGATACCACCTTCAAATCACGTGCGGTGATTGTGGTACGCCCTTCATCCTGCGTCATCACGCCTCCCTATGACAGCCATGTCATCAACCACACGCTGCCTGCGGTGGCGGCGATGGTAATCACGAGAATAATCCAGTCGGCAATTCTCATCGTAAGGTTGACCCGATAGGTGCGTTTCACGCCGTTCCGATTCAGGTTGAGTCCGCGCGATTCCATGGCCCAGCCCACGCTTTGGCTCATTTTGTAGGCGCGGATCAATACGGCGATGATGATCGGCAGATACGATTTGAACCGGTCTACGAGACGTACGAATGTGTTGCGTTTTTTACCTGCCGCATTGACTTTGCCGCTCAGATCAAGCCCTCGAGCACGCTGCGCTTCGGACACGGATTGGAAGATGGAGAAGAACACAGGAATATACCGTAATGCGGTTGCCAAGGTAAGCCCGGCCTTGTAGGGCACACCGAGCGAGGTAAGGCCACGAACCAGTTTGGTCTGGCTGGTGGTGAACAGCGTGATGAAGCATGCAAAGCCGAGCGCTGGAATGCGCAGACCCATCACCGCCGCCATGAGCAGGTTCTCCTGCGTGAGACGCAACCATCCCCACTGCCAGAGCACGTGCGTTCCACTCTGGTCGAAGACCGGCCAAAGCACCACGATGAACACGATGAGCACGGCGAGGATCTTCCACACCCATCCAATGCGTTCGGCGGGCACACGGTCGGTGGCGAGCATCACATGTTCGAGAATGAGGATGCCGAGGATGAACGCCCAGTTACGCCATACGAGGCAAAGGGCCAGCATGACGATGGAGATGAGGAATTTGACGCGCGGATCGGTGCGATGCAACCATCCGTCGCCTGGCACATACAGGTCGGCATCCATCAGCGTTCCTCCTTGTCGCATTCATCCTTGGCGATTTTCAACAATACGTGGGTCGCCGATACCGGACCGCGCGACTTGTACGGCTGCCGCGCCTGTCGCGCGGGCGATTGTTGCGCTTCCTGCGATTTGTCGATCGGTCCATATTGCACGATATGACCGTCTTCCAATTCGAGCACGTGCGTGCAATACCGATATACGGCACGCATGTCATGGCTGATCATGATGACGGTGACGCCATGCCGGTTGAGTTTTTCCACGGTTCCAAGGAATCGTGATGCGAGACGATGGTCGAGACCCGCCGTAGGTTCGTCGAGGACGAGTATTGGCGTACGCATGGCGATCACCGAAGACAATGCCACCGCACGTCGTTCGCCGTAGCCGAGCGTGGCCGGCGAAACATCCTCATACCGGTGCAGGTCGAACAATGTCATCATTTCGTCGACACGTTTGAACACGGTGGCCGCGTCAAGTCCGAGCGCGGTCGGGCCGAACGCGATCTCCTCTTTGGTGCTGGAGCAGAAAATCTGATGGTCGGGATTTTGGAATACGAATCCGACGTGCGCGGCCATTTCGCCCACGCTATGCTTCGACACGTCGAGCCCATCCACATTCACGATTCCTTGCGTGGGTTGAATCAGCCCGTTCAGATGCTTGGCGAGCGTGGTTTTGCCTGACCCGTTGCGCCCAATAAGCCCTACGAAGGCGCCCTGTTCGATATCCAAGCTGACGTCGTCCAGTGCGGGAGACGCATTGCCGCCCTGCCCATAGCGGTGCGTCACATGGTCCAGACTGATGATCGCATGCTTCGGCTTGGCGTCGTTCCCTACCGGCAACGCCTTGATGACTGGAGATGGTCCGTCACTCACCCGCACGCCGGAGGATTCCAACAGTCTACGTTCCCGGGTAAATAGGCTGGCGTCTCCATTGCGCACCACTTCACCGTTGACCATGAAGAGCACCTGATCGGCCCAGTAGGCGATGTGTTCGGTATCCTGCTCGGCCATGATCACCGTCATGGAACGGGTCTGGCGAATGCGGTCGAGCACGTCGAACACTTCCTGCTTGCCTTCGGGGTCGAGGGCCGCGGTGGGTTCGTCAAGAATAAGCACATCGGGTTCCGCCGCGAGCGCGGCGGCGACGGCCACGCGCTGCATCTGGCCTCCCGACAGGCTGGTCGGCACACGCTTGCGGTATCCGGCCATGCCGACTAAGTCGAGCATGATGTCGATCTGCTTGTCGATGATGTTTGGGGCTACTCCGCGGTTTTCCAGCGGGAAAGCGATCTCATCCTCGACACTCGAGCAGAACAGCTGCGCTTCCGGATCCTGTTGCACGTAGCCGACGCGCTCCGACAGTGCCGAGACGGAGTGCCTGCTCGCCAGATTGAAACTGACTACATTTTTGAACGACAGGCCTTCCTCACGGTGCATGCGGACCAGTTCTTCATAGAGTTTGATCGGAGATGAACCGGTCGCTAATCCGAGGACACATTTTTCGCTTTTATCCGCATTCGTACGGATCAGATCGGCAATTTCCCGGGCTACCGCTTTGACGGCTTCGGAAGGTTTTTCATAAATCCGGACCGGCACTTTCTCGAAACGGTTGGCGCCTTCTCCTTTCGCTATATAGTTTTTGGTGATCATAAGGTTGGGTTTAAATTTATAATGTCAACTTACAAAGTTAATAAAACTTTGGTATTTTTCATGTATCCGGGAGCGGTTTTGATGATGAAGCTGTTTTTCTGTGAAAGAATGAGGGCGTTAACGTTTTCACTTTCCCGAAATTACACAAATCTTCCTTTCGTGTTTAAAATTTAACAAAATGAATTATTTTTGATATTATGCGCTACCTTTGTTCGTACAAACGAAACACATGACTCGCTTTGTTGTCGGGATGATCTTCGTAATTCGGGTCTATCATGCGCATGT
>OKRT01001299.1_pt1 | contig 11588 bp, 12 predicted proteins | sample 1601111 | NCBI WGS metagenome assembly OKRT01 (sample SAMEA3541572, study PRJEB24748) | human gut metagenome | biome: human gut; feature: human-associated habitat; material: faeces | place: China | collected 2012 | reverse complement strand
GTCTGACTTGGAGCCGCCCTGGTCGCCCTTGCCGGGGTTATCCGTGGGGTCTGTGCCCTGCAAAAGCAATCATCAGATTTTGCAAAGGGAAAGCTAATGAGACAGCAGTTAAAGCATTTTCGCTGATTTGAGCAACGAAGATACTATCTACAATGTTATACATGGCTTGTACAAGCATTGAGATAATCATTGGTAAGGACATAGAGATTAATAGTTTGTTGACGGGCATAACGCCCATTTTATTTTCTTCCATTACTTCTCTTTCAATTGATACAATTGAACAATGATATCAGCGACTTCATCAAGTCCTACATCACTGTTTATTGTTAAATCAAAATTTGTAAGTTGACCCCATTTTTTAGTTGTATAGTAGTTATAATAATGACTTCTTGCTTTATCTTTTCTTGCTACAAATTTTTCATAATCATCATGTTCTTCTTGATAATCTTCTTTTACACGTTTAACTCTTGAATCAAACGGTGCATGAATAAAAACTGTTAAAACATCATCATAATCTTCTAAAATATAATCAGCACACCCATTAACAATAATACATGTATCATGTTTAGCTATATGACGAATAATTTTTGATTGCATCGCAAACACTTGATCATTTAAAGGAAGTGTAAATGCAGATGATGACATGGTATACATGAAACTAGATGTTTTTTCTTCTGATGCTTTACGAATTGTATCAACATCAATTCCTAGTTCTTTTGCTGCAAGATCGATAATTTCATTATCATAATAAACAATACCAAGCTTTTCAGCAACTTTTTGGGCAATGATTCTCCCGCCTGAACCATATTCTCTGGCAATTGTAATAATTCTAGGCATAATATAACCCCTCCTTTACAATCTTATTCTAACATATTTGAAAAGATGATGATATGTTTTTCAAAATTAAATTATGTTGTTTTTCATCTTTTAAATTTGTATAATAGAGTCATAAAGGAGTCGAATTATGGAATTTCATGTTTTAGCAAGTGGATCAAAAGGCAATGCAACATTTGTATATGAAGATGGCTGTGGTATTTTAATTGATTGTGGAATCACAAGAAAACAGCTTTTATACAAATTAGAACAATTAGGTTTTAATGATTCTGATATTACTTATGTATTTTTAACTCATGATCACTATGATCATAATAAAAATATTCATATTTTTGATACTGATAAAATCTTCAGTGCCAAAAAGAATATTGAAAATTTAGATGAATATCATACATTAATTCCTTATACTCATCGCCAATTTGGTGTTTTTGATGTCTTAACACTTAAAACAAGTCATGATGCAAGTGATCCAATTGGTTTTGTTATTTCAACAGATGAACAATTATTATATATGACTGATACAGGTTATGTTTCACAAAAAAATCGTCAATATATGAAAAACTTAGATTATTATATTATTGAAAGTAATCATGATATTGAAATGTTAATGGCAACAAAACGACCAATGTTTTTAAAGAATAGAATTCTTAATGATGTTGGACATCTTAACAACGAGTATAGTGCTCAGCTGATGAGTGAAATGATAGGTGAGAATACAAAAGAGATTATTCTTGCACATTTATCTCAAGAAGCCAATACTAAAGAAAAAGCAATAGAAACATACAAACAAGTTTTCAAGGAACAAAATATTCAATTTGATCAAATTAAAGTCGCGAGTCAAGTTGATGTCATATCAGGAGGAAAATATGAAGATTAAAATTATTTGTGTTGGAAAGTTGAAAGAAAAGTATTTAGAAGATGGAATCAATGAGTATTTAAAGAGATTATCAGCTTATGGAGATGTAGAAGTCATTGAAGTTGCTGATGAACGTATTCCAGAAAAAGCATCATTAGCTCAAGAAATGATGGTGAAAGCTAAAGAAGGAAGAAGAATCTTAGATAAAGTCAAACAAGATGATTATATGATTTTATTAGATGTGAGTGGACAAGCTGTTGATTCTATTCAATTTGCTGAGAAAATAGAGAATTGTATGATTAATGGCAAGAGTACCATTGATTTTGTTATTGGAGGTTCATTAGGACATGGGGAAGAAGTACTAACTCGTGCTAATCAACGTATTAGTTTTTCTAAAATGACATTTCCTCATCAATTAATGCGTTTAATTTTAGTTGAACAAGTTTATCGTGCATTTAAGATTATTAAGCATGAAACTTATCATAAATAAGTAAAAGGACAAGAGAAATCTTGCCCTTTAGTTTTGTCTTGAGCATTTTTCTGCATCAATAGCTAAAACAATCATTAAAACATAAATAGCATTTTGAGGAAGAATAATATCTAAAACATAAGTATCCGTTAAATGGAAAACTTCTTTAGATACAGTCGCAATAAGTTGACCTTGAGATGTAACGATTTGATAATCCCATTCCAACCAATCCCCTTGAATTTTCCAGTCATTACAATCAAGATGAAAGACGGGTTTAAAAAAAGAAAATTCTTTATAGATTTTACCAATATATTGTTCCCCTAAATACATATTAAATTTAGGTAGAAAAGTAAGCACTTCTTCCTTAATTGTACCAATGTGATTTTGTGTTTGATCATAAATCTGTAAACAATGTCCCCAACTTAATTTTCCTTGTACATGATAAATTGGCTGATTGTTTTCATCATAAATATCATAGCTATCAAACCATGAAAATAGTCTTTGTTTAAATAATAATTTCATAAATCCTCCTTAATTTTATTATAACGAATCATGAAAATATCACAAGTTTTTATTTTATGACAAGTAAAACTATGAATTATTTAAAAATAGTTTATAATAGGAGGTGAATAAAAGGTGGGATAAACATGCGAGAGGAAATGTTAAAAATAGGAATAGATTATGATGATTTATTGTCGAGATTAGCTAATCACGAACAGTTGGCTTTAAAACTATTAAAAAAATTTTTAAATGATGAAACAATAAATACAATTAAACAAGCTTATTTAAACCAGGATTACGATTTATTATTAAAATCTGTTCACACGCTTAAAGGAGTTTCTGGTAATTTAGCAATGAAATCTTTATTTTGTATCACAAAGAATTGGGTTGATGATTTACGTAAAGAAAATCATGCTACAACAGATGAATTTTATCAACAATGTATCGAAGAATATGATTTTATTTATAATGGTCTAAAGACGTTTTTTGATGAGGGATCACAATGAATAAGAATATCATTTTAGTTGTTGATGATATAGAATTAAATCGTGATATTCTTTGTAACTCTTTTGAAGATAAATATGAAATTAAAGAAGCGTCTAATGGCGTGGAAGCTATAGAAATTATTGAAGCATATAAAGATAGGTTGTTAGCTGTTTTATTGGACATTGTAATGCCAGAAATGGATGGCTTTGAAGTGATGAAAGAAATGAATAAACGTCAATTGATGAAATACATACCTGTCTTTTTAATTACTTCAGAAACAGATCCAAGCTATTTACAAAAAGGTTTTGATTTAGGGGCCGTTGATGTCATTACAAAACCATTTGCGATTTCTTTTATTAAACGTCGCATAGAAAATATTATAGAACTATATAAACATAGATATTCTTTACAACAAATTGTTAATCAACAGATTCAACGTATTCAATACCAAGAACGTGAACTTTATGATGCAACACGTTCCATCATTGATACTCTATCCACCGCAATTGAATTTAGAGATTGTGAATCCGGTGATCATGTTAATCGTATTCGTAAGATTACGCGAGCCTTATTAAATGAACTAGTGAGAAACAATGAATATCAATTTACGCCAAGACAAATTGAATTAATTGGTGATGCAGCCGTTATGCATGATGTCGGAAAAATTGCTATTTCAGATCAAATTCTTAATAAACCAGGACGTTTAACAAAGGAAGAATTTGAAATTATGAAAACCCACACAATTCGAGGATGTGAATTATTAGAAAATATCGAACAATTAAAAAAGAGTGATCTTTATGAATATTGTTATGATATCTGTCGACATCATCATGAGCGTTATGATGGAAATGGATATCCTGATGGGCTTAAAGGTGATGAAATTTCAATTTGGGCACAGATTGTTTCGATTGCCGATGTTTATGATGCTTTGATTAGTATCCGTATTTATAAACCTGCTTTCCAATATGAAGAAGCTATGAAAATGATTAATGATGGAGAATGTGGCGTATTTAATCCATTATTATTGAAATATTTTAATCAAGTTGCTTATGATATTTATCAAAACTATTATCAGAATATAGGAACTAAAAATGAAAAAGAATAAGAAAATAATTATCGCCATTAGTATTACTTTTATTTTTATTATTGGAATGTTAGGTTTTACGATTATTAATATTAGAGAGAAAATGGATAGTAGTGCTATTGATTTAACCCAAAATCTATTGGATAATATAGCACATCAGATAGCTAATTATAATGATCAGGATGAAGCTTTTGTAAAAAAATATAGTTCAAATTTTAAGAATTTAAATACTCAACAAATTCAACAACAATTAAATGTTTTAGTTGAACATTATGGTTATTTAAATGCTATTTATTTCTTGAATAACGAAGGAATTGATAGTCATGGAAATAAGGTGACACATGCTGATTTACCTTATCAAGATTTTAAGAATAAAGATTCCACTTTTTCACCAGCGATTAATGGAGCTTATGGGGTTTGGGAAACAGTTTTACAAATGCCTGTAGAAAATGGTGGTATGTTATATGTAGAAATTCCTTTTTCTAAATATTCTCAAGGAACAGATTTAACGTTTTATAATAAAACTGGTTTTGCTTGTTTAATCGATTCAGGTTCTAAGAAGATTGTTTTGACTTCTAAAACGCCAAATGTGATTTGGAATTATATGCAAGATGCTGACGAATTATTAAAAGAAGTTGGATTTAATGAAAAAGAAATTAAAGAAAACATTTATAATTCTATTGAAAGTAATGAATCAGTTGTTGTGAAAGGATCAGTCCAAGGAGAAACTGTTTATTTATCATTACGTTCTGTTCAAGAAGATTGTGACTGGTATTTATGTGGTGTGATTCCTGTAAGTGCTATTCAACAAGAATCAAATTTAGTATTAGGGATGTTGTTTGTAGCTTTTGTTTTGATGATTCTAAGTTTAGCTTTAGTAATCGCATTGGTATTATATGAGATATATCAGAATATGAAAAAAGAAAAACGTCGTTATGAAAAGACACAGTTAGAAAATGCCATTTATGATGCGACGGCAGAGGCAAGTGATTTGTTTATTTGTTTGTATGATAAGACAAGTCAAAAATTAGAAAGAGCATTTTGTAATAGTGAAGATATACTTGGATTAGAAAATGAAACTTTGGTAGAAAATGAAGATATTTTCATGCATTTATTAGATAGCTTTTTCGATGGGTTGTCTGAACAAATTAAAAATAATGAAATTGACCAAACATGTACATATGAAGCACAAAGGGTGCATCCATTAACACAAGAAAAACAATATCTTCGTTTGATTATTAAGAATATTAATGTGGTGGGTAAAGAAAAATATATATTCTTTATTGCGAATATTACGAATGATGTTTTGATTCAAGATTCATTAAAGATGGCTGCTTTGGATGCAAAACAAGCAAATCGAGCAAAATCTGATTTCTTATCAAAGATGAGTCATGAAATTAGAACACCAATGAATGCAATTATGGGAATGAGTGAAATTGCTAGCCATTATTTGGATAATCCAGAAAGATTAAAAGATTATTTGAAAAAAATATCACAGTCATCTTCACATTTGTTAAGTTTAATTAATGATATCTTAGATTTATCAAAGATTGAAAGTGGAAAGATGGCATTGTATGAGGAAAAGTTTGTTTTATCAGATTGTATTAGTGATGTTTTTGGAATTATTGATATGCAGGCTAAGTCTAAAAATCAACAATTACAGATTTTAAGTGAAGAAGTTGTTCATGATATTCTTTATGGAGATATGATGAAGCTTAAACAGATACTTATTAATTTATTGAATAACGCAGTGAAATATACACCAGTGGGTGGTCGGATTCAATTGGTTATTCATGAAATAAAATCTGTTAATAAAAAACTTGTTAATTTTGAGTTTTTAATTAAGGATAATGGAATTGGGATGAGTCAAGAGTTTTTAGACCGTATTGGACAGCCTTTTGAACAAGAAAAAAATCAATTCTATGGTCAAGAAAATGGAACGGGATTAGGTTTGTCTATTGTGAAGAATATTGTTTCGATTATGGGTGGAACAATGGATATTAAGAGTCAGTTAAAGAAAGGAACGATGGTTCGTATTCAGTTATCTTTTAAAGAGGGCGAACAGGATGATTATAAAGACAAGGATAAACTTAAAGATATGCGAGTTTTCTTGGTTGATGATGATCCTATGGTTTTACAGGATGTTGGTGCTATTTTAGAAGAATTTATGATTCATGTTGATACTGCTTTAACAGGTTTAGAAGCTTTTCATCAGATTGAGGATAGTTTTAAACAACAAAATGATTATGATGTTGTTATTATTGATTGGAAATTACCGGATATTGATGGTGTTCATTTAACCCAAATGATTAGAGATAAAATTGGTAGAGAGATTCCAATAGTCTTTATTTCTGCTTATGATTTTAGTGAAATTGAAGAAGAAGCTTATGCTGTTGGAGTTAATGATTTTATTGAGAAACCATTGTTTAAATCAAGGTTGTATCATGCCTTAGTTTCTTTGAAGAATGAAACTCATGAAGAAAGTTATAATGATTCGTCTTTAAGTAATCAAAAGATTTTATTAGTTGAAGATAATGAATTGAATTTGGAGATTGCTAAGGAATTATTAGAAATGAAAGGTGTTACTGTTGTATGTGCTCGTAATGGAAAAGAAGCGGTTGAAATCTTTAAAGGTTCTCAATTAGATGAATATCAGGTTATTTTAATGGATATTCAGATGCCAATTATGAATGGCTATGAGGCAACACAAGCAATTCGTCTATTAGAAAGAGATGATGCTTTACGTATACCAATTATTGCAATGAGTGCAAATGCTTTTAGTGATGATGTTCAAAGATGTTTAGATGTTGGAATGAATGGACATATTGCAAAACCTATTAGCTTGACAAGTATAACACAGACAATTATTGAAGTTTTAGAAAAAGGGAGGTAAGAAAGATGAGAGGTAAAAATTTATTAAAGTTAATGGTTTGTTCTTTATTGATTGCAGGATGTCAATCATCTAAACCAGAGATTGTCCAAAAGAAACAAAACAATGATGCTATTTCTATTAATTTTTTAACAGGTTCATTGCAGAAAGATGTTATTGATTATTTTGAGGAAATTATGAAATCATTTCATGAAGAAAATCCGACTATTGATGTTGCTTATGAAGGGTATCAACAACTTGAAAATACGAATAAAACATTAGCTGATTTGATTGGTGAGCGTTTAAAGAACAATGAAGCAACGGATGTTGCTTGTATGGATGTTAAGAATATTTTTGATTTTGTTAATCAAGATAAGCTTGTAGATTTAAGTGATGTTCCATTTACTGATAAATTAATTGATATTGCAAAAAAAGATTCAACAGTTAATGGTAAAATTTATTCAGTACCGGCTGCATTGGTTGCATATTGTATGACTGTAAATATGGATATGTTAAAGACATGTGGGTTAACAAAACCAACGAATTGGGATGAGTTCTTGCATTGTTGTGAAGTTCTTAAGAAAAAAGGATATCAACCAATTGTAGGAACACAAAAGTTTATGAAGTTGATTATTTATGCAGGTGGGTTATCACAGATTTATTTTAATGATCGTAGTGAGGAATATATTAAAAAATTAAATTCTGGAGAAATGAAAATTAGTGAATTTGCAAGACCAGGATTTGAGATGTTAAAGACTTTGATAGATAAAGGATATTTGGATGCTAAAGAAGCTTTAAAATATAAGCCTAAAGATATAGTGAAAATCTATAATCAAAAAAAGAGTTGTTTTGCCTTTACTTATTCATCTATGATATCTCCTGATAGAATTGATTTTTCTTTTGAATTCACGGGTATTCCGATGAAGAAAGGAAATGTATTATTGATTGCATCTGATCGTAGAATGTCAGTTTTTACTAAGAGTCAGCATGTAGAAGAATGTAAGAAATTTGTTGATTATTTTTCTAATGAAGATGTTCAAAAAAAGACATTAGAAACTTTTGGGAAATTACCAGCATATAATAATATTAATGTGACATTGGATAAAGAAATGAGCGATTTACAGGATGTGATTTCAAAAGGAAATACAATGTTGCTTCAAGATTATAATTTAAAATTTGAACAGTGGGCTAATCTAGATGATTTATGTGATGGTTTATTGGCAGGAAAGACTGTTCAACAACAATTAGATGCTTTTGATGCTATTCAGGCAGAAGCTATTAAATAGTAAAAAAAAGAAGTTTCGATTTGAAACTTCTTTTAATATAATCTTCGGCAGGTATACCATTCTTTTTGCCAATAGTTATAGCTTAGATTAGCAACTGAAATTGGTGAACCGGTTGTTGGGGCATGAACCATTTGATTATTTCCAATATAAATACCAACATGATGAACACCACCAGAAGTACCATTACTACTAAAGAGAATAATATCTCCCGCTTGTAAATTATTTCTAGAAACACTCTTTCCTAAACCAACAAGTGAACCAGTATATTGAACACCAATATTAACACCCGCTTGATAATGTGCCCAATTGACAAGACCAGAACAATCAAATTGTGTCCAGTTTGGATTAGTAATACTACTCATAGAGTGACCTCCACCCCACACATACATGTAGCCTAAGCGACTTAGTGCTTTGTTAGCTATCTTTAGTCCTAGTTCTTCATTTGACGTTAAATCGTCGTTAGAAGGAGTTTCTTGAGGGGTATTATCGGGTTTTTGTTGATCGTTTGTATCAGGTTTGGTAGATGGTTTGCTAGGTTTCTTATTAGGTGTGGCATGAGTTACATTAGAAACCTTTGATTCATTAGCAGCTTTTTGTAAAGCAGCTAAATTAGCTTGAATCTTTTCCATTGATTCTTGGTTTTTAGAAACCTGAGATGAATTACTTGCAATTGTTTTGTTTTGTTCAAGTAGTTTAGCTTGGAATGTTTTTTGTAAACTTGCTTGTTTGGTTTTATCGGTTTCTAAAGAACTCTTTAATTGTTTTAATGTTGATTCTTGTTTTTTGATTTCATCAAGATTTTCATTTAGTTGTTTAACTAAATCATGTTCGTAACTTGTAATTTCTTTAAAATTAACAACACGACTAATAAAATCAGTAAAGCTTTCAGCTCCAAAGATATACGTTACAAATAAATTAGAATTCATAGTTGTTTGCATTGTATACAAACGTTCTTGTAATTGTTAGCTATAATTTGTCATTTTCTTTTGTAAAGTAGTTATATTTTTTTGAACATAATTCAGTTCACTTTTCGCTGATTGTATTTTTGTATCAATCTTTGAAATTTCTTGAGCAATGTCATCGATTGATTTTTTTGTTTCTTGAACATCTTTTTTTGTATCTTTAGCTTCTTTAGCAAGTTTTTTATTTTTATCATTTAAGTATGTATTAAACTGTTTGCAAGTTTTTTGTTGCTTACTTGTTAATTTAGATGAAGAACAAAGCTTAATATAGTGACTTTCTTGACCAGCAAAATCCTCAGCATGAATAGGCTGATAAGTAAGTGTTGCGATTAAACATAAAGATAAAAGAGACATACATATTCTTTTATGTGACAATATTCTTTCCTCCTTTACAATTCATCTTCTACCATCTATTCTAAACGCTTTTTAATAAGAGTCAAATAAAATATAAAGAAAAAAGCGTAAAAGCATAGAATATTTATCTTCTAAAATAGTTAATCAGGCTGTGTTGTTGTGTGTTAAAATTGAATACTTGTAAAAAAAGAGTCAACAAGAAGCGATTGCTTAAATTGACTCTATAAAATAAGTGATTTTAATTTTTATGTTCTTCAATGATTCTATTAGTAACTATCTCAGGGGCAAATTCATATCCTAAAAATTCCATTTCAAAGAATCCTTGACCTTGAGTCATTGATCTTAAATCAACTGCATAGTTCATAACTTCAGCTTGAGGTGCTTCAGCAGTAATCTTTAACATACCATCCTCTAAGATATCACTACCCATAACACGAGCACGTTTCTTATTAAAATGTCCCATGATATCACCAGTATATTCTTCATCAACATAAACATGAAGGGTTACAAATGGTTCTAATAGTACTGGTTTAGCTTTAGGAATTGCTTCTTTAAAACACATGATAGTTGCAGTTTTAAATGCCATTTCTGATGAATCAACACTATGATAAGATCCATCCATTAACGTAGCTTTGATTCCTAATGTTGGATATCCAGCTAATACACCTGTCTTTGTTGCTTCGACTAAGCCTTTTTCAACAGCAGGGAAATAAGCTCTAGGAACTGCTCCACCAAACACTTTTTCTTCAAAAACAAAAGGAACACTATAATCATTAAGTGGTTCAAAAGTGATTTCAACATCACCATATTGACCATGCCCACCAGATTGTTTCTTATATTTATAACGATGTGTCACACTTCCACGAATTGTTTCACGATAAGGAATAATAATATCATCTAAAGCAACATCAATTTTAAATCTTTCTTTCAACTTAGCAACAACAGTTTCAATATGAATATCACCAATACCATAGAGACATTGTTGTTTTGTTTCAGGATTATTCTCAAAGATTAATGTTGGATCTTCTTCTAATAATTTTGTTAAGGCATTTGCAATCTTTTCTTCATTAGCCTTACCAACTGGTTTAATCGCTTTACCAAAATAAGGATGAGAGAAAGTAATTGGCTCATAAACAACACGATAATCTAAAGTACATAAAGTATCATTTGTTTGTGTATATGTTAATTTAGATAAAGCTCCAATATCTCCTGCATTTAAAGTATCAGTTTCAATCAGTTCTTTTCCTTTCATGATATAAAGCTTATTGACTTTTTCAACTTCTTTTTTATTCACTCGTTTGTCGCTAACTGGTCGGATACGACCAAGCGCTTTTACGCTCAAAGCTTTAACGACACATTTCCCCGATACGGCGCGGTGAGTCTTGACTTCGTCAAGGCACGACATAAACTCAGCGATGGCTCTTTTTACGTCCTTGATTGGTCTTCGGAGATCTTTCAGGACAACACCAACGAAAAGGGTGAATCTCGATCCGACTACACAAAGCGCGTTGAGTTTGACGAAATTTATAGCCAGGGAGCCCTTCGTCCTGTCGAGCAATTTGGCGGTTTCATTGTCGTCTACCCCGACCTAAGGGATGACGAATCTCTAAATCTTCAAGGGAAAGTTTTAATCCGCTTCCAACCCTCTCCGGAATCCGGTGATGAAGATGCTGCCACTCTTTTACGCCTCAGCAACGTACAGGTTCTGCTGTCTGTTGGCAATCGTCTGTACGGTCCCATGAATCTTCTCGAGGACTCGCTACATCGTCCATACGTTAATCTGAAACTTCGCTCAGGCTCTCGAGTCATCAACGGTTTTGATCGTTCCAGCGGCAAACTTCTCTGCATCGATGGCGCTGTCGAAGCAGAGCACCTGTTCCAGTTCCG
>OKRT01001296.1_pt1 | contig 11605 bp, 11 predicted proteins | sample 1601111 | NCBI WGS metagenome assembly OKRT01 (sample SAMEA3541572, study PRJEB24748) | human gut metagenome | biome: human gut; feature: human-associated habitat; material: faeces | place: China | collected 2012 | reverse complement strand
CGCAACGAGTCGGCCTATGTGCGGTTCGTGTGCGAGAAAGTCGCGGAACTGAAGGCGTTTTTGTCTGCGAAATTTATTTGGTCAGGCCGTAGCTCTCGGCCAGCTTCCGGAACGCCGGGAGCGAGCGCTCGAGCTGGCTGCGCGCCACGCAGTAGGCCAGGCGCGCATAGCCGGGGCAGCCGAAATCATCGCCCGGCACGAGCAGGATGTCATAGTCCATCGCGCGGCGGCAAAACGCCCGGGCGTCCGGCTCCGGCGACTTGAGGAAGAGATAAAACGCGCCGTCCGGCCGCGCGCACGCATAGCCCATGTCCGTGAGCGCGCCGTAGATCAGCTCGCGGTTGGCGGCATAGGCCGCGATGTCCGCCGTCTGGCCGAGGCACTCGGCCACGGCGAGCTGGAACAGCGACGACACGCACACATACCCCAGCGCGCGCCCCGCGCCGAGCACGGCCGCGTGCACGGCGGCGTAATCGTCTATGGCCGGGTGCAGGGCGAGAAAGCCCACGCGCTCGCCGGGCAGGGACAGCGTCTTGCTGTAGGAATAGCAGTAGATCGCGTTCGGATAGATCGCGGGCAGGAACGGCACCTCCACCCCGCCGTAGACCAGCTCGCGGTACGGCTCGTCGGCAATGATATAGATCGGGTGGCCGTACCGGGCCTGTTTTTCGCGCAGGAGCGCTGCCAGCGCCTCGAGCTCCGGGCGCGAGACGACGACACCGGAGGGGTTGTTCGGCGAGTTCAGGATGAGCAGCGCGGTCTTTTCCGTCACGGCGGCCGCGAGCGCATCGAGATCGAGCGCGAACGTGTCCGCCCGGCACGGCACAACGCGCACGCTGCCGCCCGCCGCCTCGGCATAGACGGCGTACTCCGGGAAGTACGGCGCGAACACGATGGCCTCATCCCCCGGACCCATGAGCGCGCGCGTGAGGATGGCCAGCGCGCTCGACGCACCGTCGGTCATGTAAATATCCTGCGCGCGGTACGCCTCGCCGAAGGTGTCCGTCAGGTAGGCCGCGACCTTTTCGCGCACGGACGCCATGCCCGGCGCGGGCGCGTAGGCGTGCAGCTGCGTGGGCGGCACGGTGTGCAGCAGCCGCTCGACCGCCTCCTGCACGCAGTCCGGCGGGTCGATGCTCGGGTTGCCGATGGCGAAGTTATAGACGTTTTCCGGGCCGATCTCGGCCGCGCGGCGCTCGCCGTAGGCCGCGATCTCACGGATGGAAGAGCCGCTCTCGCCCCAGGCGACCATTTGTTTCGAGATCATGCGTTTGCCTCCTCCAGATACTGTTTCAGGTACAAAATGGCCTGACGGTAGCCCTCGAAGCCGAGACCCATGTATGTTTTCACGCACGCCATGCCGGCATAGGAGATCTGGCGGAAAGGCTCCCGGGCGCTGACGTCCGACAGGTGCACCTCCACCGCCGGGAGGGCCACGGCCTTGAGCGCGTCGAGAATGGCAACGCTCGTGTGCGTATAGGCAGCGGGGTTGATGACGATGCCGTCAGCCGTGCCGTAGGCCGCCTGAATGGCATCGACGATCGCGCCCTCGTGGTTGGACTGGAACAGGTCGACCTCTACGCCCGCATCGGCGGCGGATGCGCGGATGAAATCCTGCAGCGCGGCAAAGCTCCGGCTGCCGTAGATGGCCGGCTCACGCAGGCCGAGCAGGTTCAGGTTCGGGCCGTTGATGACGAGAAACTTCATGCCAGCACCTCCAGAATTTTGCGCACCGTCTCCTCCGGCGTGCCGTTGTTGTCAATGACCGCGTCGGCAAAGCGGGCGTACAGCGGCGCACGCTGCGCGTAGAGCGCGGCGAGGTCGCTGCGCTGGGAGATGGGGCGGCCGTCCTTCGGCAGGCGCGCGAGGTCGCGCTGGAGCCAAAAGATCGTGCCGTTCTGGTGCAGGAGCGGGTAATTTTCCTCGCGGCAGATGCTGCCGCCGCCGGTTGCAAGCACCGCGCCCGAGCGCTTGCCGAGCTCGGCGAGTGCGGCCGTCTCCCGCGCGCGGAAGGCGTCCTCTCCACCGGCGGCAAAAATGTCCGGGATGGACATGCCCGCCGTCTCGACGACCTGCGCGTCGCTGTCGAGCACCGGGCGGTGCAGCCACTCGGCAAGCAGCGCCGCGATGGTGCTCTTGCCGCTGCCGGGCATGCCGATGAGGACGATGTTCTCCATCTCCTGCCGCAGCAGGCGGTGGATGCGCAGGATCTCCGCGTCGTCGATCACCGTATCGGTGAACACCTCACAGCTGCGCTTGGCCTGCGCCACGAGCATATACAGTCCGCCCGCGCACGGGATGCCGAGGCTTTCCGCCTGCAGCAGCAGCGCCGTGCGCGCGGGGTTATAGACGATATCGAGCACGCCCGCGCACTGCGGGAACTGCCGCAGGTCGACGGCGGCCCTGCCCGTGTTCGGGTACATACCGACCGGCGTGGTGTTGACGATCACGCGCGCGTCGGCGTGGCGGTCGAGATTGTCGTAGTTATCCGGCCCGTGGCGGGAGATGACCGTCACGCGCGCGCCGAGCTGCTCGAGCACGGCCTGAATGGTCGCGGACGCGCCGCCGTTGCCGAGCACGAGCGCCTTTTGCCCCGCGACGTCGATGCCGCTGTGACGCACGAGATACTCGAAGCCGAAGGCATCGGCATTATCGCCATAGAGCGTGCCGTCCGCCCGGCGGACGAGCACGTTCACGCTGCCGAGCTTTTGCGCGATCGGCGAGAGCTCGGCGCAGTACGGGATGACCGCCTTTTTATACGGAATGGTCACGTTGAGCGCGTCGAAATCGCCGCCGGTCAAAAACGCTGGCAGGTCCTCCGGCGCGACCTCATAGAGCCCGTAGGCATAGTCCGCGAGCTGCGCGTGGATGGCCGGCGAATAGCTGTGGCCGAGCTTTTCGCCCAGAAGTCCGCACCGCATCATCACACCACCTCTCGGTAGCTGCCGAGGTAGGAGAATTCCTCACACAGGCCCGGCAGCTCGCCCATGAGCTGCTGGAACTGCGGCGAATAGACCGACGTCTCGAGATCGAAGTAGAACATGAACTCAAAGTCGCGCTCCGGCAGCGGACGGCTCTCGAGCTTGTTGAGGTTGATGCCGAGCGCGTAAAAGCGCGAGAGCACCTTGTACAGAGAGCCCGGCTTGTGCGGCAGCACCATCATGAGGCTCGTGCGGTCAGCGCCGGGATAGATCTCGAGATCCTTGGCGATGCAGATAAAGCGCGTGTAGTTGTTGCCCTGATCCTGCACGGAGGAGGCCAGGCTCTCGAGCCCGTAGAGTCCGACGCACGCGCGCGACGAGAGCGCCGCGACGTCCGTTCGGTCCGACTCGGCCACGCGCTTGGCAGCCACGGCAGTATTCTCGCAGCGCACGACCGTCACGCCCGGCAGGCTCTGCAGGAAGCGGCCGCACTGGCTGATGGCCTGCTCGTGCGAGTAGATCTCCTTGATGTCCGAGAGCTTCGTGCCGGGCTTGGCCAGCAGGCAGTGGTCGATCTTCAGGCGCACACTGCGCACGATGCGGAAGTTGTGCTGCATCATCAGGTCGTACACGGCGTTGACGGAGCCGGCCGTGCTGTTTTCCAGCGGGATGACGCCGTAGCGGCACAGGCCCTTTTCGATGGCGGCAAACACCGCCTCGAACGTGGCGCAGTAAAACACGTTCGGCATCGTGAACAGGCGGTCGCACGCGAGCTGGGAATACGCGCCCTCCACGCCCTGACACGCGACGGCCGGGTGCTCCGGGAACAGTTGCGGTGTGCGCGCGACGGCCTGCTCGATCTCGGCAGTCAGCGGACTCGTGACGCCGAGCAGCCGGTTCTGGCAGCTGCGGCTGAGCTCAAAGATGAGCGAGTAGAGCGACACGGCGTATTCGCGCAGGTCCTCCGGCGCGGCGTCCGCGATCTGCTGCAGCTTCGCGCGCTCGCGCCCGGCATCGAGCGCCGGGAGATTGTGCGCCTTCTTGTAGCCCGCGATCTGCGCCGCGACCTCCATGCGCTGGTAAAACAGAGCGAGCAGCTGACTGTCGATGCCGTCGATCTGCTGGCGATAATCACTAAGTTCCATGGTCAAGCTCCTTATTCAAGATCTGTATTTTCCGCCGCGGGAACGGTTTTCAGCGCGGAAAGATCCGTCCAGAAGCGGGGGTAGGATTTGTCGGTACATGCGCAATCGCGCACCGTGACGGGCGCGGTGCTGCCGCTGGCAGCGGCCGCCGCCGCCATGGCGATGCGGTGGTCGTGCTGCGGGTCGACCGTGCCGCCGGTGAGCACCTTTCGGCCGGTGACGGTCAGGCCGCTGTCGTGCACCTCCACCTGCGCGCCGAGCGCGCGCAGCATGGCGGCCGTGCTCTCGAGCCGGTCGGACTCCTTGAGCCGCAGGCGGGCGGCGTTGACGACCTGCGTCTGGCCGTCCGCAAGCGCGGCGACGACGCTCAGCACCGGGATCAGGTCCGGGATGGGCGCGGCGTCGATCGTGACGCCGCGCAGCGCGCAGCGCCTTACGGTGACGGCATCCTGCGTCTCGCGCACATCCGCGCCGAAGCGGCGCAGCACATCCAGCACCGCGCGGTCGCCCTGCGACGAGTCGGACGCAAGGCCCGTGACCGTGACGCCGGCGGGCGAGAGCGCGCCCATGCACAGGAAAAACGCGGCGTTCGACCAGTCGCCCTCCACATGGCACTGCGCCGGGAGGCGCGCCGTCTGGCCGCCGGAGATGGTGTACGTCCGCTCCCGCTTTTGCAGGCGGATGCCGGACAGGCGCAGCGCGTCCTCCGTCATAGCGATGTAGCCCGCGGACTCGAGCCGGCCCGTCACGGCGAGCGTGCTCTCCCCCGGCAGGCGCGGCAGCGCCATGAGCAGGCCGGAGATGTACTGCGAGGACACGTCGCCCGGCAGTTCGTAAGCACCAGGCCGCAGCCGGCCGCCGGCGTGCAGCAGCGCGCCGTCGCGCCGGATGGTCATGCCGTGCGCCGTGAGCACCGCGTCGAGGGGGGACAGCGGCCGCTTCGGCAGGCGCCCTTCCATGTGGAAGGTCACGTCCGCGCCGAGCGCGCCCACGACCGGCAGCAGAAAGCGCAGCGTCGAGCCGCTCTCGCCGCAGAAAAGATCTGCGTGCGCGGGCATTTCCCCGGCAATGGGGACGATGCGCAGCGTGCCCGCGCCATCGTCCGTGATGTCCGTGCCGAGGGCGGACAGGCAGCGCGCCGTGGCGGCGATGTCGGCCGAGACGCCGTCGCACCGCAGCGCCACGGGCTGCGCGCCGAGGGCGGCGCAGATGAGCAGGCGATGCGCCTGCGATTTCGAAGCCGGGATGCGCACGCTGCCCGTGCGCGGCCCGGGGGAAACGGTCTGATTCATGCAATGCCTCCGTCCGCGAGCCAGGCGGGGATATCCGCCGCCGGGATCGTCTCGATGCGGCAGCGGCCGATGCGCTCCGGCACGATGAGGTGCAGCTTGCCGTCGGCGATCTTTTTATCCGAGCGCGCGGCGTCCGTGAGCGCGTCACGGGTAAACGCCGTCTCCGTCGGCAGGCCGTACTGCCGCAGGAGCGCGAGGATCTGCGCGCAGGTATCGTCCGTGCAGATGCCGCGTTTGGCGGCCGCGCGCGCGATGATGGCCATGCCGATGGCCACGCCGCAGCCGTGCGGCACGGCGTAGTCGCTGCATTTTTCGACCGCGTGGCCGAACGAGTGGCCGAGGTTCAGCAGCTGGCGGCTGCCGCGGTCAAACTCATCGGCCGCGACGAGGTCACGCTTCATGCCGACACACGTTGCGATGACGTGCTCCACCTGTGCGCTGACCGGCTCTGCGCGCAGCGCGTCAAAAAACGGCTCGCTGCGCAGCACGGCGTATTTGATGACCTCGGCGCAGCCGTTGCGGTATTCCTCCGGCGGGAGGGTGCGCAGCGTGTCCGGGTCGCAGAGCACGAGGCTCGGCTGATAGAAGCAGCCGACCTGATTTTTGCCGCTTGCGAGGTTCACGGCCGTCTTGCCGCCGACGGAGGAGTCCACGGCGGCCAGCAGCGTCGTCGGCACCTGCACGAACGGGATGCCGCGCTGATACGTCGCGGCGGCAAAGCCCGCGAGGTCGCCGGTCACGCCGCCGCCGAGCGCGACGATGAGGTCGCTGCGGCTCAGGCGGTGCGCAGCCAGAAAGTTCAGCAGCGCCGCATAGGTGGCGAGCGTCTTGCAGTGCTCGCCGCCGGGATAGGTGAACGTCACGGCGCGAAAGCCCGCGCGCGTGAGCGACGCCGCGAGCCGCCCGGCATACAGGCCCGCCACGGTCTCGCCCGCGACGATGGCCGCCGTGCGGCCCGTGCCGAGCACGCGCGCGATCTGCGCGCCGGCGTCGTCGAGCAGGCCCGGCTGCACCAGCACGTCATAGTCGCGCGAGGCAGTCACGTGGATGGTCGTCATCGGCCGTCTACCTCCTCCTTGCGCCGGCGGCCCTCATCGAGCAGGCGCGTGAGCGCGGGCAGGTCGTCGCGCGCCATCGCGTCGCGGTACTCGCCCAGGTGCGTCATGAACATGTCCAGCTCATGGAGCAGATTGTCCTTGTTTTCCAGAAAGAGCTCGGCCCACATCTCGGGGCTCAGCCACGCGACACGGGTCATGTCCTTGTAGCTGCCGGCGGAAAAGCCCTTGTGCTGCGACGCCGTGGGGCTCTTGATATATGCGTTCGAGACCACATGCGCCATCTGCGAGGTGAAGGCGATCATCTCGTCGTGCGCCTCCGCCGTCGTGAAGGAAAAGCGCGCAAAGCCCGCGGGCTGGAGCAGCTGCTTGACGTGGTCGAAGAGCAGCACATCGTCAAAGTCCGGCGGCACGATGACCATCGGCGCGCCGTGGTACATGGTCGCCTTCGCGTTCTTGAAGCCGGAATACTGCGTGCCGGCCATCGGGTGGCCGCCGAGGAACGTGACGCCGTGTTCCTTTGCGATCGGGAAGCACGCGGCGCAGATGGTGCGCTTCGTGCCGCCGCAGTCGAGCACGACGGGGTGCGCTCCGATGTGCGGGGCCATGCGGCGAAACCACTCGATGGTCGCCTCCGGGTAGAGCGCGATGAGCACAAGATCGCACGCGGCGATGTTGTCCTCCGTGAGCTCGGCGTCCACTGCGCCGCTCATTATGGCGAAATCGAGCACGCTGCGGCTGCGGTTCCAGGCGAGCACGGTCGCGCCCGCTTCCTGATATGCCTTGGCAAAAGAACCGCCGATCAGGCCCAGGCCAACGATGCCGACCGTCATTTCGCGATCACCTCACGGACGCTGCGCACCTTTTTGGCGAGGTCGTCGTAGACCTCCGGGCGCAGGGACTGCGCGCCGTCGCACAGAGCGTGCATGGGGTCGTTGTGCACCTCGATGATGAGGCCGTCCGCGCCGCAGGCCGTCGCGGCGAGCGCCATCGGCTCGACCAGGCGGGCGATGCCGGTCGCATGGCTCGGGTCAACAATGATGGGCAGGTGCGTCAGCTCCTTGAGCATGGGCACGGCCGCGAGGTCGAGCGTGTTGCGGGTGTAATCGTCGAACGTGCGGATGCCGCGCTCGCAGAGGATGACCTGCTCGTTGCCGCCGGCCATGATGTACTCGGCGCTCATGAGCAGCTCCTTGAGGGTGCTGGCAAGGCCGCGCTTGAGCAGGATGGGCTTGCGCAGCTTGCCAAGCTCACGCAGGAGGTCGAAGTTCTGCATGTTGCGCGCGCCGACCTGAATGATGTCCACATCCTCGAACAGGGGCAGGTGCTCCACGCCCATGATCTCCGTCACGATGGGCAGGCCGGTCTCCTGCCGCGCGATCTTGAGCAGCTCGAGGCCGGTGGCCTTCAGGCCCTGGAAATCGTAGGGCGAGGTGCGGGGCTTGAACGCGCCGCCGCGCAGGATGTTCGCGCCGGAGGCCTTGACGGCCTTCGCGACCGCGACGATCTGCTCCTCGGACTCGACGGAGCAGGGGCCGGCGATCATGACGAAGTTGCCGCCGCCGATCTTCACGCCATTCACGTCGATGACAGTGTCGTCCGGGTGGAACTTGCGGTTGCAGCACTTGAAGGGCTCGGTCACGCGCTTGACGCTGTCAACGATACCGAGGCTCGCGATCAGGTCCATGTCCACGCGGGTCGTGTCGCCGACGAGGCCGAGCACGGTCTGGTATTCGCCCTCGGAAATGTGGATGGTCAGGCCCTGACCCTTGAGCCAGTCGATGAGCTGCTCACGCTTTGCTGCTTCCACGCCATGTTTGAGTACGACGATCATGATGATTACCTCCGATGTATTTACCTGAATTTTTGTTTTTGTTTTTCAAAAGAAAAATGCGGCACAGGCTCAACCTGTGCCGCATGAAACATTCTCGGGATCCGAGCTATTTTTCGCATCACAAATCAGCCTTACTATATTGTCATAGTAAAGTAATAAGCGTATGCAAAAAAGTAGGTACGGTTCATGATATTTGCTCCGATTCTGATGAAAAATCCTGATGGTTCGAGTATAAAAACTTCGCGCGCAAATGTCAACCGCAAATTTTCACAAATTCCGCATTTTTTTGCGCCCCGGCGTGCAGCAGATGCCCAAGCGGCAGGCGCAAAAAGTGGACGCAATGGCACGTGTCGGGCACTCTTCCTGAATAGGACGGCACGCCTACGACCAACAATGCATTGCGTCCCAATCTCAAACCGGGGGATTAAAACATTACTCGTAATGTCATGTTGGATATTATCGGCGTGCAGCTGCTTGACGATACCCTGCACGATGGCTTTGGTAGTAAATGTAGCACTGAAAAAAACAGAATGGACTTTATGTATCTCCATAAATCTTAATTTATCCGATTAAATTTCTAATAACCGTAAATTTATTGGTATCCGTTCAAGGTCAGGCAGAAGAAGTCACTGTCATCATACGGATAATCGTATTCGATGGGGAGTTCTTCTTTCTCTATTTTCTTGAATCCGGCTTTCTCATAAAACAGATGTGCTCTGTCCGTATTCTTGGGGGTGTCGAGAATGATTTGCCTCCAGCTTTTTCAATATGCGGAATAACAGCCCTTTATCCATATTGAGCTCACGGGATATGTCCTTTGCATTTCGATTCGGATACAAATACACATCTTGAATTTTACCTCTTTCTGGCATACACCACACTCGGCCCCATCCCATGCCTCATCAGCACCCCTTCTTCTATAAACCTATTCAAATCGACAACCGCCTGCTTATAACTACGTCCTGCCAGCCGTGCATACTGGGAGCGATTGATGCAGGGATACTGCTGCAAATACTCATCCAGCAACTGCCAGCGCTGCTCCACGCCCAACGCCTCATCGGCAGACGAAGCAGGCACCGATGCCGATTGCGGACAACGCTCCAACTGCATCTTACCTTTCAAATCCTTATAGAACTCCCTGCCCAGACGGAAATTCAACCCGCGCAAAGCGATGGAGGCAGCACGAAGCTCTTTCTTGTCCGTCGCCTGGCGGGTACAACTCAAAGAGGGGGTGAAGTAACCCAGTTCGCCCAGCTCCACCGTCCAGCCATTGGCAAGGCAGTCGCGCAACTCGTCCATAAAGCCTGCCATCGCTCCTTCCAGCAGGCTGCGGCTGAGGCCGGTGAAAAGATGTACACGCTCGATAAATTCCTTGCGGTCGATGGTGCCCTTGGGGACAAAGCGGGCATAAAGGGATTGTTGCTCGCCGGTCTGGCGGACGTCGGGTTTCTCGAAAAGGTCGTAATACGCACTCATATATATTCTGTTTTTAAATGGTCCTGCAATTCCGTCATTTCTTCTTCCACGGCATTAAGGAGAAGAAATGCTATTCTTTAATCATTCCACCATGGAGAAAATATCATTCCACCACGGAAGAAAAATCGTTCCACCATGGTGGAACGATTTTTTCCACACGATGGAACGATTTAATAGTAGCATACAAATATACTAATCGAAAGGAGGAAAAACAAGAAAATTCCCATAAAAAACATATCTTTACGCTGGAAATGAAACATATAAAAAATACACACCAAACTCACTTTAGAGTCATGAAGAAAATATATCCCAAAAAATGGTTGGAACTGCATCCGTACAAGCAGACAAACAGCGTTGACCAGTACTACGTCGGCATTGCAAACGAAATCCACAAAAGACTTTACTCTTCAACGATAGCCGACGCCTTCGAAGAAGAGGAAAACATACGCTATACAAGCCTCTGCCTCGCCGCATGGTTTGAGGACGTCATCTCCCAGACCGGCATCTGGCAGGCATTCACTGCCGAGTGCCGGAAGCGATACGGAGCCTATCTGCCCTTCTACCCCATCAAAGGCGATTATTTTCCGGATGAAATCAATCTGGAGGACATACGCTTTCTGCTTTGGCACCATATACAATATCTGTGCCGGGGAATAAGCGCCATCAACCCCGAGAATCCCGGAATAGAGCAGACTGCACAAGAGATATACGGACTGCTTGCAGAGGAATACGAAACCGCTCCCGAAAATGAAAGGATGCAGGAATTTCTATACCACTCTGCCATGGGAGAAGAAGACTTCTTCCACTACCGGGAGATACTGGATTGGTTTCACTACCAATGCTACTTCAACATCGAAAATGTCGCCCAATGCCGGGACGAAGCTGAACGGTTGCTGGATGATGAAAAGATTACTCCCGAAATGGCAGAGACCCTCATATATGCCACACGCACCTCACTGACGTTCAAAGGCCGCCGCAACCTGCTGTCGCTGACCTCACCGGAATGGCTGGCTCTCATCGGAAAAGCCCATCCCGAACATCAGCTTTGGGGCAAGGTGAAGGTACGGAAAAACAGTTGCTATCTGCTGGAGAAAGAAGATGACAGGTATCTGTACGTCAAAGATTTGTGCAGTGAGGACGAAGGCGAATTCAAGATAACCAAGAAGTCCTTGAACCTTTCGGCCATCCGTAGCCGAGAGGTAGGGAAAAGCACCCTTATCTGCGAACTGATTTATTTTGGCAACGCATGGTGGCAGTGCGGCATGCTTCTCGAGAACAAGTACAACCAGAAAATGGCGGAATATGTGGACGACTTGACGAAACAGAAAGAAAAGACGAATGAAAAGGCTGCATTCCATGATTTCATAAAAGCATCCGGCGGGAAATCTTTTGTATTCTGCCAATCGCAAGAGGAGATTTCTGATTTTCTGCTGAACAAGATGGACTACAATTTGAAAGAAGGCCTGGACATACCACGCATAAATACGGAAAACGGAGCCATGCTGATGGCCAACCCGCACACCGGCCTACATATCCAATTCAAGCTGTGCGAATGCATCAAATCTCCGGACAACCCCAATTATAATAAGGAGGAAGCAGAGAAAAACGCCATTATGTTCATCGTCAACCCAGACATTATCCCCTACCAATTGAGTTGCATCCTGCAAGACGAAGGCATGCTTCCGGATGCTTATCTGAACAGTTTGCAAAGAAAAGAATACGGGCAAGAGTTCATACGCAAGAATGCACACTTCCTGACTGATTATTTCCATTATCGGTGTCGGGAGAAAGACTTTGATTAGTTGAAAATGGGGGGTGAATACCACTTTTGACACATTTCCAACTACCAATTATCATAGTGCTTTCCAGAACTTCTGGAAAT
>OKRT01001286.1_pt1 | contig 11688 bp, 10 predicted proteins | sample 1601111 | NCBI WGS metagenome assembly OKRT01 (sample SAMEA3541572, study PRJEB24748) | human gut metagenome | biome: human gut; feature: human-associated habitat; material: faeces | place: China | collected 2012 | reverse complement strand
TAGATCTGGACAGCTACCAGATGACGGCCCCTCAGGATATACGGCTTCTGGAGCGCTTTGCCGGGGCGGAATAAAGGTCATGCGGCCTTGGAGCCCGGCTTGCCGGAAAGCTGCATCTCGTCATTCAGCGCCTGCGCCACGCGCTGCACACAATCGGAGGAGAACGGGTCGCTCAGCCCCACTTTCTTAAGTGTTTCCAGGTATTCCACGTTGATGGTATATTGCGTCAGCTTATCATAGATCTGCATGGCTTTGTCCCGGTTTTCCAGCGCGTCCGCCCAGAGTTCCAGCGCGGACACGGCGGAGGTGGCATAGCTGACATAGTAGAACGGCGTTTCGAAATGATGGTGGATATCCACCCACTCGTAAACCAGAGGATAACCCATGTAGTCCTGATAGATCTGGGCATGCAGAAGGTTCATCTCGTCCAGCGGCATGTCCGGGTCCTCAAACACGGCCTGCTGGAATTCGTCCTCGGCACAGCCCTGAAGTACGGAATCCACCAGGTTCATCAGTTGTGCGTACTCGATATAGGAGGCGTCCTCGCCGTACATATCCTCGTAGGTGTCGAACATCAGCACTTCCAGACCCTGGGAGTGGATCTCCGCCAGATCCAGATTGTTGCCGTCGTTCCAGAGCGTCTCTCCCATGAGGTAGAAGTTGTAATAGTGGCCGAACTCGTGGAACAGTGTACCCGGGTCGGTATAATAATCGGTATTCACAAACATATACGGCGCGGCGTAACGGTTCAGCAGCGTGGTGTAGCCCGCAGCCATTTTGTTTGCGCCGCCGCCGAAGCTGTACAGGTTGTGTTCCAGCATGTAGGTCAGCGCGTCGCTCATGGCGGCGGGATATCCACCGTTCTTCAGCGCCTGTTCCAGCACAGGGATGCCGTCGTCAAAGGTAACGTCCGTGCGGGCCTGTGCCGCGGCAATATCGCTGTAATAGCGGTTGTAGATCGCGTCGCTGATGGGGGCCAGGTACTCCTTGACCTTTTCGCTGAACGCGGCCGCATCCTCTTTGGTGAAATCGCGGCCCAGGAGGTCATAGGCGTAATCGGTGTAGCTGTCATAACCCAGCTTTTTGGCGATCTCCACGCGCAGCTGCACCAGTTCACGGTAGATCTGTCCCAGCTCTGCGTTGCGCTTTTCATAGATCGCATAGTACAGCGCGATATCGGATTCCTGCGTCAGATCCAGATCGTTCAGCGTCACGGCTTCTCCGTCGCGCTCGGCCGTATATTCGGTGGCGGACAGCTTCTGATACTCGCTCACAAGGGCCTGTTCCCGTATGCTCAGCTCTTCTATCTCAGGAGAATTGAGCTTGCTGTTCACCTCGTAACGCTCCACGAAGCCGTCGCCCCAGCGCGCACGGGCGGCCTTGCCGTAGCCGGATTCCAGGATCGCGCCCGTCAGTTCGTTCATGCGGTTGTCCAGACGGGTGTATGCTTCGTCCAGAGCCAGCTCCTCGGCTTCGTAATATTCGTCCGTAAGGTCGATATTGTAGCGGATGCCGGCGATGGCACTCATGGTGTCCAGCTCGCTGATATCCGCCAGAATGTCGTCGTAGAGGGCCAATGTTTCTTCTTCCTTGTCTCCGGCGGAGACCTGCTCCAGCGCTGTGTCGATCTTCGCGTTCAGCGCGTCCAGATCGGGACGTGCGTACTCCAGCGTACTGAAATCCACATCGGCATGCACAACGGGCGGGCGTTCCTCGGCCTGCGTCTGGAACAGGTTCGGCCCGCAGGCGGAAAACAGCAGGCAGGCGGCCAGCACGGCGGCGGCCGCGCGGCCGGCTTTGCGGCGGTGAATCATATGATCTCTCCTTGCTCGTTTTTTAGAAAGCGGCGGGGCGCCCCGGGGGTGCGCCGCGCGCATGGCCGGGCGCCCATACAGGCGCCCCGGCGGCTGCTAATAGCATACCACAAAACGCGGGGAAAAGCCGCTTTTTTTGTAAATTTGCCCCGCGGCCGGGCGCCGGGCGCGCCAAAGGACGGGATAAAACACGAAAAGCCCCGCAAACCCGCGCGCCGCGCGAGAAATATGCTTGCTTTTTGCCGCGGGCTATGGTATAGTTATTTACGCGAATGAACTGGAGGTTTCAAAATGGGTGTTTTAGAGATTATCAGCGGTGTTTTGCTGATTTTGTGCAGCATTGCCATCATCGTGATGGTTCTGTTCCAGGAATCCAAGGGCAACGGTCTGTCCGGTGCGATCGCCGGCGGTGAGATGATGGGCAACGAAGGGCGCTCGCGTTCCTCCAATGCCATGCTTGCCAAATACACCAAGTATGCGGCCATCGTGTTCTTTGTGCTCGCTATCCTGGTGGGCGTCATCAGCATCTATCTGAAATAAGCCAGAAAAAAGCCCGCCAGCTTTTGGCGGGCTTTTTTGCTATATATCTCCGAAGACCGGGGAAAAGTATTGTTATGTGTGTGGAGTAAGGAGCATATTATGGGAATCAAAGCAAAAATACTGAAAGAGCTGCAAAAGAAGCCGCGCCGCCTGAAAGAGCTGAAGGCGAAGCTGGGCAACGACAAAAAAGTGGCCCGCGCCGTGGACGAGCTGGTGGAGCGGAACAAGGTGGTGTGCCGCAAGGGCGTGTACGCCGTGCCGGACCCGAAAACAGGGAGCGCCGTGGAGTGTACGCTGGTGAAGCTGGCGGGCAAGTTTGGCTTCGCGCGGCCTGTGCAGCCCGGCGGGCAGGATATCTTCATTCCGGGCAAATACCTGATGGGAGCCATGCCCGGCGACACGCTGCTGGTGTCGCTGTTCGAGCATCCGCGCGTAGAGGGCTCGTCCGAGGGCGAGGTGCTGGCCGTGGTGAAGGAAAACAACCGCTTTACCGGAACGGTGGAGACCATTGAGGGCAGGCTGGCGCTGGTGCCGGACGCGTGTCCGCACTGCCCCATCTATATCAAAAAGAGCGCCGACGGCGGCGCGCGCGACGGTGAAAAGGCTGCGGTGGAGATTCTGGAGCGCGGCGATTCCCACGAGGACCACCGGGCGGGCGTAGCCATGCGCTTCGGCAGCGCCGAGGAGGCCAAGCAGTGCGCAAAGGCACTGCTGTATGGCGCGGGGCTCTCGCGCCATTTCCCGCTCAAGGCAAAGGCTGAAGCGAAAAAGTACGAGGGCGCGGCCGTGGGGGAAAAAGAGGCGGCGGGCCGCAGGGATTACCGCGGCATGCCTGTCTTCACCATAGATTCCGCCGAGACGAAAGACATCGACGACGCCATTTCCCTGGAAAAGACCGATACGGGATACCGGCTGGGCGTACACATCGCGGACGTGAGCCATTATGTGCGCCCCGGCAGCGCGCTGGACGCCGAGGCGTTTGCGCGGGGCACATCGGTATATTATGCGGACAGCGTCATTCCCATGCTGCCGCGCCAGCTCTCCAACGGCATCTGCAGCCTGAACGAGGGCGCGGACCGGCTGGCATTCTCCTGTATGATGGAGCTGGACGCCGCGGGCCGTGTAGTGGATTACGCGTTCGTGAAATCCGTCATCCGTTCCCGCGTGAAAGGTGTGTACAAAGAGGTGAACGCCATTTTTGACGGCACGGCGGACAACGCGCTGCGCCAGCGTTACGCCGCCGTGGCGCAGGAGCTGCCGCTGATGCGCGAGCTGTACCACAAGCTGGCCAAGCTGCGCGCAGCCCGGGGCGCGATGGATATTGAGAGCGGCGAGGCAAAGCTGGTGCTGGACGAGGCGGGCCGCTGTGTGGACGTGGTGAAGCGCGAACGCGGCGAGGCGGAGCAGATGATCGAGGAATTTATGCTGCTGGCCAATTCCTCGGCGGCGGCGCTGGCGCGGCGGCTGAAGCTGCCGTTCGTGTACCGTGTGCACGAAGCGCCGGACCCAGAGCGGATCGAAAAGCTGAAGCAGACGCTGACGGCGGCGGGTGTGGACTTCCATTTTGCGGGCGATACGCCCACCACGCTGGAGCTTGCGAAGCTGTTGGCCGATACCCGGGGCACCAATCTGGAGCGCCCGGTGCACACAAGTGTGCTGCGCAGCATGGCCAAGGCAAAGTACGAGCCGCAGCCCAAGGGCCACTTCGGCCTTGCGCTGGCAGATTACGCCCACTTCACCTCGCCCATCCGGCGCTATCCGGACCTTGCCATCCACCGTATCCTTTCCGACGTTTGCGCGGGTATGGACGACGGCGCGGTGCAGAAAAAATATGCGCAGTTCGCGGCCGAAGCATCGGTGCAGTCCTCCGAGCGCGAGGTGCTGGCCATGACGGTGGAGCGCGATGTGGAGGACTGCTACAAGGCCGAATACATGCGCCGCTTCGAGGGAGAGGAATTCGACGGCGTGATCTCGTCGATCACGCAGTTCGGCCTGTATGTGGAGCTGCCCAATACCGTAGAAGGCCTTGTGCGCGCGCAGGCGCTTTCGGAAAACGCGCTTACGCTCACCGAGGGCGTGGCGCTGCGGGATATTCTGTCCGGCCGGGAATGGCGGCTGGGCGACGTCATGCGCGTGCGTGTGGCGGGCGTGGATGTCTCTCAGGGCAATGTGGATTTCGTTCCGGCACAGGAACAGTAGCGGAAGGAGCCGGTGCTTCCGGCCCGGCGGGCCCCGGCGGGCGTGCGGCAGACAGCCGTACCCGCCGGGGCTTTTGCGCGCCCGGGAAAAGCGCTGCCGCGGCGGCTGCTCCCCGGACGCATCCGGGTGTCATACCGGGGGCCTTGTCCGCATATGCTGTGGCGAGGTGAAGAAAATGATCCTGGTACAGACCATCGGAGTGTTCGCGGCGCTGATGAGCGTGATCGGCGTAGTGCTGGCAGCATCCAAGGCAAAGCGGCCGCTGCTGCGGGCGCTGGGCAGCGCGGTGTGCGGGGCCGCATCTCTGGGCGCGGTGAATTTGCTGGCAGGGTACACGGGCGTTTCCATCGCGCTTAATTACGCCACGGCGTTTGTAGCCGTGGTGCTGGGCGCGCCGGGCGTGGTCACCATGCTGCTGCTGCGTGTGCTGTTGCTTTTTTAACGTCCGTCGGCTACAATATTCCCCAAAGGCGGCGCATGCCGCGCCGCGGAGGGAGGAATAAAATTGACGCTGCACTTTGAATGGTTTGGGTTTGACGACGCAGCGCGCATGGCGCTGGCCCATGGGCTGCGCAAAGAGGTATTCGTGGACGAGCAGGGCTTTTCGCTGGAGGCGGACAGGGACGAGCAGGACAAGAACGCCCTGCATGTATTGGGCCTGGACGAAACAGGGGCCGCGCGCTGTACGGCGCGTGTGTTTGCGGACGCGCCGGGCGTGTGGCATGCGGGGCGCATTGCCGTACAGCGGGGCCTGCGCGGGCAGGGCGTGGGCCGGCTGCTGCTGGCGGCCGTGGCGGATAAGGCGCGGGCGCAGGGGGCGCGCACGCTGGAGCTGGGCGCACAGTACGACAAGCAGGGCTTTTACGAGGCCGTTGGCTTTGCGCCGTACGGTGAACCGTATCTGGACGAAGGGTATCCCCACGTTCCTATGCGTATGGCGCTGTAAAAGCACAGAACGGTAGACGATGGCTCCCGGCGGCGGGAAAAGGCGCAGGCGAAGAAGCCTGTGCCCCCGCCGCCGGGAGCTTTTTTGCGCACGGCGCCCCTGGATGGTTTAGCGGTCCGGATTCAGAACACGAAGCAAACGAACGGAGCGGAAGCTGCTGCCGTTCCGCTGGGCTGAGTGGTCCTCCTTTTTTGCAGCACGGTAACATGCCGGATACAAAAAGGCGACAAGTTTGAAACAAACGCGCGCTAATCTGGAAAAAAGGGCAGGAGCCAGCCTGCCCAAAGGGGAGGAATGGGAATGCAGACCGTTTATGATCGGGAGGTGACGCTCCATTCGCGGAACGTGCAGGGCCGGAATGCTCTGACGGAGCGCGCCGGGCGTGCCGCCGTCTTTTACAAACCGGCTCATGCGCGCAAAACACAGCCCGGCGCATGGCGGCGGCTTGCCGCTGTGGCGCTGTGCTGCAGGGCGCTGCTGTGTGCGTTCCGTCTGTATGGAAGGGCACACAGCCGGTTCGGAGTGCAGCTCCCGGTCAGGACGGTCCTGCAAAACCCGGAGCTGCCCAACGGCTGCGAGGCCGCCAGCCTGGCGGCTCTTTTGAAATATAAGGGCGTGCCCGCCGACAAGCTGGACCTTGCCTATGGTTATATCCCGCGCGGCGATATCGAAGAAACCACGGACGGCCGCACCGGGCCTGACCCAGAGCTGGCCTATGCGGGCGACCCGGCCGCGGGCCTGGGCTTTTACTGCTTCGCACAGCCGGTGGCACAGGGGGCGAACGCCTATCTGGCGGCGCAGGGCTCGGCTCTGCGTGCGGCGGATATAACAGGCGTTACCGGACAGGGGCTTTTGCAGTATCTGCGCGGCGGAGACCCTATGATCGTGTGGATCACAAAAGACCTTTCCGCACCGCGCACGGGAGGCTGCACCTGGCTGCTGGCGGATACGGGCGAGACCTACGTGCCTTATGTCAATCTGCACTGCGTCGTGCTTGCGGGGGGGGGACGGGGATACCTGCACCATCGCAGACCCGCTGCAGGGCAGGCGCAGAGTGGACGCGGCTGCGTTTCTGCAATGCTTCAGGCAAATGGGCAGCCGCGCCGTCGTGGTGCATTGACCAAAGCGGGGAAACGCGGAGCGCGAAGGAGCCTCTGCGGAAGAAAGCGCCTTTGTGGGATGACGGCTTTGGCGCCGGCGCACGCAAAACGCTTGGCGGCCCTTTGTGGGCCGGCAAGCGTTTTTTGCACCAAAACACTTGCGCTTTTTTGTGTGTTCATGATAGAATGAATCGCTTGCAAATTTTCGGCAAAAGGAGGCGGCATCTTTTCATGACACGAAACAGCATCCGGCGTACCCAGTGCTGGCACAATACCCGGTTTCCCCGCAGGCCGCCCCCGGCCGCATCCTTCTGAACGCACGGCCACCCGCATGCAGCCGCCCGCGCCTCGTGCGCAGGCTTTGTTTTGCTGTGTGCCTTTATAAAATTTAGAAGGATGTTTTACATATGACATGGTTTATTCTTTCCCTGATCGCGATTCTGTTCTGGAGCGGTTCGGACCTGTTCTCCAAGCTGGGCTCCAGGCCCGACGATAAATACAGCCATTGGAAGATGGTCATGGCTGTGGGCGTTGTAATGGGCGCGCACGCCTTCTTTCTCATCGCCACGGGCACGCCGTTCAGCATTTCGGATATCGTCACCTATCTGCCCGCCTCGGCTATGTATATCCTGTCCATGATCCTGGGTTATGCGGGCCTGCGGTACATTGAGCTTTCCATTTCCTCGCCCATCTGCAATTCCTCGGGCGCGGTAGCGGCCCTTTTGTGCTTTTTCATTCTGAAGGAAACGATGTCCGGCCTGCAGTTCTTCGCGGTGGCGCTGGTATGCGTGGGCGTATTCGCGCTTTCCTATATCGAAAAGAAGCAGGATGATGCGCTGCGCCGCCGGGAGGGCGATACGCCCGACAAAAAGCATACCCGCAGCTTTCTGGCTATTCTGTTCCCTATCCTGTACTGCATCATCGACGGCCTGGGCACCTTTGCGGATGCGCTCCTGCTGGATACCGTCATTGCCGAGGAGCAGGCGAACATCGCCTATGAGCTGACGTTTCTGATGATGGCCGTTTTTGCGTTTGTGTATGTGGTGATCGTCAAAAAGCAGAAGATCAGCCTTCCGGCGGAAAAGCCCAAGCTGGCCGCCGCCCTGTGCGAGACCGCGGGCCAGTTCGCTTATGTGTTCGCCATCGGCGCAAACGCCATCGTGGCCGCGCCCATGATCTCTTCCTACTGTATCATGTCTCTGGTGTGGAGCCGCATTTTCCTCAAGGAAAAGCTGTCGAAGGCGCAGTACGCCGTTATTGCGGTGGCTGCCGTGGGCATCGCGATCCTGGGCATGGAATGACGAAACTGTAAACTTTTTGCAACAAAACGGCAGCGCCGCGCGTCTATATGACGTGCGGCGCTTTTGTTGTGCGCCGGGGAAAAAGCCTCCCCGCGCGGCATACCGGCGCGCCGCCGCCCATTACAACTTTCTAACAAGTCTGAGAGATAATGGGGATCGGAAAAAAAGGAGTGTCGCTTTATGGCGAAAATATTGATCGCGGAGGACGAGCGCCCCATCAGTGAGCTTGTCAAACGCAACCTTATGCTGGTGGGCCACACAGCGGCGCAGGCTTTCGACGGCCCTTGTGCGCTGGAGATGGCAGGGGCCGAGCGGTTCGACCTTGTGCTGCTGGATGTGATGCTGCCGGGCTGCTCCGGCTTTGAAGTAAAGGAACAGCTGGACCCGGCGCTGCCCGTCATTTTCGTTACGGCGAAGAACAACCTTTCCAGCCGTTTGCAGGGGCTGGGCCTTGGCGCCGACGATTATATCGTGAAGCCCTTTGAGATATTGGAGCTGCTGGCCCGCGTGGAGGCCGTGCTGCGCCGCGTGCACGCCGGGGCCGAGGTGTTCGACCTGGGCGACTGCCATGTGGAGTTCGGCACGCACCGTGTGTTCGTTGCCGGGCACGAGGTGGCGCTTACGCCGCAGGAATTTATGCTGCTGGGCGTTTTGGTGCGCAACCGGAATCTGGCGCTTTCCCGGGAAAAGCTGCTGCAATTGGCCTGGGGCTACGATTATGAGGGAGACACCCGAACCGTGGACGTACATATTCAGAAGCTGCGCAAAAAGCTGGGCTTTGAAGATCGTATCCAGACGGTGTACAAGCTCGGTTACCGGCTGAGCACAAAGGAATAGGGAGCGCGCCGGGCGCTCCCGAAAATGGAGGCGCGGCGCTTGCGGAACAAAATGGAAAAGGGACGCGGGAGCGTCTGGCTGAAATTCTGGCAAAAGACCTATCTGCTCACACTGGCGCTGTTTCTGCTTGCACTGGGCGGCGGCATAACGGCCATTGCGTCCGTCAGTCAGCAGCGTGCGTTTGAAGCTGAATGCGGCAAGCTGTTGGCGCAGCAGCATTCCGTGGCGCAGAGCCTTGCCGCGGACGCCGCCGCAGTGCAGGCGCGCAGGCCGGAGGCGCTGCCGCGTCTGGCGCAGAACTACGCCGGGCAGCTGAAACGCTCCGGCGTTTTTCTGCGTGTGGCGCAGGCGGGCGACGTATGGGCGGATGAGCTGCCGCAGCCGGATTCCGCGTTGCCTGAGGTGCCGCCCGAGGGACAGCGCGTGCATACGGTACTGCTGTCCGGCGGGCGGCATGTGCTGTATATCTCCGCCGTGCTGCCCGCCCCGCCGGAGGATGTGGCCGTCACCTGTGCGTTTGACATGGAGGCCTTTTTTGTACAGTGGGCGCAGACGCGCCGGGCATTTTTGCTGGCAGGCGCGGCGGTGTCCGCTGTTTTGGCGGCTGCGCTGTACGTTGTGCTGCGGGGGCTTTCCCGCCCCATGGAGCGGCTGGCCCGGGTGGCCGGGCGGCTGGCGGACGGCGATTACACGGCCCGCAGCCCGGAGCGCACGCGGGACGAGGTGGGCCAGCTTGCCCATGCGCTGAATGAGATGGCGGCCCGTGTGGAACGGAACGTGGCCGAGCTGCGTGAAACGGCCCGGCGCAAGCAGCAGCTTGTGGACAACGTAGCGCATGAGCTGCGCACACCGCTCACGGCTGTGGGCGGCTATGCTGAATACATCCAGCGGGCCGAGCTGTCCGAGGAGGAAAAATACGAGGCTGCGCAGTACATCGTGGAGGAGGCAAACCGCCTTGCCGTGATGAGCGAGCGCCTTTTGCAAATGGCGGCCCTGCGGGGCGAACAGGCGGCGCGGGAGCCTGTGGACGTGCCCGCTCTGCTGGAAAAGGCGGCACGCACCGTCGCACCCAAAGCCGCTGCCCGGGGCGTGGCGCTGGAGCCGGTGCAGGCGGACGCCTGTACGGTGCAGGGAGAAGCGGCGCTGCTGGAAAGCCTGATGGTGAACCTGGCGGACAATGCTGTAAAGGCATGCGGGCCGGGCGGCAGTGTGCGCCTTTGCGCACGGCGGGAGACGGGCCGCCTGACGCTCACGGTGCAGGATACGGGCCGCGGCATGGACGCGGAGACGCTGGCGCACATCGGCGAACCGTTTTACAGGCCGGACAAGGCCCGCAGCCGGGAACAGGGCGGCGCGGGGCTGGGCCTTGCGCTGTGCTTCCAGATCGCGCAGAGCCATGGCGCGGCGCTGTCCTTTACCTCCGCGCCGGGCGCGGGCACCACGGCCGCCGTAATATTTACAGCTTGATGACATCTTGAAGAAAATGCCGCAACAGTTTCATGGGATACTGGGAGCATCGAAAGGAGGTTGCTTGCGATGAAGAAAAGCAACAGAACGGTGCGGAAGATGCGGAGCGCTTGGACGGGATTTACTACGGCGTGCCTGGCGGCGGCGCTTACGATGAGCGCTTTGGTGTCCTGTGCGCCGCAGGAGAGCCGGCCCGTTGTGACCAGCGACGACCTGACGCCGCCCAGCGCCGCGCAGGAGGCCATTGCGCAGGATATTGGCGGTGGTAAAAATTATGAGTATTATTGGGCGGCAGAACATATTGAGGAAGAACTGGAAGCGGTACGGGAATCAACAGAACAGAGTGTGAAGCATTGGAAAGAGATTGCAGATACAGGCAATTATTACGGAAGAGAAGTCAGTGGTGATGAAAAAGAAGAGTTGAAAAATTCCTTTGATGAGATGTTAAATGAAATACCACTGCTTCAGGAAGAAAAGAGAAAAATGCTGGAAAGTGAGTTGGCGCTCGATCCGGTTGTATCGGCACAGGAGGCAGCAAACGCGGCGGGAGCGGTATTTGAAAAAATTTATGGAATTGAACTGTCGCAGGATATTTTGACGTTGTCTTGTGTGGAAATAAATACAAACATTAATCCCGGCGAAGAAGTGATACGCTCAGTATGGAATGTAAGTAGAGAAGAAGCCGCAGACGGTGTCTTGTTCAGTACCAATGCAGTAGGCTGTACGTTGGATGCTACAACCGGTGAGTTCATCAGTGTAGACTATACTCCCAGCAATGATGAACTAACTGAAATGTGGGCGACGGAGTTGCCGTCATGCTTTGTGAAAAAGACTAGTATTGAGACTACAGGTAGCTATGGCTATTGGAATGAGACCGAAGCGAGTTATGCAGAGGTAGCGGAGAAGTTAAAGCAGCAAACGAGAGAACAGCTTTCCGGCAGTATGTTGATTGGTGGTGCAGCAGTGACAGATGTTCGTGTGGAACTTCTCGGAAAGATGGAAGATAGCGGAGAAAATCAAATAAGTTTACTGGTCGAAGGAGACAATGGGAAAACATATCAGCTCTATAGAAACTACTCTATGCAAGCATATGTAAATTATGGTTTTGAAGGGTATCCATTACGCGCATATTGGTTCAGAAACAATACTTATTTGAATGGAAAATAACTTTACAGGGCCGCGGCCCGCAAAGCTATTCTTCAAAAGCACACTGGTCAAAATTTAAGGTAAAATTAAGAGGAACATGATACAATTTCGACACACTTGTGTGTTAAACTATCAAAAAATGGCGAAAAAGGGCGGGTGTGCGTGCAGACGGAGTACAGAAATATCAACCAGGGAGGCCGTGCGCGCCGTCCCGCACGGCATGCGGCAAACGTGCGTGTCCCGCCCCAAAGCGGGGGACAAAGAGCGGCCCGCGTGCGGCAGCCAAGTACCGCAACCGCGACAAGAACGAAAATGTCTACGACGACGATAAAAATATT
>OKRT01001275.1_pt1 | contig 11804 bp, 10 predicted proteins | sample 1601111 | NCBI WGS metagenome assembly OKRT01 (sample SAMEA3541572, study PRJEB24748) | human gut metagenome | biome: human gut; feature: human-associated habitat; material: faeces | place: China | collected 2012 | reverse complement strand
TTAAGATGGCTGCGCTTTGCAGCGCACAAATGATACTATACGGGCCGCTTGCCGGTTTGTCAATATATTTTACCCATTTTTTTCGCAATATTTTTGCAGAAACCGCGAAAAAACGCTGTTTTTCCTGTGGATTCCGTAAAAAAAGCGGGTTTTGCTTTGAAATCCTCCGGTTTTCTTCTGTATGCTCACCTTTATGCAGGGCATGCTTTGCGCTTTTTCGACATTGCTTCCTGCTACAATCAAAGGGATGAAAATGGGAATATGTGGAAATTTGAAAAGGGGCGGGAGCGATCATCAGCAGATATGACAAAGGCGCGGGCCGGTGTGTGCTGGCCGCGGCGCTGCGCGCGGGCGCGTTCGTTTTTGCGGCATACGCCACGGGGCGCGTGCTCTCGCGCAGAGCGCGGGCGGGGGACGAACGGCGCATTGAACAGCTGCGGCGGGAGTGCGGCACCGACATGCTCACGGGCCTTTTGAACCGCCGGGGCGGGCAGGAAAAGGCGGAGACCATGCTGGCCATGTGCCGCCGCTGCGAAAAGCCGATGGCTGTTCTGATGGCGGATATCGACCATTTTAAGGAATACAACGACGCGCACGGCCACCTTGCGGGCGACGGCGCGCTTTGCCGCGTGGGCGGCGCGCTGCAGAGCGTGCTGGCGCGCTCCTCGGACATGGTATGCCGGTTCGGCGGCGAGGAATTTCTGCTGTGCACGCCCTGCCGGGACACGGCCGAAGCCATGCGCCAGGCAGCGCGCCTGCGCCGTGCCGTGGAGGAGCTTGGCCCCTGTGCGCCGGACGGCTGCTGCGCGGGCCCGCTGACGGTGAGCGTGGGCGTAACGGTGTACAGCCCGGCGCGGGACGGCAGCGCGCCCGTGCTGCAGGACCTTGTGAGCCGTGCGGACCGCGCGCTGTACATTGCCAAAAAGAACGGACGCAACTGCGTGGTGCTGCTGTGAGCGCCGCGGCGTGCATACTCCGAAAACGCCCTGTTTTCTGCTTCTGCGGCGGAAGACAGGGCGTTTTTGCACGGCGCCGCATAGGGGGCGGCGCGCGGTAAACACTATCCGTGGCGGCATGATACGCGGGCGCCGCACAAAAACAGGGACGGAATGGGGAAAACGGATGCTTTCGATGTGGCGGGACACGGCGGCGATGCCGGAATACGGGCGGCTGGAGGGGGACGTCCGGACGGACGTTTTGGTCATCGGCGGCGGGATGGCGGGTATTTTGTGCGCGCATTTTTTGCGGCAGGCGGGCGTGGATTGTGTGCTGGCGGAGGCGGACCGGTTATGCGCCGGCACCACCGGGAACACCACCGCGAAGATAACGTCCCAGCACGGGCTGGTATACGACAGGCTGCTGCGCCGCTTCGGCGCGGAAAAGGCGGGGATGTACCTGCACGCCAACGAGGCGGCGCTGGCGCGCTACCGCGGCATGTGCCGGGAGATCGACTGCGGGTTCGAGGAAAAGGACGCGTTTGTCTATTCCCTGGACGACCGGGGAAAGCTGGAAAAGGAGCTTGCGGCGCTGGAGAAGCTGGGGTTCCACGCGGGCTTTACGGACAAGCTGCCGCTGCCTTTTCCGGTGGCGGGAGCCGTGCGGTTCGAGCGCCAGGCCCAGTTCGACCCGCTGCGCTTTGCCGCGGCCGCGGCCAGAGGGCTGCGGGCCTACGAGCACACGCCCGTGCGCAGGCTGGAGGGGACGAGCGCCGTTACCGACCGCGGGACGATCCGCGCGCAGAAGGTCATCGTGGCGACGCATTTTCCGTTCCTCAACCGGCACGGAAGCTATTTTCTGAAGATGTACCAGCACCGCTCCTATGTGCTTGCGCTGGAAAACGCGGCGAACGTGGGCGGTATGTATGTGGACGAGGCCGCGGAGGGCCTGTCCTTCCGGAACGCGCAGGGAATGCTGCTGCTGGGCGGCGGCAGCCACCGCACGGGAAAGCAGGGCGGCGGATGGCGGGAGCTGGAAGCCTTTGCAAAGCGGCATTATCCCCGCGCCCACATACGGTACCGCTGGGCCGCGCAGGACTGCATGACGCTGGACGGCGTGCCTTATATCGGCCCGTATTCGGCCCGCACGGAAAACCTGTATGTGGCCACGGGCTTCAACAAATGGGGAATGACCTCCGCGATGGCGGCGGCCATGCTGCTCACGGATATGGTGCAGGGCAAAAGGCCGGACGACGCTCCGGTGTTTTCCCCCTCCCGCAGCATGCTGCGTCCGCAGCTTGCGCTGAACGCGCTGGAGGCCGCGGCAAGCCTGCTCACGCCCACGGCGCCGCGCTGCCCGCACATGGGCTGCGCGCTGAAATGGAACGCGCAGGAGCATTCGTGGGACTGCCCCTGCCACGGCTCGCGCTTCACGCAGGAGGGCGGCCTCATCGAAAATCCCGCGATGCGGGACCTTGAGCTGGAAGGGTGAGCGGCGGGGCTTTGGGGAGCGCGGCTTCCGCTCCCGCCCCGGCGGAGGCAACGACCGACCGAGCGGTTTCGCCGCAGGCGAAATGCGACCGAATGGGAGCAAGAGCCGGGGTGAAAGCGGAAGCCGCGTGTGGGAAAAGAGGAAAGTCCCCCGCTTTCGCGGGGCCGATTGCGAAATCTGCCGATGGCGTTACTTTCTTAGTGTTAAGAAAGTAACCAAAGAGCGCCGGGGTTTTGCCGTTGGGGCCCCGGCGCGGCGCAGCCGTGACGGGAACGGCAAAATAGCGGTGCGGGGTGGCGAAGCCATGGCCGCGAAGCGGACAACCGCACAGGGTGGTTTCGCGCAGCGAAATGCCGCGCGCGATTTTGCGCGGCAAACCCAAAAGGCGGGGCCGATGACCGGCCAGCCCGGTTTCGCGGAGTGAAATGCGACCGAATGGGAGCAAGGGCCGGGGCGGGAACGGAAGCCGCGTGTGGGAAAAGAGGAAGGCCTCCGCTTTCGCGGGGCCGATTACGAAATCTGCCGATGGCGTTACTTTCTTAATGTTAAGAAAGTAACCAAAGAACACCGGGGGCGTTCCGTTCGGCTAAAAAATCATGATTTCAAATTCCGTATCAAATCATGATTTTTCTTCACGCCTCTCTCCGAGGCCCCCGGGCCCCCAACGGCAAATAAGGAACGATTTTCCGCCGCGCCCTTAACAGTAAGAATGACATGACGGGCGCTTCCCGGAAAATCTGGATTTTGATTTACCCGCATCCTTCGGATGCGAGAGTGTCACAGAAAAATACTCCGTTCCTGTTCTTCCTCTTCCGCCGGCAGAGAGTGAGCAAAGGGAATTTTATTTCCAATAGAGAGAATATAGTTCGTATTCAGTTGGAATATAAAACTGAAGGGCGGAACAAATGATGCACACTGTTGCAAAAGTCTCTCGCGCCTGTAAGGCGCGGGTAAATTCACAATCAGATTTTTCGATGAGAATCTTTCGCATGTCATTCTTACTGTTAAGAAAGATTACGAAAAATCAGTCCCCTTTTGCCGTTGGGGGTCTTAGGGGGCCTCGGAGGCATTTGCAACTTAGCGAACGCAGTGAGCTTAGTTCGCAAAGCCCCCTTTAGGGTCGAAGCGTGAAGAAAAAATTGAATTTGTTATGGAATTTGAAATTCAATTTTTTTAGCGTAGCGGAACGCCCCCTAACGTTCTTTGCCTACTTTCTTAATGCTAAGAAAGTAGGCCGTCGGAGACTCGTAATCGTCCCCGCGACAGCGGGGGGCCTTCCTCTTTTCCCACACGCGGCTTCCTGTTCCCGCCCCGGCGGAGGCAACGACCGACCGAGCGGTTTCGCGTAGCGAAATGGAGCCGAACGGCGACAAGCGCCGGATATTCCGAAGGAGGTTTCTATGAAGGATCTTTTTGAAGGCGTGTATCTCAAGCACCAGAAAAACGGCGAGAGCATCTGTTTCATTGCCGGGCGCGCGGGGGAAACCCGGTTCGTCCAGGTGATCACCAACGGGACCGTCCGGCAGTACGACGGGGCGCAGGGCTTCTGCTTTGGGGAGGAGGGCGTGGCGGCCGAGCTGCCCGGCGTGCAGGGCGCGTTGCGCTACGGCCCGCTGTCGCCGCTCAGGACGGACATCATGGGGCCGTTCCGCTTTCTGCCGATGCAGTGCAGCCACAGCGTATACAGCATGGCGCACACGCTGGCGGGCGGGTTCACGGTGGACGGTCGATTCATCGACCTGACGGGCGGGACCGGATACATTGAGGGCGACCGGGGCAGCGCCTTTCCACGGGACTACCTGTGGGTACAGTGCAACGATTTTGCGCAGCCGTGCAGCGTGATGGCCTCTGTCGCGCATATCCCGTTCTGCGGACGCTCCTTTACAGGGTGTATCTGTGCCGTTGTGTACCGCGGCCGTGAATACCGGCTGGCCACCTACCGGGGCGTGCGCATCGTGGAGGCGTCGTCCCGCAGGCTTGTGCTGCGGCAGGGCAGGTATCTGCTGGAAGCGTCCTTCGCGGCGCGGGAGGCACATCCGCTGCGCGCGCCCCGAACAGACGGCATGACGCGGACCATCCGTGAGTGCAACCGCGCCCGGGCACGGTTCCGCTTTTGGGAGGGCGGCGGCCTTGTGTTCGACCTGTGCAGCGAAAACGCCAGTCTCGAGTGCGAGGAGGCTGTGCCGGACGGCGCAAAAAGGCGCGGCGCACTGCTGTAAAACGCCGCTTGTGGGAAAAAAGGAAGGCCCCCGCGAAAGCGGGGGCTTTTGGCCGGGAATAAAAGGTTTATCACATGGAAAGGAAAGGCCCAAAATAAAAAGAAGTCTGCTCCCGTCCCGTAAGGAGCAGACTGCATTTGGTGTGCTGCAAATTTGAAAATGGCTCAATCTCAAAGCCTTTTGCGCCTTGCGCCGGGGCCAGAGGGAAGCCGCAGCGAAAGCTTTGCCGGCCCAAAGCAGCCAGGCGGTGTATTAAGTGGAGTGAAAGCAAAACGTATTGCGCGCTTATAGCGTGAGGCTTCCGGCTTCCTTGCCGGCGATGGCGAAGGCGAACAGCGCGCCCTTGTCCACCGCAGCAAAGTAGCCGGTGCGCGCATATTGGTCTGCGTAGTTTTTTTCGATTCGGCCCAGCGCTTCCTTCAGCTGCAGCATAGCCGCAAATTCGTGCTTGCAGCTGCAGCTGCAAAAGCAGGAGCAGATAAGGCCGCTGATCGTACCGTCCCTGTATTCGAACTCAACCTCGTATGCCGTGCTGCCTTCAACGATGGCGTAGCCTTTGCTGCCGTCAAGGCTGATGTATCGGACCCGGTTCTCCGTGTAGTAGTTGTGCCCGCGCTCTGCGATGCCGGCGCTTACATTCATTCCCCAGAGGTCATCCAGACAGAATGCGGTATCATCGCTGCCGCTGACGAACGCATCGTCCTCCTTTGCCGGCGCCTTGTACCAGGTGACAACCTTACTGCCCGGCAGCGCCGCTCTGTCGAACGTGACGAAGTGGCTGCCTGCCATAAAAAAACGACCGTTGACCGCAGTGTCCGCTACTGCGATCACGCGCTTGTAGTCGGATACTTTGATTTTAAAATTATAGCTGACCTGGGTGACGCGGCCGCGCATACCTTCCAGCTTGCCGTCCACATAGACCGTATCGCCGCAATGCAGGTCAAACTGGTCGTTGTAATAGGCCAGATTCATATTGCGTTCTGCAAAGTACACCTGTACCATTGATCTGCGCGGGGCTGCTGCCGGCTCCGGCACAGCGGATTTGGACTCCATGCGCTTATTTTCGAGAAACTCTGCTGCAAAACCAATTTTGAATGCCATAGCCGCTTCCTCCTTGAGAATGGTTTTCGGTTCTTTCGGATACCATTTTACAACAGTAGGTGTCCCATAAAACGGATTTTGCAACGCCGCTCTAAGGCAACACCGCACAATTCACGGCTGAAGCCTTAAGCGTCGCCTCGCTTGCAGATTTTTCGGCAACTGTCACAAAAATGCTCGCGAATACACAAAGTATTCGCTGCGCTTTTTGTTTAACCTGCCAAAAAATCTGCCGGCGCGCTTCGACTCTTAGAATTGTGCGGTGTTGCCCTAACACAAAAACGTCATTTGGACGCCTGCAATCTCCCGTTTGCGGGAAGTGATCGCACGGTTTCGCCGGAGGCGAAACGGCGGGCGCCGGGGCAGAGGGGGAGGCCTCAGCCCAGCAGCGCGTCGTCACCGTTTTCGCTTTCATCCCCGTCTTCCTCGTCCATGGGCTGCCATGCCTGCCCGAACTTTACATCCTTGAAAAGCGCCGTCAGCCCGGTGATCTGCTTGAGGCGAAGGAGCTCGTCTTTGTCCATGCCGAGATGCTTTGCGATCCATGCGTCGGAACGGCCCAGCTCGTGAAGCTCCTTGACGATGTTGCTCATCAGGTCCACGTCGTGGCTGCCCCTTGCCCGGTTGTGGCGGATGGTGCTGGCCATCCGCTGGTCCAGCGGCTTGTCGATGACCGAAACCGGCAGCACGCCGCCTTCGCGCTCGTAGATGTCGGGATGCTCCAGCATCACCCGGTAACGGTGGAACCCGTCCACGATCACATAAATGTCCTGGCTTTTGGCGTAATAGCACACGATGGGCATGGTGTAGCCGTCCGCCCTGATGCTTTCGTACAGCAGGCGCATTTCGGGCGGGGCCACGGCGTTGGGGTTGTATGTGTTCGGCCGCACCTTTTCGATGGGTACGGGAATGACATGGTAGACCGGGCTTTTATACGCCATTTTCCATCGCCTCCACGCTTTTGTATTTCTTGCGGATGATATCAATGCGCCGCTGCTGCTGGCGCGTCAGGCCAAAGCCCATGAAGCGGCAGTTGTGGTCGTTTTTCAAAATGCAGTAGCACATCCGCTTCCAGCTGGGAATGTCCTTTGACGATTTGATGTCGTCCGTATCGTCGGGGATGGGGCCTGTGAAAATGATGCGGGACTTTTTGTCGCGGGTATAATTGGAGACGCCGTTCCGCAGGATGGGGTAGCCGTGGGCCTCCAGCTCACGGATGACGGCTTCGTCCAGCCCGCCGCCCGTTTCGTGCCAGAACTGGATGGACGTTCTGAATTTTTTGACGTAATTGTTGCGCAGGCGGGCGGGCAGTGTGTCCAGCAGGAACTGGGTGTAGGATTTCCATGTGTGCCCCTCGGGAAGCGTGATGTTCCGGTAGCCCATCGCCTTGGTGTGGCCGTAGATCGCGGCAAAATTCGCGCCCTGTACGCGCCCCACCAGCTTTGTCCAGACCTCGGGGTCGATGACGCGGTACAGGTTGAGCGAATCCTTGGAATAGTCATTGAACGGCGAGGCCACGCGCATCTGCGAAGGCTTGAGGCCGGCCATGTAGTACAGGTCGTACAAGCGGTTGTAATCGTAGCCGAACCGGTAATTGGCGTGCCATATATCGCTGGTGGACCAGTCGTACAGGGGCGACGCGCACCAGACGTCCTTGAACTGCTTGCTGATCCAGCATTCGCCCTTGTAGCCGAATTTCTTGTTTAAAAAGCCGCTGTACCGCTGCAGGGATTCGTCCGCCCGGATGCCCAGCAGACAGACGGTTTTCCGGCCGCCGTGTGAAATGCGGTACCATCTGCCGAACTGCTTGGCAAGGTCCTCCTGATGCATGCGGTAGCGGTAGGTCGATATGGGGTTGTTTTCCAGGTTGACGACGTATTCCTTTTGCGGCATTTCCCGCACCCAGGCGTCCCGGCGGGTGTCGTCCCAGGGGTACCAGTACATTTCGTAGCTGCTGAGCGCGGTGCGCGTGGCCATGGGCAGGCAGACCCAATAAGGCTCCACACGGCCCTTGATGCGCTCGAAGGTGCGTTCCACATATTCCGTCGTCACAGTGTACTGCGCTTCGAAATCCTGATGAAAAACGCCCAGCGCCTTTTGGGGGAAGCAGCGGTCCCGGTAATCCAGCACCAGATTCAGCAGCAGGCCGCTGTCCTTCCCGCCGGAGAAGGAGATATAGATATTGTCGAACTCCTCAAAAATGAATTTCAGCCGTTCCAGAAAGGCTTCGTATACGTTTTGCTTTAAATGTTGCTTGATCATAACCACCATGCTCCAAGAGTGAGAGCGCGCCGCGGGCATGCGGAACGCAGGCGCCGCTCCGGGGGGACTACATTCGACAGTCTTATACATTTAAGGACAAAAATTACCAAAATTTTCTTCTATTATACTACGTGTTCCGGATTTTGTCACCCGCTGCGGCGCCGCGCGGACAGCCGCAGCAGTGCGGGTACAGGGGACAGCGGATCGATATTTCCTATGACTTGCCGGCGGTTTGTCAATTTATCTTGAGTTGGCGTGATAAAATGAATACCCGCTTTCCGCATCAGCCCGTAGGGCGGGGCCCCGCGAAGGTTTGCGCAGCAAAGCTTTGTGGGGAGAAGGAGGAATGACGGAGCGGTATGAGAAAAGCCCAGCCGGCCGGCTGGGCTTCAGACTGTCGAAAAAGGCAAAGAAGCAAAAGAAGCGTCCGGGGAAAAAGCGGGCGGCGGCAAAGCCATGCATCTTTGCGCGGCAAAGTGCAAGCCGCGCGGCGAATGCCGCCAAAAGGGGTGGTGAGCCCCTTTTTCATTTAAAATAACCCCGCGGAAGGATGAAGGCACCCCCGATGCCTGCATCATTTGTCCGCATTGCGGATGTAAAAACACAGTCTATGGTTACGGAGAGGAGGATGATTAACCCCTGAAAATCAGATAAACAGCGGCCCTCCGCTGTCATAGACCGACTCGGCGGTGTCGTTGCCATGTCGGATGAGCCGATTAAGGGCCATAACGGTGGCAACGGCGCCATCTGTTTTTTCTGTGGACGTTTCTTTGCCCGGCTTGATGTTCCCCGCCGGGACGGTGCGGATGTAGATTTTGTCCATCATCCGGCGGAGGACGGGTGGCCGACTGCGGCGGGTGTTCTTTTACATCCGCCCTCCATGTGTGCGGCACTGTCCTGTTTCATCCGCTCGGTGAAATGCCCGACTTGCCCGTTTAAGCCTATCAGGAAACCGGGTTTGAAACAGCTGACGCTGTGCCCCTGATGCTTTTCCCGTATGGACATACCGCACGCAAAAACAGGATGCTGCAGGAGGGAAAACGGCATAAAAAGAGCGGGCAGCTTTTACGCTGTCCGCTTTGTGCTTTTATTCGGCCTTGCGCAGTTCCTTGATGGATACCGTATGATTACGCACGACCGTTTCCAGTGTCCGTACTCGGTCGCGCAGCTCGTCGATCTCACGCACGCGCTCCAGCTTTGCGGAAATATCGCCGTACTGTTCCGCGATAAGCTGCACGTTGTGCTCTTGCTTTTCAATCAACATGCGGGTATGGCGCACGTCCGTTTCCAAGGATTCAAACCGATTGTCAATAGACTCAAACCGATTGTCAATAGATTCAAAGTGCTTATCGTGTTCCTCTAACTTGTCCGAAATTTTGCCCAACATCTGCAAAATCAATTCTTCGTTGTTCATCCGCTCCACCTTCCTGTGCTGCTATTATACCCCATCAGAGCGGGGGTTACAATTGGGCATTATGCCGATTTACGATGGTACTTGTGTGCTGCCCTGTGTGCCGATTATTCACCCTTGTCCCGCATCCGGGCAAAAGTGTGTTATTGCAAAAACAAAACCGCCCGGGAAGGGCTTTCCCAAGCGGTTTCAGAGGCTGAGTTGGCGTGATAAAATGGATACCTGCTTTTCTCCTCAGCCCGTAGGGCGGGGCCCTGCGAAGGTTTGCGCAGCAAAGCTTTGTGGGGAAAAGGAGGAATGACGGAGCGGTATGAGAAAAGCCCAGCCGGCTGGCTGGGCTTTTTGAGGGGAGCATAGTCCATTCCGACGTGGGAAGCGTTGACAAAAAAGATACCCTCAATGCGAACACTGAACCTGACTATAGTAGGATAGCAACGAAACTTATCATATCATAGAATACCAGCAATAGCCATCTTAAATCCAGCAAGTGCCTGTTCATAGCTCTGCGCATTTTTTCCAACTTTCTGAGGATCATAGTCGCATATGTTAATAATACCTGAATAGTATTTAACGATCTTGCCGAGATTATTTTGCAAGAAAGTCATAGGCGGTTGCACCCAAGCAATTTCGTTATGTCCATTTACTGTCTTATTAACCATAAGAGCTTGCATACCATACACTAACGGCATAATGTACCCTTCAGGACTCAATATATCAATATCATTGCCGGAGAACGGTGTTTTCTTTTCCTTGCGCGTTTCATTTAATTTTTTTACGGCAGTAATACGACCGTATTTTCCATCTGCTGAATTGTACAAAGCAGGGAAGTTTTCATAAATATAGTCATAGAGTTCAGGCAATTCTACCGCAATTTGGAATGCCGAATTAACTTCCGTGTTTTTTAATTCTCGCTTATAGTCAGCACTTGTTTTGATGGTAACATCAGGAGACGCCATCAATTTCTCAAACTGTTTGAGACAACTCCCTTTTGCGCTGTAGATTTTATTCGCTGCAATTGGTTCAATAATTTTTCCAGTTTCATCTTTAACCTGAGTAATAAGAGCAAGAGGAATCCAAGCAAGCGCAATAAGATCTTGCGCTTTAATGTCGCCACCATCGTTCGTTTTCCATTCAATTCTGCTGCACAGAGCAGGATTTCGTTTTTCCATGAGTGACTTGAGTCCGTCAAAAAATCCTTTCTGGTTAGCTTTCGCAGAAATGTTGAGCTCAACATTATTATTTCTCGCTTCACAAATTTCCAACAAGTCATTCTTAAATGCTTCTACACAAGCAAAGTCTCCTGCATCGCGAGGGACAAGCAACTCAACAGGCACATAAAAGCTCAAATTTCCAATTGAAGAGTCTTTCCTTAATTCGTCTAAATATATATCAATAACACTTCTATTTTCATGCCAAAGTTCCTTAAAGCGATCCCATGTTTTCTCTCCCTTAGGAAAAGGTTTCCCAGCGTAAAGCATAGACTGTTTCAAGATATAGAGGCCAATTGCAAGCGTGTTATGGCCACCATCTAAAATTCCTTCAATCTCAAAATTATCAGGCATTATCTTTATCCTACTGCGCTCAAGTCGTTCATACTGGGAAGACGCAAGCAAAATTCCTTTGGTCTTAAACGGAAACAGGTTGCAGTCACTTTCGATAGATTCTTGGATTGAGGTAGTCACCGGACCCGTTTTAGAAGAACGAGGATTTGCTTTTAAATCCAGAATATCAATGACAGGAATCAAATACTTAGCCTTCATAAAGCCTGTAACCTTAGTAATTTGGCCTACTGTCTGTTCTACTGAGAAGTCGAATTTAATAATTACGCTTTTGTCTTTTTTTAACATGTTTATCTCCTTTCACTTTGTGGAGGCTCTGGAAACAAAAACGGACCAACAGTAGTTGGTCCGTGAAAATACTATAAAGATAAGCTTTATATTTCCAGAACCTATCCAGGTGCATGTTATAACTTCCGCTCACTATCCAGTGTGCATTATTATGATATCAATGCATTTATGTTTTGTCAAGCATTAAAGTCATTAATTGTAAAAAATTAATATACAGCGCCACACTTGTCCACTGTGGACAAAAACACACGGCAAACTGCAATATAAAAGCTTCGATGAGCAAGGTACAAAGCACCTTGCTCATCAGGTTCTGTTTTGACATCACAGCCACACCCTTACGGCAAAGACGCCTTTGAAAAAGTAGGTGTTTGCGGAATGTTCATCTGGGAAGCGTTGGCAAAATAGATGCCCGCTTGAGCGCGAACACTAAATCATAGTAAAAAGAAAAGCCTCGAACGCGACTTACGCGTCGAGGCTTTCGACTGGTGCCGGTGGTGGGACTTGAACCCACACGGTGTTGCCACCAACGGATTTTGAGTC